>Ga0180437_10010016_pt1 | contig 11631 bp, 9 predicted proteins | sample SS_ome_4_FD_132410 | JGI IMG/M metagenome (GOLD analysis project Ga0180437, IMG submission 132410) | Hypersaline lake sediment archaeal communities from the Salton Sea, California, USA - SS_3_D_1 metaG | ecosystem: Environmental > Aquatic > Non-marine Saline and Alkaline > Hypersaline > Sediment... | reverse complement strand
GTTCCTACCTGATTCAACCCTCTTTTTATGGATTTTTTGCTTATCTTGCTGGAATCCGCTTCTTTGACACCGCCGTACATCTCAGTCCTTTCCAGGTCCTCTTCCCATCCATATCCTTTTTCCACGCACCATTTCGCCCCCACATCGACGCATTCCTTGAACTCCTGGGGGTTGAGCTTGAGGATGCCTGTGCTCCCCACGCCTGCAGGCACTCTTTCGTACAGTGTGTTGACCAGCTCATGCAATTTCGGCTCAACATCCTTTATGGTGAGGTTCGTCCTGACCAGTCTCATGCCGCAGTTGATGTCAAAGCCTATGCCTCCAGGGCTTATCACTCCATCATTGATGTCCATGGCAGCAACCCCGCCTATCGGGAAGCCGTAGCCGCTATGGCCGTCCGGCATGCAGTAAGCGTATTTAACAATACCAGGGAGGGTAGCTACATTTGTTATCTGGTCGAACACCTGGAGGTCCATCTGGTCAAGCAGATGTTTGCTTGAGTATATCCGTGCAGGCACTTTCATTCCCTGCTTGTAGTCGGTGCCAATCTCCCATATATAATCTGTTATTTTCTTGAATTCCGGCTTTCTGCCTTGCATTATTCCACCTCTGAACAATCAGACTTAATCGATAGATAAATTAAAGTTAATGTCTCTATAATACTTTGTATGTCTTCAAATCCTAAGGATATCTGGGACAAAGCGGGAGAAATCGCCAAGAGCAGGAAAAGCGCCCTTGAGATATGGGCAGAGCTAAAATCATGGGCTGCCAGCGAGGAAGAGCCTGCTGCCATGAAGGCAGCCATATTCGAATTCCTTGCACTGCACGGCACCAACCCCGAGGCTGCGCCGCTGCTTCCTGAGATATTCAGGGATGCGGCGCATATCTCCTCATCTTTGCCCAAGAAAGAGAAAGAGCTCTTGACTGAGCTTGCGGACAGGGCATCACTTGCCCTCAAATTCTCCTGTAACAACCCTATTGCACTGAATCCCAGGGAGCCGGGCCTTAATATGCCGCTTGCACGCAACAGGCCGTCCCTTGCGCTCTCCCTTGAGCCCAGCGCTGATTCAGTGATATTCACACCATTAATTCCGACACTGAGCCCAGATGAGCTCATCAAATCCCGCGATACCCTGCTGAAGGTGAATGACAGGGTTATTGCAACCACAAGCCTTCTTCCTCCGCTTGAGAAAGAGCCGGACATAGACCCTCCGATTCCCGGCAAAAGGAAAAAGAAGAAATAGCTTATTTCAGGAGGATGGCCGCAAGAGAAAACACAAACAGCAGCATTATTGTCGGCCATTCCCAGCAGAGCCCTCCTATCCTCTCCATCCCGCCTAATGAGCAGACGCCGAGCAGGCAGCATTCGTCTTCAGGCTCTTCAGGAATCTCATCTATCTCAGCAGTCTCATTGACAACAGTGGTATTGGTTATGTTGACCTCTATGGGCTCAGGCAGTTCAGGCGGCAGGCTTATTTTCGATGCAGCGTGCATGCTCTCATTCACCAGCCTTTCCTTCTCCCCATAGGCGCAGGTTGTCCCGAGATACTCAAGCAGCTGGCGCCTTCCCTCCATCTGCTCAGGCAGGCCGTATTCAGGGGGCTGGCAGAAGCCGTATGATGTGAACAGCGGGTGGAATATCATCACTGTCTCAGCACGGTTCAGCTCAACCATGGCATCGAACGTCTTTTCAGCACTCTCATAAGAGGGATTCCCAGCAAATTCCCCTGCAGTCTCAATAGTCGAGTCCATGAGCTCGTTAGTACGGTCAAGGTTGTTCTTATAGTCAAGCAAAGTATCCATGAAGGGCCAGCCGCTCTGGCCTACGAAAGAGCATACAGGGACAGAGAAGCATGCATAGAGGCATGTCTCCCTGTCCACGCAGGGGAACCTGTCCATTCCTGTTATCACAAGGCAGCTCTTCTCAGGCCCTGCCTTGAGGTTTCTCGAATATTTGAGCATCTCATAGGGCTTTGAGACATCCGCAGATGATTCAGGGGTTGCTTTACCTATATAATCTGAAACTATCTCAGAGACAATGCTCTCATTCTCCACAATGCTCACATTATCTGAGATATCGAAAACTGCAAACGTCCCGTAATCATGCAGGTAGACAAGGCTGATGTTCGCTGTCTCATAGTATCCTGTTATGCCCTGGGTCTTATTCAAAGATTCAAGGAATCCGTATACCTTGTTTTCGCTCTTTCTGCTCCAGTTGTAGGGCTCCAGTTCGCACGGGTCCATCCATTTGTCCAAAGGCTCTGTCCTGGTTTCCATCCTTTCGATGAGGGCTACGCTCCCGTCAACAGTGAATGAGACCTCTGCTGTCTCATTTGGGTACAAAGGAGGGATATCCCAGTAGGGCATCCCCTCATCAAACCCGTCAGGGTAGAGGGCATAGTCAAATGAATATGGGGTGAACCAGGGCAGGTCGCTCTCAACCATAAACCTGAAAGATTCCGTAGGGGTTGTATAATTGTTGTATACCCTGAAAGTGAAGGTCGTGACATTCTCCTGCCCGTAGATGTAATATGATGAGTAAAGCGGATGGACATAGTCGCTGCTCTGGACAATGGTTACGAGCAGCAGCATCAACGGGAGTATCTTCTTGAGTTTCCCTTTCGGCATTTCATGGGCCACAGCAATGACGACCGCTGCTATCATGATTACGAAAAGCCAGACATAATGGCAGACGCCGAGAATCTTCTCAACACCCATGACACTGCAGTTTCCGAAAAGGCAGCATTCCTGCACCTTCTCCGGAACCCAGTCGGGCTCTTCTTCAGTTTCAGTGGCGGCCAGGGCATCGGAATCTTCTATTTTCTCAACCATGCAGAAGCCATCATTACAGGAATAGCCTTGCGGGCATTCCCTGCAGCCTTCAGAATCCCCGCATTCGTAATAATTCCAGGTATGGTTGGCTGCATAGCCGCAGATTCCTGTGATTTTGCTGCAGAATCCTGCAAAGCATGCTTCGTCGCTTTCACAATCGGAGTCCTGGAAGCAGAAGACCTCAATCATCGGAACAATGTGGAGGAGGGTTGTATTCCTTTCTGGGCCTCTGGAGCCGCCGCTGCCGCCGCCTCCACCACCTCCGCCGCCTCCGCCGGAGCTGCCCCCACTGCTACCGCCTCCACCACCGCCTCCGCTACTTCCTCCCCCGCCGCAGCTTCCGCAGTCATCAGGGCAGGTGGAGCAGCTTTCATCACCTTCACAGAGCGAATCCCCGCAGACCGGTATGTAAATCAGTGAGAATCCGCTGAAGCTGGTGGTGAGGTAGCTGAAATAATCCTCAGCACTGTTCTGTGTGGAATCATCTGTTATCTCATTCCAGAATCCTGAGCATGCCTGCTCCGTGAAGTTCCAGTTGTTGCATCTGTAGAACCTCATATTGGACTCTTCCGTATAGCCGACATCATCGTAATGCGCAATGATGGTCGCATTGCTGAATGTGTAATAGTTGTCTATACCATAAGTGACAGAAAGGCCTGAATCTGATACAGATCTGCTCATGCCCAGTGTCTTGTTGTTCTCAGGCGAGACAGTGACACCCCTCATGATTATCCTGAGCTGGCCTCCGAATGCTGTGAATTCCAGGTCAAGTACAGAGTCCGGCAGCTGCACAGAGTAATTGCCGTCCGTGCTGCTGTCATTCGAGAAAAGTTCATCCATGAAGTATGTTGAGAAATTGGAGCTTACCCCCTCAGAATCCTCATCAATCACTTCTGTCTTGAATATGACCAGTGAATACATCTCAAAGTAGCCGGTCTCATTCCTCATGAAGCCCATGCTGTCATTCGCATAGAATGTTACATTGTATCTTCCAGGGAGAGAAGTATTGGTGTAAGAGGTATTGGCATCGTTTGCCAGCGGGGTTGTCTCCACATCGCTGCTGGGCCTTGTAATCTCTGCCCAGATGCTCTCTATGCTTGAAGCGTTGATGTAGAGCAGGACCTCTGAGCCGTTGGCTGCCAAAACAGGGTCTATTGAATAGGAATGGATTACAGGCCCTGTGGTGGCGTTCACCCATATAGTCTCTGATGCTGTGTTGTTTGCAGTGTCATTGACCGTGATATTGAGCCAGTAGAATCCTGCCTCCAGTTCAGTAGCATTTTCAAGGAATCCTGTACTGTTTATTGTGAAGTTTGTATCATTCACAGACCAGCCGCTTATGCCCTTCGCATCTGTTGCATTGAACTGCATCCCCAAGGGGGTGCCGACCAGTATTGTCTTGTTGAAGATGTCTGTAATCACAGGAGGGACGCTGTCTATGCTGAATGTCACATTGGTTTCGCTTTCATGCCCTCCAGTGTCATTCGCATATGCGATGAGAGTGCTGCTCCCTTCAGGATAGTCCACATAGACAGGTGAGGTATAGCTTTGATTATCAGTTCCGTTGAAGAACCAGATTTGGTCTACTCCCACAGGGTCTGCTGCGCTTATGTTCACAAGGATTGAATTATCATTGTAGGATTTGTTGGCAGGCGATACTATGGTTATCGCAGGACCTTCCGTCTTGTTCACAAAGACATAGACGCTTGGGGTGGCATTGCCGTCACTTACATTGTCTTCGAAAGCAACAAAGAACTCATGGCTGCCTCCGTATATCGTGGCGTTCACCTCCCAGGTGAGGTTCATTGTCTCTCCGTCTGCCAGATTGAAGCTGTTGGAGGGATTCTGCGTTATCGTGTAGAAAGGCTCCCCTGAATTCATCGGCACTACGCCTTTTGCGTTCACGGCATCGTATGCATCCGCCCGTGTGTAGGTAAGCTCTGTCCCTCCTGTATCTTTCAGGGGAACTCCATTGTATACCAGCTGGTTTGTGACCTGCTCAACAGTAAGTGTTCTGTTGTACTTCAGCTTCGTAGCCTGCTGCATCAGCGCTATGACACCTGATACATGCGGCGTTGCCATGGATGTTCCGGTCATGGTCCTGTGGGTGCCGTCATAATCAGTTGACATGATGCTGCTCCCAGGTGCAACTATTGTCAGCATCAGCACCCTGTTGCCGTAATCTGCGAAGTTATCAGATTTGGTCGTTGCACCGACGGAAATGGCCCCAGGGACGCATGCACCGGTCTCAACACCAGGCGGATTTGCCCCGTTCCCCCAGTAGTCATTTCCTGAAGCGATGACGACTGTTATGTTCTTTGCTATGGCAGCGCTTATTGCATCTGCCCTGAGGTCCTCTGTGCACGGCATGCTGTGCCTTATCTGGGAACCCAGGCTCATGCTGATGACCGAGATGTTGTATGTTTCAGCATTGTCGGTGCACCATTCAATGCCTGCTATGACATTGCTTGTGGAGCCGCTTCCCCCTGAATTCAGGACCTTCACTGCTGCAATCTTCGCTCCAGGGGCCACACCCCCGTATGTGCTATCCTGGGATGCTATTATGCCTGCCACATGCGAGCCGTGGCCATGGTCGTCCATCGGATTGCTGTCATGATTGACAAAGTCATAGCCCCCCACATACACCCCTCCTGCAAAATCAGGATGGTTGTAGTTGACTCCTGTGTCTACGACGCAGACGGTCTCTCCTTCACCTGTGATGTTGATGCCCTCAACCTGTATCGCATGCGTGTCATTCGCCCTTATCAGGGGGACTGAATAATCAAGGCTCGCATAAACAGGGTAGTCGTAGTAGATTTTCTCCACCATCTGGTCTTTCTTCAGTTTCTCCAGCCCCTTTTTGCTGATTTTCCCTGAAAAGCCGTTGTAGATGGTATACTTGTTCTTCAGCCTGAAGTCCTTATCCTTAAGTTCATCGCTTTGGGATAATGAAAGCCCTGAGAGGACATCCTCTGCTTTGTTCTTTTTCCCCTTCAGCTTGACTATGACATCAGCATAGCCGGTCTCATTTATCTCATCCAGAACCATCTTCCCTACGTTGTCTTCTTCCTTGGGGTCCAGTATGCCGGTGACATTGTAGCAGGGCCCTCCGACACATCTGACGCCTGCTGAGAAATTGAACAGGGAATACTGGTCTACGCTGATGTTCGATGTCGGGGACCTCAAGTATGGATGCAGCCGTCCCATCTCAGTGACCGCAATCTCATAGAAGCCTCCTGAGAAGCCTGAGTAGTAATTCCTGACCCTGACGTAATAGGTGCCGTTTGAATCAGGGACGAACATTATGGACGATGCGATGTCGACATTGGCTGACGTGTCATCGTTATATCCTATGAGCGTATTTCCGTCAGTATCATAGAGATACATGATTGTGTCGGTTCCTCCAGTCAGATTGCTTGTCTTAATCAGGTATTTGGAGCCGTTTGTTGCATTGAACTTCATCCAGTCGTTGTCGCCTGACGGATGGATGGCATGAAGCTGCCTTTTGCCCTTCACAGATATCCATTTCGCCTCCCCTGCATCGTCATTGGGCTCATAGTTCGTCAGCCCTGTGACGCTGAAGCTGACATCTGAGCTGTTCTCTGTACCGAAGCTGTCATTCACGTATGCGGTCAGGGTATGGTGCCCTGCCCAATAATCCACATAAACAGGGCCTGTGTAGCTCTGGTTGCCGGTTCCGTTGAAGAACCATAAGCTCTCTGCGTCAGAGGAGTTAGTGAGATTCACCAGGATGTGCCCGCTGCCATACGTTGTATTCCCCGGGCTGATGATAGTGACGTTCACCGCCGAGGCGATGCATGCTAGGAGTATGATAGCGATAATCCATCTCATATAGTCCATTCCCCTATCTCTAACATTATAAATATTTGTTATTAAATATGAGACGTTAGCTCCTGTAGTCTAGGAACCTTTTGACTTCTATCAAGCTTAGGGCAAAACGTTCACGAAAAGCCCTGAGGATGAAATTTGTCAGAAGGTTGGACAATCCGGTCAAGGATATCAGACTCTCAGAAACTTTTTAGGAAAAAGTTTCATCAAAAACTGGCTAAAAAGTTTAGGGAACTCTGAGGACCCGGGTTCGAATCCCGGCGGGAGCACTTTTACCAGAGGTCAAGCCAACATGCCCTATTTTTTAAATATTGAGAGAAATTCAGAATTATGAAAAAATCTGTATTGCCGTTGTTGCTCCTGTTTCTTCTGCATCTGGCAAACGCCCACATCCCGGAGCTTGTTCTTGAAGATAGGAATTATACCAATGAGCCCATAGTGGTTGAAGAACCCGAAATAAGCTACGCATACTATGGAAAACTCCAGGGTTCTCCTCAAATTTACAAAATTGAATCAGACAAGCCTTTCCATCTTTATGTCAGCCTTCTTGTTCCATATGTAGGCCAGGATGAAACATCTGACGTAGAATTTCATATCATGAAAGACGGCGAAAAAATCGTGATGATGCATGATTATGATAACTGGACCAAATGGTATGAAGAATATGGAGGGGACTGGTATCTGCAAGGCCCAAGCTATGAAGCAGATGTCGAAGCAGGCACTTACCTCATAGAAGTGCATAGTGATACAAATTCGGAGGATTATAGTTTAGCAATAGGGAGTATTGAGAGGTTTGAACCAACTGACATAATTTCAACGGTGTTTCTACTTCCAATAATGAAAGCTTTCTTCTGGAATGACTATCTTATGCTAGCAATTTACCTTGTACTCTTGGCTTTGGTCATCGTTTCAATCTTATATCTAGGAAGAAAGATACTCAGACAAGAACAAAGAAAATGATGATTTTGCCCTTAACGAATTCCTCGCCAAAATGAATAAATATTTGCCATGCAATTACTTGTACAAACATGCTGGAAGTTGCATGATTTGTAAGAGGTCCTAACCCCGGTATTGAGGAACGGCGGGAGCACTCGTATTCTATGTTAGGACTAGCTATTCCTTCCCAGTTAACTTGATTATGTGATAACCGAACTGTGTTTTTACGATTCCAGAGACTTCTCCTTCCTTAAGAGAAAAAGCAGCATCTTCGAAATCTTTTACCATCTGTCCTTTTGCGAAATAACCTAGATCCCCACCCTGTCCTTTACTTGGGCATGATGAGTATTTTTTTGCTAGTTCCCCAAAGTCTCCACCAGCTTTTATTTCTGATAATACTGATTCAGCTTCTTCTGATGTGGATACTAAGATATGGCTTGCTCTAATTTTCATAGTTTCACCTAACATGTATTAAAATAGGAATATTTTTTAACAATCGGAGAAATATGCTAGCGGTGTTAAGCATGGGATTCGAAATAACCCTGTTGAATTTCATTCTGAATCTAGCCATAATAGTCGTCGGTTTACTGGCCTACAGGAAGAGTAAGAACTTCGTCCCCCTCTATTTCGCCGGGGCATTTGTGATATTCGCATCAACTCATCTTCTCACTCTGCTCGGCATGGCAGAAACGCTGCTTTATCCGATACTGGTGCTGAGGACCGTAGCATATCTGACACTTGTCTTCACGCTCTACAAGATTTTAGCCACATCAAAGAAGAAGTGACCCCTTGCCATTACACGCTAAGAGCATTTCTACCCATTCAGATTGCTTTATATAATGGAGACCACAATATCACAATGACTAATATCCAGAATTATTTCTGATAAGCTCAGAACTGCTTCTGAAAAAAGTGAAAAAAATGAAATTCGTAGAGTTAAACTTAAGTGGAAAGAGCCTCAGGTCTATCAAAAATTACGGCTATGAGGAAGCAACGGAAGTCCAGGAAAGGACAATCCCCAAGATAATGGAAGGGAAGGACCTGATTGTCAGGAGCCAGACAGGAACCGGCAAGACAGCCGCTTTCGCCATCGGCCTGATGGAAAGGATGGCTGCCGGACGGATACGCAAGGCGCTTGTGCTTGTGCCGACAAGGGAGCTTGCGGTGCAGGTCTCAAAGGAGATGAATGGCCTGAGCCAGGTCCACCAGCTGCGCGTTTATGCTGTTTACGGCGGAACGTCAATCAGCACCCAGATGAAGGAACTGAAAAAACACCACGATGTCATTGTCGCGACTCCTGGCCGTCTTCTTGATGTGATCCAGAGGCGCAGGACAGACCTGTCCCAGTTCAATGCAGTCGTGCTGGATGAGGCTGACCGCATGCTTGACATGGGATTCCAGAGGGACGTACTTGCAATACTTGACCAGATGCCAAGCGGCAGACAGTCCCTTCTCTTTTCGGCAACAGTCGATGCCGGGATAAAGAAAATCTCCTCGCGCTACATACCTGACGCCGAACTCATAACAATAGGTGAAATGGTGAGGGTATCAACAGTCAAGGAAGATGCGATTGAAGTTCGCTATAAGGACAGGTTCAGCAAATTAAAGGAACTCCTGGGTTCCCATAAGAAAATGAAAATCCTGGTTTTTGCAAGGACAAAAAGAGGAGTGATGGGCCTGAAGAAGCGTCTTGAAAAAGAAGGCTTCTGCGGAATAGGGATGCTCCAGGGAAACATGCCCCAGACAAGGCGGCTCAAGGTTCTGAAAAGTTTCCAGCAGAATGAGCTCACAATCCTCATAGCCACAAACGTCGCCTCAAGGGGGCTGCACATCGAGGATGTCGGCCTGATTATCAATTATGACGAGGCAGAAGACAAGGAGACGCATCTCCACCGCATAGGCCGTACAGGCAGGATGGGCCGTGAAGGGAAGGTCATCAACCTGATATCAAAGGACAAGCCCCTGCAGACAGGGCCTTCCCGAAAAAATTTCCGCATGAGGCAGGGCTTCAGGCGCAGACGCCCAAGAAAATGAACTTCCGAACCACTTATAAAACGTCCAATCGAATCTCCAGATGGTGAGCTGATGGGATTGAGCAAAAAGGATTTGGCAAGGAAAAAAGCTAATCTGAAGGCAAGGCTGGAAGAGCTTGAGCAAAAGGCCAGAATGGACCCCCTCAAGAGGGACAAAAGGCTTCATGAGGAGATAGCGGATTTGCAGAAAAAGATTGCGAAAAAATGATTCCCAGACGTTCTGAGCATTCTCATACATGTTTTTCCATGAGTTGTTATCATTTGTCGGAATAAATGCTCCTTAATAAGCTTTCCCGTCTATAATATATACAGGTGAAAAACGTGAAATTCGGAAGGCGAGTCAAATTCATAGTCAGCAATGATATGTTACAAGAGTATGAGATTGCAGCAGATGTCCAGCAGCTCAGCAAGGTCATCGATATAATACAGGACAAATCAAACAAGCACTGCATTGTTGATTTGCTGTCCAATATCCAGTCTTCTGTGGACAATGAACAGCTTTAGCATTGCCTCGTTCTGGCCTGCCGTACGGCGGGAGCATCTTTTTATTTGCATTCTGCATAGTCTCACCCATGAGGAAAACCGGGTTGCTTATCATCCTGCTAATAGCCTTTCTTGGCTGCACAGAACAGCAGGAAAAGACTTCACCAGTTGCTCCTGCTGAAACCCGGGAACTTCCGGATATCGGAAACAGCCCTGGCAATGAGAGCAGCCTGGAAGAGGCTCCTGAGGGCAGCAGCAATCCCTGCCCTGATGATTATGAGCCCATAGGCGATGGATGTTTCCTGAAGCGAGGCTGCGCATATCAGAATCCTCCATGCGGGCAGAATTATGCCTGTATCGATAATGCCTGCGTCATTGATACGGAAGATGAATCGTGCATGCAATGCTTGGATGAATCTCCTGGAAATGAATGCGTAGGTGATTGCTGCCTGAAAATAACACCTGCCGACTGCGATGATGGGAAATGCTGCTCCGGAAGCATCTGCGTTGAAAGACAAGGATGCCATTACGGAAATCCTGAATGCAGCGAAGATGAGATATGCCTGAACAACGAATGCATCCTGAAGTCAGAACTGCTGCCAGATGCAGCATCTTCCGCTGATTGCGCATATAACGACGTTTACGGGGATGGAAAATGCATCAGCGCAGCATATACCCTGCATTTTGCATCCAAAGGCCTCACACAGGAGCAGTTCGATGAAATGACAGAGAGCGTCACTGCTGCCTTTGTCTATAACACTCCGCTCAGGAACTGTCCGGATAAACTAAGGGTGCACAAGACATTCCAGCTCTGCTGCGAAGAAGGGCCCTGCAGTCCCGGTCCTGAAGGGGAGTATGCGGATGCGATTCTCTATCTCAAAAACAATTCAGACAACAGGACATGCGGCCCTGTCTCAGGAGCCAACGTGGCCTGGGTGCCTCTTGCAGACCCCTATGAAGATACAGGCACTGCGGTCCATGAGCTGGGGCATGCCCTGGGCCTGCTGGACCAGTACTGCTACTGGCCTTTCCCTGAGAATCCGAATCCCGCTGATTATGAAGAAGGCAAGTGCTATCCTCTGGATGAAAATGACGGCCTTTTCTACTACTGCTCAGGCAATGAGAAGCTCCCTGGGGATGCAGGTGTCCATGCCTGCAGGGGGAATCTCAATCCTCTGGGAGGGCTGAGTACGATGGGCCGCGTAGGAGACCCCAGCAGGGATTACGTCTCCCACCCCAAATTCGGCTTTACAGAGGAGGAATATGAGCATATTGCAGAGCAGCTGAACTGCGGCTAGCCATTTCTATAGATTTAAAAACATTTTCAGTTAGCTCTTAACACATAAGTAGTTGCACGACCAGCCGCAGGTATAAAGAAAAATACGGCCAGTTGTGCCTCTAAGGAGTTCAGATTGAAATGAGTTACAAACCGCACATAGAGAGACTGGAAGAGCAGATAAGGGGATACGGGCAGCCACCCGCATTTGTTGAATGGCTG
>Ga0180437_10010015_pt1 | contig 11631 bp, 8 predicted proteins | sample SS_ome_4_FD_132410 | JGI IMG/M metagenome (GOLD analysis project Ga0180437, IMG submission 132410) | Hypersaline lake sediment archaeal communities from the Salton Sea, California, USA - SS_3_D_1 metaG | ecosystem: Environmental > Aquatic > Non-marine Saline and Alkaline > Hypersaline > Sediment... | reverse complement strand
TGACCTATCGCCAGAGGATGCAGCACGATTGGTGGGACGTCCTGTTGTGATCTGTTGTGATAATGACGGATGATCTATGAGAAACCAGATTATGCTGCTTCGAGCAAATCCGAGGTCCGTGCGTCTACGACGACACGTGATTTCTGAAACTGAGAATGAGAATGAGAATGAGAATGACAATGACAAATGATCCCATACCAGTAAGCGCCGGAACCAGGGCAAAGACTTGGACGAAGTGGGGAGGGCTGGCACTGGTCTTGTTAGGAGTGGGGCTGCTCATCGCGTGGGGAACGGGGTTGGTTCAAGCAGGGCTATCACTCCAGCAGCATCTGGCCCAGATCCAGGCACTATCGGATGACCCGCGGTCTCTGGACCCAGTGGCTGCGTGTGGTCTGGTGCACGACCTGCGGGACGATCTCGTGACACTGCGCCGACAGACCGGGGGCCTGGATCAATTGGCCCCGGCCCTGGGCTGGCTGCCAAAGATCGGCGGAGATTTGCGCGCCGTTCCTCATCTGTTGGTCGTGGCTGATGGCCTGACCGAGGCAGGGGTGCTGGCATGTGATGCGATGGAACCCGCGATGATCGCGCTTGGGGGAAGCGGTGGGGGTTCCGATAGCCTCTCGCCCGAGCAGATGATGGGTCTTTTGGCGGACAAGCAATCTGATTTGGAACGAGCGCTGGCGGCGGTGGAACGGGCCCATAATGCCTGGATGCAGGTAGATGTGCAGAGCCTTTCCGCGTGGACGGCGGGGAAAACTGCGTTACTCGATCAGGGGTTGCCGCTGGTGCTATCCGGGTTGTCGGCTGCGACGATCGCTCCAGACCTCATGGGGGCGGATGAGCCGCGCACGTATCTGGTTTTGGCGTTGAACGAGGACGAGCTACGGCCCACCGGCGGGTTCATCAGTGGTGTTGGTGAGGTACGGCTGGAGGCAGGCCAGTTGGTCACCATGACCTTCCGCGATAGCTACGCCGTGGACGATTTCACTCAGCCCTATCCCGAGGCCCCTGAACCCATGCGCCGCTATATGGGAATCGGACTGTGGGTCTTCCGGGACAGCAACTGGTCGCCAGACTTCCCCACGGCGGCCCGGCAGGCCATCGCCCTCTATCGCCCCCCTGGTCATCCCGTCTCAGTAGACGGCGTGATCGCGCTGGATCAGCGGGCTGTGGTGGACCTGGTGGGCGCAATAGGTCCGCTGACGCTGGAGGGGGAGGACGAGCCGGTGGACAGGGACACGATTATGGAGTACATCCGCCGCGCCTGGACTCCAGATGGTGGAAAAACAGGCGGTGGATGGTGGCAGGAGCGCAAATCGTTTATGGGCCTGATCGCAGAGGCTGCCTGGGAGCGGATACGAGGGGGACAGGTGGACTGGCCCGCTCTTGCGCGGACCCTTTTACGCCTCCTGGATGAAAAGCATATGCTCATATATCTGGAGCATCCGCACGCAGCGTCGCTGGTGGCCGAGCAGGGCTGGGATGGAGCGATGCCATCTGAAACGCAAGACTTTTTGATGGTGCTGGACACCAACATGGGGTACAACAAAACCAACAGGCGAGTCAAGGAAGCCATCACTTACCAAGTAGACCTGCGCCCATTGCCCCCTCAGGCAGTGCTGACCCTGGTCTATACCCACACGAGCACTGCGGACTACCCCTGCCAACAGGATATGCCCTACGAACCAGACTATGAGAGGCTAATGAACCTCTGCCACTGGGATTATCTGCGTGTCTATATTCCCCAAGACAGTCGTTTCCTGAATGCCACCCGTCTTCCCGTGCCTGATGAAGCACTCCTGTCGGGCGAGGGGACATCGGGAGAGGTGACTGTTCAGCAGGCCAAGGAGGGGCCCTGGATAACGTTGGGGGTGCTGGGGGTACTCTCGCCCACCACTAGCCAGACGCGTCACTTTTTCTGGACGCTCCCTAAAGATGTGGTAGAATGGGACAACGACGAGGGATGGTACTCTCTGCGGGTGCAGAAACAACCGGGAACCACTGGTCACCCACTGACCGTGCAAGTTCGACTGCCGGAAGGAAGCTCGCTGGTAGATGCCGTGCCGCAGCCGACGACGGTGGCGGGAAGTTGGGTGATCTACCGGGCACCGCTGGATAGAGACAAAGAGTTCCGCCTTCATTTCAGGAGACAACCATGAAAATCAAGGTGGATAGGAAAAGCTATGGGCTTTGGATCATCGTATTGGCGATGTTGGCCGCGGCTATGGTGATCAGTCCCGATCTATGGGCTGCCTCGGATCAGAGCCCGAGACGACAGACGGTACCACCCGGAACGCTGACGCCGACATCGAAACCGCCGAAGCCGGAACCACCACGGCCGACGAATCCACCGCCGTCTCCGACCCCGACGGTCCCCGTGATGCCCACTTTCACCCCCACGGCGGAGATTGTCACAGCGACAGTATCCTCGACCGTTGTCACTACAGATACTCCTGCCGCAGCATCAGCGACTCCGACGGAGAAGGCCACCGCCACCCCAGAGATACAGGCTGATGTTAGCGAGCTGTCTGCGTCCGCGACCGTCGAGTCTACGCCGACCATTCCCCCTGCTCCAGAGAACTCATCTACGCCGACGCCTGGTTCTGCCGCTGCGGCGCAGGCGGAGTCGGCGGGCGATGCTGCAGGCGTCTCACCATTGTTATGGGGGGGCGCGGTGATGGTGGTAGCGGGCTTGGCCCTGCTGGCGGTATGGAGGCTGCGTGCATAGAGGTAGGTGGCAGCTCTGGGCCGGGCTGCTGCTGGTTTGTGGGGGGATTCTGCTCATTCTGATCGCTTGGCCCGGCGCGGAACGGGCTTTGATAGTGGAACAACCCCCGACTAGTCGTTCCACTCCGACCCCGGAGCCCCTCATCCCCACGCGCACGCCAACGGAGTCAGTACCTAGGGACGTCCCCGTCGGCATGGCAACATCCACCGAGGCTGCGGTGACAGTCCCCACGCTCACGGCATCGTCCACGCTATACACTCAGACACCATCTCCCACTGCGGTTGAGCCTCCCCAGGCCGCGCCTACGCCACAAGGGTCACAGGTTGGCGGCGCATTGTGGATGGAGCGGCCGCGCTGGGGAGTCGGAGTGGCGAATGGGCCAATCTCCCGGTACGACGTTGAGCTGTTGCACCTGGGATGGTATCTGGATTGGGGCGCCCAAGCCAGCCCACCACGACCGGGCGGCATTGTTTATGCCCAGATGATTCGGCTGAGTGGTGGCGTGTTGCGCCCCGACGCAGGGACGATTGCCGCTGTGGCCCAGGCCAATCCGGGTTCGCTGTGGCTGGTGGGCAACGAGCCGGACGTGATGTGGCAGGACAACGTGACACCTGTGCTCTACGCACAGCTATATCACGAGGCATACGTTGCTGTCAAGAGCGTGGACCCGACGGCCCATGTAGCTGTTGGAGGTGTCTCCCAACCGACACCGCTACGACTGCGGTACCTGGACGCAGTGCTGGGGGCGTATCAGGAGCAGTACGGCGCAAACATGCCGGTGGACACCTGGAACGTGCACAACTTCATCCTGCAGGAGCTCCGAGGATCGTGGGGTGTGGACATTCCTCCGGGGATAGCGGACGATCAAGGGATGTTGTACGAGGTCAGTGATAGCGATGACCTAGAGGTCTTTCGTCAGCAGATCGTGAGCTTCCGAAGGTGGATGGCGCAACATGGCTATCAGGATCGCCCGCTCATCGTCTCGGAATATGGTATCCTGATGCCGGAGGATTTTGGCTTCCCGCCAGAGCGGGTGGCAGCTTTCTTGACCGGCACGTTTGATTTCTTCCTGACTGCCACTGATCCGACACTCGGTTACCCCACGGACGGTTATCGGTTGGTTCAACTGTGGTGTTGGTACAGCCTGGATGATTCTGCTGACCACTACCCTACGGGTAACCTCTTTGATCCTGAAACGGGGGCGATGACGGCAATGGGCGAGGCATGGTCGGGGTATGTAGCGAGGTACGTGGAGTGAGTCGTGCCCCGCATCGTGGGGAGGCTTGCTTTTCGAACCGGCTGTGTTATCATACTTTACACTATAAGAGTCGGACGCTGCAGTGTGCCCGTCCAGTTGGCCGGAGAGCACTGGAGACGCCTATCCTTTGACGGTTAGCGTGCATGGGAAGATCTGATAAGACAATCGTACAGCTTGACGGCGTGTCAAAGAAGTTCATCATTCGCCGGGAGCAGAGTCGTTCCTTTCAGGAATTGGCCCTAAACCTGTTCCGGCGCAACGACGGGTCCCGCGAGGAGTTCTGGGCCTTGCGGGACATCAGTTTCACCGTGGAACGAGGTCGGACAGTGGGGTTTATTGGCCCCAATGGAGCAGGGAAAAGCACGGTGCTCAAGTTGATCTCTCGCATTATTGAGCCCACCTCGGGACGGATCAAGGTCAATGGAAGGGTGGGGGCGCTGCTGGAACTGGGGGCGGGCTTTCACCCCGATCTGACGGGGCGGGAGAACATCTTCCTGAATGGCTCCATCCTGGGGCTGAGCCGGGCCGATATCCGGCGAAAGCTGGACGAGATCATCGCCTTTGCAGAGTTGGAGCGATTCATCGACGTCCCGGTGAAGCGCTACTCCTCGGGGATGTACGTACGGCTGGGATTCTCTGTCGCAGTGCATACTGATCCAGAGGTTCTGTTGGTGGATGAGGTGCTGGCAGTAGGGGACCAGAATTTTCAGCACAAATGCCTTGAGCGTATTCTGGAGCTGCAGCAGCAGGGCATCACGATATGCTTTGTCTCGCATGGCCTGGAAACGGTTCGTCGGTTATGTTCGCAGGCTATCTGGCTTGACGATGGTCTGGTTCAGGCTGCGGGCGACGTCGATGACACGGTTTCAGCATATCTGCGTCACTCTGCGGCTGAGGAAGATGCTCGCAGTGAGGCAACGTCGTCCAAGGACGAGCGGCGATGGGGAACTGGCGAACTGGAGGTCGTGTCTGTCTCCTTCCTCGACGCAGAGGGACAGGAGCGACGTGTATTTCGGGTGGGTGAGCCCTGGACGGTACGACTGCACTACCGATCCCCGGAGCGAATCGAGAGACCCGTCTTTGGGTTGGCTGTTCACCGGAACGACGGTTTGCACGTATGCGGTCCCAATACTCAGTTCGGGAGCCTGGACATCCCGTTCGTTGAGGGTGAGGGGGATGTCTGGTATCGCGTGCGCAGCCTTCCACTGATGGAGGGCACATACTATGTTTCGGTGTCGGCCCACAACCGGACTGATACCGTGATGTATGACTACCATGATCGACTCTATACTTTTAAGGTGCGTCAGGTAGGGAAAGATGAACGATACGGGCTGGTAAGTCTAAGGGGTGAGTGGGGATGGCACGATGGAGGAAACCACGGTGTGTGAGCCCACCTCTGTGTTGATCATCAGCCACGACGTCGTGGGTTCGCGGATGGCTGGTCCGGGCATCCGCTACTGGGAACTGGCGCGCGTGCTGAGTCACCATTTTGAGGTTACGCTTGCTGTTCCTGGAGAGACTCAGCTATCCTTGGCCGATGTCCACCTGTGGCCCTATGATCCCGGCCAGTGGGACTCCCTGGCTCCTGCAGTGGAACGGGCGGATACCATGTTGTTGTGTGGCGATGTGTTGGCATGGTTTCCGATGCTACAAGAGGCTGGGATTCCTTTGGTTGTGGACGGATACGACCCGCACCCGTTCGAGACGCTGGCGTTGTTCGCTGGGACATCTGAGCAAGAACAGAAACATCGGGAGCGTGGGCGTATCTTGGAAATGCAGTGCCAAGCTGGTGATTTTTTCATTTGCGCTAGCGAGAGACAGCGGGATTGGTGGTTGGGATTGTTGGAGGCGGCTGGGCGGATCAACGTCCACACCTATAAGGAGGATCCGTCGCTGCGGCGGCTGGTGGACGTTGTGCCTTTTGGCCTGCTATCGTCTCCACCACGCCACACGCGTCAGGTGCTCAAAGGCAGGTGGTCTGGCATCGATCCACAGGACAAGGTGGTACTATGGGGTGGGGGACTGTGGCAGTGGCTCGACCCTCTCACGGCTATCCGCGCAATGGCCCAAGTTCGGGAGCGGCGGAGCGACGTGAAACTGGTCTTCCCTGGCACCCGCCACCCCAACACAGCAGGTGTCCCTGATATGCCGATGCATCAGGCGGCTGTTCGGTTGGCTGATGAACTGGACCTGCTGGATCAGGGCGTGTTTTTTGGTGGCTGGGTGCCTTACGAGGAGTGGCCCAATTACCTACTGGAATCGGACATAGGTCTTTCACTCCACTTTGATACTCTCGAAAGCCGGCTGGCTTTCCGAAGCCGGGTGTTGGACTATGTGTGGGCCGGACTGCCGATGGTCGTGACGCGTGGCGATGCCACTGGCGAGTTAGTTTCCCGTTACGGGCTGGGCGAGGTTGTAGGCTATGAAGCGGGTGGCGAGATTGCCGCCGCGCTGCTGCGTTTATTGGAAAAGCCCAAATCTAGCTTCGGCGCAAGTTCTGAGCGGGCGCGAGCTGAACTGGCGTGGGAGAAAGCTGCTGCTCCACTGGTTGGGTTTTGCCAGCACCCCCGGTGTGCCCCAGACAAAGCTTATGGATTGCAGTGCCCTCCTGCGATGCAGGAATGTGATACTGAGGCGGATGCTCTGCGCACTCTTGTCGCCCAGCGTGACGCGGAGATTGCTCGACTGCGTGAGCTGGTCGCTGGCTATGAGCAGGGACGCTTCATCCGCCTTATGAGATGGTGGCATAACTTGCGTCGGCGGGGAGGGACAAGCTTATGAAAGCCTCGGTAATTGTGCTATCCTGGAACGGGATGGAGTATCTTGGAGATTGTCTGAGTGCCCTACTCTCCCAGGACTATCCCGACTTTGAGGTCATCGTCGTTGACAATGGTTCCTCCGATGGCTCGGCGGACCTGGTGACGGCACGGTTTCCACAGGCGCGGTTGATTCGTAACGGTCGCAATCTAGGCTTTGCCGGGGGAAACAACGTTGGTCTACAAGCGGCGACAGGGGACGTGATGGTGCTTTTGAACCAGGACACAGTTGTCCAGCCAGGATGGTTGGGAGCGCTGGTGGAAGCCCTGTCCATTGACTCCGGCATCGGCATCGTCGGTGGGAAGGCGCTCTATCCCGATGGCATTGTCCAGCACGCGGGGGGGTACGTCAATGAGCGCGGTGAAGGCAGTCATTATGGATACCAGCAACAAGACGCGGGGCAGTTTGACCAGGCAAGGGACGTGGATTATGTGACGGGCGCTGCTTTGGCCATCACACGCCGGGCTTTTGGAGCCGTCGGCGGATTAGACGAAGGCTTTGCGCCAGCCTATTACGAAGATGTGGACTGGTGCTATCAGGTGCGCCGTGCGGGCTTCCGAGTTGTATACACTCCTCAGGCCGTGTTGATTCACAAGGAGGCTAGCGCAGTCACAGATGTGAGCCACGAGAGGATGTGCGTGTTCCATCGCAATCGATTGCGCTTTGTGCTCAAGCATTGGCTTCTCGACCGATTGGTGGATGAGTTTGTGCCAGCCGAACGGACCTGGCTGGAGAACCTGGACGAAGGGGGAGAGCGGCTGGTCACGGCAATGCACCGTGCTTATCTTCATCATCTGCTTGACCTGGCTGACTTATTGGCGTGGCGGCGAAAACTGCTGGGCATCTCATTGGATGAGGCCGACGCTCTCGCGGATGCGTTGTTGACATTGCGGACGGTTGTCCCCCTGAAGCCAGCACGGATAGCATCGGAACAAGAAGCAGCACTTGAGGACCCTGGCTTCGCCACCGTGCCAGAGCGGAGCCCGGTGCAGACTCTGGGAGAGCTCCGTCAACGATGGGCTATTCAGGAGCACGAGTTTCACTCCCATGTTCCTATCTTTGGACCACTGATCGCTGCCTTTCGCCGCCAATGGAATCGCGTCTCGACAGAGTGGTATGTGCGTCCGATCATTCAGCAGCAGAGTGAATTCAATGCCGGGGTGATCACGGTTCTGGAGAACATAGAGAATCGGTTGATTCAGCAGGAGTACGATCGACAGCGATTAGGCAGGGTATTGGCTGAATACACCAGCGAGAACGGTCGAGAACTCGGCGAGCTGGCTCGGGAGCTTCGCCGGCTACGTGCATCGCTTGAAGAAGTCACTCGTTAGTGGGCGCTTGGTATGCGCATCCTGGCCATCACAAACACTTTCCCTCCCGGCTACACCGGCGGTGCCGAGGTGGCAAACTATCATACGTGCCGGGGCCTGACCCGCCGCGGGATTGATTGTTCAATCCTGGTTGTCAATAATCGCATATCCCAGTCGGCGAACGAGTGGTATGAACTCGATGGCATCCCAGTCCATCGTGTGAGTTTCCGTACCAGAGTGAGGCGGCGATTGACGGATGTCTTCGACCGGCGGGTGTATCGGACGGTCCGGACTGAGTTGCGCCGGCTGAGGCCGGACTTGGTTCACATTCACAACGTCTCGGGGACCACCTTGGCACCTTATGTAGCCTGTCGGATGATGGGAGTCCCGGTGGTGAACACGCTACATGACCTTTGGCTCCTCTGTCCCAACAATATGCTCTACCGGCGCGATGGTTCCTTCTGCGATCCGGTGCGGAACCCAAGGGATTGCTCGGATTGCTTTCGTCGTTACGATTTCTGGGGAAGTGTTCCTCATCGTCGGACCGTGTTTGCCGCCCTGACTTCCAATGTCAAGATGTTCATCTCCCCCAGCCAAGCGGTGATTGACCGGCACGTGGAAGCTGGCTATATGCGACAACGTTTCCGTCTGATCCGGTTGGGATTTGAAGAAGGTGCGCTCGAAGAGCCACACCACTCTGGCGTGCGTGCGGTAATCGGCGCGGCCCACAGGTATCGGACGGTCGTCTTTGCCGGGGGAGGAGTCGAGGTAAAAGGGGCCAACGTCCTGATCCAGGCCATCCCAATGATCTTGCGCTATGTTGAGCGATTAAGGATCGTAGTAGCCGGGGGTGGAGAAAAGAGGCTTCTTGCACAGTTTTGTCAATACGCGCCAGCCGTTCGCGTGTTGGGATGGGTGCCCTTTGGAGAGATCCGAACTTTGTTTGCAGCAGCCGATCTAACCCTCATCCCTTCGGTCTTGCACGAGAATTCACCGGTGGTTATTTTCGAGAGCTTTCAGGTTGGCACCCCAATCGTGGGGTCGGCGTTCGGTGGTATTCCAGAGTTGATCCGTGATGGCGAGACCGGATATCTTTTCCCGGTAGGTGATGCGGCCGCTTTGGCGGAGCGAGTTATCCTTCACTTCGCTCGCCCAGCCTACGAACGGCGCGATATGCGGCAGCGTTGCGTTGAAGAGGTCCGGTCACACCTGACACTGGAACGACACCTCGAGGGCGTCCTACGGGTTTATCAGGAGGTGTTGGGCAATTGATGCGTCTGCTGCACGTCACCCATCAATACCGCCCTGCCATCGGCGGCGCCGAGAAGTACATCACCGATCTGTCCGAGGAACTGGCACGACGTGGTCACCAGGTGGATGTGTTCACCAGCCGCTCCATGGACTACCGCACGTGGCGCAGCGAGCTGCCGCGCTTTGAGCAGTTGGACGGGGTGAGTGTTTATCGCTTTAGTAGCTTGCCACGTACTCAGCGGGTCTGGCGGACATTGGCCTATGGGCTTGGGAATTACTGGCGAACAAAGAGCCGCCGCTACGAACCTTTCATATTCTACGGCAATGGTCCGATCTGTCCTTTGATGTTCCCCCTGATCTTGCGGTATGGCTACCGGTATGATTTGATTCACATCAATAACCTTCACTACTCGCATGCGCCCATCGCCTACGCCGCCGCCCGCCTGCGGCGGCTGCCGATCGTCATCACTCCCCACGTGCACGCTGAGCAGTTGCAGACTCATGATGTGGGTTATATGCTAAGCGTTCTGCGGGGGAGCGATGCTGTACTGACTGTCACCAAGGCTGAGAAGGAGTACATCGCCAGACGAGGCTGGAATCGTGATGTTGTTGTAGGAGGCAATGGGCTTCGATTAGATCGCTTCCCGTTTCTTGACCAGCAACAGAGCCGGCATCGCTTTGGTCTGCCGGAAGATGGATTCGTCATCCTGTTCTTGGGCCGCAAGACCGACTATAAGGGGCTAGACATGTGCCTGGAGGCGTTCTCCGCTCTCCGTCAGAAACGGCAGAATGCTCATTTTCTGGCTGTGGGACCAGAGACCAACTTCTCGCAGGCCCTCTGGTCTCGGTACAACGGGTTGGAGGGTCTGGTCGTGTGCGGGGCTGTCTCGGATGAGGAACGGCTGGCTGCGTTGGCGGCTTGTGATGTATTGGTGATGCCCTCCGTTGGAGAGGCTTTCGGGATCGTATACCTGGAGGCCTGGGCTTATCGGAAGCCCGTCGTCGGGGCCAAGATCGCGTCGGTTTCCTCTGTCATCAGCGATGGGGAGGACGGCTTCCTGGTCGGTCCCCGTGAAGTCACCCTACTGGTCCAGCACCTGACCCGCCTGGCGGACAATCCAGATATGGCCCGGACGATTGGGGAACGGGGGCGTGCCAAGCTGGAGAAGCGCTACACAGTTGAACGCATCGCGGATATTGTGGAGGGAGTCTGCGCTTGTACTATGCGACGCGCCCGGTTCCTTGTTGCCGAATCTAACGTGCACTAAGTTGTTTCGAGCGGGGTGAGTTCTGATGCGAACCCTATCCGAGTAGGAACCATCGCTGCCTGATCAAAGGAGAGATAGCCATCACACGTTCTGTATGTCTAAAGCGGGTTGTCTTTTGGGTGATTCTCATCCTGGTTCTATTGTGTTGTGTGTGCTTGAGCAGTTATCGGATTGGGGAACCGGTGTGGGAAGCCAGTCATCATGGTCACGTTATGTCGGAATACCCTCATAATGCGCTGAATTATGTTCGCTTTGGTTACCTCGACACTAGGTTGGGATTAGTCACGAATTACGGAGAGAACGAGCCTAAAGAGGGGTTCAGCTACCGAGTAGACCATGGCATCTTGACATCTGTTTTGATCTCTTTTTGCTATCATGTCTTTGGGGTGCACGAATGGAGTGCTCGCCTGATCCCTGTGGCTGCATCGGTGGGTACATCGATGGTAACCGCTTATCTCCTGTTGCTCCTCACAAATGACCGGTGGACGGCTCTGGCAGGCTTGGTTTTTTGTTCTTTATCGCCAATGCAGACATACTATGCCAGGTTGCCAGCACCGCATAACGTGGCTGTGCTCTTTTCCGTCCTTGCCTTCTATTCCTATTGGCGCTGGTTCACCACCAAGCGTTCTGGCTGGCTGGTCGGCATCTTTGTTGCGCTCACGATAGGCGTTTACACCGACTGGGTTGCATATTTCGTGGTCGCGCCTATTGTTGTTCATTGCTTCGTCTTTGGGGAGAGACGAAAGTACTGGTGGGTTCTAGTTGCTCTGATACTCAGTCCACTCTTGTTATTCGGATTTTATGTCCTGTGGATGAGTTGGCTCGCCGGCGACCGTGCTTGGCAGGTTCTGTGGTCAGTTTTTTTACAGAGGACGGGTTCCAGCTATGATAATAACATGGCCTTTACCAGCTACGAGGTGTGGCGCACTTTCTGCGTGCGTTCCAAGCATTGGTTGACCACGCCTGTTCTGATTCTATCCCTGGGCTGGTTCGTTG
>Ga0180437_10010014_pt1 | contig 11631 bp, 7 predicted proteins | sample SS_ome_4_FD_132410 | JGI IMG/M metagenome (GOLD analysis project Ga0180437, IMG submission 132410) | Hypersaline lake sediment archaeal communities from the Salton Sea, California, USA - SS_3_D_1 metaG | ecosystem: Environmental > Aquatic > Non-marine Saline and Alkaline > Hypersaline > Sediment... | reverse complement strand
CTCATGGATATTATGGGGTATCCATTCCTACCTGATGCTCAAATCGGGTACGGACTTGGAATCCCTTCAGAAGAAGCTCGACAGCTTCGTCCGCGCCATGCAGAAAGAGATCGATCGTCCCGAAAGTTTTTGGGAGATGTACTATTTCCAGCCGCTCAAGGATATCCACCTTTATTCCTCCTTGGTTTACGAGCTCCAGGAAAACGGCAGCGGAACGGCGGTGAAATTCCTGATCCTCATCGCCTTCCTCATCGTAGCCATTGCCTGGAGCAACTACATCAACCTGGCCACCGCCCGTTCCACCGAACGGGCCAAGGAGGTCGGAGTCCGTAAAGTCGCCGGAGCCGACCGCAGACAGCTGATCCGTCAGTTCATGTTGGAATCCTTCCTCATGAACACCGTTAGCCTCGGGCTGGCGCTCGGGCTCACCGAGATCATCCTTCCCTATTTCAGCCGCTTTGCCGGGACTCCCGATACCTGGCTCCTGTGGCAGGATGCCCGCTTCTGGGGGATTCTGGCTCTGGTGTTTATCGGCGGCATCGCGGCCTCCGGATTCTACCCCGCCGTCATCCTCTCCTCTTTCGATCCGGTCCCGGTGCTGAAGGGCAGTGTGATCCCGATCGCCCGCGGGCGACGCCTGCGCAGGGGATTGGTGGCGTTCCAGTTCATGGTCTCGGCCGTGCTCATCGCCGCCACCTTGACGGTGTACAAACAGATCACCTACATGGTCAACGCCGACCTGGGAGTGGACATCGGAAGGACCCTGGTGCTCAAGCGGCCCCATGCCATCCTCGATAAGACGGCCGAGGATTTGGCAAAACGCAGCGAGGCCTTCAAGACGGAGCTGGAAAAGATCCCGGGCGTGGAAATGGTCTCCCGCTCGACCTATGTCCCCGGTGAGGACGTCGGCGCGATCAACGAGGGACAGAAGGCCGACCTTCCCAAAGAGACCACCATCGATGTGTATGAAATCCGGGTGGACGAAAATTTCATGAAGATGTACGGACTCGAACTGCTCGCGGGGCGGAATTTTTCACGGGAATTCTCCACCGACAGCGAGGCGGTCATCCTGAACGATACGGCCCGGAAGATGCTTCAATACGAGAGCCCGGAGAGCGCCGTCAACACAAAATTCATCTATATCACCCAATTCACCCTCCAGGTTATCGGGGTGCTGGACGATTATCATCAAGAGTCGCTCAAGCAGAATTTCGAACCGCTGGTCTTGATCTATCGGCCCCATACTCCCGGTTATGCTTCCCTCAAGATACGCACTCAAGAACCGCAAAAACTCGTGGCCCAAGTCGAAAAGGTCTGGAACAAATTCTACCCCGGAAATCCGCTGGATTATTTCTACCTCGACGAGCGCTACGAACGACTCTATGGATCGGACTGGCAGTACCTGAAGATGTTCGGCATCTTCTCGCTGCTGGCGATTTTCGTGGCCGGACTGGGACTCTTCGGCCTCTCGTTGTTCAACGCCCTGCAGCGCACCAAAGAGATCGGAATCCGCAAGGCTCTGGGCGCTGATCTGTCGAACATCTTGGGCCTGCTGGTGAAGGATTTCATGAAACTGATCGTCCTGGCTAATGCGGCGGCGCTGCCCCTTTTCTATCTTTACCTCAGCCACTGGCTCAACAAATTTCCCTTCCGGATCGGGATCGGATGGTGGTTTTTCGTTCTGCCTCTGGTCATGACATTCGTGATTTCCATGCTGGTGGTGGGCTATCATTCGCTCAAGGCGGCCACCGCAGATCCGGTCCATGCCTTGCGTTATGAATAGGCTGCGAAGGCCTGGTTCGTAACTTTTAATCTATCCTGCCTGCTAGAGAGAGTGCCGGCAACCTTTTTGATCGGGCACGCGTATTTCTAGATGTATCGGATTCCGAAAAATAAATCCCCGGGAGATGAATCCCGCCTGCATAAAGAGTCTTACTTGAGGGAGCGTTGCCATGTTTATAAACTATTTAAAAATCGCCTTTCGAAACATCCAACGCCACAGGGGATACGCCTTCATCAACATGGCCGGATTGGCTCTGGGAATAGCCTGCTGCATCTTGATCCTCCTATGGGTGAAGGACGAGATGGCCACCAACCGCTTCCACGAGAAGATCGACTCGCTCTATATCATCATGTCCACCCAGCACTACGGGAGCGAGGTCGATATGGGACCCGGATCCGTGCCGGCCTTGGGTCCGGCGCTCAAGGCCGAGTATCCCGAGGTCCTCAATGCCGCACGCCAGAACAACGGACAGGGTCGATATCTGCTGGAATACGAGGACAAGCAGTTCAAGGAAGGAATCCAGCTGGCGGACCCGGAGATCTTCCGGCTGTTCTCGTTTCCCTTCCTAGCGGGCGATCCTTCCGACGCCTTCGGGGATCCCTACGTCATGGTCCTGTCGGAAAGCATGGCACACAAGTTTTTCGGGAATGAAGATCCCATCGGTAAAATCCTCACTGTGAATAAAAACGAGCCGTTCCGGGTTGTGGGCGTCATGCAGGATATGCCTCACAACGCTACGGTCCGCTTCGACATCTGGGCGCCCCTGGAGCTCACCACCAAATGGTACCGTCCCAACTACATCAGCACCTGGTTCAACATGTCCTTCCGCACCTATCTGGAGATGGCCGATAATATCGACGTCGAGGCATTCAATCAAAAGATATTCAACCGCATCCGGGAATCAGATCCCAAGACCAATCTTGAACCCTCCATTTATCCTTTCGGAAAGCTGTACCTCGATTTTTACGGCCGGATGGGCAGCATCCGTATTTTCTCGATCATAGGCTTTGTCATCCTCGTCATCGCCTGTATCAATTTCATGAACTTGGCCACCGCCCGCTCGGCTCACAGGGGACGCGAGGTCGGATTGAGAAAAGTCGTCGGGGCCCAAAGGCGCCAGGTTGTCCAGCAGTTCTTCGGTGAATCCTTACTCATCACCTTGATGTCCTTAGGAGCGGCTGTAATCGCTGTGGTACTCCTGATGCCTTCCTTCCGATCTCTCACCGGAAAACCGATTGGGCTCTTGTCAATCTGGGATCCAGTCCTTATCTTAGCCATCCTCGGCATCACCTTCCTGGCCGGCCTGCTGGCAGGCAGCTATCCCGCTCTGTTTTTATCCGGATTCCGGCCCGTCAGCATCCTCAAAGGAGGCCAGCATGCCCATGCCGGAAGAAGTCTCTTTCGGAAAATCCTCGTGGTCCTGCAGTTCGCGCTTTCTATTATCCTCATCATCGGGACGGTGGTGATTCTGCAGCAGGTGCGCTTCATGAAAAACAAAAGCCTGGGATTCGACAAGGAGCACCTGTTGTATGTCCCGTTTGAAAGCGAGATGAGAACCAAAGTGGATTCCTTCAAGCATGAGCTGCGGCAGCACCCCGGCATCCTGAGCGTGTCCGCCACTTCCCATTCCCCTACCGGTGTCTACAACAACGGTCAGGATTGGGACTGGGAGGGCCGTGATCCCAATGTCAATCCCCTGGTCACCTATTTCGGAGTGGATCCCGACTTCCTGCAGACCTTCAAGATGGAGATGGCCCAGGGAGAATCTTTCCAGCCTGCCACCAGCCATACCATGACATCGGTTCTCATCAACCAGCGTTTTGCGGATATCATGGGTCTCCCTGATGTGATCGGCTCCCGCCTGTCGCAGGGTTCTAGGCACCTGCAGATCATCGGAGTCGTCGAGGACTTCCATTTCACACCGGTCCATAGGGAGATCGGGCCGGCCATCATTTATTTTGATCCCACCTTTGAGACATTCCAGCGGTACCGTTATCTGTTCATTCGGCTGAATCCCGGTGACATTCCCAATTGCCTGGAGCACATAGAAAAGGTGTTCAAGGCCTATAATCCGGGATATCTTTTTGAATACCGATTTCTGGATGACGACTACGATCGACTCTATCGAGGCGTAGAGCGGGAGATGGCCATTGTCCGGACATTTACCTTTTTAGCCATTCTGATTTCATGTCTGGGTCTTTTCGGATTGGCGGCCTACACGGCAGAACAGCGTACCAAAGAAATCGGAATCCGCAAGATCATGGGCGCCTCAATCTCGGGAATCGTGCTGCTGCTCTCCCGGCAGTATGCCCTCTGGGTGCTGGTGGCCAATCTCATCGCCTGGCCGGTTTCCTATTACCTGATGAGGAGCTGGCTGCAGGACTATTCCTACCGTATTTCGCTCAATCTGCCCATCTTCCTGCTGGCGGCGGCCCTGTCTATTCTTATCGCGGAGTTGACGGTGGGATTCCAGTCCGTCAAAGCCGCTCGTACTAATCCGGTGGATTCCCTCCGTTACGAGTGAAAGCGGAGCGGAAGCGAGGAATCCACTTGGGGACCTGCGCCCGATAGCCCCGATAATCCTCTCCATACCTGACCTCGAGACGTCTTTCTTCGTAGGCGGCGATATAATTATAAAAGAAAAAGCAACCCAGAAAGACGATGAGCGAGGACAGGGACAGGGTCAAACAAAACAGGAACAGATAGAACAAGAGCGCGGCCAGGTAAAGAGGATGGCGCACATGCGCAAAGGCCCCGTCCATGATAAGCCGAGGTTCGGTGTGATGCCCATGGAACACGGCGCGATGGCCCGAATTGGCCAAGTAGATACCTGAAACGAGAAAGAGAAGGGCGGCGAACACACGAAAGGGAAATGGAATACCATGTGCTAAGAAGTCCGAAAACCTGAACACGAATGAATCCAATATCCAGACCGCCAGGAAAACGAGCAGACAGATGATTTGTCCGGCATCGCCGAAGGGATGCTCGCCGCCCGGCTCGGGAATTTCGGCAGGATGATTTTCTGGAGATGAATTCGGGTTCGTCAATTTCTCCTCCTCCATAAATACGACAGCTTCACGCCGATTTTTTCGCGCTTCGATCGAAAATCGCTCCAACTATTATACCCGGATCGGATCTCCGGTTCATCACAAATCCAAACACGGTTTAAACCTGACCTGAAAAAGCGACAACTGTTGCTTATTAAGAAAAAACGGCATTCGAAAAATGATGCCGGTCCCAGGAGATTTGATTGGTACGGAACTTGCACTGCGGCAGACAAAGAAACATGGCAGGAGTTGAGGTGCTAAACAAGACCAAATTCCTGAGCGAGACCGGCTATGACAGCACATTCAATGGATTGCGCTTGGGAGGGGCCGTGCTGTTGGTTGGGAAAGATTCCGGCTGAAACTGGGATTCACCTATTTCAAGCCCGACGACGCCCCGGGCTTTACCCTCCCTGTGATCGGCCTTTGGTGGCGGTTCAATGGGTAATCAAAAGAAAGTTGAGGGGCGGGAGCTCTTGTGATATCTTAGGTCTGTGCTGGAATATCTGAAGTCCCCCATTGCCCAACGGGCCATCTACTCCCTGCTCACCGTCATCGCGGCCTATGTGATCAGTGCCCTCATCAACCGCTTTATCAACAGACAGATCCGAGATCTCAAGCGCCGCTACACCGCCCGCAAAACCGTCGTCTACATCGTCTCCTTCCTGGCTCTCGTCGTCATCATCTCGATATGGGCCCGGGGGGGCCGCTCGGTCGCCACATTGTTCGGCGTAGCCGGAGCCGGATTGACGTTGGCCCTGCACCAGCCGGTTACGTCGATAGCCGGTTGGCTGCTGCTCCTGATACGCCGGACCTATGAAAGCGGAGACCGGGTGGAGATCGGCGGTGTTAAAGGAGATGTGGTGGATATCCGCCTGTTCTACACCACTCTGCTGGAGATCGGCAATTGGGTCGACGCCGACCAGAGCACCGGCCGTCTCGTGCACTGCCCCAACGCCAAGATCTTTACGGAGCCGATCTACAACTACACCCGCGGTTTCGAATATGTCTGGCATGAGATCAAAATCACAGTCACCTTTGAAAGCGACTGGAAGAGGGCCAAACAGATCATCCAGCAGGTCGCCGAGCGCAAGAGCTTCGACATCGGCGATGCCGTTCGCAGCCGGATCAAACGCATGTCGAAAAAATACCTGATTCACTATGGAAAACTGACCCCCATCGTGTGGACCAATATCGTGGACTTCGGTGTCGAGCTAACATTGCGCTATTTATCGGATGCCCGCAAACGGCGGTCGACCCAGGATGAAATATGCCAGGCGGTCCTGGACCGGTTCGACAAAGAACCGAATGTCGAGCTGGCCTACCCCACCTATCGCATCTTCAAGCGCGGTGAATCTTGAATGATCCGTGTTGATTAGACCCTACAGCTCGGATTTTCCAAAATCCATAGTCCTATTCCATTTCTAATTCGATGTTCTCGAGGAAGGCCGCGGTACTCCACTGGCGGCAGGGGTAGAAAGGCATGTGATAGCCGAACTCCAGGGTGAGGATCTGAGTTGAGTCATCCCGGCTACTGGCGGGCAGCGATACCTCGATGAAGTTGTTTCCGAAATGAAGCCGCTGCCTTCGAATCTCCCGGGAATCCACCTTGATACTTATTTCCTGCGTATAGTTTCCGTACCAGAAGAATGCCTCAAAGTCGAAGAGGGAGTAAATTGCGAAGTTCATGCTCTTGATGCGTCTCTGTGGATGATTGATTTCGATCCGGGCTGTTTTTGCGCAGCGGAGCATGGTTGTCTCGGACACCTGGAATTCAGGCCCTATCCCTGCGAGATTTATGTATCTGCGTCGTGATTGGTTCGCTTCCGCAGCACTGGGAGCGTATGTCAGGCTCTTTTGAGAGGAAGGGATCCTTATGCCTTGATAATCGAGCCCATATTTGATGTCGAAAGATGACCTCTTGGGGAAGGGAATCCGAACGGTCGCCTGCTTCTTATCCGGGGCAATGCCTCTATCGATGCTGCTGTAGCCCTCGATCTCGGCAAAGATGCGGAATCCGCTCTCTTTGACCGGGCGGTCGAGCTCGAAGTTGAGATAGACGTGTCCCCTTTGGGAGGAGAGCCCCCGGACCGTTATTGCCGGGATATGAACCGGCATATCATAGGAAAGTGATGCCGGCAGAATGGGGACTTCGGGTCTATACACCAGGCTGAATTTTCTGGAATTCAAAATTTCGGCATGGATATCCAGGGTGTTCAGGAGGGACAACAGCTGATCTTTTTTTTGATACAATCGTTCGAGATTGCTCCGGATGAGGGGTAAGAACTCCCAGAACCTAAGACTGAATGCTCCGGCCTCGTTCAAGAAAAAATAGTTGGTGTGCTCGCTTCGATTGAAGAAATTCAGCCTGTAGGAGAGGGGAATATATCTGCCTTCGGAGTGATGCAGATATGAAGTGCATACAAATCTTTCCCCCGATATGGCCGAGATATGGACGGCCTCCCAGAAGGTGGCCGCCCAATATTTCTCTCCGCTTGTCTCCATCGCTTGCAGAATCTCATTCAGCGTCAGATCCGCTTGTTTGGTCTTCAGATAGCATTCCCCAACGGGACGGGCATTTCCCAACAGGAAAATGGCCGCAAACAGGACACCGAGCAGGACATGCCTGATTTGATTCTTGATGAATGCCAATGCACCCCCGATAAGGGGCGGCAAACAGAAGTAGAAGGGGTATAAATAGCGCAGCTTGGTTTCATCGATCGGGAATCTCGAAAGCGCATAAATCAACAAATAGGCAAAGAAAAACAATGTGAAAATGTTGCCGGATACAACATGAGGTTTCCGGAAGGAAATGATCGCTGTGACGGCGATCCCTGCGGCTACGAGTATGAGATACGCCGGTCTGAGTCCATTGGGCTCCATGGAGAACAGAGTGGGTAGATTGGCTATGATACTTTCCATCCTCTCCCAGGTGGCATTCACTGCCCGGGGATTGGAAAACGCATACTTCAAGGAGGCGAAGCGGGTGAACATTTCATACATTATGACGGGAAAGACACCGATGACAAAGTAGGCCATGAGGACCAAGTACCTCTTGATCGACATGCGGTATTTGAGAACCAGCAACAACGATGAAACGGCGGAAAAACAGACGGTAATGGGATGCGTCCAAAAAGCAATCCCCATGATGAACCCGATCAACGGTATGAGGCCGGCTTGATTCTTCGCATAGACACGATAGGCCAGATAGATCGAAAGACTACCCAGAAACAGGGCGATGGTAAAATTAGCCCCCACATAGAATGTCATGGACAGCAGATGGCCAAGGGGAAGCACATAAAAGGAGGTCAGGAGCAGAGCCGTCGTGGGGGACCCGAAGATCTCCTTGAACAAGAGATACTGGGTCACCATAAAGGCCAGATAAAAAAGAACATGCATAAAAACGAAGAGGAAGATCGAGTAGCCGAACAGCTTGAAGCCGAGGGCATAGACGTGGAAGGGAAGGCTTCCCATGTAATGCTGTCCGTAATAGTATATCGGCCGAGTCGCGCCTTCGGAAATGTGCTTGGATTCGAGGGCCGGGATGCCGTCGTCGCTGTTGATGAGGCCGTAGCTGTGCAGCATAAAAGGCATGCGCACCAAAACGGCCAGAAAAAGGAGCAAAAGGAGGACTGTGATTTCTTTGGACAGGTGAAAACGCGAGGGGATTTTGAGGGATTTATTCCTCAATACCCGCACGATGGTCAGCAGCGCCAGCAGCCCCATGAGCGGCCACGGGGAGAGAGCGATGCCCTTCAGGACCTCGAAGCCGTTCTTGAACCATGCAAACACAAATATCAGATACAAAAGGATCTGTGCATATTTCAGCGCGAGATCGGTGAGGATCCGTGTCTTCACCGTCCCCTGTCCGCACATCCAGCCTCTCACAAACGATTCCTATTTAAAAAAGTTATACCGAAAAATACACCAGACGGCTCTTAATCCATCTCGCCATCCGATCTTTTTCCCCTCTTCATAGGTGCGGCCGTAATAGGAAATCCCGACTTCGTAGAACCGGACTCTGAGCCTGGCAAGCTTGGCCGTTATTTCAGGTTCGATCCCGAAGCGCTTCTCCCGCAGGGTGAGCTTCCGTATCAAATCCGCTCTTATCATCTTGTAACAGGTTTCCATGTCCGTGAGGTTGAGGTCGGTAAAGACATTGGAGATAAAGGTGATAAACTTGTTCCCCAGCGAATGCCAGAAAAAAAGGATCCGGTGAGGGGCACCGCCCATGAATCTCGATCCGTACACGACATCGGCGAAACCGTCCTCGATCGGCTTGAGAAGCTTGGGATACTCACGGGGATCGTATTCCAGATCAGCATCCTGGATAATGACCACATCCCCGGTGACTTCTCTGAAGCCTCGATTGAGAGCGGCCCCTTTGCCTTGGTTTTGGGGCTGAAAGAAGATGCGGATGTTGTCCTTCTCGATAAACTTGTCGATCTGGTTGAGTTTGAATGGGGTCGGTCCGTTTCGCATTGACTCGAGAAACTCGCGGGTCCCATCCGTGGAGCCATCGTCCACGACGATGATCTCTTTTTCCACCCCGACTTCCTGTACCTTGTAGAGGATCTTTTCTATGGTGGATATTTCGTTGTAGACCGGCATAATGACGGACAGTTTCATGCACTCAGCTCATTTCAAGGATATCTCTCGGTTGAGTTCCGGTGACAACTCCGAATCATTGCGCTTCTGCTGAGGGGAGAATTTGGATTGCGCTCCCCTTTATGCATCGATTCGCATTTATCATATCCAAAGGCCCGTATCATTGCAACAAGGGATTGGATCTTACACACAAAACATTACATCACCTTGGATCTTCTCGAGTATTCGCCTTATTTATTTTAAAAGCTGTTTTCAAGGGCAAAAGGTCATTTCTAAGGCTGTCATGAAGGCCTATTTTTTGTTAAATACTTTATTTTCAATTAAATCGATCAGTCGGAGCGCGTATTACGTATTAGGACTATTAGGCGTATTAGGACGTAATACGCGATAGCGCTTGACCGTCAGGAAGCCGGTTTCTTGGTCGGAATGGATGCGGTACATCCGGCCTCGGACGAAGACTCCCGGGCGAAATCCGAGCCATATCCGAAATGTGTAATGTCCGTCGGGATTGAAGACATCATAGGCGCGTCGGGGTGTTTCCCCGCGCTCATCCACCTCATTGGTAGCCACCCACAGGTTGCCCAAATCGTCGACCCCCATCCCATCGGTGACGGTCTTGACCTCGGGGAGATCCACCTCCCGCGCCAGTTGAGAGAACTCTTTGTTATCCCTCCGATCCACGCCGGCATAGTAGTCTTCGGCATCCTTCCGGGTGAAAGGAACCGGCTGGTAAGGGCGGTCGATCTTACGCACCAGCCTGCCCGGAGCCTCATAGACTTCGATCAGATACTCGTCGTTCAGACAATGATAGAGCCGCTTACGGACGGAATCTCCGGCGAAGATCGACCGGGGCGTATGGGGTGTCGTGATGGACAGCATCGCGTCTCCGACGCGTTTGACTTGCATACCGAGGGCTGTAAATTCGCCCCAATTCTCGAGCTCGACCCCATTGAAATCATACTTCGTGATCAGGACCTTCCGATCCTCTCCGGCATAGACATTCTCATCGGCAACATAACCGGAATCATCGGCCAGCAAAATATCGAAATGGGAATTGCGCCAGGGATGGCTGCTGAGGAAATCCCCGCTCCGGTCGAACAAACTGGTGCGCCGCTGGCGAATATCGAAGGCCAGCAAGCGGCCGTCCGGAAGGAAGGCCATGTCCGTCATGGCCTGAAATTCGCCGGGCCCTTCGCCCTTGCGGCCGATGGTCTTGACATATTTCCCATCCGGGTCGAAGACCTTGATCACGGCATCCTGATAATCGCTGACATAGATGTTATCGCCCTCATCCACCAGGATCGTGCGGGGCCGGTAAAGAATCGCCTCCTCCGGGCCTTCACCTCCGCCGAAGGTCAGCTCCTCCTCGAACACGACGGTCCGATCCGGATGGAGCGGAGCCGCCGGATTGTGCACGAACGTGATTTCTCCGATCGTTTCCACCTGAGGCCCGGCGGCCTGCGGAGCACAGCCGCCAACAGCCAGCGTTACGGCCATCAACCAAATCCAAAGGTGTCTTTGCATAATCGCCCCATTTCCATCGTTGTCCAATCTGCATACGTGAATACAATCCAACATCCGGCTGCATTCCGAACGTAACTCAACCTTGATCATTTAGAGATTTTTGACATCGGTACCGATGCAGCGACATTCTCCCTAAGTGGCCCTGGTTATTCATACAACTGAGCAGAGGACCAAAACGTTGCCCGGTAACCGACATCGAGAAAGCTGATGCAGCGAGGTCACTCATAACGCAGGGCCTCAATGGGATCGGATACCGCGGCTTTGACCGTTTGGAAACTCACGGTAATCAGGGCGATCAATAGCGCAACCAGGCTCGAATACATAAACACATCCACCCGAACAGCCGTCCGGTAGGCAAAGTTCTCGAGCCATTTTCCGATGACGATATAAGCCAGCGGCCATGCGATCAGATTTGCAGCCAGCACCCAGTAGGCGAACTCGCGGCTCAAAAGCACGACGATGCCCGAAGCCGATGCCCCCAGGACCTTCCGAACACCGATCTCGTTGGTACGCTTTTCCACCGTGAAAGAAGCCAGCCCGAAAAGTCCCAGACAGGAGATGAATCCAGCCAGGAACACAAAGTATTGGAACAGGCTGCGCGACCGGCTCTCGCTCTTATACATCCGATCAAGTGTCTGGTCCAAGAAATGGTACTCAAAGGGATAAAGGGGG
>Ga0180437_10010009_pt1 | contig 11636 bp, 4 predicted proteins | sample SS_ome_4_FD_132410 | JGI IMG/M metagenome (GOLD analysis project Ga0180437, IMG submission 132410) | Hypersaline lake sediment archaeal communities from the Salton Sea, California, USA - SS_3_D_1 metaG | ecosystem: Environmental > Aquatic > Non-marine Saline and Alkaline > Hypersaline > Sediment... | reverse complement strand
TGCAGTTGCCGGCAACGAGTGGATTCACATCGCCGGCACGTACGACCAGAACGACCAACTTGTTTATGTCAACGGCGAAGAGGCGGGCCGCGAGACTCGCGGTCCCATCGAGCTGTTTACCGACCCGAACGACGGGCTCGGCATCGGCGGCCGATACGGCGACGGCGCCGATTTTGACGGCAAAATTGACGACGTCCGCGTGTATGACCGTGCCGTGACCCGCGCCGAGATAGCTTACATAGCCGCCGGCGCCGACGGGATCATACCGCTGGAGTCTGCTGCGAATCTCTATAGCGGCGAGGACCCCGAGGTTATCAACTTCAGGGATTATGCCAAGCTCTTTGACTACTGGGGCGTTGAGCAGCTATGGCCGCCCGAAGTTGGGCCGTAGAAGTCTGATGGTTCGAATTTCGTATTTACTGGCAATACCGGGGCCTACCGTTTTAACGTAGGCCCCATTTGTTTCGAGCATCACAGCTCAGAGAATTGGAAAGTGGGTGCCTCATCACAACCTTTAGACCATTGCTGCTGGTTAAAATAATAGGGATATGGTCCTTCCCAGTTAGAGGTTGGTTGGCTCCTGCATGCATATGAACCTCCTGTAAGTAAAGGTTATTTTGGTACCTACGAAATAGCCGCGTTGAAATCTTGCCGTGCTTGACAACAGCGCATATAATAGATCGTTTTGGGGAGGCTTTGGTCACATAGCTTATCCCAGTTGAAACCGGTTTGGGATGGTACAACTGTCATGAAGAACAACGCTTGTTTATCATTGGTGTTGATCACAATACTTTCGGCGGTTGTGTCTCTGGGTCGGACTGACTATTCAAGAGCAGGCATCCACCTGCCTGACCAGCCAAAGGACACCGAGGCCATGCCCGCAGATGAATTCAAGAACCCCATCATTTCCGGCACGTGGGCAGATCCTGGGTTTATTCGCGTTGCTGACGATTATTATTCTGTATGCTCGACTCAGGGGTGGCAGCCGGGTGCATTCGTGATACACTCAAGAGACATGCTCCATTGGGAGTACATCGGTCACGCATATCGTGAGCATCCTGAGATACCGCCCGGAAAGACGAATAGAGGGTGCTGGGGTCTTGACATAGGATACAACCCCAACAATAAGACCTTCATAATTTACGCGCCGTTGTCAAATGGCACGCTTTACGCCTATTACTCGAAGGACCCCGCCGGCCCCTACGATGTCAGGCAGATGGGCCGATTGGGTACTGACCCGGGTTTCTTCGCCGATGATGACGGAAAGTTGTATTTGATATGTTCTGAGAAAGCCGTCATCTGGGAACTGTCACGGGACGGGCTCTCGATAATGAGAGATGTCGCGAAAATTGACAAGACAGGCATCCGCATATTCGAAGGACCTGCAATCTTCAAACGCCAGGGATATTACTACCTGCTTTATTCTGCAAACGGCACTGCCCCACATGAAGGGGGAATGATAGGGACTATGAGAGCCACAAGACTCGAAGGGCCATGGGAACATGACCCGAATAATCCGCAATTGCTCACCGACCCTGAAGCCCCCATCCAGGGACCTCAGCACGGAACACTGCTAGAGACACAGAACGGCCAATGGTTCCTGGCGTATCACGCTCATGAGCTTTCACATTTTAGCCTTGCTCGACAGACGTACCTCGAACCTGTCGAATGGACAAAAGACGGCTGGTGGAAATGCTCCAACGGAAAGGTACCCAGCAGAGCCAACAAAAAACCTCTGTTGCCTGAATACATCCTTGAACTGGCTCAATCGGATGAATTTAGCAGGCCTGAACTTGGTCTGCAGTGGTTCTTCCTGACAAAACCTGATTTCAGCGGCGAATCATGGTCACTTACTGACAAGGCCGGCTATTTGACGATAAATACAAAACCAGGCGACATCAGCTCTGTCGATTCACAGGTTAATATCTTTCAGCAGAGGGTTATAAACAAGAAGTTCGAGTTCACTACCGAGGTCAGCTTCGACGCGGCTGCAGACAGAGAAGCTGCGGGCCTTCACTTATTTCACGACCCGCAAATGAACTTATGGCTGACAACAAGCGCAGACAATCGCCGCAAGATTATAGAGGTTGGTAAGTACAACAACGGCCGAAGAACAAATATCTATTCCGTCGAAAATGATTTCGGCAATACAGTCTATCTCAAGATTGCCGTCGATGGCAACGAAACCGCAACATTTTATTACGGCGCCGACTCAAAGAAATGGAATCGGATCGGAACGGACGTATATTTTGGCGACAGTTTCCAAGACCTTAGAAGTGGAAATAAAGGAGACCCGGACCTCGGCTGGATTGGCGTTGATGGGAGAAACAAATGGACCGGAACCACTTTTGGAATCTTCGCTGTCGGCGGTGATAATCGAAATCCCAATCCGGCTCAGTTCAATTACTTCAGGGTCACAAGCTTCGATGACCGAAATTCATTTAACCGATAATCCTCATATTCGGCTTGCCGACCCTCCTAACCAGGCGCATCACCAACCCCGCATCCGCAATGTCGCGACCATCGCCCTTTATGGCCGGCGATTCTCTTGCTCATACCTTTGGCCCTCTACAACATTCTGCAGCAGCCACCGACCACACAAGCCGGCCCTTACTCCCCCGCATCCGCAACATATTAATTCTTTCGGAGCACAACAAGGTGTCCCCGCCTGTACTCACAGCAAGAAGTTCACCTCGAACGCGTTAAGAATGCCCCGGTTTCCGTCCCTTCTGTTGCGGCCGCAATCCGGATAAGGCTTGCTGTTCGCCCTGTAAATTACCAGCACCTCGGAGCCGTCCGTCTCGAAGATAATCCGCGACGTGGCAGCCTTGTCATCTTCGAGAACATTCGTCGGCGCCACGTCATACGCGTTCTCAATCGCCGTAACACCCTTGCCCGTCCCCTTCGGAACACCCCAATGCGGAGCATATCCGAACGGCGGCTCCGCAGGAAGCGCATTGGCCGTAATCGACGCCATCGGAGGCATGCGCGGGTCCTCACAAACGCAGTCCATACAATGCCGCGTCGCCTGAGAGCACGGCTCCCAGTGATTGTGATAACTGATCAGCTCATAACGTCCCGCAGGCAGGTCCGTCAGCACCAACAGAATGTCACCCGTAAACTCCCCCGCCCAATCAACCGCGTATAGCCAGCTATTGGCAATCGGCTCACCTTTCGGCGTCCCCGTCGGTGGACCGCCACCTGCAAGGTTGTCACGGCACATACCCTTCACATGCAGACCGAGCTGACCCTCCGACCCCGTCGTAATAAAAGCGTGCACGCCCGAACCGCCTATCCCCGAATCGTCCGGCTTCGTACCGCCGCCGTTCTCCCACAGACCGTCATGCATATACATATCCGACCACCGCGGCCCCGCCCAGTGCTGCCACCCGGGCTTAGCCGAACCCGACACTATCTCGCCAGGCTTCTCCCATTTCGGCAGCGCAAAGTCAACCTTCAAATGAACAGGACTGGTCACGCGAAAGCTCCAGACGTCCCCCTTGACCGACGCCTCATCACCAATCTGATCGACGCGCCAATAATAAGTCGTCCCGATCTTCAGCCCCTCCGGCTTGTAGCTCCTTTCATCGAATGTGCCCTTGTACTCCGACGCCGACTTGTCCGCCTTCGCCACAGCCGCCTCGCTCGTGCCGAAGTAAACCTCATGCTTCTTCCCGTACGCCCCCGCCGACCACCGTAGAACTGTCTGCTCCAGCGCATTGCCGCCATTGGCCGGCGCCGGCCCCCGCGCCTGCCCGCGGTCAACCGTAAACCTCCAAACACTGCTCTTGTAAGTCTTGCCCGCGTGCGTTTTGTCAACTTCATCAACGCGCCAGTAATACGTCTGCCCGAACTTGAGCAGCCCCGGACTGAAACTGCTCGTCGTCACGCTGCCCTTATACTCGCCCGATGACGTTGTCGCATTCTCAACCGCCGGCGCATCCGTACCAAGATAAACATGATGCGAACCCGCAGTCGAGCCCGCAACCCACCGAAGCGTCAAGTCCGGAGAAACGTCCTTCGACTTGTCCCCCGGCACGGGATTCGTCGCATAAGCCGGCTTCACCGTGTTATGAAGCGAAAACGCATTCACCGCCGCATTGGAACCTTCCGGCGTATAATACGTAATCGTAACCGGACCCGAACCATCCGTGTAGAATCTCACCACCGACGGAACGAGATTCTCATCTACACGTTCATTCGCAATACGCGCACCTTCTGCAGCAGCTATCTGCCTCACCCCGGAACCCGTCGCCGTTATCCGCATAGCCCGCACCTTCTGGCTCGCCACATTATGGTATGAATACAGCCCATATTCACCCGCCGCAAGCCCGCTCAGCTTCAGCTCAATCCCCGCCTCCACCGGGTAGTTGTTGTAATGCGAATAGTAGGAATTGCAGATCGGCTGCTCCCCCTGTTCACTGCGCAGATTCCCCCACGCCTTCCCGCCCGCAATGCCCAGCCTCGCACCGACCCCGGTTCCCGCAATATTCACAATCGAAACACTCTCCTGCGGCCGCCCATCGCACCCATTCGGAATCTCCCACGCAGTCCAGCCCGCCTTCACCGTCTCGGTCCTTCCCGCACACCCAAGATCAACCCTGAACATCTCATACACATACTCCGACCACCTGTCAACAACCGTGCACGCATACCGCACCTCGCTCGCCTTGGCACCCACAAAATTGGAAAGCTCCAGCACAATCTGCTCCGCCCCCTCGTCCACGCCGTCATTAATAAGCTCAATTTCGACCGTCTTGCTCGTCTCCCCCGGCGCAAAAACCAGTTTCCCCGGTGCAACTTTGTTGTAGTCAACCCCCGCCACAGCACTGCCGCCGACAACCCTGTAATCCGCAGCAACCTCGCTCCCCGATGCAGCCGATAGACCCACCGTTACCTCCACCGGCGACTCCGATTCCAGCGTCACCGCCCTGGCTACGGTGAAACCTATTGCAGGCCTCGGGTCCACAATCGTATAAACATGTTTCGTCACCGCACCCGCTTCCGCACCGGCACCGCTTACGTCCGACAATGTCAGCTCTATCGTCTCATCAGATTCGTCCTTCCCATCCCCGACGATACCGATATCGATGTTCTTCGTCATCTCGCCCGGCGCAAATGTCACCGTCCCGTCCTTCAGCACATAATCCGCACCGTCACCCTTCGCCGTGCCGCCGCTGACAGCGTACTGCACCGTCACAGCCTCCTCCTGCGCCGCCGAAAGAACCACCTTCACCGGAACCGTAACCCCCTTCTCCACGCCCGACGATGCCGCCGACTCGAACGACACATCAGGCCGCCCGCCCTCCAGCACGAAACCGTTCAGGAAAACCTGCCCCCGCTTACTCCGCTTCGCCGGAGCAATATAACGAAAGGATACATCACCCCCGCCCGCCGTAAAACTGATAACCGCAGGATTAATTATCCGGTTGTGCTCCTGGTCGATCGTCTCAGGTTTGACCACGTCACTCGCACCCGTAACCTCGACCCCGCGTATCGTCGTCTGCCCCTCGTCCAGCCGGTTATGATAACTCACCAGACGATACCTCGCACCGCTCACCAGCCCCTCGAACGTTATCATAATATCCGCCCCCGGCGAATCCTGACGATCATTCGAAAACAGAAAATCCTGCTCCACGTATGCCAGCGGCCCCGTCGCAGGTCCATCCGACGCCTCATCGAAATAGCTCCGACAACTGCACTGCCCGTCCTCTATCAAAAGCCCCACCGTCACATCAACGCCCGTACCGCCCACGTCCCTGTAAGTCCCGCACGATGGAATACAAATCCACCCGTCCTGCACCGGCCCGCATCCCCCGCAGTCGAACGCCAGATGAATCCCCGCCCTCGCACCGCTCGACAAACTCAACGACACGATTAAGAACATTACAACGGCCGGCTTCTTCAACATTGCGCAACTCCTTCGACATCATTACTGTTCGCCGGGTATCCATTCTATCCCCGGCAAAATACACGTACAAACCGGAATTTCCCAGTTACACAGTTAAGAACCACGATTTTGCTCACCCAATATATATAACGTGATAAAACCCAAAAAGCTACAAAAACCTCTGATTTCTACCGCCATTTTGCTCAGAAACAGCCGGACGTGGATTGGGAAAATAGACACGCAGACAATTTCCCGAGTCAATCGATAATTCCGAGAGTTTTTGGTTTGGTACTCTCAGACCGATAGGGCGACTCGTAGGGCAAGAACGACTAAGGGTTGGGATAGCAATCCATCCGCTTTTCGATGGGCACCGGCACGTAAGGGTCATCTGTGCCGGCGGCCTGGTACCAGTAAACCACGGTATCATACAGGGTGTAGCTACCGTTCCACTGATTGGGGTAGTATTTCTCAAGCACGGCCTCAAATGAGCGTTGGAAGGGAACGTTGTCCGCAATCTGAAAACGGGCCAGCGAGATGTGGCCGTTGCTGTTGTTTTGATTTAGTATCTGGCACTGGAATGCGCTATCGTATTTGACGGGGGTCGCCCAGGCAAAACCGAAGTAATCCTCTGTGCCTGTGCCGAAAGTGGAAGGATATCTTTCGCCATCGACAAAGAATTTTTCATCACCTTCGCCCCACCAATAATCGCCCGGCTTTGCACCTTCAAAGCCATGCTTAATCCATCTTGGATTCCACACATGCAGCGCAAGGCCGCAGAATCGCCCGTGGACTTTTGTGAAAAGCAACGGCCAATCGGGCCAGCGGTCCTTGTTTTGAATGAGGAAAGCATCGCCATGCCACTTTGCGTGAAAACGCAGGAGCTTTTCCGACCCGTTGGTCAGCGGCCGATGTGAGACAGTGAATCTGAGTGTGCGGGCGCTCTTGCCGTCATTGGTCAACTCGATGAGGCAGCCTTTCGAAAAGGGCATGAACCAAAACGAATAAAAGCCCGAGTCGGTCATGCCCATAGGCAGCGACCTGTAGGAGTTGTATCCAGGGCTTGTGCCGAAGAAGTCGCCCAGGGGCGCCCAGACGGCGGGAGTGGATTCTCCGTCCCATTTGATAGTCAGCGCCAGCTCTCGCAGTATATCAGCTATGTCCTGGTCATCGTACTTATCCAGAAGGACACGAATCGCAGTAATAGCCCGCGGCCCGTTCAGTTCGATGAGCTTGACTTTTTCACCTGGAGGTATGTTTATCGTCTGACCTATGCTGTGTTCATCGATGTGCGGCGGTTTCGGGTCATTGCCGCGGCGGGCAAGGGTTTCGTTGGCTTTGATAAGGGCGGATTTGTCCTTTTCGATGAAAGAGCCTCTGAAACTCGGAACGCGGGTACCCTGACTGAACGTGCTGTAAGTTATCTGATAGTATCTTCCCCAGCCCTCTTCCAACAGGATCCTGCAGGATTTCTGATAGCAGATGGGGACGAAGCTATTGTTCCCCCTGGCCTTGATGTGAACAAGCTCAGCGTAGCCGAAGGGATCTGTAGTGTTGTCGAAGTAATCTTTGAAGGGAATATCCAGAGCAGGCTGGTTGGCATCATCGATGTAGATTTTTATGTGTCCGTCCCGGGCCTCGGCGGACCAGATGCGCCAAGTGACGCCGGGGCCTTTCATCTCTGCTGCTACAATGGCGGAGCCTTGTCTGTGGATGAAGCCGTCGCCATCGGCATTGGCAGCCCAGTTCTCGTATCTGCCTGTCTGCTGATTGTAGCTGGCGGCACGGTCGGTGCTGGTCCATGCGGCGCACTTTTCGCCGGGCAGGGGTAGGTCGGCCAGACGCTCAAGGTTGTAGAGACGCTCTACAATATCGGAATAGGTCAGCACCTCATCGGCGCCGACGAACTGTGTGACAAAGAGAATGATGGATACAGCGACATGAATGGTCCGTTCTGTGAGCAGGTGGTTCATAATGTGACGCCTTAAGAATTGTCTGACCGATCCTTTCGAACATGATGCGGCTTTGAAGGCCGCAGCATCCAGGTTCGAAGTAATTATCCTGCCAAATGCGTATGTTTTCAATGCCGAAATTATTTGCCAGAGCGTCCGCTTCCGGCAGATTGTTTTTTCAAATATTTCTTCGTGTGTTCTGAAACAAACTATCTCCGGTTGAGGATGAGAGCAAGAAACACACTGTTCTGTAACAACTTAAAACCGAAGCACAGCACCTTGGTTTAAGGGTCAGGTCCAACTTGCTGGAGCGCATCCGGCATTAGTCAACAACGGACCCAAATCATCTGCCCTCCCTGTAACTGAAATAGTGGAGCAGCGGCTTGCTAATCGTTGCACGTCCCCCTGCTATTTCGATAGCCAGTCTGTGGCCCGAGCGATCGAGGATACGCGCGCTCAAAGATGCCTGGCCGTCCACGAAAGCCTCGATCTGGTTGCCACAGACAAAGACCTGAAGCTCAACGGTGTCGCCCTTGACCAAAGTATAGTTCTTCTCAATGAACGCATCCCCGCCAGGCTTGAACTCGCGAATCCCAATCCTGCTCCTGTTCGGATCGATTTCTACACGGTAGCCACGGTCGTAATTCTCCGACGTCCGCAAGACGACATCCGCCGTCGACTGGGTCGAGGCAAACCGGATGTCAGCCTTAAAGTAGTAGTCAGGGTTCCTTTCGGGCAAATCGAAAAGCAACACTCCGCCGCGTTCGTTCTCGGATTGAAACATCTCTTTGGAGGCGTCGATTCTCCATTTCCCAGAGCGACCCTTGGCGGAGGCAAAGAGATTCACGTGGTTGGGGAAGCTGTGGATCGCAGCGATAAGTTCAGCTAAGGGACGCACGCCAATGATTCCATCGTCATTGAAAACCAATTCCCGGCCGACTCCCAATGGACCTCCGTACCCTCGCCACTTACGCTCCGGCGTTGGATACTTGGCAAAAAAACCCCAGCAGAGGCGACGCCTGCCGTCGGTGGCGTGGCGAGAGGCAGCAGTGAGAAATTTGCTGTGATACTGTCCGCGCAGCTTCCACGGTCCGTAAGGGGTAGCGGCACAATAGTACCACGTGCCATAGTCGAGGCAGGTCAGGTACCATCGCCCGTCTTCTTCGAACAGCTGAGGACAACTGCCGTGACGTCGCGACTTGTCCTTGAAGATTGGCTCGTGCAGTGTCCATTCGAGCAAGTCTTTCGATGTTAACCGCCCTGAGCAGACTTCCGGGCAGCGGGCCTCCGGGATCATCCACCAATTTTTTTCTTTTTCGTAATAGAAAATGTAGGGGTCCCGGAACTCCTGCAACAGGTACCGCTTTTGGTCCGCTTTGGCGACCAGTCGGCTTGTTTTTATGTCGAATTCCCACGGATTGTCACTGACGACAAGATGAATGGTCTGCGATGGCGCATCCGTATAGAACAGGTAGAACATCTTGTCATGACGCACGACCGTGCCGGTTGCAATCCCTTCACCAACCATCGCCGGTTCATGTTCCGCCCACTTGACAAGGTCGGGGCTCGTGAAATGCAGGACCGCGCACAAGTCGGCGCGCAGCGCATAGAGATGCCACACGTCATCCCAGTAAACAGGGAATGGGTCCCCAATTTCATTGCCGTCGTGAGGCAGGAGGAACGGATTGGTACTGGTGTCATGCACATAAACGGCTCGACCCAAATCCGCTGGCGCGTCCTGCTGTGCCCGTAGCGCCCCCGACGCAGTACAACACAATACTGACACAAGAACAACCTCTATTGATTTCATCGTCATCACTCCAAGAAGACCCGGCTGCTTGCTGTAAGTAACCGGCGGATTCTGCTGAGGGCTATTGCCTGAAGTCCCAGCCGATCTTGACCGGATAGAAGTCACTGTATAAACCGTCACTGCCGACGGCCCAGACATAGATGTATTCACTTTCCTGTATGCGCCAACGAGGACCAGGCCTGACATCAGCGATCCAGCGTTCAAGCTCCCTGTTGTACTTCAAGCCAACCTGACCCATCCATCGAAAACCGGAATGGCTATAGGTAACACTTCGAATCTTTTCTGGAGCAAGGTCAACCTCTACTTGTAGCTGGGTCGCTTTGCTGAGCGTCACGTTACCCATAACCGCAGCCTCCACGACGACAGGACGTTTCGCACCCTTGACATACCTAAGCGGCCCCGGCCGGATCAGGGACCCGGTATAAGTAACCGGCTTGTTCACATCCATCGGCCCCGGCAGCACATCGATAGTGTTTTTCTCCTCAGGATACATCAGAAACGGCCCCATGAACTCGTTCTCGTCCATATTCCGCATGGAAAGCTCTATTTCGTTGTCCGGCCCGTATTCTATCAAGTCAGTGACATCCGCATAGAAGCTGTGACCGTAGCGATCGTGTCTCAAAACCTCCGTCGCATCTTTGGAGTTGATGGATACCTTGACATCGCTGACTTTTTGCAGGGTAAAGGGTATAATCAGCCACAAGCGGTCGGGCCGGCAGCAGGTGAAGTTGTGGTAACTGTAGGAACGTTCCGTGCTCGTTTGCCAGCCGGCTATCTTCTCGCTCATTTCGGCGAAGTTCTTTGGCTTTGCCTTTTCCAGAAGTCCAGCGACATCACCGTTGATTCTGAATATTGTCTTTATCTCGAGGCGGTCCCGCCTGTCGTGGCAGGGAAAATCAAACACGGTATCGTCCGGCTTGACCCAGTGGTCGAGCTGCCTTGCATAGGCGCTGCCGGCGAATTGAAGGTTGAGTCTGACCTCGCCCTCTGTTATCGAGAAGACCTGCCTGACTCCATTGACCTCGACCATTTTCACCGAAACCGGATCCAGCAGGCGAACGCAAATCTGGTAGACGTGTCCGGGCTTGCCTTTAACAGCCGTGATCTTTAGCGAGCTACCGACGAGGCTCACCCGGCCGGGTATCCCGACCAGCACAGGCTCGTTCGGTTTAACCACGCGTCTTAACTCAAGAAGCTTGCAGGAATTCGCCGGTATCGTAAGGCTCGCTTTGTGGCCAAGGGCGAAGACAGATTCTCCGTTGTTATCAAGCACGATCATGGCATCTTGTGCGGGATAAAGCTCCACGAACTCGTAGCTGCCCTCTTGCTGCAGGTTGATCTCATCGCCGACTTCAAAGGAGATCTCAGATGGTCGGGGATTGCCGTTGAAGAGAAAGATAAAGCCGTGATCTCCCTTGATGCGCGCGTATCCGTCGACACACCCTGGCTGTACCTGTTCGCCGAATGGCTCGGTATAGTTGACGTAGTCAAAGTTGTCTTTAGCCCACTGGGTCCATTTCCTGTAGAACTGTTTGTATCCCGGGACAAGATCGCTTTCATAGGGCAGAATGGCCGGCATGACGGACCCGCTGACGGCAAGAGACGACATCAGGCTGTATCGCCATCCGTAGAAATCCCATGCCTTGGTCAGCTCGCGATCAAAGAAGCCTTCGTTCATTCGGTGGACAAGGCCATGTCCAATCACGGTCGGCAGAAAGCGAAAACGCATGCACCAGTAGTTCTGAAATCTCAAACCATCGGCGTTCTGGCGGTCATCGCTGATCTGCGTGTGATGCGTGCAGACGCAGGCAGTCTGTTCGTTGTAGACCTCGTGCTGGTCAGTATGTTTGAGACCCCAGAGGCCGAAGTGCTTGGTGCCGTAGAACCCCTGTATGAAAAGCGATGGGTTGCTTTCCTTTAGGCGACCCATCAGTTCTATGCACCGCCGCCACCCCTTGTAGGTGCCCTTGCCCGCGATATGGCCGTG
>Ga0180437_10010008_pt1 | contig 11637 bp, 10 predicted proteins | sample SS_ome_4_FD_132410 | JGI IMG/M metagenome (GOLD analysis project Ga0180437, IMG submission 132410) | Hypersaline lake sediment archaeal communities from the Salton Sea, California, USA - SS_3_D_1 metaG | ecosystem: Environmental > Aquatic > Non-marine Saline and Alkaline > Hypersaline >... | reverse complement strand
TGCTGGGTGCTGCGCGGACAGCCATCCCCGACCTGGCGGTGACCACCGACGTCATCGTGGGCTTCCCTGGCGAGACCGATGCCGAGTTCCAGGAGAGTCTTGATACCGTGGAAACGATGGGATTTGCCCGGGTCCACGTCTTTCCCTACTCTCTGCGGCCGGGTACCCCTGCAGCCCGGATGCCAGATCGAGTCTCGCCGCCAGTCAAGGCTGAACGGGCGCGGGCCATGCGCGCCATCGCCGCCGCCGGTGCGCGTGCCTTCCGGCAGCAGTTCGTCGGCCGGGAGATGGAGGTGCTTTGGGAAGGGTCCAGGCCGGGAGAAAATGCGCCGGTCTGGAGCGGATTAACGGACAACTATTTACGCGTGTATACGGAGAGCAGTGCCAACCTGGCCAACCGCATCACCGCGACCCGCCTGGTGGGCCTGGCTCCGGGGGGATTGCAGGGCGAAATTAACAGCCTCTGAGCATACAAAAAGCGGGGGATGGACACTATGCCATCCCCCGCTTTCATACAGTTAGGTCACGCCATAGCGTGAGCCGGTTCAGTCGAGGCAGCTATCGCCTCGGGCGGTAGCATGACCCCAAGCAAGCGCTCCATCGCCATGCTGTGGCTGCACACTCCCCGGCTGGCAAAAAAGTTGCAGGTGCAATGCCACGTGCCCCGGTCGTAGGACAGCGTGTGCTGGGAGTTGGACCCCTCAAAGGTGACCTGGAACTGCTCGAAACGGATCCGCTCAGGTTCCTCGGCGTAGAGCCTGGCCTTTTGAATCTTTCCGATCATCCCTGAATCCATGCGCACCTCCTCACAAAAGATTGGGTTTGTGGCCCCACCCGGCCACTGGATAGAAAACAAACAGACGCCAGGGCAGACTGCGATCCTGGCGTCCGGGCATCCCTTCTGAATTGACTGCGCGTCTTTTGGCGCGGGGCAATCCGGTTCCCTCCCGTTTGGTATATCCAGTATACCCCGTTTGTGGCAATTTGTCAACCTCGTTTCGCCAATCCTGCCTGACGATTCCCCTCCGCTAACCAATCTTGCCACCAGCGAGGTAGCGCTACTGCCGCCGGCTCGCGGACGACCTCGTCCACGACTTCGGATAATTGGGTGGGATGGGGATTGACCTCTACTACGTACGCGCCACGTTGCAGGGCCACCAGCGGCAGGGAGGCAGCCGGCTGCACCACAGCCGAGGTGCCGACGACGAGCATCACCTGGCAGTGCCCAGCAGCCGCAAAGGCCTCCTCCAGCGCCCGGGCCGGCAAGGACTCGCCGAACCACACCACGTCAGGCCGGGCCAGCGCCCCACAGTCGGGACAGTGAGGCGGGATCTCCAAAGTGTCCGAGCGGTCCTCCCAGCCGGACCGGCAGCCCTGGGTACAGCGCATCCTCCAGATGTTGCCATGGAGCTCTACTAGGTTGCGGCTGCCTGCCAGCCGGTGCAGCCCATCCACGTTCTGGGTGATGAGGGTAAAATCCTCAAAGCGGGACTCCATCTCGACCAGGGTGTGGTGCGCCGCGTTAGGCTTGCAAGGGCCGATCAAGCCCCGGCGCCAGTTGTACCACTCCCACACCAACTCGGGATCACGGCGGAAGGCGTAGGGCGTGGCCAGGTCTTCGGCGCGATAGTTGCGCCACAAGCCATCCTCCCCCCGGAAAGTGGGCACGCCGCTCTCGGCCGAGACACCAGCGCCGGTCAGGACCGCCACCGAATGAACCACATTTCGGGGTACGTTTGTCTTGCGCTCCCTTTTCCACACGATCCCAGTATACCACAAGGGGCATGCGGGCTACAAGCTTTGATCTTCCCACCAGACAGACATCGCACAGCCTGGCCCTTTGCCCATCCTGATTGCCCGCAGTGAAAGAAAACAAGGAATCCCCCGCGATGAGAGATTCCTTGCTCTCAGAACGTTCTTGTTTGCAGAAACTGTCCTTCACATCACAAAGACTAGCCGCCCAAACCAGCGAACAGAGATACTCCTGCCACAGGCACAAAAATGATCAGGTTAATGACCAGGGCAATGACCCAACTGATCAAGACAGTGACGATGGCATCACCCGTGTCAAAGTCCATCGCCTCACGGATGGCGATAAAGCCGGCGAACAGAGACAGAATCCAGCCAATCAGGGGAAAGATCCATCCCACACAAGGGATGAACTGGAAGAGTCCCAACAGGATAGGAGCCTTGGCATAGCCCAGCACGCGCATCATCTCGGCAATACTGGTCTTGCCCTTAAAGAGCGCTGTGCCGACAAAGTAGGTGATCACAGCCCAGAGGATCCAACCAATGAGGATCTCAAGGATCCAACTCATGAGAAACCCGAGGAAAAAACTCTCCGCTGCGAGTCCACTCCCAATGGCATTCAGAAAGGTGACCACGACCACGATGATGGCCGCTTGAGACATCGCATTCGGATCCTCGGCTATCTCCCGAAAAACGGTCCAATCCAGCCGAATGGCACGCACGATACGATCTACCATTGTGTTCCTCCTTTTCCTCTACTCGAATTGGTGATAGGCAAAACTGTGCACTGCAATCCTTTACGAACAAAGGCTGGTTGAGTTGCACAGAGCCTGTATCCCCGCATCAGAGAGGGTCACACCCGCTCGATCCGGGCGCCCAGCTTCTGCATCTTGAGCTCGATCCGCTCGTAGCCCCGGTCGATCTGGTGGATGTTCTGGATGACACTCTGCCCCTCGGCGCAGAGGGAGGCGATGAGCAGAGCCATACCGGCGCGGATGTCAGGGCTGTGCAGGGTCTCGCCATGCAATGGCGACGGTCCTACGACGACAGCCCGGTGCGGATCACAAAGGATGATGCGGGCTCCCATGGCGATCAGCCTGTCGACAAAGTAGAGGCGGCTGTCGAACATCTTCTCGTGGATGAGCACCGTGCCCCGCGCCTGGGTGGCCACCACCAGGGCTATGCTCATCAGGTCCGTGGGGAACCCGGGCCAGGGAGCGTCGTCGATCTTGGGCACCGCGCCCCCCAGGTCGTCCACGATGTGCAGATCCTGGCCAGCAGGAACCAGCAGGTCCCGGCCCTCCACCTCAAAGCGCACGCCCAGCCGCTCAAATACCATGCGCACCATGCCCAGATGTTCAGGGGCCGCGCCTTTGATCCGGATCTCGCCACCGGTCACCGCCGCCAAACCGGCAAAGCTGCCCACTTCCATGAAATCGGGCCCGATGGTGCACTCCGCGGCACCCAGCGATGCCTGGCCCTGGATGTGCAGAACATTGGAGCCAATACCCTCGATCTGAGCCCCCATACTGTTGAGCATGTGGCACAGATCCTGCACGTGGGGCTCTGAAGCCGCGTTGCGGATGGTCGTCTCGCCCCGGGCCAGGCAAGCGGCCATGATGGCGTTCTCCGTGCCGGTCACACTGGCTTCGTCAAGCCAGATGTCGGCCCCGCGCAAACCGTCCGACCACAACTCAAAGTGATCGTTGTGCTCCATCTCGGCACCCAGCGCGGTCAGGGCCAGCAGGTGGGTGTCGATCCGGCGCCGGCCGATGCGATCGCCGCCGGGCAGGGTCAAGGTAATCCGTCCTGCACGGGCCAACATGGGCCCCATCAGGGTTAGCGAACCGCGAATCTCGCTGAACAGGACTGGATCGGGGCAGGTCGAGCACAACTCGGCAGCCTGGATCGTCACCGACGCATCGTCGTGTCGTTGCACCGTTGCACCCAGGTCTTCCAACAGCTTGATCATCGTCTGCACATCGCCGATGTTGGGCAGATTGTGCAGCGTAACCGGTTGGTCGGTCAGCAGGGTGGCTGCCAGCATGGGCAGGGCTGCGTTCTTGTTCCCACTGGGAACAACTGTGCCGTTCAGGGGGACGCCCCCCTCGATGACAAATTTCTCCACAGATCCTCCTCCAGGTGTTGATCTCACCAAGTAGTCACTTAACAGAAAGGACTGTCTCCGACGAAACCACTTTGTCGATAAGAAGAAGACCCTCGCGCAACCAATCCGCGAATTCAGGCTCGGCCAGGTTCACAGCCTCGGTCAACCGGGCACGGATGGCTGTCCAGTCAGGCTCCAGATCATATACATAATGCTCTGGCTCTACCTCCACGATCTCGATCTCCGCCAGGTGCTCCACCACCAGCAAATCGATGGCAGCGGTTAGCAACTCGTCGTCCCGGGGATCGGCTGGGTCGAAGCGCAACTGGTTGCGGGCCAGACGGCGGCCACTCAGATAGACAGCCGCAGAGTGAATGGCCAATGCCTCCGCCTGCAGCCGGACCATCTCGCGCTCGGCTTCCAGGCGAGCCAGGGCCCCGTCGAGCTCCTCCAATTGTGCCTGCCAGTGACCGGCCATGCGCAGCAACAACCGCTCGCCCCAGCGAACGCCGAAAAGCCCATCCACCACCGCCAGCACGATGCTCAATCCACGCAGCAACAAGAGGTGCAACCGGTCCCAGAGCGACGGCGGCGTCGAGTTCATGCTGGGCCCTCCATCCCGATCGGATCCCCCACGTGCAGGCCCAGGCCGGTCGCGGCGCTTCCCTCCCGGATGGCAATCTCCAGGTAGCCGCTGCTGCCCCTGTAGGCCACCAACTCGCCTGGTGCCACGTCGGCAAAGGTATCGCGCAGCCCCTGAATCCTTTCGCCGCCCACACAGACGGTCAGTTGGAGACTGGATGTGGCGCATTGATAGTTGGTGATCAAGTTGCCAAAGCGGTCAATGTGGAGGATCTCGGCCTGCCAGGTACCGTCAGGCTGCTGTTTGGGCTCGATAGTGGGAAGCACAACCAGTTGGGATGGGGGGAATGGCTCTCCCATGTCGCAGATTTCCAGGCCGCAGGCCAGGTGCGCAGCAGCCGGGGCAAAGATGTCCCGCCCGTGAAAGGTAGCGCTGACCTGAGGCAAGTGGAAACGCGGGTCGGTCAGGTGTGCGGCCGTCCGGGGCGGGTCCTGGGCGAGGGCTAAGGTCAGTACACCGTTGTCGGGAGCAACGTAGGTGGCCCGCTCCGTCTGCACGGCGACTGGGCGTCGCTCGCTGCCTACACCAGGATCTACGACCACCAGGTGCACCACCCCCGGCGGGAAATAAGGCACCGCCGTGGACAGTAGGTAGGCCGCCTGCCGCACTGCTTGGGGACGGATCTCGTGGGAAAGATCCACCAGCGCTGCGTCAGGACAGATGCCCAGGATAACCCCCTTCATAGTGCCGGCGTAGGCATCGGCCTGGCCAAAGTCAGTTGTCAGGGTAATCACCGGTCGAGACATGCGCGCTCCCGAGGCTATTGTACCTCAGAGCGGGCACGGCGTCAAGGACGCGGAGCCAGCGATTGGCTGACGCTGATCTAGCTGGAAATCCACCAAGGACATGCAGATCTAGATATGCTACTGGCCAAGCCCTTCCGATCGATAGTAATCCAGCAACTCGGGTGACGACAGCGCCCGGATCGTCTCTGCGCGCCGGATCACCTCTCCCAGCCAGTGGCCTTTGGGAAACAGAGTCTCGGCCTCCTCCGCCGAGATCCAGCGATACTCAGCGTGTTCCCAACTCGTCCTGATCGCAGCGGGATCCTCCAGGGAGCAGCAGTACTGCACGCCCACGAGCTCGTTCTCGGGCTTTGCCTCGCCCCGGTAAAAGTGCAGGGTTCCGACGATAAAGTCGATCTGCACTTCTACCCCCAGTTCCTCGCGGACCTCGCGGCGAACGGCATCATGAAAGCCCTCGCCCTGATCCACCCGACCGGTCGTGCACTCCCAGGCGCCGCCAGCAAAGTCTTTGTCTGCGGACCGTTTCAGCACGAGATACTTGCCGTCGGAAGGGCACCACACGAGAGCCCCGACCCCTGCAAAGAAACGACCTATGGCCATACCACCACCTCCGTTTGCCTGCTGGCAAGAGTCTCTGCCCGGGAGCCGCTTGCACCTGGCGGCACAAACGAAAAGGAGGCTCCCGGCAGATCCAGGAGCCCCTTGGTGAGCCGCGAGGGAATCGAACCCCCAACCCGCTGATTAAGAGTCAGCTGCTCTGCCTAATTGAGCTAGCGGCCCACAGTACTTGTCTATTATACTTGCTTCCCCCGAGGGTGTCAAATCAGTGCAAACGGTTCCCAAGCCAGTTACCAGAGCAGGAAACCGATGGTAGAACTTGTACTGACCACCCTCGCCCGGCAATTCGCCATACCTGCCGAACAGTGCTATAATTGGCCGTCCGAGAGGGATTGACACTCGCTGGCAGGCCGGGTCCCATGCCTGGTTTGCGGTGGATCGAACTGCCACTGTGATGCACATGTTCATCTCATGAAAAAAGCGCGTTTCTGGATCGGCATCCTCATCAGTATCATCGCCCTGGCCTTTGCCTTCCGCCAGGTGGATTTTGCCAAGGTGTGGGAAGCACTGAAAGGGGTCAACTATTGGCTGCTGGCATCCTCGGTGCTGCTCCTGATTGCATTTCTCGTTCTCCGAGCCTTTCGTTGGCGGGCGTTGTTCTACCCCCAACGGGGACTCCAGATCCGGAACCTATTCGCCGTCATCAACATCGGCTACCTGTTGAGCAACATCTTTCCCGCCCGCTTGGGCGACGTGGCCCGCGCCTATCTCATCGGCGACACGGAGGAGGTCAGCCGGGCATCCGCTTTTTCGACCGTCGTCGCCGAGCGGGTGCTGGATGCCCTGTGTGCTGTGGCAGGGTTCTTCCTGGTAGTATTCGTCGTGAGCCAGGCTGACCCACCCTTCGCCCCCCTGCCCGATTGGATGGTCCGCTCCGGCCTGGTCGTGGGTGTGGCAGGCCTGGTAGCGGTGGTCGTCTTTGTCGTCCTGGTGCGCCAGCGAGCGTGGACCTTGCGCATCCTGGACCGCATCCTGCGGGCCGTGCGCTGGCCTGACTGCGAGACCATGACCCGCTTCTGGGAAGGATTGGCCGCACGCACGCGCCTGCGCTTCCTGGCTGGAATGCCCTGGGCCGGCCGTGAGGACCTGGACCGGATGGCCGGTTCGCTGATCGACGGGTTCAGCGGCATCACGACGCTGCGCCAGGGGCCTCCGCTCCTCCTGTGGTCGGTGGCCATCTGGGCCATGATCAGCGCCTTCTACTGGGTCGTATTGCTCGCTTTTGACACCTCACAACCGTTCGTCGCTGGCCTGGCCGTGGCCTCGATCACGGCGTTGGGCATGACGATCCCTGCATCGCCGGGCTATATCGGCGTCTTTGAATTCCTAACCCGGGAGACGATGGTCTTGTTCGGCATGGAGCCTGAGGTAGCCTTGAGCTACGCCCTGGTGGCCCACGCCATCGTGTATATTGTCTACACCCTGCTGGGCCTGGTCGGCATGATCCAGCAGAATCTCTCCTACAGGGAAATCCAGGAGAGGGTCTCTGCAGAGGCTGGAACGTCATCGTGAAAGTACTACTCGTCCTAACCTACTACCATCCCCACGTCAGCGGCCTGACGATCTATGTGCAGAGATTGGCCACCGCCCTAGCCCAGCGAGGTCACCAGGTCACGGTGCTCACCTCGCGCTACGACCCATCGTTGCCCGCCGAGGAGATGATCGATGGTGTGCGCGTGGTCCGCGCCCCCGTGCAGTTCCGCATTAGCAAGGGCGTCATCATGCTCAGCTTCCCATTTCTGGCCTGGAAGCTGATCCGCCAACACGACGTGGTGAGCGTCCACTTGCCCCAGTTCGAGGCCAGCCTGTTGGCGCTTCTGGGACGCCTGGCGGGGCGACCTGTGATCCTCACCTACCATTGCGACCTGCAATTGCCCAGGGGTTGGTTCAACCGCGTGGTGGACAAGGTGGTCTTTGTCAGCAACTACCTGGCCGGCCAGTTGGCCCAGGCTGCGGTGGCTTACACCCAGGACTTTGCCGAACACTCCCATTTCTTGTCTCGCTTTCTCGACAAGGTACGCATCATCCCACCTCCGGTCATCATGCCCGCACCGGATCCGGCCGCCGTCGAGGCGTTCCGCACTGAGCACGACCTGGGCGGCAGGCCAGTGATAGGGATGGCCGCCCGGCTGGCAACCGAAAAAGGCGTTGAGGTGCTCATCGAGGCCATGCCCCGCCTCCTGGAGAGGTTCCCCCGCCTGAAGGTCCTGTTTGCCGGGCAGTACGAGGACGTTATGGGCGAGGAAGCCTACTACCAACGCCTGATGCCCATGATCCAGAAACTGGGGCCGAAACACTGGGAATTCCTGGGCGTGCTGACCCAGGCGCAGATGCCGCCGTTTTATGCGGCCTGCGACGTGATGGTAGTGCCCAGCCTCAACTCTACTGAATCGTTCGGGCTGGTACAGGTGGAGGCCATGCTGTGCGGCACCCCCTCCATCGCCAGCAACCTGCCTGGTGTGCGCCAGCCACCCCGCATGACCGGCATGGGTGCGGTGACGGCCATCGGCGACTCGGAAGACCTGGCTCGGGCCATCATCCGCATCATAGAGCAGCCGGATGACTATGCCCGGCCCCGGCACCTCATCGAGGACACCTTTAGTCTGGAGCGGACGGTATCCAGCTACGAAGACCTGTTCGAGGAGCTGACATCCGCACACGTTCAGGTGGGCCAGCCGGCAGAGGCGCGCGAGCCGTAGAACACGTTGTGTATGACCGAAGACTTGCTCTGGCGACATCTGAGGGATCTGCCCGCTTTCCGGGCGCTGTTGCGGGCGGTCGAGGCGCGGTTATACCAGCACCTGCTGCCTCTGGAGGAGCCGGTGCTCGACGTTGGGTGTGGCGACGGGCACTTTGCATCTGTTACCTTTCCCATGACCCTCACAGCCGGGATCGATCCCGCTGTGACCTCGCTGCACGAGGCGAGGGCGCGGGATTCGTACCGGGTGCTGGCGCGGGCGCTGGGCAATGCGCTGCCCTACGCGGACGGGTACTTTGCCACCGTGGTCAGCAACTCGGTGCTGGAGCACATCCCCGACGTGGATGCGGTGCTGGCCGAGACCGCACGGGTTCTGCGCAATCCTGAACCTGCCAAAGGGCAAGCAGGGGGTCGCTTCATCTTCTGTGTGCCCAGCGAGCACTTTACCGATCTGCTTTTCTTCAGCCAGCTCTTTCGCAAGCTCCGACTGGAAGGGCTCGCCCGCGCGTACGAAGGCTACTTTAACCGCATCTCGCGCCACCACCATTGCGACGGGCCGGAGGTGTGGGAACGAAGATTGGCCCAGGCCGGCCTGCAGCTTTCCCGATCCTTCTACTATTTTTCGGACAGGGCGCTCCACGCCCTCGATCTCGGTCACTATTTCGGTGCGCCGAGCCTCGTAACCAAAAAACTCTTGGGTCGATGGATCCTGGCCCCCACCCGCTGGAATCTGGCCCTCACCGAGCGCTGGCTGCGGCCCCTGTATGAGGAGCCCTTGCCCGAGGTTGGCGCCTATCTCTTTCTGGTGGCAACCAAGACCTGATCGGTCGCAAGCAAGATCGAGCCGGACCTCGGGACATTGCCGGCGCACAGTCGTCTCCCCTGAAGGCGAGAACGTTTTCAGCCTAGCCCTACCTTGATGGCGGGCCAGCCTGTTTCTCGGCAATCACCTTGTCGCTTCTGCTGAACAGTGCTATAATCAACGCCTGGAATCGAGGGTGGATGGAGGGTATTCGTGACCCGAGGACGCCGTTGGGCGGCGCTGTTGCTGTTGGTGGCCGCCTTGCTGCTAGCCGCGCTGGGACAGATCTATTTCTTTTACCGTCGTGACTACCTGTGGGACGGCGTCGTCCTCTACGGGCTGGCGCTGCTCTGCTCTGTTCTGGCCTGGCGGCTGAGTCGCCCGCGGCCAGCAGCCACAGACCGACCGCAACCCTCCCAGTTGGGTGCTTGGACGACAACACATCCGATCCCGGCCGGACTCCTCGCCCTGGGCTTGCTTCTCTCTTTCACCGCCACAGTGCTGTCGCAAGAAAGGGGCTGGAACGATTCCACGTCAGACGTGGTTGTGCTATGGATTCTCGGCGTTGGCGCGACGGCCGCGGCGGCGCTTTGGCCGGCCCCCTGGACCCCACGCCCATGGCCGCGGTGGAAGATCCGTCTGCAAGAGGTGGGACGTAAAACCTGGGTGGAAGTGGCCGTTGTGTTGGGGCTGACGGCGCTGGCCTTCCTCCTGCGTGTTGCGGCGCTGGACCGCGTGCCCTACACCCTCGGCGGCGACGAGGCCTGGCACGGGCTACTCGCCCGTTCGGTGCTCAGCAGAGAGTTGCGCAATCCTTTCGTCATGGGCTATTTGTCCATGCCCACCGCTTTCTATTGGCCACTCAGTTGGTCGTTGCGGCTGGTCGGGGACACGATGGTTGGCCTGCGGATGCCAGCCGTCCTGGTCGGCACGGCCACGGTGCCGATCCTGTACCTGTTTGCCCGGGACCTGTGGGGGCGGCGCACGGCACTCCTGGCGGCGGCATTCCTCGCCACCTACGACTACCACATCCACTACAGCCGATTGGGCGCCAACAACGTCTGGGATGCACTGTTTGTGGTGCTGGCGCTGTGGTTGCTGGATCGGGGACTCGTCCAGCGGCATACACGCCCAAGCAAGGAGTCCCCCGGAGAAGATCCCCCGGTTCACCCAGCGGCATTGTCACAACAAGGGGCGCAGAGATATCGCTACATGATCCTGGCGGGACTGGTGATGGGGTTGAGCGCCTACTTTTACACCGGGGCGCGGCTCCTCCCGCTGCTGGTGGCTGGCTACCTCGTGTACCTGGTCGTCCTGAGGTGTCTCCCTCGCACCCCAGCCGAAGCAGGCGCCAGACTGAGCTGGCACCTGGTGATCTTGCTGATCCTGGCTCTCCTGGTAGCGGCCGGGCCGATGCTCAGCTACGCCCTATCGCACCCGGACGACTGGAACGCCCGGCTCAACCAGGTGGGCATCATCCAGTCAGGGTGGTTGGAACGCGAACCAGAACTGACCGGCAAGAGCACCCTCCAGATCTTGGCCGAGCAGTTCTTACGCGCGGCCGGCGCCTTCCATGTCTTTCCCGACCGTACGGTGTGGTACGGCGCCGACCGGCCCCTATTGGGTTTTTTGCCCGGCATATTCGCCCTACTGGGTATGGCCTGGGCCATAGCTCACTGGAAGGACCGGCGCTACTTCCTGGTGCTTCTCTGGTTCTGGGCCGTGATCATCACCGGTGGGATGCTGACCGAGAGCCCGCCATCCAGCCAGCGCCTGGTGATCGCCATCCCTGCTGTAGCGCTGCTGGTGGCCTTTGGGGTAGAACCGTTGGTGGGGCTGATCTGGAGGATCCTCAACCTCGATCCAAAATGGCAGAACGCGACGATGGGCCTGCTGGTCTTGTTCATGGCCCTGTCCAATCTGTACTTCTACTTTGGCGAGTTTACGCCGTCGAGGCGCTATGGCAGTGCCACCGGAGAGACGGCGACCATGATCGGCCATTACCTCCACGACCTGGACGAGGACTACCAGGTCTACTTTTTCGGGGCACCGCTCATCTATTGGAATTTCGGCACGATGCCGTTCCTGGCCCCCGAGGTGCCCGCCCAGGACGTGGTCGAGCCCCTCGATGCCCCGCCTGACTTTGTGGACACAGCCGCCGCCAGGGCTGCGGGTCAGGACATCATGTTCATCCTTTTGCCTGAGCGTGCCGGGGAATTGGAGTGGGTGCGACAGGCATTTCCTGCCGGTCGCCTGCAAGAGTTCCGCGACGCA
>Ga0180437_10010007_pt1 | contig 11638 bp, 10 predicted proteins | sample SS_ome_4_FD_132410 | JGI IMG/M metagenome (GOLD analysis project Ga0180437, IMG submission 132410) | Hypersaline lake sediment archaeal communities from the Salton Sea, California, USA - SS_3_D_1 metaG | ecosystem: Environmental > Aquatic > Non-marine Saline and Alkaline > Hypersaline >... | reverse complement strand
TCGTCCATCCCTCTGCCGCCAACCTTCGCCGCATAACCATCAACAACTACAAGGCGATGCGCACTGCCATTCGCAAGGCCATCGAAGTGCGTCCCACGGTGGACGAGATGCTCAACGAGAAGGAGGCGGCACGCCATCCGTTGCGCTACGCACCATAGCGGGGTATCGGCGCGCGACAGTCACTGCCTGATCCGAACAGGGCAGGCACCATAGAAGAACACACGGGAGGGGATAATGGCAAGAGTCACCACGTTGTACTCTGTACTGGCACTCTTCGTGGCTTTCACTTTGGCCGGATGCGGTCCGGCTGGTACACCCGAGCCTCCGACCCCACCGCAGGAGGCCACAGGCGCGCCCAGCACCCCGACCCCCCCACCCTCCGAGCCCACAACCGCGCCCAACACCCCAACCCCTCCGCCATCTGAGCCCACCCCATCCGTGGAGGAGACCCCGTCGCCCACTTCGACGCCGGTGCCGCCCATGGAGATCTCTAGTACCGCCTTCGAGGATCAGGGTGAGATTCCCCCTCGCCACGCCCTGTGTCCCGACCAAGAGAACCTGTCGCCCCCGCTCGACTGGTCCTACGTCCCGCCCGCGACCGAGAGCCTGGCCCTGGTTTGTGTGGACTCGGCGGTTGGTTTCGTGCACTGGACGATCTACAATATCCCTCCCACGGCCACTGGCCTTATCGAAGGCGTCCCCCAGCTAGGTGATCTGGAGGACGGCTCCCTTCAAGGTCCAAACGACTATGGCGAAGTGGGCTATGGAGGACCCTGCCCACCCCCGGGGGATGCCCATGAGTATGTCTTCACACTATACGCCCTAGATACCACCCTCAGCCTACCTGCCGGGGCAGATGCGGACACTGTGCTTCAAGCAGCCGAGGGTCATATCATCGTACAGGCGCAGGTGGCTGGCCTGTACGCGTTGCAGTAGAACAGTGGGCCTCCAGGTCACGGCGAAACGCAGCCGGGAAGCCGTAATCGGGCTAGCTCACTGCCATGGCTGTGATGAGGGATCAAACGCAAACCGCTGACCAAAATCCAACCGCTCACAGTGGTACGAAGCACCCCACGGCGGAGCGGTGCCTGCATCCATCAGTAGTCCTATCTATCGCGGCCCCTCTCTCGACTCTCTGGAGCCCGGCGAAACGCTATGTTTCCGCCGATTCTCGGTTTTCCAGTGGCCAAGCCACCCGATCCACGCCCGCTCCGGAGTCGCCTTCAGGGGAAGGAAACACTGAGAAAAAGGCCAGGTGTGCCCAACAATTCATGACAACAATCGCCTCAGAACATTTGACAGACTCCCTGGTTTCTGGTATGATTAACATGGAATTAGCACTCTCTATATTAGAGTGCTAATTCCACGCATGGGGGGTTGTGAACCCCATAATTGGACAATAAGATGGAACCATTAACCGGCAGGCAAGAGCAGATTCTGGACTTCATAGTCCGGGCATACATCGACAAGGCGGCACCGGTGGGCTCCAAGACCATCGTCAAACAGCATGATCTTGGAGTCAGTTCAGCCACCGTGCGTGCGGACATGGCCCAGCTGGAGAAGATGGGCTATCTCACCCACCCACACACATCGGCTGGACGTACTCCGACGGCGCTGGGCTACCGCTATTTCGTGGGTTTCTTGATGAGGGAGACCGCGCTCCCCCTTAGTGACCAGCGTATGATTGAGCATCAGTTCCATCAAGTCGATCGGGATCTCGAGCAGTGGATACGGCTGGCGGGGGCCATTCTGACGAGCAGGAGTGACACAGCTTCCCTCGTTACAGCCCCCAGCGCACGCCGCTCTCGTTTCAAGCGCGCGGAGCTGGTTCGCATCAGCGAAGCCAATGTGCTTCTCGTACTGCTCTTGCAGGACGGCACGGCTCGACGCAGGATCGTAAGCCTGGAAGAAGCCGACATCTCAGCAACTCTGCAGGAGGTCGTCGAGGAGTTGAACGCCCAACTGCTCGACCTGACGAGTGACGAAGTGCGAAGCAAGCTATCCGACTTGAAACCTGCTGCCGGCCTGCTGGCCGAGCACGTCGTGGACTTGCTGAGCGACGCCGATCTTCAGAATGATCTGGAGCTGCACCGCTATGGTTTCGCCAACATCCTCAGACAGCCGGAGTTCGCGGGCACCGAGAAGATGGAGAGTGTTGTAGGCATCCTCGAGGAGCCCGGCCATCTTGAGTCCATCGTGGCTGAGATTGCCCTCTCGCACGGTGGAGTCCAGGTGATCATCGGAGGCGAGGGTCGTTGGCCGCAAATGAGCGATTTCAGTCTCGTTCTGGCTCGCTACGGCGCGGCATGGCGGAGCACTGGTGTGATCGGGCTGATGGGACCCATGCGTATGCCCTACAGTCGCAACGTGCCTATGGTGAACTATGTAGCCCAGCTAATGAGCAGGCTAGTGAGAGAACGGTACGCATAGCGACAGGTCGCTTGTTCTATATTCACGAGGAGGTTCGAACCGAATTGGACGATAGGCTGGAAGAGAGACCAGTGAAAGATGTTGCCAAGGATCGGGTTGATGCGCTGGAGCGAGCCGAGGCGGAAGCCGCGGAGTACTTGGACCAGCTGCAGCGTCTCCAGGCCGAGTTCGCTAACTACAAGAAGCGTACCGAGAAAGAGAGAGAGGAATTCATTTCTCAGGCCAACGCCACGCTCATCAAACAGCTGTTGCCCATCCTCGATGACTGCGAGAGAGCTCTGCAGACGATACCCGCCAATCTACGAGGCCTGACCTGGGTGGAGGGTATAGCACTCATCGAGCGCAGACTGCGCAAGACACTGGAGCAGGAAGGCCTGACCAGTATCGACGCCGTCGGTGAGATGTTCGACCCACAGCTTCATCATGCTGTGGTTCGCGAAGAGACGACAGAGCGAGGAGAAGACGAAATCATTGGTGAGTTGCAGAAAGGCTACAGACTGCATGACAAGGTCCTGCGACCCTCAATGGTGAGAGTAGCAGCCAGGCCAAAAGACGTGAACGCGAGAAACTTCCATGGGAAGGAGGACCACTGAGAACATGGGAAAGATCATTGGCATTGATCTAGGAACAACTAACTCTGCTGTCGCAGTGATGGAGGCAGGCGAGCCCACGATTATCCCTAGCTCGGAAGGCGGGAGACTGACCCCTTCCGTGGTGGCGGTATCGAAGCAGGGCGAGAGACTGGTAGGCACGGTGGCCAAACGACAGGCGGTCACCAATCCGGACAATACGGTATTCTCGATCAAGCGACTCATGGGGCGTAAATACAACGACCCCATCGTGAAGCGCGACATCGAATTGCTGCCCTACAAGATCACCGAGGCGCCCAACGGGGACGCAAAGGTCGTCATGGGCGACAAGGAATACTCACCACCTGAGATATCGGCCTTCGTGCTACAGAAACTCAAGGCCGACGCCGAGGCATACCTGGGCGAGACGGTGACGCAAGCAGTGATCACCGTGCCTGCCTACTTCAACGATTCACAGCGTCAAGCCACTAAGGACGCGGGACGCATAGCAGGTCTCGAGGTACTGCGCATCATTAACGAGCCTACGGCATCGTCTCTGGCCTATGGTGCGACCAAGGAGAAGGACGAGAAGATCGCTGTCTTCGACCTGGGAGGCGGCACCTTTGACATCTCCATTCTAGAAATAGAGGCAGGAGAACCGCCGGTCTTCGAGGTGCTGTCCACCAACGGCGACACGCACCTTGGAGGCGACGACTTCGATCAGCGGCTGATCGACTATGTGGCCGACGAGTACAAGAAGGAGCAGGGCATTGACCTGCGTGGGGATCGGATGGCGCTCCAGCGTCTCAAGGAGGCTGCCGAGAAGGCCAAAGTGGAGTTGTCATCGGTAATGCAGGCGGAGATCAACTTGCCGTACATCACCGCCGATGCAAGCGGGCCCAAGCATCTGACTATGACGCTCACCCGGGCCAAATTGGAGCAACTGGTAGGCGATCTCATCGAGAAGACGATCCCGCCTTGCCGACAAGCGCTGGAGGACGCCAAGCTGACCGCGGGGGACATAGATGAGGTCATCCTAGTCGGAGGCCAGACGCGCATGCCCGCCGTACAGGCGGCAGTCAAAGACTTCTTCGGCAAGGAGCCTCATAAGGGAGTCAACCCAGACGAGGTTGTGGCCTTGGGCGCCGCCATTCAGGCTGGAGTCCTGGGCGGCGAGGTCAAAGACGTGCTGTTGCTCGACGTAACGCCGCTGACCTTGGGCATTGAGACCCTGGGCGGCGTAGCGACTCCGCTCGTGCCGCGGAACACGACTATCCCGTACCATACTTCGCAGATCTTCTCCACTGCGGCTGACGGGCAGACCAGCGTGGAGGTCCACGTGATGCAGGGTGAGCGACCCATGGCGGCGGACAACAAGACCTTGGGTCGCTTCAATCTGGACGGGATTCCTCCGGCGCCTAGAGGCATGCCGCAGATCGAAGTGTCATTCGACTTGGACGCCAACGGCATCCTCAACGTCTCTGCCCAGGACAAGGCCACAGGAAGAGAGCAGCATATCACCATCACTGCCTCCAGCGGCCTGACTGAGGACGAGATCAAGCGCATGGTCGATGAGGCCAAGACTCACGAAGCCGAGGACCAGAAGCGCAAGGAAGAGATCGAGGCACGGAACAACGCGGACCAAGCCGCCTACGCAGCGGACAAGACCCTGCGCGACCTGGGTGACAAGGTTCCCGCCGATGTGCGCGGTGATGTGGAAGCGAAGGCCGCCGAAGTCAGGGAGGCCTTGAAAGGCCAGGACGTGGAGCTCATCCGTCGCAAGACGCAGGAGCTGAGCGAGACCATGCAACGCATCGGGGCTTCCATGTACGAGCAGCCGGGGGCCGCGCCGCCGCCTCCGGGAGGTGAAGCTGGACCCACCGAGCCAGAGGACGAAGGTACCGTCGAAGGTGAGTTCAGAGAAGTCTAGTAGCTGAATCTGGGGGGCGGGGCCAACCTGGGCTCTGCCCCCTTTACTTGTGTTTCGCCCGACCATCAGGTACACTCCGCTGTGACAAATAGAACATCGGCGGAATCCCCATATGAGTGCAAAAAGAGACTACTACGAAGTGCTGGGCGTCACCCGCTCCAGCGGTGATGCCGAGATCAAGAGAGCCTACCACCGGCTGGCCCGCCAGTACCATCCAGACCTCAACAAGGATCCTGAGTCGGAGGGGCGGTTCAAGGAGATCAACGAGGCCTACGAGGTTCTCGGCGACCGTCGCAAGAGGGCCGACTACGATCGGTTTGGCCATGCCGGAGCCGCCGGAGGCTTTGCCACCGACTTCGGTGGCTTCGGATTTGGCGACATCTTCGAGGATTTCTTCGGCTTCGGCGGCCCACGGACAGCCGCCAGGAGAGCCCCCCAGAGAGGCTCTGACCTGCGCTACGATCTTACGTTGACCTTCGAGGAAGCGGCCTTTGGCTGCGAGAAAGAGATCGAGATTGCGAAGCTCGACACCTGTCCCGCCTGCCACGGCACCGGAGCCGACCCTGGCACGACCCCCATTCGTTGCCCACAATGTAATGGCACCGGCGAGGTCCGGAGGGTCCGTCAGTCGGTCTTCGGTTCATTCGTCAACGTCACCACGTGCGGGCGCTGCGGTGGCGAAGGGGAGGTCGTGTCCACTCCCTGCGCCGAATGCCGCGGTCAGAAGCAGGTGCGCGTCACCAAGCGAGTCTCCATGACGATACCTCCAGGCGTCGACGACGGCACCCAGATCCGTCTGTCCGAAGAGGGCCAAGCCGGTCTGCGCGGGGGGATGTCGGGCAACCTGTACGTGGTGATCTCAGTGCGCAAGCATCCCTACTTCAAGAGGCAGAACAGCGACATCTTCCTGGAGCTGCCCATCAACGTGGCCCAGGCGGCTCTGGGGGACGAGATCGAGGTTCCCACACTGGAGGAGCCTGAGAATCTTGCAGTACCCGCAGGCACTCAAACTGGCGAGACCTTCCGCATGCGAGGCAAGGGAATACCCCACCTCAGAGGTGGGGGACGCGGCGATCAACTGGTCACCGTGTACGTGGTGACCCCTAAGAAGCTATCACCCGAGCAGCGGGAGCTATTCGAGGAATTGGCCAAGAGCCTGGGCACGGAAGTCATTCCCCAGGGCGAGAAGGGCTTCTTCGATCGCGTGAAGGACGTCCTGAGATAGACACACTCGTCTCCAGTTAGGCAAACCCACTATCTGTCCGGCAACCACGCTTTCGTCCGGACATCTTCACCTTTTTGGGGCTAAGCTTGACCGTCTCGCACTCTATGAACTGCACCTGACCGTCTGCGAGAGTCGCGCAACTTGGAGTTTCCCATCAACGCAGGGCCGAGGCTCGATCACCCTGAGGGTTCGATCTTTGAAGTGGTTGGAGGTTTGCGTAGCGGTTGAGTCAGAGGAAGCCGCCGAGGCGGTCCGCGAGCTGTTCGATCTCCATGGCCAGGGCGGCGCTGTTCAAGAGCACCTCTTCCCCGAAGAAGGCCAAGTGGGGGTAACTGCACCAGGGCCCCTCACCGTCAAGACCTATCTATCGCTAGACGGCAGCGATAAGGCCCGGCTAGAGGCGCTCCAGAACGAGCTGTCGCGTCTCACCGAGCTCGGCCAGATACCGCCGGCCCTCTTCAAGGAATTGGAGGAGAGAGACTGGGCCACGGCGTGGAAGCAGTTCTTTCAGCCCCAACAAATCGGGCGGCATTTCGTGCTCAAGCTCCCTGAACAGCCTTATCCCACTCTCGAAGACGATATCCTGATCGATCTGGAGCCAGGTATGGCGTTCGGCACCGGCCTTCACGCTACCACTCGCATGTGCCTGGTCTGTCTCGAGAACCTGGTGGGGCAAGGCGATTTTGTGCTGGACATGGGAACAGGATCTGGCGTCCTCGCCATCGCCTCAGCCAAGCTGGGTGCGAGAAGCGTCCTGGCATTGGATAATGACTCCACAGCAGTGGAAGTGGCCAGGGAGAACGTGCTGCGCAACTCCGTGGCCGACACCGTCACCATCAGAGAGGGTACGTTGGAGTACCTTACCCAGCGTCCCATTCCGCCCCTCGACGGCGTGGCGATCAACATCATCACCGAGGTCATCGTCCGTATGATCAAAGACGGCCTCACCTCGCATCTCAAGCCAGGGGGATGGCTCGTGGCCAGCGGTATTCTCACCTCATCGGAGGCCGAGGTGAGGGCAGTCTTCGACGCATGTGCGATGCAGGTGGCCGAGCGGCGCCAGCAAGGCGAATGGGTTGCTCTGTGCGGCACCAAGCGTCGTCCCGACAGATCGCGACACCCAGAAGGGGGATGTTCCTGACCGTGTTTCGATTCTTCGTTCCCGCAGCCTGGCTGGAACAGGAGGAGGTGACCATCGTTGGTCCGCTGGTTCACCGCCTGAGGAACGTGCTGCGCCTCAGACCCGGCTCCCACGTCATCCTACTGGATAACTCGGGCTGGGAACACGAGACAGAGCTCACGCACGTCTCTACCCAACGAGTGGAGGGCCGTGTCGTGCACAAGACCGTGGCCACGGGTGAGCCACGCACCAAAATCACCCTCTACCAGGCCCTGCTCAAGCTGAGCAAGTTCGAATGGGTACTCCAGAAGTGCACCGAGTTGGGGATCGTGGGGTTCGTGCCCATGATCACCGAGAGGTGCATCATCGGCAGCCTGGAGGATATCAGCAAAACGAAGACCGAACGGTGGTGGCGCATACTCGTGGAGGCCGCAGAACAATCGCGGCGCGGCCGTTTGCCCACACTGCGACCGGCAATCATGTTCTCCGCCGCTTGCGAAGCTGCCACCCGGGATGGGCTGACCCTCTTGCCTTGGGAGGAGGAAAAGGAGCGAAGCCTCCGTTCGGCTCTCCGGGAGACGGAACGTCCCCCGTTCTCCATCAACATCTTCATCGGGCCGGAGGGCGGGTTCACGCAGGAGGAGGTGTCTCAAGCGCAAAGCTACGGCGCTCTGCCCGTCACGCTAGGACCTCGTATCCTGCGTGCAGAGACGGCCGGACTGGTCGCCGCCACGGCCATTCTCCACGAGTTTGGGGACCTCGAGTAGCACGCTCACTTCAGGTTGGGGATGTGCCGCGCGGCGATAACCACCCCCATGCCGGCCCCGGCGGCTACGACCCAAACCGGATTCCCAGTGATCCAAAGCGTCAGGGGAGCCGTCAGCGCTGTCGCTCCTGAGGCCCGATACTGCTGGCGGAAGACCAGATACCACAGTGGGAAGATCGGCAGCAGAAGCAAGAACGACAGAGGACTCAGGTAGAGGAGAATGGCGGATGCGCTTCCCAATCCCATGCCGCCCTGGAAGCGCGTATAGAGAGGCCAGCAGTGTCCGGCCACGGCGGCCGTGGCAGCCACGGCCACTGCCCAGGGCTCCGGACCCAGCATCTCGGCCAGCCTCACGGCCAGAAAAGCTTTGGCCATGTCACCTAGAGCAGCAAGCGCCGCCGGCGCCAGGCCAGCTACTCGCCGTACATTCCTACCCCCGGTGTGGCCGGTGCCCAGCTTCCTGAGGTCTACCCCTTTGAAGAACCGCACCACGACCACCCCGGAGGGGAAAGACCCCAGGAGATAGCCCACCGTAGCCACTAGCAGCAGCGAGAGAACAGCCATCTACTGCTATCCACCCGAGGGCATCGGGCAGCCAGGATCAAGCTTGTAGAAGCCGTGGGCCCCTCTCGTAGTGCGGATTAGTAGACCCTCGCGGATGCCCAGCTTGATCAGCTCTCTGATCTCTGCGTTGGAGAGATCGATGACCTCCGTGTTGCGCAAACCGCGCAGCGCGTTGTAGATCTGTACGAACCGGACCGGCTCGTCAAACTGGCGCATCGTATCGCGAAAGATGCGCCACTCCCGAGGTCCGATCCCGCCCACGGGCTCCTGCTCCTCCGAGACCGGCTCTGATGCGAACTGACTGAGGGCGTAGGGATCCTCACCGGGCAGGAATACCTCGTGCACGGTACCACTGGTGAAGATCTGCACCTTACCCCGTCTCTCAGCCTCCCTCACGAAGTCCTTGAACTTGGTGAAGAACTTGCCCTCGGAACTCCGATGCTCCTTTTCGTCGAAGCTTCCCAAGATCTCCATCATCAGCAGCTTGAGGGTAGCCATGGTAGAGATGTTATCCCTCTGCCGGGCCAGATCAATGGCTTCCACCAAGGCGTCGTAGATATCCGAAGGGGCCTTCTTGACCTCCTCGTCCATCAGATGCTCGTACAAGACGAAATCGTCGGCGCTCTGGGCCAGGTGAGACGATGCAGCGCCGCCCACCCCAATGACCGACACGAATTTGCCGGATTGCCGAATGGTGTTCACCACAGGGATGAAGTCCCTATCTCCGGTGACCAACACATAGCTAGCTATGTTGGGATAGCCATAGAGGGTCTTGATGGCATCTATACACATGTGGATGTCCACGCTGTTCTTGATAGCACCGGTACTGTGAGACTTGTCACGCTCGTAGTAGTAGGTAGGTACATACATGGGTTCGATACTGTGGGCGTAGAGGGCGCTGGTGACCCTAGGATACCGATACCAATCTGCATACGCCCTGGCAATGGTGATGCGGCCGTACTCGGCGCACTTGTCCATGACGTACTCGAAATTGGGATCGGTGTCGTACCGGTTGTGCACCGAGATGTAGATATTCTCGAAGTCTATGAAGACAGCAACATCCGTCTTGTCGCCCAACATCAGATACTCCCTTCCTCCCACGCTCGCTCATGCTTTCGATCGCCCCTCATACGAGAGGTCCATTGATTCTTCCGACCACTACTAGTCAACAACCCACTCCTTGCTCCAAGTATGGAAACGGTCGCGGGGAAACTCGCTCCGGTTGAGGCGCCATCGCCCCGCATCCCATCGGACCCGAAGACTGTGCCCCCTAGCGGAACCGAGTATCACTATGACCTAATCCTAGAGTATGTGCCTGCTAATCCAAAATGGGGAGACCGTCTCACCGACATTGTGGGCTGCCAGACCGAACCGAGATCCTGGCCTTCCCATCTTCAGAAGGCCCCCGGCTTGGCCAATTCCAGAGCCTGGCACGGGCTGTGTCTTCCGCCACTGCGCTCAGAAACCCAGGCTATGGGTGCCCCCTTCGGCGATCCATATCAGCGCCCCTGGCGTTGCTCTTCGAAGTGCAGCCCGCGGCCAGCTAGTCCAGCTTCATGAAGTGCCTGACGGCCTCGACGTACTCCTTGGGGGAAAGACGAACCGGATGAATCCTCCTGGCTATCGTGTAGCCTTTCCACAGCTTGTGCACGAGCCAGAAGAGCCTGTTCTTGGGCCATCTCAGCAGCCGCCGCACCACAGGCATCAGCCAGGGCCACTCCACTGTGATGGCGAAGAGCTTCTGCAGGTTCTCTATCTGCCGCTTCTCATCCGGGGGAAATCGGAGCACAGAGCTGTCCCACGCGGATGCGGACATGTCATCGAAGGTCCCTTCCACCAGCCCCTCGCTCCGGGCCAGTTCGCCCAGCCGCGTGCGGGGATATGGCTGGTATATAAAAGCGTTAGCGAAGGCCGGGCGGCACCTCACGTTCAGTCTCAGGGTTTCCAGATCATCCTCCAGACCGCCGGTGGGCAAGCCAACCATGTTGGTGCTCATCACATTGATGCCTGCCTTGCGCAGCATGTCGCAGGCACCGATGATCTGTTCCTTGCTCATATTGCGCCGCAGTATCTCATCGCGAAGGCGGTCATTGCCCGTCTCGATGCCCATGCCCACGCTGACGCACCCCGCCCCGCGCAGCTGCTCCACGAGCTCCTGTGTTACCAGATTCGCCCTGACGTTGCAGAAGAAGGGCAAGCCCACTCGACCCCAGTACTTCTCCGAGAATTCTGCCAGCCACTCTCGGCCGAGTATGAAAGTGTCGTCCAAGAAAACCACGAAGGCCAAGGGGTACTTGTCACGCACGTCGTTGATCTCCGCCAGGACCACGTCCACGCTACGCTTGCGAACGCGCTTGCCGTGACCCTTGTAGATCTCGAAGAGCGCATGGTTGAAGCAGTAGCTGCACTCGTACGGGCACCCACGGCCACTGAAGAAGTGCTTGATCTTGCTGTGGCGCGTCGGTTGGTGCTGTCCATAGACCAGCTCCCGATCCGGAAAGGGCAGCTCATCGAGGTTCTCTATGTAGGGCCTAACCGGATTGCGCACCACTTCGCCGTTGACCCTGAACCACCAGTTGCGCATGTCGGGATTGAGAGAACCGTTCTGCAAGGCCTGCGCCAGGTCGAGCATGGCGCCCTCTCCCTCACCGATGCAGATGCCATCCACGCCTTCGTCTTCGATCATCTCCGGGAAGAACGTAGGGTGCGGCCCGCCGAAGACGGAGAATACGTCGAAGCTGCCCTTGATGCGCCGATTGAGATCCAGGTAGTACTTCTGCAAACCAGTCGTCACGCTATAGCCCACTATCCCCGGCCTGAACTCCTCGGCGGCCTCAATGGGATCCTCCTGGCTCACGATGCAAAGTCTGACTTCGTGACCAGCCTGCTTCAATACGCTAGATAGATGCAGTGTGCCTTGCGGCTCATAGTCCACCTGCTTCACGACGAACAACACACGCATACAAGACCGCTCCTATCGTGGGGTCGAAGACTCCATCATCAACCTCAGACTACAGTCAATCATAACCCCTGA
>Ga0180437_10010001_pt1 | contig 11641 bp, 9 predicted proteins | sample SS_ome_4_FD_132410 | JGI IMG/M metagenome (GOLD analysis project Ga0180437, IMG submission 132410) | Hypersaline lake sediment archaeal communities from the Salton Sea, California, USA - SS_3_D_1 metaG | ecosystem: Environmental > Aquatic > Non-marine Saline and Alkaline > Hypersaline > Sediment... | reverse complement strand
TTCCAATACATCGCAATCGTTTTATTGTTTGTCATAAGCTGGAAGTATTTTGAGCAATACAGAAAGAGCAAAAACAAGAACACTTTACTGATCAGTATTGCGTTTTCATTCTTATGCCTTAGTCATGTAGGATTCGGTCTGATAGCGGTGAACGATTATCTTTATGCAGTAGGGCATCTGTTCCAATTGATAGCATATCTGGTCTTCCTATACTTCATAATTCAAGTGTGGAAAAAATGAGTGAGAGAAGAAGCAAGTTTGAAATCATATACGACATCCTCAAAGCTATTCAGGACAAGGGCGGACAGATAAAACCAACGCATCTGCTGTATAAATCAAATTTGTCTTACAAGAGACTGCAAGGTTATATGGAAAATCTTCTAAAAAAAGGATTGATAGAAAAAATAGAAGAAGGAAAAAAGACAAAAAAGAACAAGATCGTGCTTACAGACAAAGGTTATGAGTTTCTGGCGAACTATAACAAGATAAGAGAGTTCACAGAAGCATTTGGATTATAAAAATTATTAGAATTCTTATTTTTTACTTTTACTTTTCATAGGTCTTTTTACACCAGTGCCTTTATCGTCTGTCTTTTTCTTTTTCAAGATTTCCCTGTTAAGATATTTGAATGTCTTGTGCAACACCCTGCTCAGATCCCAGTCTGCAAGATGTGAAGTATATACCTTATCAGCTGCAATGACATTCAATGTAACTGAATATTTCTTTTTTTTGCCCTCATCATCATGCGTCTTGATCTGGACCTTGATAGAAGCAGATTTGCCCATTGCTCTTTCGATCTTTGGATGATAATCTGTACAGATCTTCTCTACGTTCGCTTTTTCATCAGTTCCGAGACCTTTCAGGCCTTGGTAGCGTATTATAGGCTGTGTGTTTTTCATATGCGAATACTATGGTCTTCTTGTTTATATACTTTTTTATTAAAAAAATTTATATAGTTAGTTTTTACCCTGACAGGTATGGTTCTTATAGTGGGTGTTGACGAGGCAGGAAGAGGCCCTTGCATAGGCCCTATGGTCATGTCGGGCGTGTGTTTTGACGAGAGAAAGATCCCTGAACTGGTCAAGCTGGGCGTCAAGGATAGCAAGATGCTGACAGCTGAAAAAAGACAGGAATTATACAAGAAGATAAGGACGCTGGCCAAGGATTATAAAACAATATTGGTAGAACCGGACGAGATAGACGATGCATTGAACCATCCTTCTATGAATCTTAACAGGCTCGAAGCGATCAAGACAGCCGATATCATCAATTACTTGAATCCGGATGAAGCCATATTGGACTGTCCGCAAGTCAATACTAAAGCATACAAGTTCGAAGTCAGGAAATTTCTGGAGAAACACATAAATCCTGCGATGATCGCAGAGAACAAGGCTGATGAGAATTATGTGATTGTTGCTGCAGCATCAATATTGGCAAAAGTTACAAGGGACGAGACAATAGAGAAATTGAAAAAGGAATTGAAGGTAGATTTCGGAAGCGGTTATGCTTCTGATCCAAAGACATCCATATTTTTAGAAGAAAACTGGCAGAATGAGCAATACAGCAGGATCTTCAGAAAATCGTGGGATAGTTTTAAAAGACAGGCAGTATTGAAATCACAAACAAGACTGGCAGAATGGTAACATTTGAAAAAGTCAAGAAAAAAAACGTGGAAAGATTAACAGAGTATGGATTTTCTATTGTAAAAACTAAAGGAAAATATGAGCAATTAAGATTGAAAGGACCGGTCATCCTGATCTTTTTTAATTCAAACAAACTTCTGCTGCAGGGTCCTGAAGACAAAGTGATAGAAGTATCAGACATGCTGAAAAAATTGAAGATTGGGCATCTCGCAGGAAAGGTTAAGCGAAAAGTTGCGTTCAAACAAGAAAGAGGGACACTTATAGGAAGCGACGAAGCATTGAAAGGAGATACTTTTGGAGGTATTGTTGTTGCTGCAGTGAGAGCAGATCCTTCTGAGAGAAAAAAATTGAAAGGGTTGGGAGTGACTGACAGCAAATTATACAATGATGCTGAAGTAGGGGCGATCGCAGAACAGATAAAGAAGGCTGTAAAATATAATGTAATAAGTTTGGAACCTAAAGAGTATAATAAATTGATAAAACAATACAATGTTACAGGACTTTTGAATCTTTTGCACAGGGACTGTGCTGCAAAATTGAAGCTCGATGGTTTGTCCAAACACATTGTTGATCTTTTTCCTGGTTGCAAGACAGGAGATATTTCTGTTACAAAAGCTGAGAGCAAGTATCTTGAGGTTGCTGCAGCATCAATATTGGCAAGAGCAGAAGCATTGAAGCAGATAGATAAGCTGAGCAAAAGACTGAAGATTAGAGTGCCGAAAGGAAGCACGCATGTGAGAGAGGCCCTTAATCATTTAAAAAGAACAAATAAGCCGTTTGAACGGTATGTGAAGCTGAATTTCAGCAATGTGAAATCAATGCTGGAATGACAAACTTTATAAAGGGATTCTAGCTCTCATCAAAAATCAAAAAAGGGATTAAGAATGACAAGGATAAACAAGCTGGTCTGTAGGGGTTTCAAATCTTTTGCTAAGAAGACCGAACTTGTGTTTGGTTCTGATTTCAATTGCGTCATAGGGCCGAACGGCAGCGGAAAGAGCAACATTCTTGATGCATTGACATTCGTTCTGGGGAGGCGAAGCTCGAAGGCAATGAGAGCTGAGAAGTCTGCCAATCTTATCTATAACGGCGGAAAGAAAAAGACCCCTGCAAAAGAAGCAGAAGTTGCAATACATTTTGATAATCAGAGCAAGGTTTTTCCTCTTAGTGCTCCAGAAGTTATTGTTTCTAGGATTGTGAAGCCGAACGGCGCCAGCACTTATAAGCTCAATGGAAAGAAATGCAACAGGAACGATATTCTTGATTTATTAGGCAGAGGAAAGATAGATCCTGACGGTTATAACATAATCCTGCAAGGAGATATTGTGAAATTTGTTGAGATGGCAACAACAGAAAGAAGGAACATCATTGAGGAAATAGCAGGCATAGGCGCATACGAGGAAAGGAAGCAGAAAAGTCTGAGAGAACTGGAACGAGTTGAAGGCAGATTGAAAGAAGCAGACATTGTGCTGACTGAAAGGAACGCTTACTTGAGAGAATTGAAAAAAGACAGGGACCAAGCATTGGAATATAAGGAATTGAATGATAATATCATGAGGAATAAAGCAACTTTCCTTAAACTGCAGATTGACAAGAAAAATAGCATTGTCGAGAAGCAGGAAAAGCAGCTGGAAAATTATAATGAAAGGATCAAGAAGACTCAGGATGAGATAGGAAAAATCAAAGACAAGATAAAAAATGAAAAAGGAAATATTGATTCTATAAACTCGGAGATAGAGAAAAAGGGCGAGAAAGAACAGGTCGCTCTGAATAAGAAGATTGAGCAGTTGAAAGTCGATCTTGCCACGAACAAGACAAAGGTAGATTCTTTCAAAAATGAAATCAAGAGGATATTGCAGAGAAGAGAAGAGCTTGAGCAGAACAATAAGGAAGTCAATCTTAAGATAAAATCCCTAGAGAAAGAGAAAACTGCGATAGACAAAGAAATCACACAGAAGAAGAAATTATTGAAACAATTAGAACAGGACATGGAACGTTTCAAGAAAAAGAACAAGTTTGGGCAGGATCTTGCAGAAATTGAAAGGGAGATTTCTGATCTTGACAAGAAGAGCGAACAGAGACAGGACGAGATACAGAAGATAAGGCAGGCACAGCAGGATTCTCTCAGGGAAAAGGATCAGCTTGAATTCAAGCTCCAGGCATTGGAAGAACAGATGGAAAAAGTCTTGCATCTGGAAAAGGATAATAAAGATTCTTTGACAAGGCTGAAAAATTTGAGGTCAGAGTTCAACAGATTGACAAAAGAATTGAATGGCTTTCTTGATGAAGACAGCAGTCTTACTGTGAAATTAAGCAAGAGCAGAGAAGATCTTGAAAAAGCCAATACGCAGCTCGCAAAGCTAGAAGCAAAGAATATGCATTTCAAGGAAAGCACTGCGATGGATAGGGCAATTAATTCTATACTACAGCAGAAGAAAAAAATAAAGGGCATCCACGGATTGGTATCTGAACTTGGGAAGGTCAAGAATAAGTACGGTCTTGCTCTTGAGATCGCAGGCGGAGCAAGGATCAAGAGCATTGTTGTTGAGACTGATGCTGTTGCTGCTCAATGTATCAAATATCTTAAGCAAAACAAACTTGGAACTGCAACATTCCTGCCTCTTAACAAATTGAAAGCAAAAGTCCCTTCCCAGAGTGCGAAAGATGTCGCCAAAAAGCAGGGCAGTCATGGCTTGGCAGTCGATTTGGTCGAGTTTGACAATAAATTCAAGAATGTCTTTAATTATGTTCTTTCTGACACTGTTGTTGTCGATAATATACAAACTGCAAGAAAGATAGGGGTTGGTTCTGCCAGGATGGTCACTCTTGACGGCGATATGATGGAGGTCAGCGGAGCTATGAGGGGCGGTTATCAGCAAAGAAAGAAAGGCATAGGATTCAAGGAGAAGGAACTTGCTTCTGGTATAGATGAGCTCCAGCAGGAAGTATTTGAACTGCAGAGCAAGATGCAGATGTTCCACAAAAGAAAAGCAGAGCTTGACGAAAAGATCACAAAATTGAGGACAGAAAAGGCGAATACAGAAGGAGAGATAATCAAGCTAGAAAAATCATTGCATATTGAAGGCAATGATCTTGGGGATTTCAAGAACAAGAAAAAGAGCTTGAGGGAGCAGATCAAACTTGTCGATAAGAAAGCTGAAGAATTTATAGAAAGAATAAGCAATCAGAACAAGGAACTTGCGCAATTAAAGATAAAAAGACAGGAATTAAGGAATAAGATAAACCAGATACAGAATCCTGCAGTGCTTGCTCAATTGAGTGCATTTGAAGAAAAGAAAACAGAACTCAGGGAAAGCCTGATCAAGCTTGAAAGTTCAAAAGGTAACTTTGATGCTCAAATTAAAACAATATTGGGGCCGGATGTTAAGAGAGCCATGTCTATCCTTGAGCAGAACAAGAAAGAAGAAGAAAGTTTCAAGGATCAGATAAGCCAATTGAATGAGAAAATCAAGAAACAGGCCCAAGATTTGAAGGTTAATGAAAAGAATGCTGCGCAGTTCTATCAAAAATTCAAGGCGTTGTTTGAGAAAAGAGACAAATGTTCAAAAGCAGTCCAGAAACTGGAGAAACAGGTTGACGAGAAAGACATCACCATAAAAGGAGTAGAGCAGAAGATGAACGCGCTCAATCTAGAGAAGACCAAGTATAAGGCAGAACTGGTAGGTCTTGAGAAGGAGTTTGAACAGTATGAAGGTGTCGAGATCTTCAAGAGCAAGACAGACCTGCAGGAATTGCAAAAAACAATAAACAAATATGAAGCAAAGAAAGAGAATATCGGCAATGTCAACCTAAGGGCATTGGAAGTTTATGATAATGTATACAAGGAATATGAGAAGCTTCTTGAAAAGAAAGAGATTCTTGGCAAGGAGAAAGAAGATGTTCTTAAGCTTATAGAAGAGATCGAGACGAGCAAGAAAGCTATCTTCATGAAAACTTTCGCAGTGGTCAATGACATATTCAAGGACTTCTTCAGCAGGTTGACAGGAAAAGGACAGGCATATCTTGAGCTAGAGAATCCAGAGAATCCTTTTGAAGAAGGTGTGGAGATAAAAGTAAAGTTGAGCGCCAAGAAATTCATGGACATCAAGAGCCTTAGCGGCGGAGAAAAGACACTTACAGCATTGGCATTCATATTCGCGATCCAGGAGCACGATCCTGCATCATTCTACATAATGGATGAGGTGGATGCTGCTCTTGACAAACATAACAGCGAGAAACTGGCCCAATTGATAAGAAGCTACTGTGACAGGGCACAATACATCGTCATATCGCACAACGACGCAGTGATTTCAGAAGCGAGCAATCTTTATGGAATAAGTATGAATGAAGACGGCATAAGCAATGTAACTTCTTTAGAGCTTTAAGCTTGATCTAATCCTTTTTATTTTTCTAATTCCTTATCAATCAGAGAAGCAGTATTTTCCCAGTTCAGATCTTTCATTGTCTCGTGAGCATTCTTACTGATACTATTGTACATTTCTTTATTGATAATTAAAGTGAACAATTTTGAGACGAGATCATTTGCATCCCCTGCCTCGAAAAACAATCCATTGTCCATGTCTTTTATGTAATTCGGTATGCTTCCTACTTTTGTCGTAACTACAGGTATCCCGCTCGCCATTGCTTCCATTGTGGCTAGAGAACTGGTCTCTGTCAAAGAAGGCAGGACAAAGATATCAACAGCTTTAAGATATTCGTGGACATTTTCCACATAACCTGTAATTAAAATGTCCTTTTCAAAGATTCTTTTATGTTTTCCGGGTCCGTCTCCTATTAACATCAGCGAGATGTCTTTTTTCAATTCTTTCTTTAGAATTTTGAATGCATCATTCAAAGTCGCAAGATCCTTTTCCAGTGCGATTCTTCCGATATAGCCTATGACCAATTTATTATCTAATTTCAATCTTTGTTTAGCTATGAATTTTTCGTTCTCAGTGGCAGGCCTGAACTTGTTTTTATCTATTCCCAAAGGGACCACTATTTTTTCAGAATTGAATCCCAGATTTGAGAGCTTTTCTCCCAGCAATGTTGACGGCACCATCAATGTAGACCGGTTATAGTATCGTTTTAATACAAATAATGCGATTTTTCTGAATATCTTTCCGATGTACCGCGGGACTTTTATACTTTGATGGACAAGATCCCAGTCTTGGCAGTGCGTATAGACATAAGTAGGTTTGTTGTATTTTTTAGCATAATGCAATGATGTCAGCCCGATAATGCCACAGCTATTGATCCATACGATCTCTGCGTTACGTATGGCATTCTTGATCTTGCTTAATTTAAGTTTTGGAGGAGTGTAGTCTGCAACCTGAAACTTGTGAGTTGGCAGGTCTATGGTTTTTATTTTTTCAAGATCAATTCCTGTATTATTTTCAAACTTGTCTGTCTTAGGTATCAAGAGAGAAATATTGTATTTGTTCTGCATGAATGGAATGATTTCCTGGAGGAATCTTACTAGACCGTTCTTTTCTGGAAGGAACCTGTCGCTTGCTATCAATAAATTTTTCATCTTATCTTGTAGAATCTTTCTGCATATTTGCAATGATTGAAAATTCCGTGGATAATCGCCCTTACATAGACACTCCACAACAAAGGAAGCAATGCGTTGATTACCTGGCTCTCGAAACACTTCAATGCCTTGATCTTCAGCTTGAAGGTATCAGAAATGTCTACGTACAGTCTTGGCAGGTCTCTTTTCCTGATATTCCATAGATTCCAGACATCAAATATGTAAACCTCTCCTTTGTAATTGATCTTGTCTATTATCTCCATGGTGACTTTGTAAGCATCCTTATGATCTATGTGAGGATCGTCAGGATTATGCGTGAATATCTTTGACGGTTTGTATTTCTTGATAAGGGAGATTATCTTAGGCTTGATTTTTTTGCTAACAACATCCTTGTAAAGTTTACCTTCTGACAGACCAAAGAAAATTACATCGCCTCCTTTGATGGTCTTATTCGCTTCTAGAGTCTCTTCCATCCTCATCTTTGTAACAACTCTTGGTTTATAATGAGGATGACTGCTCTCTCCTGTTGTGAATATAATGGTGATTGTATTGATCCCTTGTTTGGCATATTTAGCAATAGTTCCTCCTGGCCCGAATATCTGATCGTCTGAATGAGCACAAATCACTAATACGTTTTCCTTTGCCATTTTGGTATTTTTAATACGGCTTTATTTATAAATCCTATTGTAGTTCAATATGAATCCAGGTTAATTTCCGTTATATTTATATACCCCTGTTTCTTTTGTAAAGTACAGTGTGAGGTGAGGACAATAAGCAAAAAGAGGTTTTGTTTGCTAATTACAGTATTGATTTCTTTATTATTAAGTATAGGCATAGTTGCAGCGACAGGAGCGACTTTTTCGCCACAAACATTCTATGAAGCAAACACTATACCTTTCACGATAGATATAAGCAATCTGTACAGTTCAAAGATTATAAATGAAATTGAAACAACTTTGCCAGACTTCACAATCACTGCAGTCCAGCAGTTCACTGGCTGGTCAGAGAATCATACTGCTGTCCATGTCGAATGGAGAGACGGTTCGATCGAAGGCAATGTCAAGAGCGCATTATTCATGTTCAATGCAACAGTGCCAGTAGTATCTGCAGACGATGCAAGAAATATAAGTATAGATACGAGGTTCACTGACGGCACAGACATCACTTTTGTGGTCCCTATCTTGATAACCAATGATGTGACAGGGCCTGTAATAACAAATACAAATCCTTCTGACGGAGGATACCTTAGGGCGAACAATCCTTCACAATTGATACATGCTAATGTGGTAGACCCAGAGACAGGCGTCAGTTCTGTGAGTTTTTCATGGGATGACTGCGGTTCGAACAGCAGTAATAATCAGGAAAATCTAGACTGCGAAGGAGATGATTGCAACAGCACAATTGATGTGAGCAATTATGATGAAGGAGATAATCTGTGTTTCACATTTACAGCAACAAACAAGGGCGGAGAACAAAGCCAGCTTTCTGGTACAGTAGGATTTGACGGAACTGCGCCAACTGTCGCACTTTCCAGTCCAGCTGATGACGCATATCTTGGGACCAATGCTGATTTCTCTTTCACTGCAACAGACAATCTTGCTTCTGTATTGAGCTGTGACTTGCTTGTTGATGGAGATGTTGTGTCTACTGTTGATGTTAATAACAGCGAGACTGCGACAGTGAGTATGGACTTCTCTTCATATAGTGAAGGAACTTATCAATGGAAAGTTCGGTGCAGGGATAGTGTGGGGCTGGAAGGAGAGAGCGGAACAAGAAATTTCATACTTGATAATACGCCACCAAGCTTAGAGCTTATTTCTCCTGCCAATGGAAGCACAATATCTGACAGCACTATATTCAATGTTAATGTAACTGATAATTATGGAGTGGCGCAGGTGAGCAGCAATCCTAATGTGAATGACATTGTGAGCTGGCCAGAAGGAAGCAATACTGTGATTTTCCAGGCAACAGATCACGTAGGGAATAGTGTGACAAAAATCTATACATTCATAGTGGACAGGACAGCACCAAGCATCTTGTTAATTTCTCCTGCAGACGGAGCTACTTTGGATGCTCATGTTGATTTTGTATTCAATCTGACTGATAATTATGCAACAAATCTTGATTGTACAGTATATGTTGACGGTTCTGCAGAAGTTAGTGAAACAGTGAGCCAGGGAACTGTGGATATCTTAGGCCTGTTGGCGCTGGGAAATCATACATGGCATATTGTGTGCGAAGATGAGGTCAACAATGCAGCAAGCTCTGCACAAAGAACAATAAATATTATCGACACATCAGGTCCTGACATACTGCTTACAGATGTTATTGAAGTAGAAAGGGGCACGGATTTCACAATAGAAGCGACTGTCACAGATCCGAGCGGAGTTGCAACTGTTACTGGCCAATTTGGCTCAACAACATTCAATATGGACAAGAATGGAGACGTATATACAAAAACAGTAAGCACTAACTCTGGATCTGTGTTAGGAAATTATACTTATACTGTGACAGCAACAGATACTAATGGATATTCCAGTAGTGAACAGGATACTTTCGAGCTCGTACCTTATACAGGAACATCAAGCAGTTCATCCGGCTCTGGCGGCGGTTCTAATACAGGAGGAAATACTGGCCATGGCTTCATGACACACTCGTCTTCACAGCCGCAGCCTGTTTACAGTGATGCGCAGGAATCTGAAAGCAGCGGAGGAGAGAACCAGCAAGTAGAAGAAGAATCTGAACCTGAAGAAGAACCTCCTGTGGAAGATGATGTTGATGAACAGAGCGATCTGGAAGAGACTCAGGGAATAGGCAAGGCTACAAGTTTCTTCAGCAGCGGACTGTTCAAGTTCGCCGGTTTGTTCGTACTGCTGGTGATCGTGCTCTCATTGTTTGCATTGGGCTTCTCAAAATTCCCAAAACTTAAGTTCAAAAGAAAAGAAGAAGAAAAGATAAAGAAAGACATGGAAAAAGAAGCATTCTTTAATGAGAAACTGAAAAAGGATCTGAGCAATGATTTCGGCAGTGCAGAAGAAAAATCAGAAAATATCGCAGAACCGCGCAATGAGCATAATTTCTTGTTCGATGACGAGGAATGATCATGGTATTAGAGCAGGTATTATCATTCAAGACAATAGCCAATAAGAGTTATTATGCATTCGGTCTTTCTTTTGCTTTTGTTTTCATTGGATATTTTGTCGGCAGATTCTTCTTCGGAAAAACTATATCCATTGCAATGCTTTTCCTTTGTACTTTATTGCTGGTGCCGTCTCTGGTGAAGTTGCTTGCGATGGAGGAAAAGATAGAGCGAAAATATGGTATGAAGCATTTCTTCAAGACGCATGAAAAGGTATTCAAGATCTACTTGTTTGTTTTTCTTGGGATATTGGCAGGATATCTTGTTTTAGGTGCGGTTTCTTCTGATTTTGACAATAATTTCCAATATCAATTAAATTATCTCACAAAACAGGAAGGAATCACAGAAGCATCTATAGAGGACTTTGCTTCTAGCGAAGTTAATTTAGGCTTTGACCAGTTCCTTTCGATATTGGGCGCTAATCTTTTGGTGCTTGCTATCTGTTTTATCTTGTCCTTGTTCTATGGCGCAGGCGCGATATTCTTGATAGTTTTCAATGCGAGCGTATTTGCTAGCTTTATCTTGCTGTTGTTCAGGTATATTGGAGACACAGTAAGCACATTCTCTGGAATAGTATTTCTGTTTTTCTTGCACATGATCCCTGAAGTAGGGGGCTTTCTGCTGGCTGCTATCGCAGGCGGAGTATTGAGCTATGCATTCTATAAAGAAGGTTTCATGGGAAAGCCATTCAAGAATGTTGCGAGAGACAGTCTTTTGCTGTTGATAGTCGCGATAGCGCTAATAGTATTGGGAGCATTCCTTGAGATTTATGTGACAAGAAATCTTGTTTTTAGATTTTTATGATTTAATCAACGATTCCTTCTTCGTTCTCTCGAGACCAGACCTCGCATCTTGTCAACTTCCTGCATAAGTCTTAATTTCTCAGAGTTAGAATCTTCTATGTTCTTGTAATATTTTGCAAGTTCGAAATCTGCAGATTTGATTTGCTCGCTTATCTGGTTCAACTTGATGACGTGGCTCTTGAAATCAATAAGGATCTTTGAAGATTCATTGATGTCTTTCTTCAATTCAAAATATTTCACAGTCTCGTCATTGATGGCCTTTACTTCTTTTTCTATCTCTTTCTTCATGTCATTGATGAGATTATTCTTTATATTGTCTTTGATAAGAATAAGAGCGTTGATATTCGTCTCTAACTTATTCTTCAGCTTGTTTATGTCCCCTAGATTATCCTTGAACTCTGACAAGGCGCTTTCCTTATTTGTCTCCAGCTGTTGTATCTGGTCAACAACAGTGTTGAAGCCAGTCCTGTGATTCTCTTCTAAAGTATCGATCCTTTGGTTCAAAGTTTGGATGCTAGAAGCT
>Ga0180437_10009999_pt1 | contig 11642 bp, 12 predicted proteins | sample SS_ome_4_FD_132410 | JGI IMG/M metagenome (GOLD analysis project Ga0180437, IMG submission 132410) | Hypersaline lake sediment archaeal communities from the Salton Sea, California, USA - SS_3_D_1 metaG | ecosystem: Environmental > Aquatic > Non-marine Saline and Alkaline > Hypersaline >... | reverse complement strand
CAGCGGCAGGACGACGGGTTCTGGCCCCGTTAACCAAGGTTCGAATCCTTGTCCCCCAGCCATTTTTTAGTTCTGCTCCTCACTTCCAATTACCTATTCCTTTCTTTCAGCGAGAAGGGAAGGGGAGCGAAAGTTATCGGGGTCCCATCGTCTAGTGGTCTAGGATACCGGCCTCTCACGCCGGCGACACGGGTTCGAACCCCGTTGGGACTGCCAAATAATATCAAGAGGTTAGCTGAAGTAAGCTAATCTTTTTCATTTTTTGGGGTACTATTTGGGGTACTTTGCTTTCAAATTTTATCTGTTCGACAGCTTTTTTTGCATCCTGAGAAATATTGTAAATATACCTTTCAGTCGTATTCGGTGAGGCATGACCTAAGAGCTTTTGGATTACCGTAATGCTCTCTTTATACTTATCAGCCAGAATACTGGCAAAGAATCTCCGAAGTGCATGGAACCCGAAAGATGTGACGCCCGCCCTTTTGCATAAGCCCCTCATGAACTTACGCCTGGTTGTGTATCTGTCCCCATATCTGGGATGGCGGGTATCACGATTCTGAAAAACATAGTCAGAATGTGGCAGCCTAGTTTTCCACTGATCTTGGAGAGCATCGAAGAGCATATCGTTCATATGAATGAACCTATATCTGATTTCTCCTGACCTGGTTTTCCTTGTTCCTAATCTGATAGTTCGCTTTTCAAAGTTAATATCTTCATGCCATGTCCACCGAAAGATTTCAGACCTTCTGCCGCCAGTGGTTGCGCAGGCAATAATCAGATTACGGTCAAACCTATCAGCCGCTATGAGCAACTTGACGAACTCTTCCTCGGTCGGAACTGGTTGCTCTTTTCGTTCCACAGGCAACTTTTCGATTTTACCCGCTGGATTGGTCGAAAGACCATGAAATCGGGTACAATAATTGAAGAAAGCATGTAAGTCTTTTCTGGTGCGGTTATAGAGGTTCTTTGTCGGTTTTGACAGAAGCAATTCAAGAAGGATTTCGGGACTTATCCTCTCTATTGGAACATTTCCAGTAACGCCAATTAACTCTTTCAAAACCCTGCGCTTGTCAGAGTACGTTTCCTTGGAATAGCGAGCATGACAGAAATCCAGATATTTGCTCGCTGCTTCATGCAAATAGATGGTGGGGGTCTGATTCTGGAACCTTTTCTTCTCGGCAATTTCCCACTCTTTGGCTTTCCGCTTTGATGCGAACAATTTTTGACCGACCCTTTTCCCATCTATCTTGACTACTCCTCGCCATTTTTTTCCCTGCTTGTAAGGCATCTTCTAAACCCTCCTCTGTGAAAATCCATGAGCCGCCGATTCTTACTGCTCCCAATTCAGGAGCATGACCATATACCCATTGTACTGATTTGTGCAATTGGTTTGCTATTTCTTGTGGAGTTAGCACCTTCATGATTCTTTGCTGTTTTTGTTAACCCCTCTTCCTTTTAGCTATGCCCCTATAACTGGTATTCTATAGAATATTATCGTTTTTGATATTCCACTGTCCAAGATGCCTGGTTTATGTTTTAGCAACAAATTCATGACCTTAATCAAATCGCGTCTTTCAATGAGTTATCAATTCTGTTACTTCATAACCTTCAAAATACGATATCAATTATCGTTTTCGATAATGGGTGGATTATCGCTCTTGATACCCATGTTTGCTTTTTGATTCTTCCAATAGACCCCGAATCCCCTTCCGCCTCTGGTATCCCTTGGCCTTGTTTTGTTGATGAAATTATCTGTCCCCCATTCCCTCCATCTTTCACTGATTGCATATTTGCTTTTGTCCCCTTTCATTCCACCAGACCCGGAATGAGCAACGTCAATAAAGCCTTTCCCTATCAGTCCATCCAATGCCCTCATGAATCTGCTTCTGGAGATGCCTCTCTTTTCCGCTTCACTGTATGTGTACTCAATTTCGCCGTTGTTGATGATAATCCAACCATCACTTCTCCGTGGTGAGCCTTTGATTTTTTGCATTTTTCTCTTTTGCAGAAAGTCCAGATAAATAAGCATTGCGGTTTTGCTTAATGACCTGAAAACCTCCGAATTTAGAACTTTTTTGTCAATACGGATACCTTTACTCGTCATGTTGAATTGCTAGTTGAAACACTCCTTTCCATGCAATATGCGTTCAACCCACTTTTCACTTGAGAAACGGCTTCTATATGAGCAGATTTCGGTTCAGGAACGATTTCTACGCTATGGTCTATCCTTCTCAGGCGATATGGAAAAAGCGGACACGTTTTTGAAACACACTTGGCCACCTCAGATTTCTGATCGCCCTGGCACCATAAGCAATATTTCCGGATTGCCTCACGCCTGGATTTAGCATTTTGTTTACCTTTACCAGTTCTGTACGGATACAGCGGACAATCAGTGAATGTGCAATACCTGACCTCGCTCGGAACCCAGCAGGAGCAATTTAGGCACCTTTCGTGAATTGCCTTTCGCCTGTTCAGCTCTATGAGCCTTTCCCCGTTCTTTGCCATTATTCTTATTTTCATTTCTGCTTATCCCCAAATAGGTCTTTGGATTTCGAAACCTCCAGATTTTAGAGATCATTCTTTCCCTCTTTTTTCAAAATTTGCCTATTCCTCCCCACTCTTGTATTTGAAAAAAGCCTGGAATAAGCGAATTTTCCCATGATTTAATCTACTTATCTCATTTGATTTACAAACAAGGGAATCTCATATATATTTTGATGTCAGTCGCTTACAGTCTTTCCGAAACCCTAAAAAAGCACCCATGATTTTCTGCTCTCCCCCATCCCTGAAAAAATGTTTCACCCATAAGAAAAGGGCGACAATGCCCCAAAGGCAAGCGCCCTTACAATTAACTTGACACAAATATCCGATTTAGAGGATAATCTCAATTGATCTCCGATAGATCCAAAGGAAAGGGTTCTTGGAGTTCATGCGCCCGGTTAGTGGCTCCACCCACTAAACCGGGTTTTATTTTGTTACAACGGTTTATTCAAATCCAGCACAATCAATTCATGCTTTTCATCCTGCCACTTAGGTTCTAGCTTCCGCTTTTCTCTGTAATCAATATTGTAATGCTTTAGAAATGCAACAGCACTAATTGAAATCGCTTTTGCGGCAGCTTTTCCCCTTTCCATAACGCGAACATTATAAGAATTCAGGTTTTTCTCCTTCATAGGTTTAATGCCTATCAGGTTTTTTTCCCTATCAAAAAGGAATAAAACATGCTCAACTCCCTTCAGGAAACCTTGATAAGCTTCTGTAGACACATTCATAACACCGGTTTTTGTGATTGTAATAAAATTTCCCTTGCTGCTGACATACTTGCTTTTATGGAACTCTTCAAAGGCCATAGCACGCTCCTTTCATTGAGTTTACAATTGCATATACATATAGTTCATTTTTTATAGCTTGTCAAGTTAAATATTATCCTACTAATATTATGTTTGATACTACATGCGAGATAAATACAACTCGTTTCTACCTAAAATTATTTACTCCAGCTTAAAACAAACTACAAACATGCCACAGAAAAGGCGACCTTTTTAAAATCGCCTCAATTTGTCTAACAGATATATAACAGCGACCAGAAATTATTCCAAAAAATACTCGAGTATTCTTATGTCTACTTGAAAGCAGTTATCTAACGCATCTGTTAGTCGTTCAGCTTGGTATTCTTAGACGCATTTAGCATTTCCAGGAAGAGGTGTTCAGCTGTCATGCTTCATTGACATGGCCTCTATCGTTCGTTTTATAACCTAATTGTGAGTTGCACGGCAGTTCCTCTCGTAAATAGCCTTTGCGTGTTTTCTCAGTTTAATGCCCAAGGGCTTTATTTTGTTCCCTTTCCCTACCCATAACTACCCCCTTACCCCCGTAAAGTTATCCATATGATGCACCCCAGACCATTTTTCTATGAAAAGGCCTTCTGAAATATAAAAAATCCACAAAAAGACCCCTTGACTTTTGTGTCAGCCTGGGTTTTATATAATATTATAAGTTATAATGTTATCTCATATCAACTCAGATTGACTTATTTAGTTTCTCTGTAAGCAATTTTATGTTAAAATCCCTTCCACTAAACTGAGGGAGGGATTATGGACCAAGTAGGACTTAGAGTACCGAAAGACCTCAAAAAGATTCTTGAAGATTTGGCCCTGGCGGAACATAGAAGCCTATCTAATTTCTGTTTTAAGTGTATTGTGACCTGTCTAAAGCACCACTACAACGTTGATTGGAAGCCTGAACCCCCTAACGATTTAAGAAAGAAGTAACACCCATCCTTAAACCTCCAGCCTGGAGGTCACATCTTGGAGACACGTCTAAAATTCCTTTCTATTGGGTCCTGAAAGGGCGTTTGTTCTGTTTGGGACTTCCGGTCATATCTGAATAAAGGAGGAAAGAGATGAAAAAGCGAAATCTAAGGAATCTCATTTTGTTGTGTGTTTCCGCCTTCCTAATTGCCCTTTGCGCTTTTTCTCCCGCACTGTGCGTTACTCTTGATCATTATGGTTTCATTTGGGATTGCGAATACGGCATGCGAAATGTCAACAATCTAATACCAGAAGGCACGGGGTGGCACATCTCCACACCAAGGGCTATCAATGATAATGGGCAAATAGCAGGTTGGGGATATCTTAATGGTACAGAGCGGCATTTCCTTTTGACCCCAAAGAATAATGGGAGATATGATGTAACCGCACTTCCCCAAAATTGGGGGGATGATAATCTCAACAATCGGGGAGAAATAGCAGGGTGCATTCATAATCGAGACGAATATAGAGCAGCATTGCGAACTCAACAGGGTAAAGTTGTGGACCTTGGAAGTCTAGGCATGGGTAATGTCTTTGCAATGGGCCTTAATGATAAAACCCAAGTGGTGGGTGGCGGGTATTACGAAACTCCTACTCCTAGTTTTCCTCCGCATCTTCTGAATACGTATGCTTTTATTTGGGACGAAGCTAATGGCATGAGACAAATTCCGACCCCTGGGGCTACTCATCCTGTAGCCTATGACATAAATGATAAAGGGCAGATTGTGTGGGCAGACAAACCTCATGCTTTTTTTATCGATACCGATGGTACCAACGTCGATATTGGTAGCTTTGGGGGGAGTTATATAAACCCTGAGGATATTAACAACTATGCACAAGTCGCAGGTTGGGGCCTAGATACAGAACAGCGTAGTCACCCCTTTATTTGGACAGAGGAGGAGGGTCTTGTCGAACTGGGTCAAGCGGGAGTAGATTATTCCATTCAGGCTTTTGCACAAGCAATCAATGACCAGGGACAGATAGTAGGACGGTATGATGATGAAAAAGGAAACTATGCCTTTATATGGGATGAAGCTAAAGGGATACAATCTCTTGGTTGGCTCGGCGGCAGTACAACCGGTCCTGGGGCATTTAGTCAAGCTATTGGAATTAACAACTATGGCCAAGTTGTTGGTTTCAGTAACGTTCCCGAACCCACCACCTTGCTCCTTCTTGGCTCTGGCCTGGCAGGGCTTGCGGTAGTCAGGAGGAAGTTTAGGAAAAAGTAGTCTACACGAGATACCGTTCACTTTTGTATCCTTTAGGCAGGAAATGATAATAGGAGGAGACCATGAGACCACGTTATTATCTATTTTTGTTGGTTTTTGTGTGTGCTTTTGTCTTTTCAACCTCAGTGACTTACGCACAAGTCATATATATTTACGAGGGGAATAAATTCACCGATTTTTTCCCGGATTCCCCTGACGCCTACTATGAAAGCGTTTATACTACTGACGATTTCGTAAAAGTAGTTATACGTATGGATGAAATGATTGAGCCAAATTATAGCGGCGATCTTTATAGAGGCTATCCTGTTGGGGCACCCGGCGTTCCCAGCGTGTATATGTCAGACGGCATTCAGTCCTGGGTTTTTCCAACAGGCGAACATTTTGCAACTTCTTATACCTGGTTCGAGACGGACGCGTATGGGAATATTATTAACTGGGATATTTATAAAGAATCCGGATACGGCCTGGGACGCGACTTTACGTCTACAGGCAACGGCCCTTGGGGTGCAGGCGACTGGGGCAAAAAAGTGAACTATTTTGGGGTTAATACAGGATCTGTCCATGGAAATCCAGGTACTTGGAGAGTTGTCCCTGAACCCGCCACTTTGCTCCTGTTAGGTTCTGGCCTGGCAGGTCTTGCAGTGGTCAGGAGGAAGTTTAGGAAGAACTAGTCAACACGTTTCATTCATTGACAGGGCCTCTATGGTTTTGTAAAATAATTAAAGAATACATGAAAGTCATGTGTTCTCCTTTTCTCGGTTCGCCCTTGGGCCTTCTTTGAGGGTTCTTCCCCCAAGGGCTTTTTTATTAATTGTTCAGCTCAATGCTCTCTACCCCTGCCACAATACCCCCTGGCCGTACCCTTCAATAATGGATTCCTTACTTGTGACTCCCAGGACTAAAAATCACAAAAAGACCTCCATTGCCAAGCTGGACAAACTGACAGAAAGATTGACGAAGTTGATAACTTGGTTGATATAGTTTCACCCCCTGGACAAAACCCCGAACGTTTAAGCAAACAATGAGGGTCAACTTATGATTGTTTACTTTTGACACCTATAATCTTAACACAATCATGAACTTTAGGAGGGATTAAAGTAAACGGTTAGAAATGCGGAAAGCCTTGCTAGACAGGCGTTTTCACGATTTTAGTTAACACCAAACTATAGGGTTAATGATGTAAACTTATTGCAGCGTTTTAAAGGGAAAACATTAAACTTACGGGGGGTCAAATCGGTCTGTTTTTGTTCACGAAAAGGTCAACGCTAAACCCCACATAAAAGGGTTAGGTCAACGAAATACTTGACGTAAAAAAGACATGAAAGAGGGCCTGGAATGTATTCGGGCTAAGGTTAAAACCAGTAAATGCGTTCAAATTAAAAGTCTAGCCAATTCAATCCGTTACCACAAGGAGCGCTTAACACAAAAAAAGGCATAAAAGAAAGCCTTGCCTTTCAGAGCCACTCCAACGACCATGCTTTCAAAAAAATCCCTTTTGATTAAAATATTTTTTCAAAATGGGAGCGAGCAGGGACCCACAAGGAGTGTTCATGGGGGTATGTTCGACCCCGTCCCGCCGGGTCGCCGACCACTTTCAATAAGAGTTTGAAAGTAAATGGCCTCGGGTTGAGAAATTTCTACTGGAGAATAAGGTTCAATGATATCTGAAATATGGTATAAGATGGGATACGGCAAGATAGCGCAAGGATGTTTATCTTTACGAGCGAACTAAATCAAGGCTCATTTCTGAAAGAGAACGGGACGTTGCAATGTGATTCCTAAGCATTTCTATAATGCTCACTATGCAGTTTCGAGGCATTATCAATGCAGAGGTTAGTTGTTTTTGGTGATTCCAACATACTGGCCAGTAGAATGCTACTTGAGGCAGTGTGCAAAGCGGTGAAGCAAAGTAAGGATTTAGAAATCGTTGCTTTCTGTGATTCCACCCTAATGCGACCTCTAGGTGATTTTGTTCGCTCCTTAAGACTCCGTTCGGTATCAACTATAAAATGGCTTTTCAATTCGGAATATAGGGCCAGTCTTGAGTATATGGTTACCTCCTCCTTTAGGCGGTTGGGAAACCAATTCAATGTCCCCGTGATAAGGCCCCCTCAACAGAATATCAATCATCCGGAATTCATCAATCATATAAGACAAGAGCTCAAAGCTGATTTTGCCCTTTCTTGCATTTGTTTGCAACTTTTCAGTCCAGAATTACTACAAGTGTTCAGTGTGGCAGTTAATTATCACAACGGCCTGCTCCCTAAGTACAGGGGGCTAAAGGCGACAGGATGGTCGATTTATTTTAAGGAAGAAAGCACTGGCTTTACCTTTCATTTGATGACTGAAGGAATTGACGATGGGCGGATACTTCTCCAGGACGCCATTCCGGTTGAAGCAAATGACTCTCTTTACGAAACCGAAATCAAGAAAACCCTCAAAGCCGGTGAGAGAATTGGAGAAGTGCTGCAAATGATGTTGGATGGAAAGACCGGGATTTCACAGACGGGTGATTTTTCTTATTTCAGCTCAAAAGATTTTAGGACGATTACGACGATTGAAGATCCCTCCCAACATACTGCTCATGAATTGTTACACAGACTGAAGAGCTTTGAAGGCTTGAGTATAAGAATCGGAGACAAAATATATCAGGTAACAAAATTGGCAAAGGTTGAAGACAGTTCGACTCCAAAGAAAGGTTTGGAATTCCTCACACACGACGGTGTCAAGATGAAACCAACGCGGTTTCATTTTATGCCGTGGTGGCTTTACGTATTGTACTCTCTAATCCGATTTCCTTCGTAGATCCTTAAAGATGATACCCACGTAGACTGCTGCGCTATAAGATATCTGCAATCAATTGATATTTGATGGTTTGGTAAGAAATCACCACTCCAGGATCCTATATATTAATCCGGTTGAATCCTTTTGACCGGCTTGATTTTCCCTTGAGTTTGATCTCGAAGTTCCGATAATGTACTTAACTGTCTCGAAATTTGTATAAGTTATTGAAATTACAATTGGCCGAAAAGCGTTTTGAATCGTGCTACCGCCTAGGCGAAGGCTTTCCCAGGGGCCGAATTATCTTCTTGAAGGAGGGCTATTGTTCGCACTTCACTAAATATGGCATCGAATTTGTCAAGGCAACCTGCTCAGGAACCAATCTATAGACTTCTGAATGAGAACGACCTCAGTGAAATCTGTGATATGATGGAAAACATAAAGCCACCTATCGCTGGAATGTGTTGTCGAGCGATGTATTCGTCAATATCCAGGTACGCCCTAAAAGATAAGAGGTTAGTGTTCCTGGTCGCGGAATATCAAAATAAACTGATTGGTTTCACTATCGCTATTATTGAGTGGTATCGGTTCTGGCGAGCATTTCTTTTTCGCCATCCTATCCTGGCTGTAAGAATTGTTATCTACAGATTCGCTAGGTTCTTCAGAAACGACTTCGGCGTTGAAAAGATTGACCCTAAGTACCGCAATTTCATAGAGGAATGGATCGCCTCCTCACGCCTGGCCTCTCCATGGAAGGACTCATCTCCGAAAATAGCGAAAGTGTTGTATACAGCCATCTCCAGGGAACACCGACGGTCCGGTGTCGCTATGGGTCTCCAAAGACATCGTGACCGTTTTTTGGCACAACTTGGTGTCAGACGCCTTGACGCAACCGTTGATACAAGTAATATCTCTGCGGTGATATTGAATTATCGGAGGGGAGGCTGGCGACTTGCCAAGAAAGGTGGAAGGCTTTTTCTCACTCGAGACATCTCATTAGAATCCGCAAATGGGAAAAAGACCACCTGAGGATGTTTTGAACGTTCAATCTTCAGACCGTTGAGCGAGCAAATCGTCAGGGAAAGCAAAATGGGCGAACAAAGGCTAACAACGATAGATATAGGTAATATGGTAGGCCAAGAAGAGTACTTTCCAGGCGTTGAAGCCGTGGACGGAAGCAGCATCAGGCGTTATGCGGAAGCTATATGTGATTTTAACCCGCTGTATTTTGACGATGAATATGCGAAAAAGACGAAGTACGGTGGCCTGATCGCCCCGCCGACTTTTTTATTTGACGTAAACATGGGCCATCTCTCACCTCATGAAGTTGACGAAGATGGTCGTGATGGACAAAGGATTGCTATTCCAGGGCTAACTGCTCTCCGCGGTGGGAATGAGTACGAGTTCATGGAGCCTGTAAGAGCTGGGGATATCATATCGAGAAAGAGAAAAATCCTTGAAGTTTACGAAAAGAAGGGGAAGAGAGTCGGCACAATTCTGTTTGTTATTTATGAAACGATCTATCTCAACCAGCAAAACAGGATTTTGGGGATCTCTCGCGAAACAATGATGTTTTGTAAGTGTTAAATAAAATTCTTATGAAAACCTTGTCTTTTGACGAAATTGATGAAGGCACCCAGATCCCAGGCCTGTCAATTGAAGCGGATATACTGCGGCTCATCAAGTACGCAGGTTCCACTTGGAATTTCTACTTGTTGCATTTGGATGGTAAGTTTGCAAAGGAAAAAGGATTCAGGGACGTAAACATTCCCGGACCGTTTTACGGTGCATTGCTGGCCAAAATGATGACAGCTTGGACGGGAGATATAGCGACTCTCAAGAAACTCGGATATTCGGTGACTGAGATGGGTTTCGTGAATGATACTCTTTATGCTAGCGGCATTGTTGCAAATAAGTGCCGTGAATTTGATGAATGCCTTGTGAATTGCAGGATCTGGATTCAAAACCAAGATGACGTAAGGATTGTCACCGGCTCTGCCCTCCTATCATTCCTTCAGAACAGAAGTAGACTCTGATATTGGAGTAGCGTCATGGGCTCCCCAGAGCTGGGCAAGCCTTTGACCAATTCCCGAAGAATGTTGGTTTCTCTATCCGAGCAAAGTCATCTCACCCGGAGCTGGCCAGTCTCTCTTCCCACGCCCCTGGCGTTTGGACGAAGAACCGAGTAGACTTTAAGGAGCCAGAAACTGACCATAACATCATGAGGCAGATTCGTGTCAATTCGTTCACTCTCAATAGTCCAAAATGCTGTCGTATCTGACAGTACTTTTGGGTCGATACTACCTGAAATCCGAAATCTAGCAATTGCATATAACTGTTTCTATGTATATGGCATTTTGACGTTCCTTCAGATGTTGTGATATCGTCCTGTACCGTCATCAGGGGAAACCTGATTCCGTGGTGTGTGTGAGGCTGAAACCCCCATTTTTTTATAGTAGAATCGCGTAGAATTCCCCCATAGTGCAATTCTGTGCATTGCTTCCATTATGTCAATTCTGATATAAAACAGATAATAGTTTAATTCTGTTTAGTCCTTCCTTCCCTAGCTTACCCTAGAAAAGCCGATTCTGGTTCATTTTCCAAAGTTGAATATGAGGTTTTTGACCCTGCTTTCTTAAAGTCTGGTTTTTTCTAGTTTTCTCCAGGTAGTGTATGTGAATATATGTGATGCGTTCCGTTGCGTCCTTACGTTTTTGAGGGTTACCCCCCATAGTTCTATTTTGTTCTATTCTTCGGTTTTCACAGACGCGATATGGAGAGTCCTCTTTAGGAGTCCCAATTTTCGGCCTTGTGTGCAGAGCGGACATGTAAGGGACTCCTAATATGGGACCCATTCGGTTCTGCTCCCTCCCCCCCGTTCCAATTCATTTCGATAGAAAGAATCTGGCCACAGAATGTTAAATGTTCGAGATATGGCATTTTTTGTAATTTCCAACCTACGAGTAGAACATATCTCAAAGCCGATTTTTGAATTTTCAGTACCTAGACCGCACATAAGATTAAAGTGATACGGGTACATCCCCAAAGGACCCCTGTTCAGTCTAAAGAGACTCCTTTTTTCTTGCTTAATTTTGGGGTACTTTCTGGGGTACTAATATCATCATCTATATGGAAAATAGTAAAAAAATACCCCAAATAGTACCCCACCCAAATTCGGTATTTTCAATAATTTCAATGTAAATAGCACGTTAAGTTTGATTTCACATTCTGGGTTACTTGCCTCTCACGCCGGCGACACGGGTTCGAACCCCGTTGGGACTGCCAAATAATATCAAGAGGTTAGCTGAAGTAAGCTAATCTT
>Ga0180437_10009998_pt1 | contig 11643 bp, 5 predicted proteins | sample SS_ome_4_FD_132410 | JGI IMG/M metagenome (GOLD analysis project Ga0180437, IMG submission 132410) | Hypersaline lake sediment archaeal communities from the Salton Sea, California, USA - SS_3_D_1 metaG | ecosystem: Environmental > Aquatic > Non-marine Saline and Alkaline > Hypersaline > Sediment... | reverse complement strand
GCCAAAGCGTTCCAGCGGAAGGCGCTTACATCTCCAGGGTCGGTGCGGGTATTGAGCATTCCCAGCTTCTCGTAGCCATTTGCCAAAGCGTTCCAGCGGAAGGCGGATACGTCACCGGGATCGGTGCGGGTATTGAGCATTCCCAGCTTCTCGTAACCATTTGCCAAAGCGTTCCAGCGGAAGGCGGATACGTCACCGGGATCGGTGCGGGTATTGAGCATTCCCAGCTTCTCGTAGCCATTTGCCAAAGCGTTCCAGCGGAAGGCGGAAATATCGTCCGCATCAAGGCTGAGCAGGCCGAGCTTCGCGTAACCATCAGCCATCGCTTGCCAACGGAACGCTGAAACTTCAGCAGCTTGCTCGTAATCAATTTCGCTAACCGGAGCGCCAACCTCATCTTCCGGTTCCGCTGCCATCGCCAGATTTGGGCTGTCTGCCTGGCACCCTGCCAGCACGGAGGTGCTCATAAGCACCAGGATCAAAATTAATGTGAGTATTCCAGAATTTTTCGTCATCACTTATACTCCTTTTTGAAAAATATGTCCTTTGGTTTTTTTATTCAACTCGTTCTGTATTTTGTAGTGTCTTCCACTGGTTCTTTGTTGATTTGTGATCACACTATAGCAGCCGGGTCGCGCGCTAACGTATGTTTGCCCGTTTTTAAGCGTATTTTCTAAATTAGAAAATTTCTTGCTATAATGGACATTAAAGCATTTTCAATTTGTGCTTAGGTATGTAGCCATTCGTTCAGATTCGTTATGTAAGGGTGGGATATGTCCTTGAGAATTTATCTGCTGGGACAGTTTAAACTTTTAGCCGGGACGGACACAATCGAACTGTCCTCCAGGCCAGCCCAATCTGTTCTGGCTTACCTGGCGCTCAACCCGGGGATTACTTATCGTAGGGAAAAACTCTCCAGCCTGATATGGCCGGAAACGAGCGACCGCAACGCACGCAGTTACCTGCGGCAGGCGCTCTGGCGCATCCGTAAATCAATCGAGAGCGTTTCCCTTGAGTGGCAGGACTACCTGCAAATCAGCGATATCAGCGTCACTTTTAATGACCTGTCCGACTACTGGCTGGACGCTGAGGCTCTTCTCAAAACCACTAAAACGGAAACAATCGAGCAGCTCATAGAGATCGTCAACCTGTACCGTGGTGAACTTCTGCCCGGTTTTTACGATGAGTGGGTTGTGATTGAACGCGACCAACTGCAAGCTGCTCATCACCAGAAGATGAACCTGCTGCTTGATCGGTTGGTCCTGGACCGGCAATGGGATCAGGTTCTAAAATGGGGTGAGCATTGGATTAGACTGGGATATTCACCCGAACCCGCCTACCGGGCCTTGATGCACGCTCACGCCGTATTGGGAGATTTAGGAATGGTCAGTGCCTCCTACCAGCGCTGTTTGGAGGCTTTGGACCGTGAACTCGGCTTGAAACCATCCCCGGAAACGCGCCAATTGTACGAGAGCATCCTGCTTGGGGAGACTATCGCTGCTGAATCCCCCGCAATTCCAGTTAGCGTCCCCTCTGTCAAACAACCTGCATTCCTTGATAATAGTGAGCTGCAGGTAGCTGCTAAGCCCCTCTTTGTAGCCCGTGAAGCAGAACTGGCAAAACTGGATGGTTATCTTGAACAATCACTTGCCAACCAGGGCAGGGTGGTTTTCATCACCGGTGAAGCCGGCAGTGGTAAAACAGCTCTCATTGAGGAATTTTCCCGGCGAATCCAGGATAAGTATCCGGATTTGGTAGTCGCCAGCGGTAACTGCAATGCACAAACAGGAATCGGGGATCCATACCTGCCCTTCCGTGAGATATTGGAGCTGCTAACCGGAGACGTTGAAGCGCGCTGGGCAGCTGGAACGATCACCCGCAAACATGCCAAACGGTTATGGAACATTTTTCCTCTCTCCGTACAGGCGTTGTTGGAGAACGGTCCAGACCTTGTGAACACCTTCATCTCGGGTTCAAGATTGATCCAACAATTCAGCGTTGGTTCCTCTTTTCAGGAGGAATGGATAAATCGCCTGGATAATCTAGCAAACCAGCGGGAGTCCAGTCTCGCTTCTATCAGCGCACTTCAGAGGAATTTATTTGAACAATATACACGTGTAATGCTTGCCCTCTCGCGTCATGTACCACTGCTTGTATTGCTGGATGATCTGCAGTGGGCGGACCAGGGCTCGATCAGCCTGCTCTTTCATATGGGACGAAACCTGTCCGGTAGCCGCGTAATGATCATTGGCGCATTCCGTGCTGAAGAACTCGCTCTGGGTAGAAGTGGTGAGCGCCACCCCCTCATCTCTCTGATAAACGAGTTACAACGCCAATTTGGCGACATTGTTATCGACCTGGATAAATCGGAACATCGAGATTTCGTGGCTGCAATCCTTGATAGTGAGCCAAATTCGCTGGGAAAACCATTCTACAGGATGCTCCAGAGGCAGACCCAGGGACAGCCGCTCTTCACGATTGAATTGCTGCGAGGTATGCAGGAACGCGGCGATCTGGTTCGGGACCAGGGAGGTCGTTGGGTAAAGAGCCCATCCCTCAACTGGGAGACGATACCTGCCCGGGTGGAAGCGGTGATAGCAGAGCGAATTGGTCGTTTACCGGATCCTCTGCATTCAATGTTGCGTGTGGCAAGTGTAGAGGGGGATGAGTTCACTGCCGAAGTAATCGCCGCTGTACAGGCGGAGGATGAAAATGTGGTTTTAGAACACCTTAACAAGGACTTGGAAAGAAGACACCATTTAATACGTACCCACAGCATACAGAGAATCGATAGTCAACTCCTTTCTCGCTATCGCTTCAGGCACATATTAATCCAAAAATTTTTATACACCAGTTTAAACGAGGTGGAAAGGGTGCACCTGCACGAACAGGTCGGATCAGCGTTAGAAGCACTGTTTACGTTAGGAGAAACTGCTGGTTCCGAAACCTTTATTGCCCCTCAACTGGCGCGCCATTTCACGGAAGCTAAAATAAAGGATAAAGCCATTCAATATCTTATGTTAGCGGGGGAACGAGCATTACAGTTAAGCGCTTACCAGGAATCATTTGTCCATTTGAACAAAGGACTGGAACTGGTAAAGTCGCTGCCAGACGGTAGCGAGCGGCTTGAAGCAGAACTCGCTCTCCAGTTCTCCCTCAGTATTGTCTTGAAAGGATTAAAAAGTAATGCAAGCCCGGAAACTGAAAGGGCATTAATCAGAGCGCGTGAACTCTGTTTACAACTTGACAAGAAAAATGAGCTGTGCACTGTGTTGGGTGAGTTAGTAATTGTCTATTTTGTGCGCGCCGAGTATGAGAAAGCGCAGGTTTTTTCGGAAGAAACGCTGCGGTTGGTTCAACAGGTGGGAGACCCTATACTAATCTCATTGGCACATTGGCAGCTCGGTTTCGTTAACTTTGGTTGGGGAAATTTTATTACTTCCCGGAGGCATCTCGGTGAGGTAATAAAACATTACCGGCCTGAGGAGCACCACCAGCAGTTTGTATCTTTACGCGGTTCAGATGCAGGTGTGAGCGCGCTTGCTTTTGAGGCCTGCTGCCTGTGGATTCTTGGTTACCCGGACCAAGCTCACGAACTTGGCCAGGAAACGTTGGCGTTGTCTCAAAAGTTGGGCCATCCTTTTTCGCGAGTCGATACGCTTTACTTTGCCGGCTGTATGCTCAATTCGTTGTACCAGGATGCTGACACAATAAAGGCGTGTGCAGAGGAGCTTGAACAGTTGTCTGAAGAGAAGGTTACCGGTTGGCAGGGGTCAGGAACAATCTTCATCGGAGAGGCATTGAGTTTGCAGGGTCAATTCAAAGAAGCGATTGAATGCATCGAACGAGGGTTGTATATCAGAAAGTTAACAGGTGTAAAGTGTATGCTTTCAGGGACTCTAGGTACTCTGGCATTGTTGCACGCGAAGATTGGCGAGGTTGATGCCGGCCTGAAAGTGCTGTCTGAAGCATTAGAATCAGTTGAAGAGACTGGTGAACGCTACTGGGAGGCTGAATTCCACCGGCTGCACGCAGTATTGCTGCTCATGAAAGGCAATGAAACTAAAGCTGAATCCAGCCTGGTAAAAGCAATCGAAATTGCCCGGGATCAAGAAGCAAAATCCTGGGAACTGCGCGCAGCAACAGACCTGGCAGGACTTTGGAGAAAGCAAGTTAAAAAAGAACAAGCCCATCAACTGCTGAGTGAGATTTATGGGTGGTTTACGGAGGGATTCGACACCCCAGATTTGTTAGCTGCCAAGTCGCTGCTGGATGAGCTGTTATAAGACAGACCCTTATCTATATTTTCTTATTTCAAATTTCCTGCAGCATTCTATTTAGTTCTTCTCGCCTGGGCAGCGAAGGTTGAGCGCCTAGTTTTGTGGCTGCCAGGGCTCCAGCGGCATTACCCCACAGCACCGCCTGTTCCATAGATTCACCTCCAGCCAATGCAGCAGCAAAAGCGCCTACAAATGCATCACCAGCGGCAGTCGTATCCACAGGATTAACCTCAAATGGGGGGATAAGTGTGCTTCGATCACGCTGAATTAGTTGAGCTCCGCGCTCTCCAAGCGTAATTATGATGGTTGCGATACCTGAATCAAGCAGCTTTAATGCCGCGCTTTCGAGTTGAGTCTGGGAATCGACTGGCAGCCCGGTGAGCATGTTGGTCTCGCTTTCATTGGGGATCAATATATCTACATTCTGCAGCAATTCTGGCGGCAGCGATTGGGCTGGGGCGGGGTTGAGTACAACCCTGCATCCGCTCTGGTGTGCTATGCTGGCTGCAAGGACGACTGTATCGATTGGGATTTCAAGCTGCAGCAGCAGTACTTCAGCTGAAGAAATCAGGTCTTTTAAATTGTCAACATCTTTCGGAGAGACCTGCATGTTGGCACCCGAGGCGACGACAATCGAGTTTTCCCCGCTGTCTTCTACCACTATAAGCGCAACTCCGGTGGCGTGCTTCTTATCCACCAGGATATTGCCGCAATTTACATTGTCGGCGCTCATTTTTGACAGCAAAACCCCGCCAAACTCATCTTTACCAACTCTGCCAACGTGGTAAACGCGACCGCCAGCCCTGGCAGCTGCCACAGATTGGTTAGCGCCTTTGCCGCCTGGCGCGGTGAGAAAACTGCTCCCGATAATCGTCTCGCCCGGCTTGGGTATACGTGGCGACCGGATGATCAGGTCCATATTTATACTGCCTACGTTGACAATTAATCCATTTTTATCCATATTCACTAATTTTAGATGTTTTACTCATGCTGGACAGTATTCGTACTACGAAATTTTTCTCCAGGATTTCAATTTTCACGAATATTTTTGTCATTCATATCTGATATTATACAAATTTTACATATTATCCGATATAAAACTTTCTTTGTAAATCTAATTTCTCGTTTTCATTTTTGCTATAATGATAAACATCGGATAATTAAGCGACTTGGTTAAAGTTGGCAGGTAATTTGAAGTTTTCCCTTGGGGAGAGTCGTGCTGCTAAAAATCTATCTGCTCGGGCAGTTCAAACTACAGTCTGGTGACATACCAATAGATTTACCCTCCAGGCCAGCTCAAGCTGTGATGGCATATCTTGCGCTTAATCCAGGAGTATCCATCCGACGCGAAGCGCTGGCCAGTCTCTTATGGCCGGATGCTGCCGAAAGCAATGCGCGCAGCTATTTACGCCAGGCGTTGTGGCGAATCCGTAAATCATTGGAAAGTGGTTCACTCATTTGGGAGGATTACCTGCAGATTAGCGACATTAGCGTGTTGTTTGATGACCGGTCAGATGGCTGGGTTGACGCAAATAAAATGCTCGAACCAATCCAGGAAATAGCCGAGAGTGAAATCGAACAGGTTGTCAACCTCTACCGTGGAGAGCTGCTGCCTGGTTTCTATGAAGATTGGGTAGTTTTGGAACGCGAGCGCATACAGGCAGCTTATCACCAGAAGATGAATTTGCTCCTGGAGCGGCTGGTTCAAACCCGCCGCTGGGACCAGGCCATGGACTATGCTGAGCAGTGGATCCAGCTCGGGCACACACCCGAGCCAGCATACCGGGCTTTGATGCACGCCTATGCTGGTCAGGGGGATTTGGGCATGGTCAGCGCTACATACCAGCGCTGTCTGGAAGCTTTGCATCGCGAACTCGGTTTAGAACCATCTTCTGAAACAATGATTTTATATGAGCAGATCATATTGGGGGATACCGATACATTAGATACTCGATCAATATCATTTATTGATACAACTGTTCAACCGCCACCATTTCTGGATCAAGAAACGCCGCAGCAAATAGAGGCACCTTATTTCGCTGCCCGTCGGTTAGAGTTAGATAAATTAGAAAAATTCTTAAACCTCGCGATTGTCGACAAGGGAAGAGTCGTATTTGTAATTGGTGAAGCCGGCAGCGGAAAAACAGCTCTTTTGGAGGAATTTTCCCGGCAATCCCAGGAGAAGTATCCTGGGTTGGTGGTCGCCAGTGGTAACTGCAACGCCCATACCGGAATTGGCGATCCGTACTTGCCTTTCCGCGAGGTTATGGAACTGCTAACCGGAAATGTAGAATCTCGCTGGTCGGCTGGCGCGATCACAACCGAACATGCCCGCCGGTTGTGGAATACGCTCCCAATCACAGCCCAGGCTCTGGTAGAGTCCGGGCCTGACCTGGTGGGAACATTCGTGTCAAGTGGGGCCCTGCTCCAGCGCGTTGGTGGCTGTTTTCCATGTGGGACTGGCTGGCTGTCCCAACTGCAGGTTCTCGCAGAACGACAGGCTGCCCGGACTACCCTCATCAGTTCCTTGCAGAGCGACCTTTTTGACCAGTACGCGCGTGTACTCGCCAGTGTAGCGCGTGAATTCCCCATGCTCATCATGCTGGATGACCTGCAGTGGGCTGACCAGGGCTCGATCGGATTGTTATTCCACCTGGGGCGTTTCCTGGCTGGCAGCCGGATAATGTTAACAGGAGTGTACCGGCCTGAAGAAGTCGCCATCGGAAGGGAAGGAGAACGCCATCCCCTCGAACCTGTGATCCACGAAATTCAGCGCCATTACGGCGATATTAATATCAACCTGGATAAAAGCGAAAGTATGGAATTTATCCAGGACATCCTTGCTAGCGAACCTAACCGCCTTGAAAGTGATTTCAAAGATATGCTTCACAACCAGACACAGGGCCATCCCCTGTTCACCATTGAATTATTGCGCGGCATGCAAGAACGCGGTGATTTACAGCGGGATCGTGATGGCTTCTGGGTTGAGGGCTCCTCCCTTGATTGGGAGACCTTGCCAGCCCGGGTAGAAGCAGTCATTGCAGAGCGGATTGCCCGCCTCCCCCAACCGCTGCGGGCGACTTTGCGCACTGCCAGTGTAGAGGGTGAGGTTTTTACGGCAGAAGTGGTAGCGCGCGTCCAGAAAACCGCCGGAGACCAGATTCTTGGAAATCTGAGCCGCACTCTGGACAAAAAACACCATCTGATTCAAACGCAGAGCGTCGCCCGGGTCAACAACCAGCTCCTTTCTCGCTACCGCTTCCGCAACATCTTGATACAAAAGTACCTGTACAACAGCTTGGATGAAGTCGAACGGGTGCACCTGCACCAGCGGGTCGGTGACACACTGGAGGATTTATTCCTTGTAAATGGTCAGATAGCAGCAGATACTGGCATCGCTCCTCAGTTGGCCCGTCATTTTCAAGAATCCTGGAACTATGAAAAAGCCATCCACTACCTGCATCTCTCCGGAAACATGGCAGTCCAGTTGAGTGCCTACCAGGAAGCGCGTACACACTTTTACAGAGCCATGGAACTGCTCAAGTCTCTACCAGAAAACCCCGAGCGAGATGAGTTAGAACTGGCACTGCAAACTGCTAATATGATAGCCTGGAAAGGTTATCCGGGAACAGAATGGGAAAATTCCTGCATCAGGGCTCTCGAGTTATCCAGAAAGATGGGCAAGATTCAACCGCGCTGCCTCGTACTTAGTGATCTGGCAATCATTTACTACGTGCGGGCGCAATATCAGCGAGCCATGCAGTACATAGAAGAAGCGGTTCAGGTCGCCCAGCAAGCTGAGGATCAACTGCTTTTAATACTGGGCTATTGGATTTCGGGGGTGCTTCATTTTGGGATGGGAGAATACTCTCGGGCTAAATTTTACCTCGAAAACGTCTTCAATTTCTATGTGCCGGAAGAGCATCACCAGGTGTCAGTACAATTACTTGGGGTCGATGGTTGTTTGAGCGGGATGGCTTATTTAGCTTGCAATTTATGGTGCCTTGGCTACCCCGAACAAGCCCAGGAGCTCAGTAATAAAACGCTGGAGCTTGCCCATGAATTGAACCACCCATTTACGCTGGCAGATGTGCTCTCACATGCCGGGTGTCTTTTCTATGAAATGTTGGGCGATGCGAGCACTGTTGAAAAATATGCCGCTGAACTTGAAAGGTTATCACAAAGAAAAGTTCTTGCATGGACAGGCGCCGGTACGCGCCACCTCGGCGCTGCCCTCTCTCAATTGGGACAGATTGGTAAAGGGATTGTTTTGATGCAAGAGGGAATGGAGGTATGCAGGTCTTTAGATATTTTCTGCAATTTTCCAGGCACTCTCCGTTTTCTGGCGGAAGCCCGGGTAATAAATGGTCAAGCTGAACAGGCGCTGAACACCATAGATGAGGCGCTAAAAATAGTGGAAGAAACGGACGAGCACAATTGGGAATCCGAACTGTACAGGCTGCGTGCCGAACTGCTGCTCAGCAAGGGGGATGAAACCGGTGCAGAAGCCAGCCTTTTAGAATCGATTCAAGTCGCACAGCGGCAAAATGCCAAATCATGGGAACTGCGCGCTTGTATTGACCTGGCTCGTCTGTGGCAAACGCAGGGTAAAGCTAATGAGGCAGCCAGGATGTTGGGTGAAATCTACAGCTGGTTCACAGAAGGGTTTGACACACCTGATTTGCAGGAAGCTAATTCTTTGCTGGAAGACCTGTCATAGATAACAATCTCAAGGTCGAGGTGGGAGATTCAGAATTGATATAATTTACCCTAGGTTCAAAACAAGATGCGGCTTAAATATTGAATGTCTTAAAATTCCCGGGTATACATTCTCTCCTGTAATCCAGATTTAACGAGCCGCACTTTATCCAGAATCCTTTCATTAAAATAAATATTTCTTAATTTCCATTACATAAGGAGACCCAAAATGCCTTTCAATTTACGCAATAGAAGTTTTGTGAAACTCCTGGATTTCACTCCTGAAGAGATCAAGTTCCTGCTCAAGCTTTCTGCCGACCTCAAAGCAGCCAAGTACGGCGGCTACGAGCAGCCAACCTTGACCGGCAAGAACATCGCATTGATCTTCGAGAAATCCTCAACACGCACACGCACTTCCTTCGAGGTGGCGGCATACGACCAGGGCGCCCATGTCACCTACTTGGGTCCCAGCGGGTCTCAGATCGGTCACAAGGAGACCATGAAAGACACCGCCAGGGTATTGGGACGGACATATGACGGCATTGAGTACCGCGGCTTTGCGCAGGAAACCATCGAAATTCTCGCCGAATATGCTGGTGTGCCGGTATGGAACGGGTTAACGGATATGTTCCACCCCACCCAGATTCTGGCGGATGTGCTGACTATGGTCGAGCACAGTTACAAAGACCTGCCGGAAATTGCCTACTGCTTCATGGGTGACGCCCGCAACAACATGGGCAATTCACTCATGGTAGGTGGATGCAAGCTGGGAATGAACGTTCGCTTATGTGCGCCTAAATCAAATTGGCCTGAGGAAAGCCTGGTAGAAACCTGCCGCGAGATCGCGGACCAGACTGGGGCTCGACTGACCATAACCGATGATGTGGCTGAAGGAGTCAAGGGTGTTGATTACATGTACACCGACGTGTGGGTCTCGATGGGCGAACCAGCTTCAGTCTGGGAAGAACGCATTAAACTTCTGTCGCCTTACCAGGTTAATGCGGAAGCCTTGCAGCTGACGGGCAACCCGGATGTTAAATTCCTGCACTGCTTACCCGCCTTCCACAACCGGGACACCAAGATTGGCGAAGAGATGTATCAAAAGTTCGGAGTGGAGAGCATGGAGGTCACTGAAGAGGTCTTTGAATCGAAAGCCTCCATCGTGTTCGATGAAGCCGAGAACCGCATGCACACCATCAAAGCCATCATGGTTGCCACATTGGGAGATTGACAAATTATCTGTCATTCCAATTGACGAAGTCAAATTAAGGTCAGCGCGGATTGGAGACGAGGCATCAGATACACCATCCGCGATTTTCTCGTAGTTGTTAAGAGAACGGTTTTTTCATTTACCGGTAATATTCAATATCCCTGAAATAATCGCGAGGAGAAAAAGATGGCTGAAAACTCAAACCTTACACCAAACAATTCGCACTCAGAAAGCAAGACGAAGGGAAAAGCGCTCCGGCAGCGCGTCCCCCGCGCCAGCCACAGCGTCTGGCTTCCAGCCTTCGACCGCCCTGATCCGATCAGCCTGCTCCAGCATCAGGACGAAGGCCGCATTCAAGATTTATTACCCATCAAATACGGCCGCATGCTGGAATCTCCCTTCACCTTCCTGCGCGGATCAGCCGTTGTGATGGTACAGGACTTGTCTGCCAGCCCAGCCACAGGGATCCAGGCAGTGTTATGCGGGGATGCTCATTTATCCAATTTCGGTATTTTCGCAACCCCGGAACGCAAACTGGTTTTCGATATTAACGACTTTGACGAGACCTATATTGGTCCCTGGGAGTGGGATCTCAAACGCCTGGCTGCCAGCGCAGTCGTCGCTGGTCGAGATAACGGTTTTAAGGAAAAAGTCTGTCGTGGACTGGCGGTAACTGTAGCTGATAACTACCGAAAAGCGATGAGGCGGTTCGCCCAAGAACAGACTTTGGATGTGTGGTACTACCATGTTGATGTGGATGATGTCCAAACGGTTTTCAAAGGTGCTTCTAAGCGGGCTGGGAAAAGGTCTAAAAAAATGGTCAATAAAGCGCGCACCAAAACCCAGCAGCGTACATTAAACAAGCTCACTTATTTTGAGAATGGAAGGCGTCGCATAAATCACGACCCGCCCCTGCTGGTTCCTTTACGAGAAATGGGTTTTGAGAAACATTACAATGAAGAAGAACTCAAGAACTTGACTGAGCGATCCGTAAAAGACTCATGGAGCCAGTATCTGGAGAGCCTGCCGCCTGAGCGGCGGTATTTATTAAGACATTACAAGATCAAAGATGTCGCTTTGCGAGTAGGCGGTGTGGGCAGCGTCGGTACACGCTGCATGATCGCCTTGCTCGAAGGGGTAAAAGAGAATGACGCCCTGATTTTACAATTCAAGGAAGCCGGCAAATCCGTCTTGGAAGCATACCTCGGCGAAGGCAGCTACACCAGCCACGGGCAGCGGGTGGTGATCGGGCAGCGCTTGATGCAAGCCACAAGCGATATATTCCTTGGATGGCACACCAGCCCTATTACAAATCTCGATTTCTACTGGCGTCAATTAAAAGACATGAAAGGTTCGGCAGAAATTTCAGCGATGGACGAAGATAGTCTGAAAACTTACCTCGGAGTTTGCAGCTTTTGCCTGGCACGCGCTCACGCCCGCACAGGAGACGATATC
>Ga0180437_10009997_pt1 | contig 11644 bp, 11 predicted proteins | sample SS_ome_4_FD_132410 | JGI IMG/M metagenome (GOLD analysis project Ga0180437, IMG submission 132410) | Hypersaline lake sediment archaeal communities from the Salton Sea, California, USA - SS_3_D_1 metaG | ecosystem: Environmental > Aquatic > Non-marine Saline and Alkaline > Hypersaline >... | reverse complement strand
TGTGCAGCGGGCGTAGATGCCCTCCTGGACGAAGGCTGTTTCCATCGCTTGGCGGGTCTTTTCGCCCAACTCGGCCAGGCGAGGGTAGATTTCCTCCTCGTGAGCGACCAGATAGCTCATGAGCGTTTTGGCAGCCAGTAGCGAGGCCGGGTGGGCGGAGTAGGTGCCACCGGAAAACTTGACCTTGCTATCTCCCTCGCGCCCGACCAGGCCCATAATATCGGCCCGGCCGGCCACGGCGGACACCGGCATACCACCGCCCATCACCTTGGCAAAGGTCGCCAGGTCGGCTTGCACGCCATAGAGCGCGCTAGCATTGCCAGCGCGGAAGCGAAAGCCAGAGATCACCTCGTCCAGGATGAGCACCGCGCCGTATTGATGAGTCAACTCACGGGCAGCTTGCAGGTACTCGCGGCTAGCTGGCATAAGACCACCGGAGCCGATGAACGGCTCGACGATGAAGCAGGCAAGCTGGTCGCCGTATTGACGAAAGTGGTCGCGCAGCATGTCTGGGTCGTTGAAGCGGGTGATCACCACCTCATCGGTCAGGGCTGGTGGGAGACCATGGGTTTCGACCCGTTCAAAGCCATTGCCGTTGTCGGTGTAAAAGCTGATGCCCTTGAGCCCCCACGGCTGCGCGCCGTGCCAGCCGCCGCCCACTTTCATTACCAAATCGCGCTCAGTGAAAGCGCGGGCCAGCAGGATGGCGTACATGGTAGCCAGAGCGCCGCTGGTGGTAAAGCGCACCTGCTCAGCCCCGGTCTGCTGGCAGAGAATTTCAGCGGTTTCCACCTGCAACCGGTCGGTGAAGCCAGTCTGCAATCCAAAACCCGCTTCGAACGCAGAGGCCAGCACCGAAGTGACGACTTCTGGATTATGACCCAGAATGTTGGCGAGGTGCCCCTGCCAAAAGTCCAGGATGTCGTGGCCGTCCTCGTCTTTTAACCAGGCTCCTTGGGCAGCAACGATACGTGGGGGGAAGGGCTGCATGAGCCGTAGCGCGTGGCTGCCGCCGTCCAGCAGGTATTTCTTTGCCTGTTCGTTGAGTGCCGCGGACATGGGGGAATGCTGGGTGTAGGCTTCCGCAAGTTCGGCCAGCAGGCCGGTGTGATCTCTCATCTTCATAACTTTCTCCAATTACATCTATTTCTATCGAACCCAGTTCGAACTGGGCTCTAATCCATCAACGAAGGGCCTGCGCGCAGCATAGCACAAGGTCGTCTTGTATATAAGAGGTATCATTGACATTCAAGAAGCATGCCTGTCGCATTATAGCAAAAACAACATCACTAGTCAAGCACGGCACGGAAAGGCTTGTTTCCACAGCATTGAGGGTGTGTCAGTGTCCCGCCGGGCCGATCTATCGGCGGAACTGGGGTACAATGCTGATGGTAGCACTTGCAAACCAGAGTAAATGATAGTACAATATACCCAGAGATGGTTATGAGGCGCTCCTGTGATGCCTTTGCCCAGAGAGAAGTATACGCTGGATATGATTGGCATTGAGGTACAAAAGTTCAAGGTGGGATGATCCATGATCAAGTCGTTCGGTGTGCGAGACCTCCTTGTGGTTCGCAAATTGCAGAAGAAGGGGACGTGCTTGGATCCAGAAATAGCCCTGACACGGCCCTACTCGCCTTTGTTGGCCGCTTTGTCTTCCTATTTCCTTATCCAGGAACCCGGGACCTCGACTTTTATTCTGGAGGCTATGGATCAGAGCAGCGAGGTGCAAGGGCTGGCTCAAGTGCGGCAAAGGCGAGGTCGGCCTGAAGCCGATGTTATCTATCTGGCTCCTTCTTTTTCAACCGCCAGTGAAGCCCCAACGATATGGTATCGCCTGCTGACCCATCTCTGCTCCAGGTCCGGAGAACGAGGGATCCAGCGTCTCTTCGCTCGCCTGGCCGAGGATGGAGAGGAAATCGAAACTTTTCAGCAGGTTGGTTTCAGCCCTTATACCCGTGAAGACATCTTTCGCTTGAAAGACATCCCCGAGACCCACCGGCGATTGGACAGGGCGGCCATGCGCCCGCAGCAGGCGGTAGATGCCTGGGCCTTGCAGCGGCTGTACGCCAGCGTCGCCCCCCGCCTGGTGCAGCAGGCCGAGAGCCTGGGTGAACGAGGATGGGAGCGGTCTTCGGTTGATTGGCCCCTCCGTGCCAGAAGTGAGGGGTACGTACTGGAAGACAATGGGGAGATTGTGAGCTATTTGCTTTTCAGCGATGGTCGCATCGGCCATTGGATGCGGGTACTTCTCCATCCTCAGGCTTACGAGCGTGCCGATGAGGTCATACAGCATGGACTGGCTTTTCTCTCGCATTATCCGCCATGTCCCATTTATTGCAGCGTGCGTGAGTATGAGGGAGGGCTGAGGACCCATCTCCAGGATTGGGGATTTGAGCCTTTCGGTAGTCAAGCTATTCTGGTCAAGCACACCACCGTGCGGATCAAAGAGCCTGCCAGAAAGCTGGTGCCAGCTCTGGACAAGAGAGCCGAGGCAGCTACTCCTACCATGTCTCGGATCAGCCCTTCGACAGGGCTTCGACCGTCCTTTGATCTTGCTCAGGAGAGCGCTCAGCCCAGCGGCTCAGGACACAGCAGCAACCATTGAATATCAGATAGAGGTGACTTGCAGAAAGATATGCAACAGAAGATAACCGACGATTTAGAGGCATTACTGGCTGTTCTGCCCCCGCCTATAGAGGCATCTCTAAAGGCAGCAAATAAGAGTGAGGACTTGTTAGAAATCATTCTCGACTTGGGCCGTCAACCGGAGGCCCGTTTTGTAGGCCACGAGATAACCTTAAGTGAGCGTGAGGCCACTGGAGAGGAAATCGATTACATCGTCTCTCGCATCAGCGAATTCGATGATGACAACCGGGCAGGCATCGCCCGTACCCTGCACCGTATCTCGGCCATCCGCAACCGCCAGGGCAGCATCGTAGGCCTGACCTGTCGAGTGGGACGGGCCGTCTATGGCACTATTGGTATCTTCCAAGACATCGTCGAGTCGGGCCAAAACATCTTGCTCCTGGGCCGGCCGGGCGTAGGCAAGACGACCATGCTGCGGGAGGTGGCGCGGGTCCTGGCCGAGAGTAAGCGGGTAATCATCGTAGATACCTCCAACGAGATCGGCGGCGATGGCGACATCCCCCATCCGGCCGTCGGCCGGGCGCGGCGCATGCAGGTGGAGACCCCAGCCCTACAGTACGAGGTGATGATCGAAGCTGTTGAGAATCACATGCCCGAGGTGATCGTCATTGACGAGATTGGGCGGGAACTGGAGGCATTGGCCGCCCGCACCATCGCCGAGCGGGGCGTGCAGTTGGTAGGCACTGCTCACGGCAACGCCTTGGACAACCTGATGCAAAACCCCACTCTGTGCGACCTGATCGGGGGCATCCAGGCAGTGACTCTGAGCGATGAGGAAGCGCGCCGCCGTGGCACTCAGAAGACGGTACTGGAACGCAAGGCCCCGCCCACCTTTGACGTAGTAGTAGAGATTCAGAACTGGCACCGTCTGGCCGTGCACCACGATGTGGCCAAGGCAGCGGATGCCATTCTACGGGCACGCAGCCTGCCTGCTGAGATCCGCTATCGCGATGAAGAGGGTCAAGTGCAAATCGAGGAAGCCACGTTGCCCCCCCCCAGCCTGGCCGAAAAGCCAATCAGACTCTCAGCGCAGCCTCCTGGTGTCCTCTCTACCCTGCGGGTCTACCCCTATGGCATCGGCCAGAACCGTTTAAAGCAAGCTGCTCAAAACCTGCACTTGCCGATAGCCATCGTCAAGGAGATAGGGGCCGCTGATGTGGTCATCACCCTGAAGAACTATTACCGCAAGCGCCCTCAGCCTATCAGCAAGGCTGAACAACGGGGTGTGCCCATCTACGTCTTACGGTCCAACACTGTCGCCCAGATGGAAAATTGCCTGGCCGACATCTTTGAGCTGGAAACAGAGGTCATGGACCCTTCTGCCATGGCCATGGGCGAGACCCAGGAGGCCATCCAAAAGGTACTCTCCGGGGCTCGCGTCGTTGAGTTAGCGCCTCAGAATGCCTCCATACGCCGTCAGCAGCACCAGATGGCCCGTGAGGCCAACCTCATTTCCCACAGTCGGGGTAGGGAACCCCACCGGCGGGTGAGGATCTATCAGAATAATAGGTGATAGAGTCGGGAGGAGGGAGCGGTGGCAGAAGAGAGGACTTTTGAGGATTCCGTACAGATGGTGTTGGAGTGGGGAGAATCTTGAGTCTCTTTGTCACTTTCGAAGGTCCGGATGGCAGCGGCAAAACGACGCAAGCCCAACTCTTGTACGAGTATCTCCAGGAGCGCGGCTATACCGTCTTTCTGACCCGCGAGCCAGGCGGAACCGGCATTGGCGACCAGATCAGAGAGGTGTTGCACTCGTTGCAAAACACCGAAATGCTTCCCCAGACAGAGATTCTGCTCTATTCGGCCTCTCGCGCTCAACTGGTTGGTCAGATCATCCGCCCGCATCTGGGCCAAGGCGAAATCGTCCTCTGTGACCGCTATGCCGACTCTACTCTGGCCTATCAAGGCTACGGCCACGGCCTGGACCTCCAGGTCTTGCAAGTCATCACCAACTTTGCCACCGATAGGCTGAAACCGGATTTGACTTTCTATCTGGACATAGATGTCGAGGAGGGATTGAGACGCAAGCTGGCTGCCCACCAGGCCGGGGAGGCGGAATGGAACCGCATGGACGGGCAGGAACTCGCTTTCCACCGCCGGGTGCGCCAGGGCTACCTGGAAATGGCCGCTGCCGAGCCAGAGCGTTGGGTGCTCATTGAGGCCACCCAACCGGCAGACGTTGCCCAGAGGGTTATCAGAACCAAAGCGGAAGCCAAACTGAAGGTCTTGGCACAGGTAAGGGGTGAAAAAAGCAAGTTATCTTGTCCTACGAGGAACAAACCGGGTGATGATGAGGGAGAGCGTGAGAGATGAAACTGATCATGAGTATCGTCAACAGCGATGACGCCAGAGGATTGCTGGATACCCTGTTGAGACACGGACATCGGGCCACGATGATCAGCACCACGGGGGGCTTTCTGCGAGAGGGCAACGCAACTATCTTCGTGGGCACAAATGATGAGAGGGTAGATGAGATTCTGGCTTTGATTAAAAAAAGCTGTCACACCCGCACTCAGTATGTCAATCCTTTGCCTCCGGTGATGGAACCGGGAGAACTCTACATGCCAACCCCGGTGGAGGTAGAGGTGGGCGGGGCTACGGTACTTGTCTTGGATGTGGACCGGTTTGAGAGATTTTAGAAAGGGCTGACGCGAAAGGCTGAGTGAACAGAGGTCCCATCTGCTAGCTCCCTGACCACCTGTTCACATCTCGTCATAGTCGTCAAATCCACTGCCGCCCCCCAGATCTGGCATAGCAGCTTCAATCTCTTCAGGACTCTCTCCAGCCTCCAGGCGATCAACTACCTCACCGAACTCGGGGCCCAGGTCCTCACCCATCTCGCGGCTCATCTTCCGCATCCAGCGGGCCATGCTCTGGGGATCGTCTTCGTCCAGGCCAGCCAGGCTACTGGGATCGGCCAAATCCTCCAAACGGCTCTCTTCAGACCTCAGCACGGCCACACGGGAGATCAAGCGGGTCAGGTCTGTACCATTACACGATGGGCAACGCGCTGGAGCGGTCTCGACTTCCGAGAAACTCCGCCAGTAGACGGTCACGCGCTTTCGACAGTCGTTGCAACGATACTCGTAGATCGGCATGACATTCCTCCTGAGAAAGTCAGTCGTCATTTATTATAACCCAAAGCACCGTTCAAATCAAACCAAAGGCGAGTGAAAGCAGAACTGCTACACATCGGATTCGGCGGAGTGGTTGCCGCCAACCGCATACTGGCCATCGTGGGCCCTGATTCGGCTCCCATAAGGCGGCTGATACGCCAGGCCAAGGAGAATGGGCTGGCTATTGATATGACTCACGGACGTAAGGCCAAGGCTGCTGTCTTCCTCGATAGTGGCCACATTGCCCTGGTGGCCTTGCAACCAGAGACCATCGTCGGCCGACTGAGACAGCAGCGTGAGCGGCTTGGGCCTTGAACCCAGTTCGCTGAAGATAAGCGTTCAGACCTCCGAGGTTTTGATCACAGATTCAGGGGTATTGGGGCAGAAAGGCTGAAAAGTCGGAAACGAACATGGCGAGGAAAACTCGGAGGTCTTTGGAAACGAGTGGGCGTCAGGTAACCGTGGACGAGAAGCAAGGCTCTGAATCCAAAGAGGAATACGCACCGGACGTTTCCAGGTTTTTGGAGCCGCCGCCGTTGCTGATCGTGCTCTCGGGCCCCTCAGGAGTGGGTAAGGACGTGACCTTGGCCCGCATGAAAGAACTGGGACACCCTTTCCATTTCGTGGTCACGGCCACCGACCGGCCCCAGCGACCGGGAGAAGTGCATGGCATAGACTATTATTTCGTCTCTTCAGAGGAATTCGCCGCTATGCTGGAGCGAGACGAATTGTTGGAACATGCCACGGTATATGGCCAACACAAAGTCATTCCCAAGTCCCATGTGCGCGAGGCGCTGGCCAGTGGGAAAGACGTCATCATGCGCTTGGATGTGCAAGGTGCAGTCACTGTGCGGCGCATCGTGCCCGACGCCCTTCTCATTTTCCTGATGGCTCCATCTGAGGAGGAACTCATTCGACGGCTAAAAGAGCGCAAAACCGAATCCCCTGAAGGCTTGAAAAGGCGTATCACTATGGCCTGCCAGGAGATGAAGAGGCTGTCAGAATTCGACTATGTGGTCGTCAACCGTGACGGCAAGCTAGACGAGGCAGTGGAACAGATCATGGCCATCATCACTGCCGAGAAATGCCGGGTGAAGCAGCGGAAAATAGAATTATAGGAGGCCCGAGGGGCTCAGGCGCGAGCTGGCAGTCCTGGCCGAAACGGGCCAGGAGTACCGTTTGGACTGAAGAGGAGGCATGAATGGACAGGAGCAACCTTAAAAATGTTCGCCATTCGGTTATCGCCGGGAGTTGGTACCCCGGCACTGAAGCACAATTGCTGAAGACGGTACAGGGCTACTTGGACAACGTGGAGAAAGAAGAGCTAGGTGGGGAACTGGTGGGTCTCATCAGTCCTCACGCTGGTTACATCTACTCCGGCCAGGTAGCTGCTTACGCTTACAGGCAACTGGATGGGACGCCCTACGATGCCGTGGCCGTCATCTCGCCCGTGCACCGTATGTTCGTAGGTCGCTTTGCCGTCACCAGCACCGCCGCCTACGAGACCCCTCTGGGCCTGGTGGAGGTAGATGGGGAGTTGGTCGAGGCTATGGACAGGGAAATAGATCTAGCCCGCGTATCCCAAGACAACGAGCACTCCCTGGAGATCCAACTTCCCTTCTTACAGGTAGCCCTGGGCAAATTCAAGCTGCTGCCTATCATGATGGGGGATCAGGAGTTGTCCTCGTGCCAAAAACTAGGTACGGCTTTGGCTAAGGTGCTGAAGGGAAAGAACGTCCTCCTCGTGGCCAGCACTGACCTCTCTCACTTTCACAGCTACGGCGCGGCCGTGCGCCTGGACGAGATTGTCCTCGAGCGCGTCGGAGCTTATGATCCGGAGGGGCTGGCCAACGATTTAAGGAGAGGCAAATGCGAGGCCTGTGGCGGTGGTCCGGTCATAGCCGTCATGCTGGCTGCTCAGGAATTGGGAGCCAACAGGGCCAAGGTCCTCAAATACATGAACTCTGGTGACGTGACAGGAGACCACTCCCAGGTGGTCGGTTATATGTCTGCGGCTTTGTACCGGACAGGGACCTGATGGGACCAAGCCCAATGAAAATGGGATGTCCCAGAAGTGTCAACAGCCACCCGCCCCCAGGGCTGTGGGAGCCCTATCCGAAGGTCTTGATGCACTATGTCAATGCCCACCACCAAGGTCTACGACAATGGCGCGGTGGGCTCTACTTCATTATGGGCAGTGGAATGCGGAGACCAGCCCATGGCAACGAAGCCGGGCCAGGCTGAGCCTGGATTCCTTGTCCCTGATGTGATACGTTCACTTTGGACCTGTCCAGAAATAACTTCGGACTTTTCCCCTGGAAAAGGCGGCCCAAACACCGAAGTTGTTTTTGGACGACTCCTTTGATGAGGAAATGTCGAGAACTGTAGGGAGAGAGCATACAGTGAGGTCGTTTTGGTAGCTGAGCCAGATTCTCCCCGATTACTGGACACCAAACACAGCACTTGAAAGGAGATTTTCACCATGCTGGAGAAACTGGCTCTGGTTGAAGAACGTTACGAGGAATTGAATAGACTGATGGCTGATCCGGAGGTGGCCACGGACCATGTGCGCCTGAAAGAACTGGCCCAAGAGCAAGCCGAAATCGAGCAAGTGGTCCAGACCTACCGCCAATATAAAACTAATGAAAAGGAACTGGGCGAGACAGAGGCCATGCTGGGAGAGGGCGGCGACGAGGAACTGGAGGAACTGGCTAGAGAGGAAATCGAAAGGTTGACCGCCAAGCGGGATGAGCTATACGGGAAGTTGCGGCTCATGCTTCTGCCCAGGGACCCCAAAGACGAGAAGAGTGTCATCATGGAGGTCCGGGCCGGGGCCGGGGGTGACGAAGCCGGGCTGTTTGCCGCCGATTTGTACCGCATGTACACCCGATACGCCGAGAACCACGGTTGGTCTCCCGAATTCCTCAGTTCCCACGTGACCGGGGTCGGTGGCTTCAAGGAGGTCATCTTCAGCGTCGAGGGCAGGGGAGCCTATTCGCGCTTGAAATACGAAAGCGGCGTCCACCGCGTGCAGCGGGTGCCCATCACCGAAGCCAGTGGCCGCATCCACACCTCTACTGCCACTGTAGCCGTCCTGCCGGAAATGGATGAGGTGGAGGTGGAGATTGATCCCAGTGATCTGGAGATCGAGGTCTACCGGTCGTCCGGCCCCGGTGGGCAACACATGCAAAAGAACGCCACCGCGGTGCGCATCACTCACCTGCCGATGAATATGGTCGTGACCTGTGAGAGCGAGCGCTCCCAATTCCAGAACAAGGAACGGGCCATGGCCATTCTGCGGGCGCGGCTCTACGCTATCGAGGAGCAGAAGCAACTGGAGGAGCGGGGTGAGACCCGTCGCCTCCAGGTGGGCAGTGGTGAGCGCAGTGAAAAGATCCGCACCTACAACTTTCCCCAGAACAGAGTGACCGACCATCGCATCGGCCTGACCAGCTACCGCCTGGAGACTATCCTGGACGGTGACCTTGATGAATTCATTGAAGAACTGGCCACCACTGAGCAGGCGGAAAAGTTGAGAGCAGTGGGGATGGAGTAGGTGATAGGAGATAGGGAAGAAGGGAAAGGGGAGAGGAAAGAGAAAGCAAGCCTCAGACGACTTTTGATTGAGGCAACGCGGCTTTTGCAAGAAGAGAACCTTGACACCCCCCGCCTGGACGCCGAAGTGTTGCTGGGTCACGTCACGGGGTTGACCAGAGCCCAGATCCACGCTCACCCCGACCGGCAATTGGACGCTACGGATCTGGACAGCTACTATGAACTAATCGAGCGACGCAGACAGCACGAGCCTGTGGCCTATATCCTGGGCTATAAGGAGTTCTACGGGCTCGATTTCTATGTAGATCGGCGGGTGCTGATTCCCCGGCCGGAGACAGAGTTGCTGGTGGAGAAAGGGCTTGAGATTGGCCGGGCCGCCCTATATCCTCTGACCATTGCCGATGTGGGGACGGGCAGTGGGGCCATAGCCATCAGCCTGGTCGTGCACCTGCCCCAGGCAATCATCTACGCCCTCGACGCCTCGCCCAAAGCCCTGGAGGTGGCGGCCCTCAACTGCTGTCGTCACAACGTTGCGAGGCGCGTCCATCTGCTCCAGGGAGACCTGCTTTCGCCCTTGCCCGAGCCTGTAGACCTCATCGCTGCCAACCTGCCCTACGTCAGTGGAGCTGAGTGGGAGCAGTTGCCGCGAACCATAGCTGCCTACGAGCCCCGTTCTGCGCTGGACGGAGGCCCTGATGGCCTTGAGGCCATCCGCCGTTTGCTGGCCCAGGCGCGGTTCCATCTCAAACCCCAGGCGACGGTCCTGCTGGAAATAGGAGCCACGCAGGGGGCGGCAGTGACCGATTTAGCCAGGCATTCCTTTGACAATCCTTTGGCGGGGCTCAGGACACCGCACTTTTCGACAGCCAGGGTTGAGGTCGTCCAGGACTATGCCGGGCTGGACAGGATGGTGGTCATTGAAATACAAGCTGCTAGCTGCTGATCTGGACGGCACGCTGATAGGCGAGGATTTCATCATCTCACCCAAAGTGAAAGACGCTGTGCGTCGAGCTATGGAGAAATGCAGGTTCACCATAGCCACAGGACGCGCTTTTGGCTCAACTCTCCCTTTCGCGCAGGAACTGGGAGTCAATGCACCTCTCATTTGTTACCAGGGCGGGCTTGTCAAGGACCATTTGAGTGGGCAGGTGATCTACGAGCAATCTGTGCCCCTGCCGTTGGCGCAAGAGATCATCCGCTTCACCCGGCAGAGGGGGTTGCATCTCAACGTCTACCTGGATGGCCGCGCCTACGTGGAGCGCATGACCCCCGAAGCCAGGTACTATACCAGAATCACAAAGGCAGCCGTCTATCCTGTCGGCGATATGTTGGCCTTTTTGGATCGCAATCCCATGAAGTTCATCATCATCCTCTCCGACGATGGGGCCACCAAGCCACTGATAGCAGAATTGGGGGCGCTTTTCACTGGACAGATGCGGTTTGTGAGGTCCTATCCCCGCTTCGTGGAAGGCATCCCTCTGGACGTCTCCAAGGGGCACGCCCTGGCCTACCTGGCCGACCACTTGGGCCTCTCTCTGGAAGAGACCATCGGTATTGGCGACAACGACAACGACCTGGAATTGGTGGAGCGGGCCGGTCTGGGGGTGGCCATGGGCAACGCCAGCCCAGCACTGAAGACTGCCGCCGACTATATCGCCCCTTCTGTAGACGAAGAGGGTGTGATCGAGGTGATCGAGAGGTTCGTCTTTTACTGAAATGCATGGTTTGACAAGAGCAACCTTCAATGTTATACTTTGGAAAGACCCAAAACGTGAAAGGAGATGTATCATGTCTAATCTGTTTAATCAAATCGCACGCAGTTTACGAGTTTTGATGATTCTTGGTATTATCTTGAGTCTCTTGGTTGCTTGTGGCCAAGGGCCCACCGAGGCTCCCCCCGAGCCTACCGCCACGCCGACGGCAAAGCCAACAGCTACACCCGAGCCCACCGCCACGCCGACGACAGAACCGACACCCATGCCAGAACCCACTGCCACGCCAGAGGAGGCAGAGCTAGAGTTTGTCACTTACGAGCATCCCTCCGGCGCTTTCAGCGTAGACATACCCGAGGGCAGTGAATACGTTGAAGAAGAAGACGGGTTTGCCTTTGTCGCTGACGATTCCTTGATCATGGTCGTTTTCGGTGATGTTGAGACTTCCCTCGATTCAACCTCAGTGGAGACCATCGCCCAGTCCATACTGGACGACACCTTGGTTGAAGAGGGCCTCATTTCATCCTACGAAGGCCTGCAGATAGAAAGAGAAGACGACATGTTCTTGGTCACCTTTGACTATACCTCTGATACGCTTGACGATGGCGAAGG
>Ga0180437_10009996_pt1 | contig 11645 bp, 15 predicted proteins | sample SS_ome_4_FD_132410 | JGI IMG/M metagenome (GOLD analysis project Ga0180437, IMG submission 132410) | Hypersaline lake sediment archaeal communities from the Salton Sea, California, USA - SS_3_D_1 metaG | ecosystem: Environmental > Aquatic > Non-marine Saline and Alkaline > Hypersaline >... | reverse complement strand
CCTCGACCCCAGGGAGCAGCAGCGCGACGCGCACCTGGGCCCGGGCCAGCACCTGCTAATCGATGGATACCTAGGCCTGGCGCGGGTTCTGGAAGCACAGGGGGACAGGGAAGGTGCGCTGGAGATGCTCCAGCTTGCGGAGCAACTGGCGACGGCATTCGCCCCATACCTGCGCTCACAGGTGGCTGCCGCCAGGGCGCGGCTGTGGATCCGCCAGGGCAGGTTGGCGACGGCAGCACGATGGGCGCAGGAAAGGGGCCTGCGAGCAGACGACAGGCCTGACTACGGGCTGGAGTACGAGCACCTCACGTTGTCGCGGGTACTCACCGGCCAGGGCAGGCTCGGGGATACACTCTCCCTCCTGGAAGGCATCTGCCGCATTGCCAGGGCAGGCCGGCGAATGGCGGCTGTGCTGGAGTGCCTGATCCTCCAGTCCCTGGCACTGGAGGCCATGGGCGAGAGGGACAAAGCCCTGGTCACCCTGGAAGAAGCGCTGTTGCTTGCCGAGCCGGAGGGTTTTGTACGCACGTTTGCCGACGAGGGGCCAGCAATGGCCGAGCTTCTGGAGGTGTACGGCCGGCGGCGGTCAGCGACCAGTGGCCAACGGCCAGCCAGGCGTACGTTGCCAGGTTGATCCGAGCCTGTCGTGCGAAAGCTTCCCTTGCCGAAGCGGACAAGCCCGTTCCACCCTGTCTTCCGGGATTGGTCGAGCCGCTGAGCGAACGGGAGCTAGAAGTGCTGCGCCTCATCGCCGCCGGCCTGTCCAACCGCGAGATCGCCGACGCGCTGGTGATCGCGGTGACAACGACCAAAAAGCACGCGAGCAACATCTATGGCAAACTCGGCGTACGCAGCCGGACGGAAGCGGTGGCCCGGGCACAGGAGCTGGGATTGCTGTAGAGTCAAAGACAAGGGCGAGTTGAGAAAGGAACAAATCGCTGGGCGCCCTCACAGAGGTAGGGGCGATGGCCATTGTTGAAACAGAACAGTTGACCAAGGTGTACGGAAAAGGGGAGACGGCTGTCACGGCGCTGGAGGACATCAACCTTCAGCTTGCAGCGGGGGAGTTTGTGGCGGTGATGGGCCCCAGCGGCTGCGGCAAGTCCACCTTGTTGCACCTGGTGGGCGGTCTGGACCGGCCAACCTCAGGCCGGGTAGTGCTCGACGGCCGCGACCTGGCCAAGTTGGACGACACCGCCCTGACCGAACTGCGCCGCCGCCAGATCGGCTTTGTCTTTCAGTTCTTCAACCTGATCCCGGTGCTGAACGCAGCCGAGAACGCGGCCCTGCCCCTGATCCTGGACGGCCTCAAGCCAGCCCAGGCCCGGGCGCGGGCCGAGGCCTGGCTCGAGCGCCTGGGGCTGCCAGATCGCCTCAGCCACCGGCCTGACCAGCTCTCAGGCGGGGAGCAGCAGCGCGTGGCCATTGCCCGGGCACTGGTTGCCGAACCAGCGCTGCTCCTGGCGGACGAGCCCACTGGCAACCTGGACACGCGCGCCGGAGACGAGATCGCGAACCTGCTGCGCCAGGTGTCCGACGAGTGGGGGCAGACGGTGCTGATGGCGACCCACGACCCGCGCATCGCCGCTTACGCCGATCGCATCGTCCTCCTCAAGGACGGCCGGATGGCATAGATACTCCCTCGGGATACTACTTTTGCATACTGACAGGTGTACCGGTTGGCTGGTATACTGGGCATAGAAGCAGCCAACCGGTTTCGCTTGTGGGCCAGGATGACACTCCGGCTCTAGAGCCATTACGTGAGGAGGTGGGAAGATGGCGGAAGGTGTTGTGGCAAACGAGATCCCGAGGGACGTGGCGCTGCGTCTCTGTACAGAGATCGAAGCGGAGAACCACGGCAAGTGGTACAGATGGGGCGCCTGGATGTGCTGGGGCTGTGCCAAGTTCACCAAAGGCGACATGGAGCAACGGTGCGTGGCCAACGCACCGGGCTACCGGGGTTGCGTCCAGGTGAATGCCCACTACGACCAGTGCTCGCAGGCAACGAGTTGAGGGAAGGAGTTGCATCCATGACTACACGAGCATCTATCGACGATTTCCTGGCCCAGGAGACGCTGGCGGTAGCCGGCGTCTCGCGGGATCCAGACAAGTTTGGCAGCATGGCGTACGGCGAACTCGAGAGCAAAGGATATCGCCTCTTTGCGGTGAACCCCAACACCGACCGCATCAATGGAACGAGGTGCTACCCCAACCTGCAGGACCTGCCGGAGCCGGTGGGTGGAGTCCTGATCGTCGTGCCTCCCGACCAGACGGAGCAGGTCGTGCGGGACGCCGTCGCGGCCGGCATCCGCCGCGTATGGATGCAGCGCGGCGCCGAGTCTGAGGCGGCGATCCGTTTCTGCGAGGACCACGGTGTAAGCACGATCCACGGCGAGTGCATTCTGATGTTTGCCGAGCCCGCAGCGTTGGGCCACAAGCTGCATCGCTGGGTGTGGGGGTTGCTGGGCAAGCTACCCGAGTGATCACAGCGGCGCCATGCCGTGCGGCGTGCATGCCAGGACGCAGGAAGCGATGGACAACTACTACGAGATCCGCGTGGAGGGCCACCTCGACGACCGCTGGTCGAGGTGGTTCGAGGGCCTGACGCTGAACCGCCAGGAGGGAGGCGTGACGGCGATCTCGGGGCCGATCGGCGACCAGGCGGCGCTGCACGGCGTGCTGGCCAAGGTGCGCGACCTGGGGTTGCCACTGGTTGCGGTGAGGCGGATGGAGGGCGATCGAGGGTCCAGCAGCAGTGCCTAGAGAGCCGTCTGCAGACGGGAAGCACTGAGGGCGCTGGACCATGGTCCGGTGCGAGCGCCCCCTGACTGGCCGACCGCCAACGGAAATCCACCGTTGGCGGTCTTTTCTATGGAGGCGATGCCCTCCCCTTGACCGTTCACCCCTTAATTTCGACCGTTCCCCCAAGAACCCTTGATTCCAACTGTCGTTTCTGCTACGATGGAATCAATCAGATCTCTGGGGAGGTAGCCTACATGTGTGTGATTGCAGTCGACAATCTGTACAAGCACTATGACGCCCCTTCGAGGGGCTCAGGGCGAGGCGTCAAGGCCGTGGATGGCATCAGCTTTGAGGTGCATCAAGGCGAGATCTTTGGGTTCCTGGGACCAAATGGTGCGGGCAAAACCACCACGATCGAGATCATCGAGGGGTACAAGCAAGCCGACCACGGCACCGTGACGGTCCTGGGCATAGATCCCCGGCAGCAGCACTACCAACTCCAGGAGCGCATTGGCATCATGCTCCAGGAAACGTCGCTCTATCCAGACCTCAAGGTGGGGGAGCTCTTGCGGCTGTTTGCCAGTTACTATCGCAGCCCGGTAGACCCCGCCGTGCTGCTGGAGATGATCGGCCTCGAGGAGAAGAGGGACGCCTTCATCCGCGATCTCTCGGGTGGGCAAAAGCAGCGCGTGGTCTTTGTCCTGGCCCTGATCAACGACCCGGAATTGGTGTTCCTGGATGAGCCTACCGCTGGCCTCGATCCCCAGTCCCGGCGAGCCATTTGGGAGTGGATCGCCCAGGCCCGCGAGAAGGGCAAGACGATCTTTCTGACCTCCCACTACATCGACGAGGCAGAGCGGCTGTGCGACCGGGTGGCCATCATCGACCACGGCAAGATTATCGCCCTCGACACCCCCAGGCGCCTTATGGCAGAGGCTGAGCTTGAGCAGCGCATTAGGTTCGTCATCGAGGGTTCGCTTGAGATGTCCAGGCTGGAGGCGCTGCCCGGTGTACTCAGGGCTCTGGATGACGGCCAAGGAGCGTTCACCCTCTATGCCCGGGAGGCCCAGGAAGCTCTGAGATCCCTCATCGATCTGAGCGGGACCAATGGATTCAGGCTGCAGGAACTGTCGGTGGAAGGTGCCACCCTCGAGGACGTCTTTATCCAATTAACAGGCAGGAGGATCCGCACATGAAGGCGCTGGCCGGTCAGACTGGGGCGGAGCTCAGGCTGTTGCTACGCGATAGGACCGTCCTGCTGTTCTCGCTCTTTTTTCCGGTCATCACGGTGGCCTTTTTCGGTTACCTGAACCGGGGAGGACAGGCAGGAGGCGTGTCATATGCCAGTTTCCTCATCGCTGGCGGCATCGGCATGGTGGTGTCCAGCGCCGCCTTCCAGAATCTAGGCACGGCGCTGGCCCGGCAACGGGACGCCGGCATCCTCAAGCGACTGGGGGGCACACCGCTACGGGTCAGGACGTTGGTCAGTGCCAAGGTCCTCATGGCGGGGATCGTGATCCTGGCCCAGACGCTGATCATGATCGCATTGAATGTGTTGCTCTTTCATGCAGAGCTGGGAGGCAGCGCCTTCTGGACGCTAGCCGCGCTGAGCCTCGGCGTGGTGACCTTTTCCACGATGGGCATCGCCCTGGCGGGATTGTGCCGCAATGCCGACATCGCGGCTGCCGTTGGCATGGCCGTCGCCCTGCCGATGCAATTCCTGTGCGGCACCCTCTTCCCGCTGGAGGGGATGCCACCAGCCCTGCAGCACCTGGCCCAAGCGCTGCCCCTGACCTACCTGATGAATGCGCTGCGCGGTGCCATGCTCGCCGGCGGTGGGCCGGTCGAGTACGCCACGGACTGGCTCGTCCTGGCCGGTTGTCTTGCAGTCGCCGCGTTTGTGGCTGTCAGGACATTTCGGTGGGAGTAAGCCCCACCTGCCTGGGTGGAGCCCTGACCAGGAGGATATGAAAATGCGAAAAAGACACTTCCAGAGGATCAGCCTCTTCCACCAGGTAGCAGCCGAGTTCAGGCTGTTCTGGCGGAACCGCCAGACCATCTACCTGGCTTTCCTGGTCCCCATGTTGGGCATGGCCCTGTTCGTTTACCTGAATCGTGAAGGGATGCTGGACAGCGTCTTTGGCGCCCTGTTCCGGGGTCTGGGCCAGGCTGAGGGCACGCTCAGCAGCGTCTCACCGATGACGTTGATGACCCTGGGCCTCATCGTGTACTGCATCATCGACGTCGCCTTTGAGAGCACGGTGCCCAAGCTGGTGCGCGAGCGCACGACGGGTATCTATAAGCGGCTGGGTGGGACGCCGCTGCGCTGCGGGGTCCTCCTGGCAGCCAAGACGCTGAGTGCCAGTGCTGTCATTCTCGTCGAGGTCGTGTTGATCCTGGCCGTGGGGCTGGTCTCGGCGGACATTGCGGTGGCGGGAAGTTGGTGGCTGTTAGGGTTCATCCTTGTCCTGGGCACGTTCACCACCGCAGCACTGGGTTATATTCTGAGCAACGTGACTGCCAGCGCAGACGGGGCTGTGGTGGCCGTCCACGCCATCTATATCCCCATGCTGCTCCTGTGCGGGGCGTTCATCCCCGTGGAGGCGCTGCCAAAGGCGCTCCAGGTCCTGGCCCAGGCCATACCGCTCACCTACTTTGTTGGCCCCTTCCGCAGCGTCATGGTGGATGGGTTAGGCTTGGAGGCCGTTGCCGGCGACCTGCTGATCCTGTTGGCCTGGGCTGCTGCCGGCTGGACCATCGCCATCAAGACCTTCCGGTGGGAGTGAAGGCAAAGGCAAAGAAGATACAGACAGGACGCGCTGGGTGTTGCAGCGGTAGCGCATGACCGCCAACTTGACATTATAGGCCATTCCGCCTATCATGAAGCCAGAGGTTCGGCATTCCTCGTGATGAAGAAAAGGGACGAGGGGCAAGGCCCAGCCCGATGAACCGACCGTGCGGACAGTGCCACCGTGCTTGTGCCGCCGCTGGGCGCCAGGGGGAAAAGATCGATGAAGAGGCCGACAAAGCTGTGGTACGGTAGCCCCACCGGCGAGGTGCTGGCTGTCACCGTGGCTGCCCTTCCCTTTGGACTGGGCATCGGGTATGCGACGGGCTACTTTGTGGAGTGTCTCATCACCAGCCTGGCCATCAGCGGCACGGTGTATGCCCTTCTCAAGCTGGACATCGCTTTCATCCACCCGCTGTTCAGAAAGCTGCCTCCCAACCAGGCTGTCGCCATGGAGACAGCCACTGGGTTGCTCGAGCACATTCTGGGGGCCTGGTTGGCTTTTACAATCTGCAACTGGATCTTGGGCCGATTCCTCCAGGGCGCATTGGCCTGGATCTTGGCTGGAGGCACCGTCATCACGGTGATGGTCGTGCACGCCATCACCTACACGATGCACTCCCACGCCGAGATCAAGCGCAAGGTGGCACAGGAGGAACGTCTGCGGGCCATGGCAACCGAGGCGGAGCTGAAGGCGCTCAAGGCCCAGATCAACCCGCACTTTCTTTTCAACACCCTCAATACGATCGCCGCACTGATCCATACCGATCCGCCCCAGGCCGAGGCAACGGTCGAGCGGCTGGCCGAGATGTTTCGCTACGTGCTAGCGGACAGCGAGCGGGGTTGGGTGCCCCTCAGGGAGGAACTGGCCTTTGTGGACGGATACCTGGAGATCGAAAAGGTCCGCTATGGCGGGCGACTGCGCGTCACCCGTGAGGTGGCGCCAGAAGGCCTGGACGTACCGGTGCCCGGCCTGATCCTTCAGCCCCTCGTGGAGAATGCCGTCCGGCACGGCGGCGGCAGCAACGGAAGGATCGATCTGACCATCCGTGTGCGCCGGCGCGGCGAGGATGTTGTGGTCAGTGTAGCTGACCAGGGGCCGGGCATGCCCCCTGACTACGAGGCCGCCGTGAGCCCAGGTCTCGGTCTTCACAATGTGGATGAACGCCTGATCAAAACATACGGCGAGACACATGGGGTAGAGATCAGGGACAACGATCCCCAAGGCACCATCGTGACGATGAGGATCCCGGCAGGAGGCGAGCCGTGAACCCGATACGCACCCTGATCGTCGACGACGAAGCACCTGCACGCGATAGGCTGCGGCGACTCCTGTCGGCCATGGACCAGGTCGAGATCGCTGGCGAGGCGCAGGATGGCGCACAGGCAGTGGAGGCGATCGAGCGCCTGTCCCCGGACCTGGTGCTACTGGACATTCAAATGCCGGAACTGGATGGATTTGGCGTCATCGAGGCGCTGGAGCATCCGCCCGCAGTCATTTTTGTGACGGCCTACGACGCGTACGCCATCCGCGCTTTCGAGGTCCACGCGCTAGATTACCTGCTCAAGCCCTACAGCCGAGAGCGCCTGGAGGAAGCCATCGGCCGGGCCCAGGACAGGCTGGCGAGGGAACAGGATCTGGGCGCACAGCTCGGCCCGCTGCTGGAGAGCCTAACCGCTGAAGGACGGTACTTGACCCGCCTGGCCGTGCGCGACCGGGATAGCATCCGCGTGCTGGACGCCGAGGTGGTGGATTGGATCGGCGTCGAGGAGGAGCAAGTGATGGTCCACGTGGGCGACCAGGCGTACGCCATCCGCCGCACGCTGGCTGACCTGGAGGCACGGCTGGATCCCGATCACTTTTTTCGGGCGCACCGCTCGGCCATCGTCAACCTGGACCGCGTCCAGGAGGTCATCCCCTGGTTCAAGGGCAGTCACATCCTGCGCCTGACCTCCGGCGCCGAGGTGGATCTGAGTCGAGCGCAGGCACGGGCATTGCGCAAGATCTTGGGCTGGTAGCGCTGCGCCCTGTGGGACACTGGCTCAAGCAGCCATCCTTGGCAGCGAATCCCATCCCAGGGATGAGGCCGGGAGAGGAACCGGCGGTACGCCAAAGAACCCGCCCCCCCCTTGACTCCTGCCGCCCATCGGGTATAATGGTCATACACCAGGTTTGTGGTGCTGTCAGGTTGTGGCAACCCGACAGGATATATCCTCCCCTGCCAGCCAATGCCTGACCCACGGCGGCAGGCTGGCGGGGACCAGCCGGTATGGAGATGTGATCATGACCAGAAAACGTAGGCGGCAAACCAGACGTCGGACCAGTTCTTTGCAAAAGCGGGCGCAAAGGGGGTTTCGCGGCTACCCCATCGCCACGGTGGCATACTATGGCCCGGACGACAAGTTCGCCTCAAAGGTCGCGGTGGGTATCGTTCCCGGGCAGGGCGAAGAGGTAGCTTCCTTGAAAAGGTGGTTCGCAGACGAGCAGGACGTCCGCGTCGATCCCGCCATCAACCAGGAAATCGTCACCTTCATCGAGCAGCATGGGGCCAGATCGGTGGGCATGGCTGATCGGATTATTGGTTGCCCACATGAAGAGGGCATCGATTACCCGCTGGGGCAGGACTGCCCCCAATGTCCCTACTGGGCAGGCCGCGACCGGTGGACGGGAGAGCGGATCGGTGCCGGGGATGCACTGGTTCCACCGGTCCGGACGGTGACGGGCTATGCCTGGTACCGGGCAGAGCAGTGGGACCGCCTGCGGGAGATCTCGGTGGACAGGGACGAGCTGCAAGAGAGGTACGAGGACTGGCTGGCCTACGCAGAGAGTGCGGTTGAGGAGATGCGCCAGGAAGGCATGCACGCCGAAAAGATCGAAGTGGATGTCGATGAATTGCTAGCCTGGTGCCAGGCGGAGGGCCTGGAGGTGAACGGCCAGGCGCGCGCCCAGTACGCAGCGGAGGCGATGCGCCAACGTTATGAAAGCCAGGGCCTAGAGACCGGCCAATAACCGGTGCCGGGCCCGGCACACAGGGAAACAGGAGAATCTCACGTGGCCGCAGCCAAGAAGAAGAAAAAGAAGCCACGACGCGCCCGCACGCAGAAGCGCAAACAACTCGCCGACCACAAGCGCCGGCTGCAGCGCGGTCCGCTGCGTGATGCCAAGATGCGCATCGAGCCCGAGGGCCAAGTCAAGATGTCAGCAGTGCTGGAGGATTTCGTCGAGCCATACCTCGATCTGGTCGACACCGGGCCGGGGCGACGGATGCTGTTCACCCTCAGTGTGCTGGCCTGGAATGCTGCGCTACGCCCTCCTGAGGAACGGCAGGCCATGGTAGACACAGTCCTTGATGAGGGCTTACCGGCAGTTTCAGAGAAGAGCAGAGGGGAACTCAAAGAGTTGGTCGCCGAGATGATCGGGAGAAAACTGGACCTCTTTCCCGATATTAGGCGCTACATTGTCAGCCATGAGCTGACCGACCAGGGCCATGGATTCTATCTGTCGGTCGCTTCATTTCCACTTGGTGAAAGGCAGGTTGCTGGGAGCCAGTGAAGAAATGGGGGGAGTTAGCATAACATGACGCGGAGGAAACAGTCCCGAGGAACCTGTGCCTTCTGCGGGCGCGATCTGACCAAGGGCGGCATGGCAAACCATCTGCGTGCCTGCCCACAGCGCAAGGAGGCCATCCAGACTGCCGACCAAGGACCTGGCATAGCGCGGACCCTGCTCCATCTGCGGGTGCAAGATGCCTGGCTCGGTGACTTTTGGCTACACCTGGAGATGGACGGGCGGTCCAAGCTAAAAGAGCTGGATCGCTACCTGCGCGCCATCTGGCTGGAATGCTGCGGGCACCTCAGCCAGTTTTCTGTCGGCGGCTGGAGCGGGAAGGAGATCCCCATGTGGAGATGGGCCGAGAAGGCATTCAAGCCGGGGATCGAGCTCACGCACATCTATGACTTTGGGACCTCCTCGCACACGCTGATCAAGGCGATCGACGAGCGAAAGGGAAAACCACTCACTGCCCATCCGATCTTTTTGATGGCACGAAACAATCCCCCCGAACTGGTCTGCATGGAGTGCGACCAGCCTGCCACCTGGCTGTGCCATGAGTGCCAATACGAGGACGACACGGAAGGCCTGCTGTGTGATGCACACGCCGAGGAACACCCACACGAGGACTATGGCGGGCCCATGCCGATCGTGAATTCGCCGCGGGTTGGCATGTGCGGATACTGTGGGCCGGCAGAGCCACCCTACTGAGGGCATATGTAGGGCATTGTCGCAAGCAGCGAGGCGCAAGAAACGGTATGGCCAAGAGCAAGGAAAGTTCGTTGTGGTACTGCGTGGCGCGTCTCGCCTGCCGTCCGGCTGAGCTGGAAGAGCGCGCCGACCTTGCCTTTGAGGATAGCCAGGATGCCGCCGGTCACACGAGAGAGGCGACGGTCGGCAATGACCAGGGCCAACGGTACTGGCTGGTTTTCCACCCCGACGCCTCCGGGGCTGGCGCGGGCATCGAGATGCGGATCCGCCACGACGCAGGGGACCCCGCCATCCTCCTGGATGCCGGGCTCCAAGTGCTGGGCTTGAGCAGCAAGGATTTGAGCTGGATCCATCCCGACGCAGAGCTTGTGCCATGGGCGGTCTGGCGCCAGGATGACCATGGCAACCAATTCCTGGTCACGGTCGCACGCTGCCGGTCGGACGCGGCCCGGCTGGCGGACGCATACGAAGCCAAGGGACACAAGCAACTGTACTGGATCGAACAGGCCCAAGTCGCGGATGTCGATGAGGAATCGCCATGAATGACACCGTCCTGAACCTGGCCGCCCAGAGATATGGCACGACCGCCAAAGCGCTGACGGCCATGCCGGGCGGCCACGTGACCCACGTCTACGAGTTCGCTCGGGAGGACAAGCGTTTTGTGCTGCGCGTCACGCCGCCCAACGACGAGATCGACGTCCCGGCGATGGAGGCCATCCTGGCATGGATGTACCATCTTTCCACCAACGGCGTATCGGTCGCCGGGCCGCTGCCTTCGGAACAGGGCAAGCTGGTGGAACAGATCGAGCAAGAGGACGGCGAGTACGTGGTCGTCGCCCTGGAAAAGGCCAAGGGCGTGCTGGCCGAAGAGCTGGCAGCGGGCCAATGGACGGGGGAACTGTACCGGAGCCTGGGGCAGACAGTGGGCAAGATGCACGCCCTGTCCATGGATTATGTCGCCCCCGAGCGTACACCCGGACGGCCCGACTGGGACCAGATCGGCAATTGCTTCAACCCTGTAGCGGTCCTGGATGAGTCGCAGGCGACCATCGCGGCGAAAAAGGCTGACATTCTGCGCACCATCAGAACCTTGCCCAAGGATCGGGACAGCTACGGGCTGGCCCACCTGGATCTCCATTTCGGCAACTTTTACGTGGACGTGGCGAGCGGCACCATCACCCTGTTCGATTTCGACGATTGCGCCTACGGCTGGTACATGATGGACGTGGCCATGCCGTTGTTCGACGTGCTGGTGCTGTGTCCCGACGCGGACAAGGAGGCTTTTGCGGCCCACTTTTTGAACCACTACCTGCGCGGCTACATTGCCGCAAAGGATTTGAGCGCCTTCTGGCTGGGTCAACTCCCGCACTTTTTGAAGTTGGTGGAGATCGGCGTCTACACCCAGGTGTACAGGGCCTACGATCCCCAGGATGCCGACTCGTGGATCGGCCGGTTCATGGCCGGTCGCAGGGAACGTATCGAGAACGACGTGCCGTACGTCAACCTGAAAACGAAGGGATTGCTTCAAGCTGCCGGCTGCTGACCTGCGTTGAGGCCGCAGCCCTTTCTGGGACTGGGGCAGACTCTGTGAGCCGGGAACCAATTGCCATTCAGTGGCAGGCCCAGATGCCCTCAGCAGGGCATCAGCGAAAGCCGAATTCCCTTTGACAAGCAGAGCCTCTGCCTGGTCTGTCAGGTGGAGGCTCCGTTTCTCCCGTTCGTGGCCGACGAACTAGCCACCTATCACTTTGGTCCATAAGGTACGAATCGTAATCTGAGAGACCGACCTTGAGCAAAACAGCGTTCCAGCCAATCCCAACCGAGACGGAAGTAGCTCTTGTCGCGGCGATCCTT
>Ga0180437_10009994_pt1 | contig 11647 bp, 12 predicted proteins | sample SS_ome_4_FD_132410 | JGI IMG/M metagenome (GOLD analysis project Ga0180437, IMG submission 132410) | Hypersaline lake sediment archaeal communities from the Salton Sea, California, USA - SS_3_D_1 metaG | ecosystem: Environmental > Aquatic > Non-marine Saline and Alkaline > Hypersaline >... | reverse complement strand
TATTTCTTCTCATATTTGTTGCTGAGCTGATTTCTCGGTATGGGATTGGAAATGGTGTATCCATTCTCCTGCTCATGGGGATTTGCGCGGGATATAGCCATAATATTGTTAGAATAAAGCGGCTCATTGACGAAGTAGGATTTAGCCTTTTCCCCTTTTTCATCATCTTTGTCATTGTTTTCCTAGTATTAATACTCTTAAGAACTGAAATAAGTATACCCGTGAGGCATAGGGGGCTCCGTGAACCCGTTAGCTTCTTTCGACTCAACACATGTCCTTCTGGAAATGCAGCTATAGGTTATGCCAGCTCTTTCATACTGTTACCCCTCACACTATTTCACTTCTTCGATGGAGGCGATTATTTTGCAAGGATATTGCTACCAAGGGGTCTTATTTATAATGCTCTACTCGTCATATTCATATTCGTCTTTAGCTACCTTTTTGCGTATCTCTTTTTCCACCCAAAGAGGAGATCTCATGGAATGTCGGAGAGAGGTTGGCAGATCAAGGAAGGGGATTACAATTCATTAAAGGGTTTGTCACGTAAGCTATTGATATACAATTTCCCATGGACAGTTCTCTTATGCGTATTTGCAATAGTTCCACACATACTGATCACCCAATTTAGTATGCCCATCTATATTGGAGGAGCCACTCTGTTTCTTCCGGTTGCCATTAGCATCGATGTTTGGGACCGTTTGAATGTATTACGGAAAACAAAATCAACAAAGCTGTGCAAGATTGCCGAATTGCACGATGTGTATGACGCGTCGATGGTAAGAAGACACATGGAATCCGAAGGGATCTTCTGTCATTTTCAAGGCTTTTATCATCGCCGTCTTCTCTATTTCTTTGGCCCATATATCGATATTAGTGTGAAAGTTGCGGCAACAGATAGGGAATCCGCCGAAGAACTCTTAAGAAAATACTATAATGGGCTGGGACTTCTCAGAGAATAAACACGGAGAGCAAAGACAGGAACGGAAGCGTCTTCAAATCTTAGAATGTGAGGCGAAGACATCTAGATCTGGGTGGCCACGGATAAGGCGATTCGCGGTTGCAGAAGTTTTGATGTTACGGTACGGTGCTTGAGGGGCTACTGCCCAACCATTTCCTCCTCTATGCGAGGACAAGTGCTGTTTTCGTTGCACAGTCATGAACCCCTGCGCTAGGTCCGTTCGTTTCACACGAGGAGGTCTCAGGACATATTTGAGGTTCCAGGAAAAGATGGGTCTTTTGATTGACGCAAAGCTCGTTTCCAAAAGAATCGAGCGTCTCAGCCGCATTGGGCGTACTCCCGAAGGAGGGGTGACTCGACCAGGTTTTTCGCCCAAGGAAGAACAGGCCAAAGCCCTGGTCAGAAGATGGATGGCTGAGGCAGGGTTAGAGACCAGAGTTGATGCGGCTCTCAATCTTATCGGAACCCGTTTGGGCAGGGACAAAAAGGCGCCGGTGATCATGACGGGTTCCCATCTCGATTCAGTTCCCAACGGTGGGAAATTCGACGGAGTCTTAGGCGTTCTCGGGGCCATTGAAGCGATGCGTTCGGTAAACGCCGCGAAAATTGAAACGCAGCGCACGATCGAGGTCATTGTCTTTACCGCCGAAGAACCGAACCCCTTTGGGGTTTCCACGTTCGGTAGCCGAGCTCTTTCGGGTTCATTGCCGCAAGGAGCGCTTGAGAGAGCTGATCCACGAGGAAGGACCCTTGATGAAATCCTCTCGCGAAGAGGAGGTAAGCCCGAGGATATTGCGAGTGCACGCACCGATTCATCAGGTGTAGCCGCCTTTGTGGAACTCCACATTGAACAGGGCCCCGTCCTCGATAGCCGGAAGATTCCCATCGGAATCGTCTCCCATCTTTGTGGAATCAATCGGCTCCACATAGATGTTCGGGGCAGAGCCGATCACGCTGGAACGACGTCCATGGATCTACGAAGAGATGCCCTTGTGGCCGCATCTGAAGTCATCTTGGCTATTGAGGGTATTTGCAGGTCGAAGGGAGAAGGGGTTGTTGGAACTGTGGGTAAAATGAACCTCACGCCCAATCAGGTGAACGTTGTGCCCGGTCACATCGCATTGGAGGTGGACCTCCGAGCACTTGATCATGAGATATTTGACAAAATCAAGCGGGAAATCTTGGAAGCTTGCAAAGCCACAGCACAGCGAAGGGGTCTGGAGATCTCCCTGACTCAAACCTCGGCTGAACCACCTATTGAATTACCGGAAAGCCTCTCACATATGATCGCCAAGGTCTGCGAAACCCTCGGTGTTTCTTATCTGATGATGCCGAGCGGTGCAGGCCACGATGCCAATCGGATGGCCAAGATCACACGTACGGCTGTAATTTTCGTGTCCAGCCACCAGGGCTTAAGCCACTGTCCCCAAGAGTGGACGGACGAAAGAGATATTGAAACTGGCGTTCGGGTTTTATGCGAAACCTTGGTCAGACTCGCTAATGAGGACGGATGAGGTGAAGAAGATTGTCGATCTCATTGTAACAGGCGAGGTTTACACAGGTGGGAGCCTTCTTGAAGAGACGTCTCTAATCATAGATGGGGGGAAGGTTTCGGGCATTGGCAGGTTCCCAGATCTCCCGAATTCAAAGGAGACGATTCATTTCAAAGGAATCTGGATCCTTCCCGGCGCCATTGATGCTCACGTTCATTCCCTTAGCAATCCAGATGAGGGGTTTTTTCACGCCACTCGAGCGGCGGCCGCAGGGGGAGTAACCACTATTATTGATCATCCCCTTGATTCCCCGAAAGGCATAAAGAGCGTCGATGATCTGGAAAAGAAAATTGCCTTGATCGAGGGGGAATCCTTCGTCGATATAGCCCTTCTCGGGGGACTCGTCGATTCGAATCTTGATGAAGTCGAGCCCTTTTGGAAGGCTGGGGTCTGTGGTTTCAAGATTCTCATGCACGAGACAGCCCCTCAACGGTTTTCACGCATGCACGATGGCCACCTCCTCGAAGCATTCGAGAAGATTGGGGCTACGGGCCTTCCTGCCGGGGTCCATGCGGAGAATGACGAGGTTATCAAGTACCGCGTGGATCAATGGAAGCGTGTGGGATCCCTCTATCCTATGGCCCACTGTGAAACCCGACCTCCCGTTACAGAGATCGAGGCAGTCCATAAAGCCTTAGACTTTGCCAATCACTCGCGCGTTCACCTCCACCTCTTCCACCTCAGTCTCTCCCAGGATTTCTGCCTTATTCATCAGTACAGGGAGAAGGGCCTAAAGGTGACCTCGGAGACATGCCCTCATTACCTCCTTCTCTCCGAGGAGTCAATGAATCGGTTCAAGGGATATGCCAAAATTAACCCGCCTCTCAGACCCAGAGCGGAAGCTGAGGCCCTCTGGAAACTCCTCGCGATGGACAAGATCGATCTCGTCACGTCCGATCACGCCCCCTGGTTTCCCGAACATAAGGAACATGAGTCAATCTTTGATTGTTCTTCTGGGACGCCGGGTGTTCAGGCTCTTCTTCCTCTCATGCTGAGCGAAGGGGTGGCAAAGGGGAGGATTTCATTAAAACAAATGGTCAATCTCCTTTCCGAGAATCCTGCGAAGACATTCGGCCTCTACCCTAAAAAAGGGAGCCTGCTTCCGGGATCGGATGCCGATGTTGTACTCATCGATCCGAGGAAGAGATGGCGACTTCGGGGAGACGAGATGCAGACCGCGGCTAAGTGGACGCTCTTCGAGGGAATGGAGATACAGGGAAAAGTGATCATGACCATTGTTGGTGGGAAGATCGTCTATCGGGATGGAACCTTCGGGGAGAACCCGATCGGAAAATTCGTTTCTCCCGTTATTCAGTAGAGGGATTATAGAATGAGTTAGGATCTTCGTCCGACCATCAAACCCTAACCCCTTTGCCCCTCAACCAGATGAGGGACCAATTCCTCAACGTCTAGCCTTTTCGCACGATAACTGGATTTGGGTTTGGAGGAATACGTCGTACGTAGTTAATCAGGGAATTTCCCATGCCGGAAAACTGAATTTCGATCCTATCACCGTCCCAAAGAGGGCCCCTGCTTCCGTCCGTTCTTATCAATGTAGAGAAACTCCCCATTTAGCTCTACCCGTGCTTTTCCATTTTCAAAATTCGAGGCATTCCCAAATTCTAGCGGAATCACGATCTGACCCTTCTTGTCAATGTATCCCCACTTTCCACCAGTTCTCATCGAATGTTCTCCATCAATAACTACTTCCCTGCATCCCATACATATCGCCGAGAGTCCTTCATGAAAAGGCAATGCAAAGTCAAACTCAGGCCTGATAACCATCCTCCCTTTTTTGTCAAAAAAGCCAAACTTATTTTCTTTTGTAAATCTCGCTAATCCTTCCCGAAAGTAATCAGGACCATTATCAAAAATAAACGGTCTGATTACTACTCTCCCCTTCTTATCGATATACGCCCAACCACTCTCATCGACAACTGCTGCAATTCCTTCGGGAGAAAAATCATGTGCCATAATGAATTGCGCTTCAATAACAACTCTGCCGTTTTCATTCATGTAACCCCATTTCCTGTCTTGCTCGAAAAGAACCAATTGTCTTTGTCCAGAGCTCGCATGTAGATTGACAACTATTACCGCGAGTATGAGAACAGGCACGAAACAAAACCTTCTTGAAAGTGTCAACGGCAGCCGCAACATTTTCTTTCTATATCCTAGGCCGTTCATCTTGTCCCCGTTTCAAGAATTCCGAAATGATTTGTTTACATACAAATACATATTTAATTACTGACAAGCTTAAATCGCTCGGTCAAAGCTGTCAAATTTCTTTTGCTTACCAGTTGTATAATGAATCATCCTGAAAGCTCAATTTGTTACTTTTCTTCTTGTTTTCTGTCACCATGAGCTCTCTGGGGCATAGTTGCCCCCGTGATAGTTATTTTGTCTGAAAAACAACCTCAATCCTACTGCAAGGAAATTCATGATTGAAGACGTTTTGGCAGGCCCCGGTTTGAAGCTGATGGCATCGGAGGATGTCTATTGCGTAAGCCTATTTGAGAAGCTTCAGCACGAATGTTCGCTCGATCTTACCCGGGGAGCTCAATGCACTTCGTGGAAAGAGCTAAAGGGCTGCCCAGATCTGGTTAGAATGGCATCGAATTTGCTTAAAAGACCGCGGACATTTGTTTCGGGTTTCTTGAGCTGATGAAGATGCGTTTTCGACGATTTGTTTTTCCATTTTTCCTGGCCCTTCTCGTTTTTCTATCCGTTTTATCGGGCAATCCGTTGGCGCGCGAGCGCTGGGAAAAGGCAAGGGCGAAAATTGACGGGGATGTGTGGACTCAGCCTCCGAAAGGGATTGCAGTTAGTCCGGATGAAAGCCGGAAGGAACACATGCTCTTCATCCTGGATGCCTCCGGGAGTATGTGGGGTCAAGTCTCACTGAAAAGGCCGGGCAGCACTCGTAACCAGAAATGTAAGATTGAGATCGCGGCAAAAGTGCTGGAGGAATATGTCGACGATTTGAATGAAAAGAAGATGAACGTGGGACTGAGGGTCTTCGGACGGCATCGGGAATTGGGTTGCAAGGACTCCCAATTGGTTATCCCGGTGGGGGTTCTGGACAAGCAGGCCTTCAAGAGGATGGTGAGGGAGATCAAGCCCGGGCACTTGGGGAAGACTCCTATTGCCTATTCCCTCCGTAAGGCTTTGATGGATATCTCCACGCCCCATGATATTCGGCGATTTATTGATTCCGGTGAGCTTTCAGGGGGCAAGAAGAGCATCATCCTGATCACCGATGGTAAAGGAGGCTGTGATAGCATTGAAGAGGTGAATGCTTTGCAGGAGGACCTGAGGCGCCTTGGCGTAGATATCGTGGAGATCAACGTCATCGCGTTGGAAGTCCCTCAGGGAAGGCAAGACGACCCTCCGGCTGAGATGGGAAGTCAACTGGATATGGAGGACCATTTGAGAAAGATTAGCCGAAGTACTGAGGGGCAATACATCAGCATTGAGGCCAAGCCCAGCATGGGAATCGAGGAGTTTGAGAGACAGGTGAGCAAGTCAATGAGAATCGTGGCACCAACCAATACGAGAGAGAGGCTTCTCAGCTTTCTCTACCGAAGCATTGATCGGATAAACGAGTTCGTCTCGACCCACATGTCGGTCACCGTAGTCCCCACCATGGTTCTCCTCTCCATATTCATCTTCTTCTCGATGAGGTGGCTGTTCCAGAGATAGTCGGCTTCTGTACTACCCCGCTCAATTTCCCGTTGACTTCTCATTGGGGGGAGACTACCCTTATACCTGCTCATTTGCGAAAAGGATTGAGGGGGGAAGAGATGGAAAAACCGGATTCCCTCATGAGGGAAATGAAGGAACTCCTAAGGCCAATGGAGGAGAAGATTCTCCAGCATCCCTATCTTGCCGACTTGGAGGGGAAAAAGATCGGGCGTGAAAAATTGAAGTACTTCGTCGGTGAACAGCATCGCATCATTCCGAGCGACCTGCGAAGCGTTGGTGTGCTCCTTACGAGGCATGGGGTCCCTCCGGGACGGGATTTCTTCTGGATGGTGCTCCAAGGCGAGGTCGAAGCCCTTAGAGCCCTTGAACGGTTTTCCTCCGCACTGGGAATATCGGCCCAGGAGCTGGAGGAGTATGAGCCGTTGCCCGAGGCGCAGGCCTACAAGGCCTATATGGCATGGCTTGCCCTGTACGGGAGTGCCGCAGAGGTGGCAGGGGCTTTCCTGGCGAATTTCCCGGCATGGGGTGCTAACTGCGGAAGGATGAAGGCGGCACTCATGGAGGGATATGGGTTTAAGGGTGAGGATCTCTATTTTTTCGAGCTGTTCAGCACCCCGGTGCCCGAATTCGAGGAAAAGGCCCGGCTCGTTATCACGAGCGATATTTCTCGAGGGGTTGATCCGGGGTCCATAAAGGAGGCAGCGAGGATGCTTCAGGGGTACGAGCTCATGTATTGGGATACCCTCCATCGGGTATCGTCGAAATAATCGCCGTATCTTCGGGGTATTTCGCCATGAAGTTCACGGACACCTTACGTGAGAAGGCCGACGCCATTTGGGAGGCCAATTTCGATCATCCATTCGTGCGGGGAATCGGCGATGGAAGCCTGGACGAAGAGAAGTTTAAATTCTATCTCGCCCAGGATTACGTTTACCTGAAGGACTTCTGTCGGTTCCTTGCCATTGCCGTGGCGAAAAGCCGCGACCTGGATTCCATGGGGAGGTTTTCGAACCTCCTCGGGCTCACGTTGAAGGTGGAGATGGACCTTCACCGGTCCATCTGCAGCGATTTCGGCATATCTGCAGAGGAGCTGGAAGGAACCGAACCGGCTCCCTACTGCTTGGGATATTCGAGCTATCTCCTGAGAATCGCATACGAGGGGGATTTCCTTGACCTTTTGACTGCCTTTCTCCCCTGCGAGTGGGGATACGTTGAAATAGGCACACGCCTAAGGGCCGAGGGCGTACCTTCCCATTCCCACTACGCCAAATGGATCGAGACCTACGCCTCGCCGGAATTCAGGGAGTTGACCGATTCCCTTAAGGATTTGCTCAACGAATTGACAGAGGGGGCATCGAAGGATAAGTTGGATCGTCTTCAGGAGGTCTTCAACTTCTCGAGCCGATGGGAACGCCTCTTTTGGGACATGGCTTGGAATCGGCAGACTTGGATAGCTTAGGAGGAGGCCATTTGCTCGGAGTATGTCGGGGGGATACGTTCAGGCAGGAATTGTTTCTCGTACAGGGCGATGAAGCGGATAGCGATCTTGGCAGCAGGGTGGATATGCCTTACGTTGGGTATCGTGGGATTATTCCTCCCGGTACTCCAGGGATTTCTCCTCATTGGGGTTGGGTTATGGCTCCTCTCCAAGGAGAGCAGGACCATCAGGGAGTTCACCAATCGATTGGTGAAGAGGTACCCGCGGCAACACCAACGGCTTCTGGCTTGGAAAAGCCGGGTATTAGCGCTTTTCAAAAGATGAGGCCAGAGAAGCTGCCGAGAGCCCAATGGATCGAGCGGTTACGCGGGGCTCCACAGCGGAGATAGCTCAGTTCGCTTCTCGGGGCCGTTTTTCTTTTCCAAGGCCTCTTGTTCGTGCTTGCAATGGATGCAGAGGGTGGCCATTGGCCTGGCCCGCAACCGTTTCAGGGAAATTCCCTCGCCACATTCCCCGCAGACGCCGAAGGTACCGTTCTCTATCCTTTCCAATGCCTCTTTGATCTTGAGTATCAGCTTGCTCTCGCGGTCCCTCAGGCGCAAGAGGAAATCCCTCTCCAGCTGATTGGACGCCTGATCCATGGGATCCGAGGGTGACTCCTCGGTTGCCTTTACCGTATTTTTCGTCTTCTCAGCTTCCATCAACAACTCCTCTAACCGCCGGGTGAGGAGCTTCCTGAAGAAGTTGATGTCCTTTCGTCTCATTCTGTCCCCCATTAAGCAATGACGTATCATGCATCAGCCAGTTTGAGCCGGTTATTGTAATATAATCTACATTTACGTAAATGTCAATATTGCCCGAGAGGAAGTTTCCCGATTCTCTCGAAAAATCCCAAAACTACCGGTTTTTATTGACAAACCGAAGGGAAATGGGGTAGGTGTTATAGGGAAATTAACCGGGTTAGTCCTGAAGGAGAAGCGGCTTGGAGACTTTGCGGTATTGGAACTCTCAACTTGAGCGGGTGGGCAATGCCCTCATCCCGGGAGTTATCCACCCGAATCACCTGACTTTTATGAGGGTGATTGCCGTTCCCATCCTTATCCTGTTGCATTACTGCAATGCTCAATTCACCTGGATGTTCATCATCGTGCTCTTTGCCCTTCTCACGGATTTTTTCGATGGTTTGACGGCGAGGAGTCGCAATCAAATCACCCATCTGGGGACCGTGTTGGATCCCATAGCGGATAAGGTGCTGGCTTTGACGGCCCTCCTTATCCTGATCTATAGGGGCATCGTCCACTGGAAACTGATACTCTGGATGTGTTTAGCGGAAAGCCATCTTGCGATCCTTCCAACTTTGGACTATCTGCAGACGCGCCGAGGAAAGCCAAGAGATCCGTCCGACACCTGGGTCAATAGAATCAACCCCAATATTCACGGGAAACTGAAGGTCCTCTTCTATAGCATCTCATTTGGCTTGCTCTTTCTGGGCCCAGCCACCAAAAGCGATGGGATGGTTTCATGGGGTTTGTACATGGCCTATGTGGGCGTATTCTTCGGGGCATTGGCACTGGTTAGCTACCTGTGGGATTGGTGGAAAGGAGAAGTTTGATCAATGGCAGCGGGCGAGACGAGATCAAAAGCGCCGGGGAATCCGGGCGGGGACATCAGAGAGTACGAGAAGAAGCTAAAGGACGCGAGGAGCAAAGCCGCACAGCTGAGCCGATTATTGAAGCAGAAGGAGAGGGAAACACGCGATTTGCAGAGGGCCTTGGATAAATCCAATGAGTGGGAAAAACAGCTGATTACCTTAACGGTGTTGAGCCGAATTCTCAATTCCACCCTGGAACACAGAAGCGTGAGGAGAAGGGCTATGCAGGCGGCAACGGAGTTGATGAAGGCCGAGGTGGGATCCTTGTTGCTCATCGACGAGGAGACCAACCGGCTTTATTTCGAGGTCGCCCTGGGGGATAAAGAGGAAACGGTCAAGACTTTTCATTTGGAAATGGGGGAGGGAATTGCCGGATGGGTGGCTCAACACGGGGAGCCCCTCATCGTACATGATGCCCAAAACGATCCCAGGTTTTTCAGCGAAGTGGATAAGAAATCCGAATTTACTACGAGAAATGTGATCTGCGTTCCCGTCAAGGTGAAGGATAAGACCATAGGAGTTCTGGAGGCGATCAACAAGCTGGGCGGGGGGAGCTTTTCGGAGGATGATCTAACCATTTTTCAATCCCTGGCGGATCAGGTCGCCGTTGCCTTGGATAATGCTCGACTTCTGGAGGAGATCGAATCATTATTCTTTCAAACGGCGGAGTCATTGGCCGATGCCATCGAAAAGAGGGATCCCTATACCGGGGGACATACCAAGCGCGTGACGACGTATTCCATAGCCATGGGGGAGCAACTCAACCTGGACCCAGACGAGATGCGCCGGCTGAAGTTGGCTGCTATCCTGCACGATATCGGCAAGATTGGGGTTGAAGATATTATCCTGAGGAAAGAGGATAAATTAACCGAAGAGGAATACGACCAGATGAAAAAACACACCCTGATGGGTGCTGAGATCATCGGACATATCAAGCAGCTCCGCGGGATTATCCCGGGGTTAAAATATCATCACGAAAAGGTCGACGGAAAGGGATACCCTGAAGGCCTTGCCGACGGCAGTATTCCCCTCATCGCGAAGATCGTGGCAGTTGCCGATACCTTTGATGCGATGACCTCGGATAGGCCCTATCGAAAGGCGCTGGGAAAGGAAGAGGCCTTCAGCGAACTTCGAAGATGCGTCGGGACCCAATTCGATAGGGAACTCGTGGACTCCTTTATCAAGGCCTGTGAGGCCGGAAAGTTCTGATACCCTAACCTTTCATCCCCGTGCTCAAACCGTAAACAAAACAGGGCCATCACAATCATCCTCGAGGAAGGAGAATGACGAAGGAAAGGGATCGTTTTTCGGACCCGATACGGATTCCCATCGAGGATAGCATAGATCTCCACAGCTTTTCACCGAAGGAACTCCCCTCCCTTCTGGAAGAATACCTGCGGGAGTGCATCAAGGAAGGGATATACGAGGTGAGGATAATCCACGGAAAGGGGACGGGATATCAGCGCAAAATGGTCCATTCCTTCCTCGAAAAATCCTCCCTCGTACAGTCCTTCCACTTGGCCCCTCCGGCAGCTGGTAGCTGGGGAGCCACGATTGTCCTCCTGCGCAGGGGATGAAGTTTTTTTCTGGATTTTCGGGAGGCCGCTCCCTTGTCCCTTGACTTTCTTTTCTCGATGGATTTAATTCATTAGGCAGATAGCATTACCCAAGGAACTGCCGAGTTGCTGGTGACTCGGCGGCCTGCACCCTCTGAAATCCAATCTGAGGAAATTGGGATAGGGGAACCCACCATCGGGTGGTTTTTTTATTTGTGAATATGATGGAACATCGAAGAACAGCTGATGTGAAGGTGATCTTTGGCCTCTTTCTCGTTCATTTCATTGGCGATTTTTATGTCTCTTTTATCAGTCCTCTTTTACCCGTGTTTGTCGAGAAGTTTTCCCTCACATTAACACAGGTCGGACTGATGGTGGGGATAAGCCGCGTTCTGGCCTTTGTTGTCCAGCCTCCAGTAGGATACCTTGCCGATCACTACCGAACGCGTTTCTTTGTCCTCGGCGGGCCGCTGCTGGCCATTGTCTTTGTTCCCCTTGTTGGTATAGCCCCTGGCTTCTTGGCATTGATTATTTTTATATCCCTGGGGTCCATAGGTTCGTCCATGTTTCACCCGACGCTTGCCGGCATGGTCTCGACATATTCAGGCCGGCATTTGGGTTTTTCTATGTCAATTTTCAACATGGGCGGAACCCTTGCTTTTGCGGGGGGACCCCTCTTTATCGCGTATTGTGTGACTTTCTATGGCCTGCGGACATCCCCATACACGATGATCTTTGGCTTAGCGGCGATGGTTCTTCTGTTCAAGATCATACCTCTTCCTCAAGGGG
>Ga0180437_10009992_pt1 | contig 11648 bp, 9 predicted proteins | sample SS_ome_4_FD_132410 | JGI IMG/M metagenome (GOLD analysis project Ga0180437, IMG submission 132410) | Hypersaline lake sediment archaeal communities from the Salton Sea, California, USA - SS_3_D_1 metaG | ecosystem: Environmental > Aquatic > Non-marine Saline and Alkaline > Hypersaline > Sediment... | reverse complement strand
GGCAACGGTTCGACGGGACTCGCCGCAGGCCACGGCAGCGGGCAGGGGGTGTACGTGGGCGAATACGCCACGCTGGCCTTCACCAACACGATCCTCGCCGGGTACAGCAGTGTGGGCATCACCGTCACGGCCGGCAGTACGGCCACGCTGGAGGCTACCCTATGGTATGGTAACGGTACGAACACCGGCAGCGGCACGATCCTCATCGGCACGGTCAACGTCTACGACGACCCGGTCTTCGTGGACCCCGCAGCCTGGGACTACCACCTCGGCGACGGCTCGGCGGCGATTGACGCAGGGGTGGACGCGGGCGTGACGACCGACATTGACGGCGACCGACGGCTCTGGCCGTACGACATCGGCGCCGACGAGGTTGTAAGGCGCCTCTACCTGCCGCTGGTGATGCGGCGCGGCTAGCGGCGCTGCCCCCGGCATCGTACCAACGCCCTCCGTCCCGTCGGGCAGAGGGCGCTAGCGCAGGTAGCAGTCACCTTGTCACTCCAACGGGTGCAGGGCGTGTACGTCGTCATACTGCCGGCCCATGGCCACGTTCACCGCGCCAGCGTTCATCTCGTACACAATCGACCACTGGGTGCCATCCTGCGACACGTCCTCCAGCAGGTCGATGGCATTCTGTGTGGTCATCTGTCCTTCGATCTCCGCCAGTCGCTGGCTGATCGCGTCATACCGCCAGCACATGCCATCTGCAGACGCGCCGGCCGAGGCGCGCAGGAAGTTGGTGGCGAGATGCCAGGGGGCCTGGTTGGGGATGATCACCATCTCACCCTGGTAGAACTCCACCAGCGCCGCACGTCCCGACCGGTCGGCGATCAGGTAGTGGATGGGAGGGCCGCCTCCAAAGTCGACGTTGTAGCTTCGCAGGATATCCACCGCCTCGTCCACGTTGCTGGCGTGGTCCAGCATCTCGCGAATCACCCCCAGCGAGCCGACGGTCTCCTTGTCCGGATCGGGCTGCATCTCCCCTGGCGGCACGGCGGCCATGCCGACGACCAGGCCATGTTCGTTCATGCCGTCGAAGGGCAGGAACGGTGCACTCAGGAGTGATCGACGCTCGGCGAGGGGTAAGTCGGGCAGCGTGCTGGCCTTAGCACCCTCGAACCCCAGATACGCGATGTCCACCATCGAGACCGAGGCATACCCGCCCGGTGGGTCGGTGAACAGGAGCACCGCCGGACTGTAGTCCCAGTCGAAGTTGCGCCCGTAGAGCATGTGGTCCGCGTCGCCCAGGGCCGCGAAGAGTGAGCATGCCCACACGGGCGGCAACGTCGCCGGATCGGGGTCAGGCAGGCTTATGCCCGCTGCCCACCGGGCATTCTCAGTAGAGGATGCGCGCTGGGGATAGGCACCATGGTAGCGCATGGTGTACAGCGGGTAATCATCTACCTGCTCCAGGCTGTCCAGCGTCGCGGCCTCTGCGTGCGACAGGCCATCCGCGCGGGGCTCCTCTGTTGGCGCGGGAGTCGGGGGTGAGGTCGGAGCGGACGCCGGGACTGCTGTTGATTCGGGCTGGACGGGCGTCGTGCTGGCGACCGGTGGTGGAGACGCGGGGATTGCTGTCTGTGTGGGAGAACCGGGCATCCCGCTGGTGGACGGTGGGGCAGGCGGAGGTGCCACTACGGGAGCGCGGCACCCCGCTACAAGAAGAAGCAGGAGTAGAACAATCGGTTTCACTTGGGATCACCGCTCCTTTCGTGCTGTGGCATCGTGGTTGATCGCTCGTGAGACGTGAAACGTGAAGCGTGAAACGGGTCACGGATTGGCAAGTAGGGCCGATTCAGCCTGTGCCCGCGCCAGGTTACGTTTGACAATCTCGTGGTAGTGAGGGAACGCCTCTGCCGTCAATATCGACAATGCGGTTTCAAAGTGCGTGATGGCGCGGTGCAGGTTCTGCCCCCGATCGCCTCGCATGCGATCTGCGTACTGGTTGCCTAGCCAGCCCTGGAGTGAAGCCCACTCCTGTCTCTGCTCTCCTGCTTCCTGGTCCCTGGCCGCAATTGCCTGCTGGTACGCGGCGATGGCCTGGTCTTGAAACTCCCCCCAACGTGCGTAGTCGTCCAGTTCACGGTAGATGTTGGCCAGGTCGCGGCACAGGGAGGCGACGCGGGGCCAGTTGGCGTCGCTGGCGGCCTGTTCGCGCTTCAGCCGTTTCTCGTACAGTGATGCCCGCCTGCGCAGTTCATCCGGAGGCAGCAGCGTGCGGTGAAATTGATCCAGCATGCTCACTATCGCTTCGGCGTGCATCGGCGACCGAGCGCCTGGTTCGCGCATCGGGGCCTCGAAGAAGAACAACCCACTGCGGGCGGCGAAGATGTCGGCCGCGTGCTGCGTCACCTGCCCCAGCGTGCTCTGGCTCAGCCAGAAGACGAGTGGCACGTTCAGCCGGCTGATCCGTTCCCGCTGGAAGTTGAGCGCCCGCAGCACGCGGGCGGCGTCCTTGTCGTCTGGAGCGGCCAGGCCACGAAAGCGGACGAACACGACGTGGGCGCGTGGCCGGTCGCGGACGAGGTTGAGCGCTGCTGGGATGGGCGTCTCCTTCGCTGGCTCATACAGCAGGTGTTGCTCCAGCCGCCCGGCCAGGTCAGGTTGCTCGCGTGAGAGCTCGGTTTCGAGCAGGCTCCGGCTGCCCTCTGCTTCGGCTTCGACGTGCTCGCGCACGTGTCGCATCAACCGCTCGCGCAGCGGGCCCTCCTCGCACACGGCGAAGAGGAACGCACCACGCGGATTGAGATCCAGCGCGTCGCACAGGAGCGCCAGTTCCAGGCTCAGGTCCGTTGATGGGGTGGGTTCAGTCCGCCTGGCGGAACTCATCCGCGCGTTCCTCCAGCAGCGGCCGGACGATGGGGTGTACGGACCACCAGGCGTCGCCGCCGTCGTATTCCAGCAGGCTCAGGTTGTGAAGCAAAACGATCCAGCCATTTCCCTTCCAGGGGACGGTCGGGGTCGAACAATGCGTAGGCTTCGGCCAGGTTCTCGGCTTTGCGCAGCGGTTCCATAGTGGTTCTCCCCTCTAGCAACGCGTCTTCCAGAAGATTATAGCACAAGCTCCACACGGGACAACCAGGGCGCGAGTGGGTGCGTCATTGTCCCCTCTCCCTTCCAGGGAGAGGGTTAGGGTGAGGGTGTCCCCTCTCCCTATCAGGGAGAGGGCCAGGGTGAGGGTGATTTGCCGTCCGTATCGTTCAGTGCTACTATGTGTTTTACTACCGTGGGTGAGGTGCATTATGCGAGTCATTGTTGTAGGAGCGGGGGCTGTCGGAGGATTCGTCGGGGCACGGCTGGCCCTGGCGGGCAATCAAGTCACGCTGGTGGGGCGACCCTGGCTGGTCGACGCCGTACGGGGGCATGGGCTGCGGTTGATCGAGCCCCGCCGGGAGCGCGTCGTGCAGCGAGGGCTTGGCGTTGTCGCCAGTGTCGCCGAGGCGTCCGCTCCTGGCCCTTTTGACCTGGCGCTGCTCACGGTGAAAACCTACGATGTCGCCACCGCTGCCAGCGAGATGCAGGAAGCTGGCCTGGGGCACCCGCCGGTAGTGTGCCTGCAGAACGGCATCGGCAGCGAGGAGCGACTCAGCCAGGCCTTTGGTCCGGATCGAGTCATCGCCGCGTCGCTCACCCAGCCGGTGAGCGTGCCGGAACCGGGCGTCGTGCGGTTGGTCAAGACGCGCGGTGGAATCGCCTTAGCGCCGGTGGCACGCGAAGCGAATATCGCCCACGTGGCGTCGATCTTGGAGAAGGCCGGCCTGAACGTGCGCGTATACCGGGACTACCGGACGGTCAAGTGGTCCAAGCTGCCGCTCAACATCCTGGGCAATACCATCCCGGCCATTCTGGATATGCCGCCCGGGGAGGTCTACGCTCATCCCGGGTTGCTGCGGGTGGAGGTCGCCGCGATGCGGGAGTTGACGGCGGTGACTCGGGCGCTGGGCGTGCGGATAGTGAACCTGCCCGGCTATCCAGCGCGCCCGCTGATGTGGGCGTTGGGTCACCTGCCCGCGCCGCTACTGTCCCCGCTGTTGCATCGCCTGGTGGGTGGAGGGCGCAAGGGACGGGTGCCCTCGTTGCTGCGCGGGCTCACGCAGGCGCGGACGGTTTCCGAGGTCACCGATCTGAACGGGGCAGTCGTCCGCTGTGGTGCGCGCGCAGGGGTACCCACGCCCGTCAACCGGCTGCTGACTGAGACGCTGGAGGCGATCTACGCTGGCGGGGCAGACGTGTGGAGCGAGTGGCGTCACCGGCCAGAGCGGTTGGTCGAGGCATGCAAAACGCCCGCCGCGGTTGGACAGGCGCGACGGGCCTGATGGTGTCACTCCGGTCTTACGGGCTCACGCCAGGCGTTCGAGGACACCGTTGAGATAGTCGGTGACCTGCGAGGCTGTCGGAAGCGAGAGTGCGTGGTCGGCGATTTGCCGGGCCTCGGCCATTGTCAGCGTGCGGATGAGTTGCTTGGCCAGCGGGATGGCGCTGGGTGTCATGCTGAACTCGTCCAGCCCCAATCCCAATAGCACCGGGATCACGTTCCGCTGGCCGCCCATCTCGCCACACACACCCACCCACTTGCCTGCCGCGTGGGCGGCCTTGATCACCTGGGCGATCAGGCGCAGCACGGCCGGGTCCAAGGGCTGATACAGGTCTCCCAATCGCTCATTGCCCCGGTCGGACGCCAGCGTGTACTGGGTCAGGTCGTTGCTCCCAATGCTGAAGAAGTCTATCTCCGGCGCTAACACGTCAGCCATCAGCGCCGCCGCCGGGGTCTCCACCATGATGCCGGTCTCAATCTCCTGGGCGTATGCAATTCCCTCGGCTGCCAGTTCTGCCTGGGCCTGGCGCATCAAGCCTTTTATCCAGCGCACCTCGTCCAGCGTCGCGACCAGTGGGAACATCACCTTCAGGTTATGCCCGACTCCGGCCCGCAGGATGGCCCGCAGTTGGACGCGCAGCAGGTCCGGGTATAGCCGTGAAAGGCGGATGGCCCGTACCCCCAGGGCAGGGTTGGCCTCCTCCGGACGGGCGATCGAGGGCAGGGGCTTGTCCCCGCCCACGTCCAACGTGCGCGCGATGACTGGTCGTTGCCCCATAATCTCGGCGATGGCGCGATAGGTCTGCGTCTGCTCGTCCTCGTCGGGCAATGTGCTTCGATCCATGTAGAGGAACTCGGTGCGTAACAGGCCGATGCCCTCCGCGCCCTGTGCCAGCGCCTCCCGTGTCGACGCGATGTCGCCGACGTTGGCCACCACCTCGACCCGGTGCCCGTCCTGCGTGATAGCGGGCGCTTCGATCTGCCGCAATGCCTCGGCTTGCAGCGCTGCCCGCCGCTCTCGCCGCTCCTGGTATTCCTGCACCACCTCGGGCGACGGCTCGACCGCCACCACGCCCGCCTCGCCATCCACGGCCAGGCGTGCGCCATCGGGCACCTGCAGCAGTGATTCGCCCAGACCCACCACGGCGGGCAGGTTCCACATCCGTGCCAGGATGGCCACGTGTGAGGTCGCTCCCCCCATCGCCGTGCACAGGCCGATGACCTTGTCGCGATCCAACCGCGCTGTATCCGAGGGAGTCAAGTCCCGTGCCACCACGATCACTGGCTCGGGCAGCGTGCTCAGCGGGCGCTCCTCTGGCACCCCCAGCAGGATGCGCAGGACCCGGTTGCCCACGTCTCGCACGTCGGCCGCTCGCAAGCGCATCAGATCGTCCTCCATACGCTCGAAGCGGGCCACCCATTCGGTGATGGTCGTCTCCACCGCGAATTCGGCATTGCTGGACGCCTGGCGGATGTTCTCCTCGATGGCCCCCACCAGGGCCTGATCCTCCAGCATCATACGCTGGAACTCGAAGATGCGCGCCACGTGCTCGTCCTGTTCCGCTACCTCCTCCTGTAGGACGTTGAGATCCTCCCTCGCCTGCTCCAGTGCCTCGTGGAGCCGCGCTATCTCGGCGTCGGCGTCGGCGACTGTGCGACGTTCGATCTGCAGCGCGAGCGGATGATAGACGAACGCTGGAGCCACGGCGACTCCTTCGGATGCTGGAATGCCCTGTAGCTGTCCTTGTGTTACTTCCTGCTTAGGAGGAGCCTTCTCCGCCGGAGGGGCGACCGGGACGGGGGCGGGTGGGGGTGGGGGTGGATAAAGAACATCCGTGGGTGGGGCCTGCGTGACCACCGTTGCTGCTCCCTCCATCTCGCTGAATCCGTTCTCCACCAACTGGCGCAGGGCGGCGACAGCCTCGGCCGCGTCCTCGCCCCGGGCCACGATGCGGATGTGTTCGCCTTGCCACGCCGTCCCCCGGCTGGCGACGTCCATCATGCTTTTGGCATTGGCCGGTGGGCGATTGTGCGTCACGTTCTGCACCGTGATGTCGGCCTGGTAGCCCATCGCCGTCCGCACGAAGAGAGACGCCGGACGGGCGTGCAGGCCGGTGGGGTTGAGCACCGGCACGTCTACGCGCTCCACTGGCCCGGCCTCCTCGGCCACGGCCGTCACCTCTGCTTCAACCGGGGGAGCTTCCGAGGGAATCTTGGGGACGTCGAGTGCTCTCTCTGCCGCGTCCCGTACCGTCTTCAGGTCTCCTCCCCCGGCGGCAGCCACCACTGCCGCGATAGCTCCCTCCACCAGCGGGGCGTCGGTCAGATGAATCCGGCCCTGCTGTTCTGGAGGAAGGAACTCGACCGCCATCTGAGTCACCATCACCGCACTGCCCAGGTCGGCCAGTACCAGCACGTCTCCCTGGTCCAGTACCTGTTCGAGTGCCTGGGTCACCTTCTCCAGGCTTGTCCCCACGCTGCCATCGTCTGTCCCCCCGGCTGGGATGACGGGTACCGGCTGCCCTCCTGCCATCTGGAGGGCTAGATTGCAAACCCCGGCGGCGAGCTCTTCGCTATGAGAAACCACGACGATACCGACCACGTCTCACCTCTTCTACGCCAATAACAGGCTGCTTAGGTGCCAGGTACCTCCAAGTGCCACCTGAAAAGTCCCCAAACTGGCCTATGAGAATGCAACTCCGACGAGTTCCAGCAGATCCAGATGCCTGGCATCTGATTAGCCCCGTGCTACTATTCCTCCAGCGCACGCTATCCTCCTAGCGCACGCTATCCTTCTAGCGCACGCTATCCTTCTAGCGCACTCACCAATTCACGGCAGAAAGCTGGGATATCTTCGACCACCCGGCCCCAGACCAGGTTGCCGTCCCGGAAAGCGGGTTCGTCCGCCCACGTCGCCCCGGCATTGACCACGTCATCCTTGATGCCCAAAGATCCGGTGGCGCGGTGTCCCTGCAGGATTCCGGCCGAGATCAGAACCAGACCACCGTGGCAGATGGATGCTATCACCTTCCCTTGCTCGTACGCTCCTCGCACCAGAGCGAGGATGCCTTCGTAGCGGCGCAGCTTGTCAGGGGCCCAACCTCCTGGGACGACCACGGCGTCGAACTGCTCTACTGTGACCTCGTCCGCTCCTTTCTCTGCGGTAGCCTTCAGTCCGCCGGATTTGCTGGCATAGCTATCGCCGGGATGAATGCCCACAACGGTGACCTGTGCCCCTTCTTCCTGCAATCGCATCAAGGGCACCCAGAACTCCAGATCCTCGTACCCTGGTCCGACCAATACGGCAACTGACTTTCCCAAAAGTGTCTGCTGTCCCATGCTGTTGTACTCTCCTCATCAACTCATTCGACGTCCTGTTCCTCGTCACCCGCCGCCAGCGGTGAGCACGCGGGACAATCGACTACCTCGATAGGTAGGGCATCTGTGCGCGCGCCAGGGCCCACGTAGCCCACCGCTCCGCAGCGACAGGCGTACCATCCTTCGTGTACCTGCTTGAAGTGGAGGCGGGACGCCGTCAGATCCACGACCTCGGCGGCGCTCTTCCAGCGGGCGTTGGTCAACAGCCGCTGGCAACCCGCCGTCTGTAATTGGTCGAAGTACTGTCCGAAGTGCTGACAGTGACGCATCAAGAGCACGGCGAGCGTGACGCCGGGGGGGATGGGGATATCCAGCGCGTTGGCGCAAGTGACGTGTAAGGTGCGAGGCAGACATAGGCCGATGTCCTCCAGAGCCGGGCCGACGACCAGCGGGTTGACCTCCACCGCGTAGACCCGCCGTGCCCGCTCCGCTATCCGCAGTGCCAACCGTAAGTCGCCAGCGCCGATCTCCAGTACCACGTCGTCAGGCTGGATGTGGCACAGCACAATGCCATACGTCTGCTCGTCGTAGGGGCTGAACCATCCCTCCCAGTCAACCAGTCCATGGAGACGGGCGAAGGATGCGAAGCCCGCGTCAAACTGGCCTCGCCGTGCTTCGGTATGTACCTCCAGGCGGTGCAGGATGTCCTCCATGCTGCCTCAACGGCGTGTGCCGCTCTCCTTGAGATTCTGGGCGATCACCTCGGCCTCTCGGAATAGCATTTCCTGAGGAATGCCGTCCGCTTGTGTGTTCTCTGTGCCCGGTTTGGTCTCTGGCGGAACCGCCGGTGGAGCCAGCGCTTTTGCCGGGGTGGGTGTTTCCTCGGTGCCTTCTGTCTCAGTAGTCTGATCTATGGGCTGGCTTTGGTGTGCCTTCACTTTGGTGTGCCTTCACTGGTGATGCTACTGCTCCTGTTCGTCGTTCCGCCGCTTGTCGCGTCTCTTGATGATCGGCCACCCGGAGCGATGCATGATTGTGACCCAGAACCCAATCCAGGCCACCGCGAAGAGGATCATGCTGGGCTTTCGATCTGCCACGTAGAACATATACTCGCTGAGGGCCAGCGGCACGAGAAAGATCAGTATCCACCCCCAGAGCGGAATCCAGCCGAATTGATCGGCTTGTTCCTCAGGATTCCGGGCGCGTGATGATGATTTCTTCCCCTGACGTTTTTTGGTCTTGGTCATAGATTCATCCTGATGTGCATCGTAGGCTGATGGTAATAAGCGAACATCGGCGCTGATGGCCGTCCCTGAATGTGAGCGGCCTGCCGCGCCGATGTTAAGCCCTGGACAACAATGGTCTTCTTCAGCCAGTCATGGTTCGAGGCACTTGGAGCGACGTTACACCGCTGTGGGCAACGGCTCCAGGTGCGTGCGGCAGGGTGCTTCGATTCCCATCTTGGCGCAGACCAGGTTGACGGTCCTCTCGGCCATCAGACGGGCGGTACATACCTTACCACCGGTTATCGTGACGAAGCCACCCACACTATCCAGTTTCTCGTGGTCCAGGACGAAGAAGGCCCTGCTGACCTCTCTGCCTTCCTCCGTTGTCTCGTCATCCACAGGAGGTTCGTACAGCGGGCGGACGCCCGCATAGCACCGCTGCATGCGCATGTCGTCGATCACGGGCAGCATCTCGGTGCACTGGTCCAGCATTTTGTCCACTTCCCATTCCTCAATGCCGAAATGGTCCGGATCGTCGATCGTCACTGAGGTGGTGCCCAGCACGATGGTAGTGCCCACGGGGACGATGATGTCGCCGTCGGAAGGATAGCGGCAGCGGTTGAGCACCCGCCTGATGGGCCGGCTGTCCAGCACAACCATCGTGCCCTTGCTGAGGACCATCGGGATGTGGATGTTGGCCAGGGCACCTATTTTGTCTGCCCACGGGCCAGCGGCGTTGACCACGTAGTCGGCGTGGACGATGTACTCGTCTCCACAGGTCTGATCCACGGCCTTGATCCCGATCACGCGATCGTCTTCGCGCAGGAGCTCTGTCACCGGCGTGAATAGGAACGTGCGAGCGCCATGTTCCTTGGCTGCAGCGACGCTGCCTGTGCACAGGTCCCAGCCGTCAATGCTGCCGTCCGGCACGCTGACCGCGTAACGGGTCTTGGGGCACAGTTCTGGTTCTTCCCGCAGCGCTTCCGTGGCGTTGAGCACCTCGGTCGGGATGCCCACCTTGGCGCAGCCGTCTAGGAACAGTGGCAGGAATTCCTCGTCTTCGTCGTCGATGGCGACGAAGAAGCCCCCGGTTTCTTCGATGGCCTGAGGGGCGATCTTGCATAGGATCACCTGTTCATCGATGCATTCCTTGGCAGCGGGTTGATCTTTCACCGCATAGCGGCCGCCGCTGTGGAGCAGGCCATGGAAGTTGCCGGTCGTGCCCTCGGAGAGATTGCCTCGCTCGAACAGCATGGCGTTCAGGCCACGCATGCTCAGGTCGCGCAGCACGGCGGTCCCTGTCGCGCCTCCACCGATCACAATGACTTGTGTTTCCAGTTTGTTGATCATGGTCGCCTGATTTGTCCTTTCTGTTGGTATTGCGAAAACACCTCAGAGAACGGTGTCAGCCTCAACTACTCAGTACCTCCTTGCAAGCCTTCGTCAGCTCCGGGATGATGTTCTGCCACTCGTCGATGATTCCGATGTGGGCGACTTTGAAGATGGGGGCGTCCTCATCCTTGTTGATGGCCACGATGGTCTTGGAAGAGCCGGCCCCGGCCATGTGTTGGGGGGCTCCGGAGATGGCGACGGCGAAATAGAGGTTGGGAGCCACGATCTTCCCCGTCTGGCCGATGAGCTTCGAGTGGGGCACCCAGCCCAGATCGGCGGCCGGTCGCGACCCTCCCACCGCCGCTCCGAGAGCCTCTGCCAGCTTTTCCAATACGGTGAATCCCTCTTCGTCCTCCATGCCTCTGCCGCCACTCACGATAATCTGGGCCAGATCCAGGCTGATCCCTTCGATCTCCTCCTGGGTTCGTTCCACGAGTGACACCGGAGAGGATATCCCGTCCACGTCCATCGTCACCGTCTGCACTGTCCCCTGGCGGGAGGTGTCAGCCGGGAGGGGGTCGAAGGCCCGCGAGCGAATTGTGGCCAATTGTACCGGGCTGGTGGTGACCATGTAGGCCATTGCCTTCCCTCCGTACGTGGGGCGTAGCCAGCGGATCGCGCCGCCCTCGACCTTGAAACCCACACAATCGGTAATGATGCCGGTTCCCATCCGGTAGGCGAGGCGGGGGCCAACGTTTCCTCCGGCCAGGTCATCGTGGGGAAACAGAATCACGTCCGGCGAAAGCCTTTTCACAATTGTCTCCAGTGTCCCCAGCACCACATCTGCTTCGTGATACTGTAGCTTGGGATGGCTGGCGACGAGAACCTCGTCAGCGCCGTGATGAATCAGCCTTTCTGCGTGCCCTTCGACGTCTGGTCCCAATAGGACTGCCTGTACGTTGCCGTCTCTCAGTGCATCTCCCAACTGCCGGCCCGCCGCCAGTGTCTCCAGTGAAGCGCGAGGGAGCTCCGCCTCAGAAACAGTGTCCGTTCCCATGCAAAACACTAAAATGTTTGCCATCGTATCACCCTTATACCAATTTCATTTCTCTCAGGAGCATAACCAATCGCTTCGCCTTCTCGGCCCCTGATTCGCCTTCGATAAACTCGCATCGTATCTCCCGCTCGGGGATGAACAGTTCCTCCATCTCGATCTTCGATGTTTCCAGTCCGACTTCAGCCGGGTCGACGCCCAGGTCGGCGGCAGACCAGGCGGGAACTTCCCGCCGCATAGCCGCTCTGATGCCCCGGACTGATGCATAGCGGGGTATGTTGCTCTCATCGTTGGTGACGGTAGCCAGGAAGGGCAGGGGGGCCTCCAGAATCTCGTATCCGCCCTCGATGGGTCGCCTCAGGCGTATCTTGCCGTCCGCCGGCTCCACGTTGGCCACCAGGGT
>Ga0180437_10009991_pt1 | contig 11648 bp, 6 predicted proteins | sample SS_ome_4_FD_132410 | JGI IMG/M metagenome (GOLD analysis project Ga0180437, IMG submission 132410) | Hypersaline lake sediment archaeal communities from the Salton Sea, California, USA - SS_3_D_1 metaG | ecosystem: Environmental > Aquatic > Non-marine Saline and Alkaline > Hypersaline > Sediment... | reverse complement strand
CGGGCGGCCCACGACATGCGGCTGGCGATCCGCGGGCTGTACGGCGAGGGCACGGAGGCCAGCGGCGACTTCTTCCAGGTGTCCAACCAGACGACGCTGGGCAAGACGGAGGAGCAGATCGTCGAGGAGTTCCTGGCCGAGATGGTCCCGCAGTTCATCGAGTACGAGCGGCGGGCAAGGCAGGCACTGCTGACCAGCCGCGCCACGGCGATCGACGACAAGGTCCAGCGGTCGCTGGCGCTGCTCCGCTCGTGCCGCCTGATCAGCTCCGACGAGACGATGTACCTTCTCTCGCTGGTCCGCCTGGGGGTCAACGTCGAGCGTGTCCGCGACGTGGACCTCAAGACGATCAACGAGCTGTTCCTTCTGACCCAGCCGGCCCACCTACAGAAGATCACAGACAAGGAGCTGTCGGGCAAGCAGCGCGCGGAGGTCCGGGCGACCTACATCCGCGCGCGTCTGGGCACGAACTGAAGGCCGGCCGATGGTCCGGCCCCGCCTGCCCGCGTGCGGCGATCCGCCGCCTTTGAAGAAAGAGCCATGGCAATCCAACTAGGGACCGTTGCCGCAATCGGCTTTCCGGACTTTGCCTCCCCCAAGTGGCTGACCTGCCTCCGCCGGCTCGGATGCACCGTCGTGCAGGCCTACCGCAGCCAGGAGGCCGGCGTCACCGTCCAGGAGATGATCGACTACATCGCCGCCGGGCAGATGCCCTGCGACAGCCTGCACGCGATCTACGGCGAGCAGTACGACCCGTCGGCGCTGGACGAGTCGGCCCGCCGCTACGCCATCGACGCCTACCGGAGGGAGGGCGAGCTGGCCCTTCAGCTCGGAGGCACGCTCGTGGTCATCCACTGCGCAACCATCCGCGAAGAGGGCATCGACGAGGCAGAGCACCGCGGCCGGATCGCCCAACTGAAGAAGTCCATCATCGACCTCGGGCACTTCGGCGAGCAGATCGGCGTGACCTTCGCCTTTGAGAACCTGCCCGGCTACCACGCCATCGGCTACGACGTGGCCGAGCTCAGCGCCCTGCTGGGCGAGGCGGGTGCGCCGCGGACGGGGATGTGCTTCGACACCGGCCACGCCCACATGGTCGCCGACGTCGCCGACTGCATCCGCGCCGCGGGCGACCAGCTCGTCTACGTCCACCTGTCCGACAACTCCGGCCAGGCCGACGAGCACAAGATGCCCACCTACGGCACGATGGATATCGACGCGATGGCCCGCGCCCTGTGCGAAGTCAACTACCAGGGCACGCTGATGCTCGAGGTCTTCTGCCCCGTCGAAGAGCTGGAAGCGATGATCGACAACGGCTGCGCCGACCGCCTCGCCGACATGCTGGCGGTGGCAAACGGCACGGGACCGTAACCCCGCCCGCCGCGCCGATTCCGCAGCGCCCGATCTCCAGGACGCCGATAGCGTCCGGAAGCTCGGGGATCCGCCCACCGCGGACTCACGCCGCATCCCCCTTGCCGCCCTGACACCAAGAGGCTAGATTCCCCCCCATGCCCCCCGACAGCGGACCGACCGAACGGCTCGACACCGACAGCACGTCCGAGGCGGCCTGGTTCTACGCCGGCGCAGCCGCGATCGCCCTCGCCGGCGCAGCCGCCACCTGCACCGCCGTCTACAACTACGACATCTTCTGGCACCTCGCCTCCGGCCGATGGATGCTCGAAAGCGGTCGAGTCCTCGCCATCGACCCGTTCAGCGTCGATCCCGAACCCCAATGGGTCAACGTCCACTGGCTGTTCCAGGTGGTCGTCGCCTCTCTGCACGCCCTCGGCGGGTTCGGCGCGCTGACGGTCATGAAGGCCGTCCTCGCCGCCGTCACCATGCTCGTCTTCGCCCTCGCCGTCCGCCGCTCGGGGCCGACCGCCTGGTGGATCGTCTGCGGGCTGGGTACGGCCGCCGTCATGGCCACCCGCTTCCGCGTTCGCCCCGAAGCCTTCACCATGCTGCTGCTGACGGCCACCGTCGCCCTCGTCGAATCGGTCCGGCGAGGCGGCTCGCCGAGACGCCTCTGGGCCCTGCCGGCCGTCATGCTCGTGTGGGTGAACATGCACGGCCTGTACTTCCTCGGCCCGGCCGTCTTCTGGTCCGCCGTGCTCGGGGCCGCCCTCGACCGCCGCATGGGCCGTCTCACTCGGGGCCGACTGCTCACCCGCGCCGCCATTGCCCCGCTGTTGGCCGCCTCGGCGGTCTGCCTGGCCACCCCCTGGCCTCTCGAGGCCGCCGCCCAGCCGCTGCTGCTGTGGACGCGGATCTCCGGCGAGGTCGCCTCCTACACGCAGGACGTCTCTGAGTTCCTCCCAACCTGGCGGTCGCCGTTCCACGTCGCACTGGCCGCCGCGGTCTGCCTTCCGGCCGCCGCCGCGTGCCTGCTGAACATCCGCCGACTCCCCGTCAGTCATCTGGCCTGGCTGGCCGCCTTCGCCGCCCTCGCCCTGCTCGCCCGCCGTAACGTCGCCCTCGCCGCGCCCCCCTGCGGCTACCTCCTCGCGCTGCACGGCGGAGCCCTCCTCCGCCGCCTCCGCCGCCCCCGCGCGCCCGCCGAAACGCCCGAGCACGAGGGAGCCGGGAGCAACCGAACGGTCGGGGCTCCCGCGACCGGCCGCCAACCATCCGGCCCGCGCGCACTGCCGACAGCCCTGACGACCATCGCGGCGATCCTCCTCGCCCTCGCCCTGACCGCCGCCTACGCCACCGAATGGCTCTTCCGCGTGCGCGGCGTCCCCCGCCGCTTCGGCCCCGGGCTCTACCGCGACCACTACCCCGTCGACGTCGCCACGCGCCTCGGCAAGCTGAAAGCCGCCGGCGACATCTTCTGCGGAAACTGGGGTGACGCGGGCACGTTCATCTACCACAGCCGCCCGCGCCGCCTGTGGATGGACGGCCGCCTCGAGGCCCATTCGCTCGATCGCTTCGAGAGCCAGTTCCGCATCTCGAAGGCCCTCCAGCGCCTCTCGACCGCCGGGCGCGTCGAGCTGCCCCCCTCCGTGCGGTTCTTCTACGTCCAGTCCCTGTCGCGCGACCGCCTGACAGCCCTGGCGCAGAGCCCGCGCTTCGATCTGCTGATGATCGACCCGACCGGCGCGTGCTTCGCGCGAACCGACTGGCTCGCCCCGACCCCGCAAGCCGCCCGGGCCGCCACGCTGCCGCTCGGCAACAACCTCCACGAATACGACCGCCCCCTCTGGCCCGGCTCGCCGCTTGTCCCCACCCCCGCCGAGCCGCCGAGCTGGTGGCGACAGAACCCGCCGTCGAAGCACTACCGCCTCGGCGCGATGTTGCTGTGGCTCGGCTGGCAGGACCCGCTCGGGCGCGGCAGAGCCGCCGGGCCGGCCGAGCAACTGTGCACGCGGTTGGCCGTCCGCTACCTCACCGCCGCGATGTCCGAACGCCTCATGCCTCAGCGGATCGTCGAGGGGATGTTGGCCGTCGCGCATCAGCAGCGGGCACTACAGGAGGACGTCACGCCGGGTCCCGCCGTGCCCGTCGACTATCACTCGGCCAGGGCCCTGTGGCTGCACCGCGTGCGGTACACCGGCGACCTGACAGACGACAACGAACGGATGTTCGCCGAGCAGCGAGTTGACGCCTTGATCCGGGCCCGTCAGCTCGACACGGCCGAGCGCGCCGTCCGCGACCTGCTGGCCGACCTGCCCGCCTCCGCCCCCCCCGGCACGAAGGGACGCTACCTGACGCTCCACGAGCGGCTGGCCTCGACGCTCGCGATCAGCCGCCGGCGGGCCGAGTCGATCGGCCCCGACCAGCCGGCCCGAGCGCGGGCCCTCGCCGCCCCCGACGTCGGGCTGGTCGAACAGGCCGTCGGCGAACTCGAGACCGCCAAGCCCACCTTCGAAGGCCTGCTGACCCTCGGCGACCTCCTGCTGAACCAGGGCAACGCCGCCGCCGCTCGCGCGGAGTACGATCGGGCCGCCGGGCTCGCCGCCGATCCGAACGACGTGCGATTCCGCCTCTGGCTTTCCGACGCCGTCGCCGCCGAACCGCACTCGCCGTCGGACGCAGCCTTCCGCCCCTCCAAGCCCCGCAAGCCCATAGAGGCCTACTACGCCGCCCTGCTGCTCGAGCAGATCGGCCGCTACGACGAGGCGCTCGCCGTGATCAAGGACGCCGTCGCCGCCGAAGCGCCCCTCGCCGGCCTCATCGGCCGCCTGCGCAAACGCCTGATCCTGCGCTAGGACCACTCGCCAACCGCGAGGGAATACCGGACCGCGATCAGTTCACCGGCGCGCCGATCAACCGGCGGGGTTTGCCCTTCATCGTGTCGAAGATGTCCGCCTTCATCGCCGCCTGGTCGATCTGGCGGATCACGCGGACGGTCGTCGGCCCGTCGGCCTTCTTCCACTTGTACCCGCCGTCGGGCCCGGCGACGGTGACCGGCTCGGTTTCCTTGATCCACCCCAGATCCAGCCGCAGGCTGATGATCGCCGAGAGGCAGCTCGGGTCGAACAGCGGTTTGTTGCGGGCCGGCGTGATGCGGCGGAGGTACTGCCCCAGCGGGTTGTTCGCGTACAGCTCGGCCTCCGTCCGCTTGTCGATGCGGACGCGGGCGCCAACGGGGGCGGGCATGATCCACGTCTCGATCCCGCTGGCGGCCACCACGTACATCGACCATGGATCGTTGTTCCCGTTGAACTCGCCCGTGACGGCTGTGTTCGACCCGCCCAGCCACATCACGCGAAGCCGCCCGGCCAGCTCGAACTGCTCCGCCCGCGCCTGGAGGATCGCCGCCGCCGTGTTCGTCCCCGGCCCGACGGGCACGACCCACACCGGGTGGGTCGGTGACGCCCCGCGCGCCGCCGCCAGGATCGCCTCGCTGGCCGCCGTGACGATCGGGCGCGTCTGCGACCACTTCCCGCTTGGCGGCACGTCGAGGCGCCGGTTGGCACCACGGAAGATCCTCGGCGCCCGCCCATCCGGCAGGCCACTCCGTTTCGCCAGGCCCAGGACGTTGACGAGTTCCCGGTAGTTGACCGGCTCCTGCCCGCCGCCGTGGTGGATGCTGTTGACGCCCAGCACGTCCAACTCGCTGAACAGCCCATAGCCGAAGTAATGCTGGTCGTCTTGCTCGTTCTTCTGGTCCGTGTCGAGCACGACCTGCGGCACGTGCAGCGTCGCCGCCGTGTGCGCGCGGACGATCGCCGACCCGTCGTCCTCATACCGGCCGTCGGAGACCGTGAGCTTCACGTGATGGACGCCCGCCTTCGCGAACGTGTGGAGAACCCTCGCCCCCTCGCCCACCTTGCCGTCCCCGAAGTCCCACTTCCACGACGTGACCTTGCCCACCGACGTCCCGCCCGCCAGCTCGACCGCCTTGCCGACCATCACCGGCCCTGTCAGCGGAGTGACTCTCGCCTCAACGGGTGGTCCGACCGTCACACTCGTCCGCACGCCGGCCGTGTGCTTGCCGTCGGTGAACGTCAGCTTGATCTCCTGCTCGCCCGTCCCCTCGAACGTGTGGCGGACCGACGCGCCCTCGGCCGTGCCGCCGTCGCCGAAATCCCACCGCCACCTCTTGATCTGCCCGGCGAGGGCCTCCGCGCCGAACCGCGCGGGCCGCCCCGCCCGGATCGCCCCGGCCGGCAGCCGAATCCGCGCGTCGATCGGCGCCAACTCCGCCACGATCCACGAGACGCCCTCCTCGCCGCGAAAGTGGATGCTCTTGATCGGCGTCTCGCCGTCCTTGCTGAAGACGCTCACGCGGATCGCGTCGAAGGTGATCGGCGCGGCCTTCGCCCCGCCCCAGACGTATCGGCCGGTGTTGTACCACCCGCCAACGCCGCGGGCGTGCGCCATCCACTTGCCGTCCCGCCGAAGCTCGATCTTCCAGCCGGTCTTCGGCTGCGGCTGGTTCGGGTAGACCCCGCTGAGCACGATCAGATTGGCCCGTACTGCCTTCGGCCACTCGGCCTGCCAGGTCGCGGGCTTCTGTTCCGGCACGACGCCGAGTTGCTTGCCGAACCCCACGCCCCACTCGTGGTGCTGGCTCTCCACGAGGAACGAGCGGCGTTGGACGTCGTAGATCATGTGGTTCGCCGCCCCGCGGATGCCGAGCTTGTACGATGCGAGGTTGCCCGAGACCTTGGCGTCCAGCAGCAGATTGTGCGTCGAAGCCGGCAGCCTAAGCGGCTCAGGCGCGGCGGCCGCGCAGAGACCCGATGCCGTCAGTGTGATCGCCACGACAAGCCTTCTCATCCTCGGCCTCCTTCGATGTCGTTCGGCATGACCAGCGTTTCTGTCGCCCCTTCGGGGCTCCGGAGTCGGCCGTGCCGGCCGTCGCCAACCGAGCTGTCTTCGCATCCGACCGGGTCAGTCAAACCACGTCAGCAACTCCCTCTCCGCCTCCCACATCTCATCGAACATCTCGCGAATCTCACGGAGCCCGGCGACGGCGGCGGTCAGCGGGTCGAGCGCCACCGCGTGGAAGGCCGCCTCGCGGTCCCTGTCCAGGATCGCCCTGGCAGCCAGCTCGTGCACGGCGATGTTCGAGCGGTTGATCGCCGCGCACTGCGGCGGCAAGTCGCCGACGTGGCACGGATGGACGCCCAGCGCATCGACGAGGCACGGCACCTCGACGCAGCAGCCGTCCGGCAGGTTCGTCACCAGTCCGTCATTCATCACGTTGCCGTTGAAGCAGTACGGCGTGTTCGTGACCATCGCCTCCATGATGCCCGTCGTGTACTCGTGCGACCGGACGAGCCGGCCGACCGGCGCATCTCCGACGCCCGTGTCCTTCATCCACGCCCGCTTGCGGGGCGGCTCCATCGAAACCGGCCGAGTCTTCAGGCCGTACCGGTCGCGTAGCTCCCGCGTTCGCCGGAAGTACGGCACGTACTCCGACATGTGGTGGCTGCTCTCCGTGACGAACCAGCCGAACTGCCTCATCATCTCGAACCGCACCGCGTCGCCGGCGAACGTCTCCGCCTCCTCCATCGCCTCCCTCAGCCGCGGGTACGCATCCTCGCCGTTATGGCGGAACTCCAGGAACCACGCCTGGTGGTTGATCCCCGCCACCCAGTACGTCACCTCCTCGTAGGGCGCGCCGATGGCCTTGGCGAGCTGCTTGCTCGTCCCCTGCACGCTGTGGCAGAGCCCGACGTTGCGGACCGACGAAGCGGCCGAGTGAACCCACGTCAGCATCGACATCGGGTTCGTGTGATTCAGCAGCAGGGCGTCCGGGCACAGCCGTTCCATGTCGCGGCAGAACTCGAGTTGCGTGGGGGCCGTCCGCAAAAACCGAAACACCCCGCCGGGCCCGATCGTGTCCGCGACGGACTGGTCGATGCCGTACTTCAGCGGAATGCCCTTCTCGTGGGCAAACGGATAGCCCCAGTACGCCCCCCCGCCGACGGAGACGCTCGTGACGACGAAGTCCGCGCCGCCGAGCAGCTCCTCGCGGTCGGTGCTCGCCACGACCCGGGCGGGCAGCTCGTTCGCGTCGATCGTCCGCTGCACGTAGCCGGCCACCTGCTCGAGGCCCTCGGCGTTGATGTCGCACAGGCAGATGGTCGAGTCCTGAAGCGGCTCGCGCGACAGAATGTCGATCGACAAACGCCCCCCAAAACCGCTGCCCGCTCCGATGATCACGATCTTCGCCATGTGGTTCCTTCTCAGTCGATTCAGCGCAGGGATCACAGAGAACGCAAAGAAGATAGGATACTCAATCAAGCGCCGGTGCCAAGCTGTAGGGCGCGCGGCTGCGTGCCTGTCTGCCCCCCGCAGGCCGATGGGAGTTGAGAAGGTACGCCCCGAAGGGGTGATTGGAGGTTACTCTCATGAATCTGGATTCTCAGCATGCCTTGCCCTCCTGGTAAACACTTCCTCAAACGTCGGCTGCGGCAGGAACTGGCCATCACACAGGCGCAATTTCTGTCCTGTGAGCCAGTAGTGTGCGACAGCTTCACCCATTGGACAGACTCAATGCCTTTCTTCGACCTCATCCTTGCAGAGGTTGTTCATGCCCAGGTAGACGTCTTTGTCCAGGTAGGGCGCCGACTTGAAATTCGACCAATAGGTCCCCAGCTCGGTAAGCGGCGAATTGCGGTCGTGTCTAACAACAGTGAAATTACCATAGCCGGCTTCTGTCTTCGACTCCTCAACTGCCTTAGCGTGTGCTTTCGTCTTGGTATCAATCTTGATTGCGTTCGCGGGTTTGCCTGAGCCCAAGGCTCGCGGTTGAAAATAGCTGTACCGCTCCATCCACGGTGTCTTGTCCATCCACTCGAGGGCCGCCTGCACGAAGGCGCGCTGAACGGGGGTCTTGCGGCCCGGGTTCGCATTCCACTCGGTTACCCAGATCGGCAGGCCGTGCTCTTCGTGAACAGCGGTCATGTATGCTTTGAACCGTTCAAAGACCTGCTTTCCGGTGTCATCACGATTCGCCTTCTTTCGTATGCCCTTCCAGTCATACCAGTGAACACAGATGAAATCGATACGCAGGTCCTTCTCTTTGGCGAGTTTCATGAATTCGGAGAGCCATCTCCCCCTCAGCGCCCCGGCTTCTCTACAGCTTGGCGAACCCATGCGTAGACCGGCTGAAAGCGCGTTCTGAAGGAGATCGACTGCATTCTCGGGAGTGACCCGTTTCCATTTCTTCTGCTTGGCATCGGCCGGGTGATCGGGCTCGTTGAAGGCGATCAACTCCTGAATCCCCTTGATGTTGACCAGACTACTGGTCCACTCGCCGGCCCTCTTCTTATAGGCAATCATCGGTGACCATAGGGTGCTCTCGGTCGATTTGTGTGTGCCTCCCCAACTGTAGAACCAGGCGGCGTTGAACCGCCGATCCGGCAAGCCGCAGTGCCCGCGTTTGCCCACATTCCGAACGGGCGTTACGCGAAGAAAGGCAATGGTGTCGTTGAATTGTGGAGAAAGCTCGGCGATGCGGATGTCGCGGTTGACGGCGATGAGCATCTTGGAGAGGCCCTGGCCTTTCTCCTTTGTCGCGATGCAGACCTGGTGCCCTTTCTTTAGAATCAGAGAAGATATCTGTTTGCTCAACCCGTTGGGGATGGCGGCGCCACTGTAAACCGCGTGTGTCTTAAGCGTGGAGGAGGTCCCTTGATACTTGACGCCGTCGAAGATCTGAAGCGGCGCCTCACCGGCCATAGCCCTCGGCGCCAGGGCCCAAAGGGCAGTCAGCACGACGGTAGTGCCCCAAAGATGTGCGCCCTGTGTTTGCACGTTGGATTCCTTGGTGTTGCTATTCATTGTGTTCATTGAATCTCCATCCTAATGCTGAGGATCTTGTGCTATTGTGTGAATTGACCTGGTGGGATGAATCATGGTCCTTTAGTCTGTTTCCCCATGATGTGCCGGCGGCTTTCCTCTGACATGGACACCTTGTGCCGTTCCACACCCAATATGGTCTCTTCACTGGTAATATCTATATCCATGGAAGGCCACATGCGCTCTCCCCGCCATTGGGCTTCTTTGGCTTCTAGGCGTGTTGGAGTATTCGCATAAGAGCTCCGCTGCTGGCAAAAGAGGTCAAGCCACATCAACACTCGGCGGACTTCTTGATCAGTCAGTTTGACGCCGTGATGTCTAGGGGATAAGAGCCCTTCGGTATACAGCCTTGCTTTGAGAGCGCCGTACTTCCTCTCTACAGTGGAAATGTGTGGTATGAAAGGCAACCGTGGACCACTAGCAAGATATGGCCTTATGCTTCCAAGGCTCATGTCCGGAACGTCCGGACCAAAGCCTTTTGCTTTGTGGCACGTTACGCATTTGCTGTCAAAAATTGGCTTAACGGCCCGGTAAAAGGTGAATGGCCAAATGTGCTCGGTGTCTACTTCCGGCTTGAGCCTGGAAGGCGGCCGCCGCATCGCCAAAGGAGTAGTGTAAACAGCTTGTGCTGCCTTATACTTGTTTTCGTGGCAGCCCGCACAGTACAGTTGCTCTCCAGGATGGACATAGGTAACGCTTCTCATAATTTGGACTGCGGCGCCGTTTTTATCCAACAGTTGGAAACAGATAGCCTTGCCCACAGGCGCCTCGCAATACACACTGCCGTCCTTCTCCACCGGTACCGCCCCCAGGGGCATCCTTACATTCATCATGTTCCACCAGCCGATCTTCGGCTTGTCCATTACAGGTGTGGTTTTCGGAAATACCTGGACGATGCGCATTTGCTTGATTGTTTCCTTGGGAATCACACCGTGCATTTTAGCCATATTGTAGACGTTAATCACACTTATAGTAGCGTTGGGGGCTTCTGCGCTTGCCCGTTCTCCCTGGTAGGTGGTTGTGGGGATGATCGGGGGCACCGGCCTGGGAGCCACAGGGATTGCCTCATTAGGCCGGAGGCGCTTATTGCCCCTGGTGGTATAGATCAGCTGTTCATTGCCCTGCCGGTCTAAGAGGACTAGGGACCGCTCACGGTTTACGATAAAGTGCTTCTCGCTCACAGGCCAGATGGTGCCATAGGTCCAAATCTTATTATCAACGTCAACCTCCGGATAACCAACTTGTGGTGTAAGCTTTGTGATCTGTGACCCCATACCGTCGTCCGGAATGCTCAGATCAATCATTATCAGCGATCCATAATGTTGCCCATGATGGGGACCGGCCGTTGCGACATACCTATTCTTATTCGAGCCTGGAATGGCACGGATGTGAAACTCGGACATGGGCCTGTCAACGTTCATCTTCCATGCTGTACCCGCTCTTCTATTAAGTTGTTTGGGATAGTTTCCGTGGTACGCCCGGGGATCGGTGCCGTCGGGATTGCATTCCCACATATGATGGGCAATCTCAGCTTGGCGGTCCACATAGTCCCAGCGGGTATAGACAATCTTGCCGTCATTAGTAACGCTTGGCTGGAATTCATTGGTCTCGTGGTAACTCAGGCAGATGACATCGCTGCCGTCGCCCTTCATGGAATAGAGGGTAGCTGTGGGCTTAGGCACTGGGTGGCACCGGCCAAATCCCCCTCTTCGTGTCGACACAAATACAATCCTGCCGTTGGGTAGGTAACAGGGATCAAAGTCGTCATGGCCGGTGTTGGTTAACCGCTTGATACCAGTGCCGTCAACACCGATCTCGAAGATGTCCCAGGCATGATCCGGCGCCCATCTATCATCTTTCCCCTCCCCTGTAGTCCAGGCAAAGACAATTCTCTTGGCGTCAAATGATAAATCGGGGCCATAGACGGCGCCCTTGCTCATAAGCATTCCCTGCCGTTTCCCGGAAGGCACCCGGACCCCGTCGAGCACATTGATACGAACCGGAGCGCTGGACTGGAAATTCTTCAGGATATACAAGCCACCGCCTTTGATGGCGTTGTGACCGTAGACATAATCACAGAAGTGGTTACCCTGGGGCTTCCCAGTTCCTATTACCCCGTGTTCGATGAAGAGTAGATCATCTACGCCTTTCAGACCAGGGATGGGAAACGCTTCCTTGCTGAGTTGCACGGGAGGGCTGGCAAAGGTGATAGTTGCAGTGAAGAACGTGATAAGCGGAATCAGGAGTGTTGGTTTCATGTTATTGAACCGAGATTTCCTGGATAGCCTGTCGCCGACGACCGCCGTCGGCCTTTCTGACGATTTTATCACCGATCCTGGGACCGACAAGCATTGTTCTTGACGGGTTGAAGGGTGAGCCGGGCGTTTCGG
>Ga0180437_10009990_pt1 | contig 11648 bp, 14 predicted proteins | sample SS_ome_4_FD_132410 | JGI IMG/M metagenome (GOLD analysis project Ga0180437, IMG submission 132410) | Hypersaline lake sediment archaeal communities from the Salton Sea, California, USA - SS_3_D_1 metaG | ecosystem: Environmental > Aquatic > Non-marine Saline and Alkaline > Hypersaline >... | reverse complement strand
TGCTGAACCTCACAACCCAGCTGGAGCCGAGGCTTCACAGGAGCGTCCAGCCCCGTACTCTCCTGGATGCCCATGTCGTGCAGCTATCCCGCATCGACTCCACCGTGATGCTCGAGACTCTCCTCAAGAAGATAGAGGAGACGGGCGAAGAGAGGAAACCGCGTCCAAGGCCTGCGAAGGAGAACACGGACCTCGATGGGATCCTCTCCTCGCTCGCCGCAAGGGTCAGGGAGAAGAAGAAGCTCCTCGGCACAGCGCTGACCTTCGGCTCGCCCGAGTCACTCACCGAGGATCAGTTCGTCCTGGCCTTCGATATGAAACACAAGTTCCAGATGCAGAGCTTACTCTCTCCCGACGCGAAGGAGGCGATTGAAGCGGAGCTCGCCGTTATGCTCGGTCGGAAGGTGATTCTATCCTGCGTGCTGAGGAGATCACGCGAGAGCAGCGTGCAGACCGTGAGGGAGAAGAAGAGCCTCGAGGAGAACGAAACCGTCAAGCACGTCATGGAAGCGTTCGACGCGGAAATAATCGACGTAGAGGATGCCGGAAGGCATTAGACTGAAAGGGTGGCGCGGGAGAAAGCCATGAGATTGGACAAGATAATGAAGCAGGCGCAGAAGCTGCAGGCCCAGATGGCGGAAGTGCAGAAACGGCTGACCGAGATGAGGTTTGAGGGAACCGCCGGGGGTGGAATGGTCAAGGCCGTGGTGGACGGGCAGCAGAATCTGCTCGAGATAAAGATAGACCCCGAGGTGGTGGACCCCTCGGATACTCAGATGCTCGAAGACCTCATAGTTGCGGCTGTCAATGAATCGCGGAGAAAAGCTCAGGAGAAAGCCGCCGAGGAGATGTCTTCCATAACCGGAGGTCTCGCTATGCCCGGCCTCTTTGGGCCGACCGTATGAGCATGGTAAGAAGCTCCGCCTCCACAGAAAGGCTGATAGACGAGCTCCGAAAACTCCCGGGAGTCGGTCGCAAGACCGCCCAAAGGCTTGCCTTTCATCTTCTGAAGGTCACCAGGGAGGAAGCTCTGGCGCTCTCACAGGCTATTGTCGAAGCCAAGGAGAGAGTGAGGTTGTGCTCCATCTGCTACGGCATAACAGAGAAAGACCCTTGTGAGATCTGCGCCGACAGGAACAGAGACTCCCAGACCCTTTGCGTCGTGGAGGAGGCAACAGACGTCCTGGCATTCGAACGGACCGCGGATTTCAGCGGCAGGTATCACGTGCTCGGAGGCTCCCTCTCTCCCCTCGACGGTATCGGCCCTGAGGAGATAAGGGTCAAGGAGCTGGTGGAGAGAGTGGGCAGGGAGGGTGTAGGCGAAGTAATAATCGCTACGAATCCCAACGCCGAGGGAGAAGCCACCGCTCTCTACATAGCCAGACTTGTGAAACCTCTGGACGTGAAGGTCACGAGGATAGCGAGGGGCCTCCCGGTCGGAAGTGACATCGACCTGGCGGACGAGGTGACTCTCTCGAGAGCGCTCAGAGGAAGAACGGATTACTGAGATGCTGTCTCAGAGCCCCCAAGCTCCTTTGTTCAAGGTTTTTAGGCTTGACCGAGTTGGAAAACTCTGCTAATCTTATATACTTGTGTAGCATAGAACGGCGGATGGATGAAGAAGATAACTGAGATCAGATGGCATGGCAGAGGAGGTCAGGGAGCCAAGACTGTGGCTCTTTTGTTCGCGGATGCCGCCCTGTCGACCGGCAAGTACATACAAGGCTTCCCGGAGTATGGACCGGAGAGAATGGGCGCACCCATGATGTCTTTCAACAGGCTGAGTGATGAGCCAATAGACATACACTGTGGTGTCCGCAGTCCGGATGTCGTTGTCGTTCTTGATCCTACACTACTGGAATCGGCAAACGTCACCGCAGGTCTACCCAAGGACGGCGTGTTGATAGTCAACACCACAGATGACCCGGCCAAGGTGCGGGAGAAGCTCGGTCTCAAAGGTTGCAGGGTCTTTACGGTAGACGCGTCCGGCATATCTCTCGAAACGCTCGGAATGAGCATACCCAACACTCCGATGCTGGGAGCCATGGTAAAAGCCACAGGTCTTCTCGATTTTGACAAGATGCTCGAGGACACCAAGAACAAGCTTACCAAGAAGTTCCGTGGCAGACCCGAAATCGTGGAAGGAAATCTGAACTGCATCATCAGAGCGTCCCAGGAGGTCAGAGCTGAATGAAGAAGGGCTGGAGGGAACTGGAGACGGGTTCGATTGACTTCGCCGGCAGGGCTCTTCAGTACGAGACGGGCGATTGGCGGACTTATCGTCCCCTCTGGAGCAAGAAGAAGTGTACCCAATGTTTTCTCTGCTGGATCTACTGCCCGGATTCGGCTGTAATCGCCGAGGATGGAGAGATCAAAGGGATAGACCTCAAGTACTGTAAGGGGTGTGGCATCTGCGCAAAGGAGTGCCCCCCGAAAGCATCTGCCATCGAAATGAAGCTGGAGAGCGAGTTCAGGAAGTAGCGCCTTCAGGAGAGGCAAATGCCCAAGAACATCAAATTCACTGTGGTAGCCAGGACCGGGAACGAAGCCATGGCCGAGGCCATGCGACAGATAAACCCCGATGTGGTCGCCGCTTATCCCATAACTCCGGCCACCGAAGTCGTGCAGCTTTTCGCCTCTTTCGTCGCAGACGGACTCGTCGAAACCGAGTTCGTTCCTGCTGAGAGCGAGCACAGTGCCATCAGCGCCTGCGTCGGCGCCGCGGCGGCTGGAGGAAGGGTGATGACATCGACGTCCTCTCAGGGGCTCGCCCTTATGCACGAGATCCTGTACATAGCATCTGCACTCAGATTGCCCATCGTTATCTGCGAAGTGAACAGGGCGTTGTCAGGGCCCATCAACATACACTGCGATCACTCGGATACCATGGGGTCCAGGGACGCCGGATGGATACAGATATTCAGTGAGAACGCGCAGGAGGCCTACGACTCCATCATCCAGGCTGTCAGGATATCAGAGCTCGCGAAGCTCCCATCACTCGTCACCACCGACGGGTTTATCATAAGCCACGAAATGCAGCGGTTGGAGATGCTCCCCGACAAGGAAGTCCAGGATTTTTTGGGAGAGTACACGCCTGAGTTCTCGCTCCTCGACGTCGACAAGCCCATCCTCATGGGAACATTCGATCTCCAGGACTATTTTTTCGAGCACAAGCGCGCCCAGTCCGAGGCCATGAGCGTGACGCCCGAATACATGGAGCAGGTCTCCAGAGAGTTCGCGAAGAGGTACGGCAGAGAATACGGGATGGTCGAGGCCTACATGGCCGACGACGCGGAGATCGTTACCGTGGTGATGGGATCTGCCGCAGGTACGACCAGAGCCGTGGTGAACGAGCTTCGGGAAGAGGGGATCAAGGCCGGCACGATCAAGATAAGGGTCTTCCGCCCATTCCCAAGGGAGTGGATTGTGAGGCTGCTCAAAGGCAGGAAGGCCATAGGGGTGATGGACAGGGCTGACTCGCTCGCCGGTTTCGGAGGGCCTGTCTTCACTGAGGTGAGGTCGGCCCTGTACGAAGAGAAGACGAAACCGCCGACGGCCGACTACATTTACGGTCTGGGTGGCAGGGACCTGAGCATGGAGGAGATCAGGGGCATTTACGAAGAACTGCAAGAGATACAGAAGGATGGAAAGGCGGGCAATCTTGTCAACTACGTCGGTGTGCGGGAGTAGGGGCTGATATGGCCAACCTGAAAGAGCTGGCCAAGAGAGGCAATCTTCTGAGCGGAGGCCACAGAGCCTGTGTCGGGTGCGGGGCCGTCATAATCGCTCGGCAAGTACTGGCAGCGACGGAAACCCCGGTCGTATGCTCCATCTCCACAGGTTGCCTGGAAGTTGTTTCCACCCTTTACCCTTTTAACGCGTGGCAGGTCCCATTCATCCACAATGCCTTCGAGAATTCGGCGGCGACGATCTCGGGTGTGGAGGCGTGCTACAGAGCTTTCAAGAAACGCGGCAAACTCGACAGAGACATCAAGTTCATCGGATGGGGGGGCGACGGAGGAACCTACGACATTGGCATCCAGGCGCTCTCCGGGGCGGTTGAAAGAGGTCACAATTTCGTCTATATCTGCTATGACAATCAGGCATATATGAATACAGGTATACAGAGGTCGAGCGCGACGCCTCTGGGGGCGGACACTACTACCTCGCCCGCGGGTTCGGTCATCCCCGGCAAGAGCCAGAACAGGAAGGACCTTACCGAGATAATGATAGCTCATGACATACCGTACGCCGCGCAGACTTCGCCCGGCCACTGGAATGATCTCGTAACAAAGGTGAGAAAGGCGCTCAATACGGATGGCCCCGCGTTTCTCAACATCCTCTCTCCGTGCCAGCTCGGTTGGCGGCATGATCCGGCCGACACCATAGAGATAGCGAGAGTTGCAGTGGAGACTTGTTTCTGGCCGCTATACGAAGTTGAGAAGGGCCGCTACAAAATCAACAAGAAACCGAAGACCAAAATTCCGGTGACGGCGTTTCTCGAGATGCAGGGCAGATTCCGTCACCTGATGCGACCGGAGAACAAACGAGTGATCCAGGACCTCCAGGCCCACGTCGACTCCAAGTGGGAACTCCTTTTGAAGAAGGCGGGCTGAGGAGGGATACGAGGTAGATGCAAGACTCGGTTTCCATATTTGAGGATGACTACTGGGCGATCAACCAGCAGCTCAAGTATCTCTTGAGATCCACCGGTGCTCTCATAGTCCTCCTCATAGACAAGGCCGGTCAGGTGATAACGAGTGCGGGAGATCTCTCCCGGCTCGATGTCTCTTCCTTCGCTTCCCTGCAGGCGGCGGACGTGGCTGCTACCAGTCAGCTTGCAACACTGATCGGGGAGAAGGAGTTCTCCAGTCTCTTCCATCAGGGGAGGCGAGAGAGCATCTACGTTTCGCTTCTGAACCCGAATATCATACTTGTAGTTATCTTTGACGATCAGGCGACCCTCGGCTTGGTGAGAATCAGGGTGAAAACCGTTTCAGATCAGATTACAAAGATATTCGAAAGGATTTTCGCCAAGTTGGAGAGGAGGACGGTGAGCGCACCTGCTTTCGATGAGGAGTTTGCTCTCGAAGCAGAAGCGGAGATAGACAACCTGTTTAAGTGAGAAGGGGCTCATATGTCTCTAATCAACTATGCTTCCAGAGAGATCAACTGCAAGATCGTCTACTACGGTCCGGGGCTTGGCGGCAAGACCACTAACATCAAATACGTCTACTCGAAAATAGCTCCAGAAACCAGAGGCAAGCTGATAAGCCTCGCAACTGAGCTCGACAGGACGCTCTTCTTCGATTTCCTTCCCGTCGACCTTGGGACCATCCGGGGCTTTAAGACCAGATTCCATCTTTACACGGTTCCCGGCCAGGTCTATTACAATGCATCAAGAAAGCTCATTCTGAAGGGTCTTGACGGCCTGGTCTTCGTGGCTGATTCCCAGGCTGACAGGCTTGACGACAACATCGACAGCCTTCAGAACATGTATGAAAACCTTGCCACGCACGGCATGAGAATCGATGGGATACCATTTGTGCTTCAGTGGAACAAGAGGGATCTGCCTAACGTGAGCCCCGTTGAGCAACTCGACGCAATTCTGAACACATTGAAGGTCCCTGCATTCCCCGCTATAGCTACTCAGGGCATAGGCGTCTTCGAAACACTTAAGGAAGTTTCAAAAAGGGTCTTGCGCGCCCTTTCACAGCAGCAATAACCAACCGGCAATTCGGGCGAGACAGGGAATTCACCGCCGTCCTTCGTCCTCGTGCGAAACACCTCTCTCAGAGAACAGGGAGTACAGGGCAGCTCCGCAATGGAGGACAGCCTTCTTGCGTCATTCCTGCCTCTCACTGACCAGCGCCATCTTCTCGATGATGTCCTTGAAGGTTTGATACTCTTCACACTCGACGCCCTTCTCACGGCAGTAGTCAAGGAGCAGGCCCTTGGCGAAGACCCGGTCCGCGAAGTGGGCAGCATGCCTGTCCGTTCTGCCCTCACCGATAAACGTAACCCTGTTACCCCAATCCTTATACTTCTTGATCATGCTGGCCTTGCATGTGCCGCACTCTCCACAGTCAGGGTTCCAGTGCGGAAAGAACACGTCCTCGAGGACTCTCTCACCGAAAGCCGCCAGGCTTCCGTAGTACTCGAGGTTCTCCAGAGCCATCATCTCCAGAAGGGCCTCTATGTAGAAGTCAAGCCCTTCGCTCGCCACGGCGATCCCTATCCCCTTCCCCCGGCACAATGAAACAAATCTGGGGAAGTCGGGGTCGAATTCCGCCTTCTCCCGGACGTAAGCCTTCATAGTCTCCCTGGGCTGCCTAAGCAGTCTGTACTCCTCGAGGGAAGTCCGTTTCAGGCTCCATTCCCCTGAGTGGTAAAGCTCCTCCATGTACTCATACTTGTCCGGGGCAAACCTCTCCAACAGAAGGACCGAAACATCCCTTTTCGTTATCGTACCGTCAAGGTCACAAACGACGTATTCTCCCAATTTATCCCCTCCGCGCGATGCAGCGGCCGGTGACACGTGACCCGTCGGGCAGGAAGACCAGGTCACCACATTGGCGGACCGCAGCGCTAAGTGATCGGCCTGTGAATCAGAATGTGCTCCTCCGCCAGAGCACCTACTTCGCGAGCCACCTTCTCTGTGAGATGCACTCTTTTGTCGTATTCGGAAGTGTAAGAATCAAAACTCGCCTCGACGACTGCCAGGTCAGTTCCTCTGACGAGTTCTCTGACAGATGCAGTGTCCCCACAGTCTCCGGTGATTGCCACTGTCACCTCCCCCCGACTCACCCTGTACCCCAGAGCCGGCATGCGGAGGCCTTCGCCCTCGGCTGCCGCGGAGCAGTGGGTAACTCCGACTGCGCTGATATGGAAAGGGCCAAGGGCGAGGACGTCACCGTCTGAAAGCTCGACAAGATCCACGTGGAAAGGAACGGCACCGGAAGAAACCTCCAGGAAGTTGGTGACCAGCGTTGCGCCCTCCCGCGAGCCTCTCGGTAGGAGCACAGGAAGGAGTTCTCGCCTCTCCCTCATCTTCATATACCCGAGAAGGCTGTGGAGCCCTCCCACATGGTCATAGTGGCCGTGGGTCAGGAGTATGCCTCCGAGTACTTCAGGCGCGATACTTGCCGAAAGGAGATCTCTGAGTGTGCCGTCACCGGCGTCAACCAGAATCAAACCCTCGCCGCTGCGGATGAGGACCTGTGTGGCCACGGCGGCAATCGAGTGAAGAACGGTAAGCTCAAGACCGCCTTTTGACCAGAAGTGCATCATCTTCTCTCCTTACTCCGGACCGGGGTTTACTGCAGAAGGTCGGCGAAGCTTCTTACGCCGAGTTCTTGACGGCTTCATACATCTCAGGTCTAAGATCTCTGATGTCTAGCCCGCCACGACCTTGACCAGAACCCTCCGGTTCCTGGGACCATCGAATTCACAGAAGCAGACGCCCTGCCATGTGCCGAGCCGGAGGTCACCATCTTCCACGAGGACCGCTTCAGAGGCTCCTACCAGTGACGATTTGATGTGAGCTGCCGCGTTGCCCTCCAGGTGGCTGTAGTTGTCGTCGAAGGGTACTACTTTCTCCAGTTCTTTGAGTATGTCGCTCTTCACGCTTGGATCCGCGTTTTCGTTTATCGTGACAGCCGCCGTAGTGTGTGGCACACATATGTGGCAGACACCGCTTTCCACCTTGCTCTCTCGGACAGCCTTTCGCACCTGCGCCGTGATGTCGACTAGAGAGGTCCTGGATCTGGTGCTGACGCTGATCTCCTTGACCATGCCCGCCTCCTTTTCGATTCACCGGGTTAATATAGCACGCCCCCTCGCAATGTAAAGCCTGGCCTTACATTTACGGCAGGGTTTCTGACACGGCTACGTTGCTGTCTATAAAAGGGGAGAGGAGGCTTCTGCTGTCGGGCGCGTCTTTAAGGCAAAGTCAGCATTGAGGTGTGAAAAAACCTGAAGCCTCCTCGAGACACACTTTGCCTCATACCCCCTCAAATCACAATAGGGTTTTTACCCTATTTTTGGATGAGGGTCTACGCAATCAGTCCCGCCAGGGAAAATCTGTATTGAAGACCTGGTTACGGTGTGCTATTGTGCGGTAGTCTTAAAGCGGTTCTCACACAAATCCTGTCTCTTGGGGGTCATTTTGAAGGTCCTCGTTGTCGGCGGCGGCGGCAGGGAGCACGCCCTTGTCTGGAAGCTTTCAAAGAGCGAGAGAGTAAGAAGAGTATATGCGGCCCCGGGGAACGCCGGAATGGCTAAGAGCGCTCAGTGCGTGGATATCCCCCCGACTGATGTAGATGAGCTGGTGCGGTTCGCCCTGAAGGAGAGAATCGATCTGACTGTCGTAGGTCCCGAGGCCCCTCTCACCCTGGGACTGGTCGATCGCTTCCAACAGAAGGGGCTGCCCGTATTCGGCCCGAACAAGAAGGGCTCGCAGCTGGAGGGCAGCAAGGTCTTTGCCAAGAACCTCATGGTGAGAGTGGGCGTATCCACCGCCCCATTCGAGGTCTTCAGCGATTTCGCGACCGCCTCAGCCTACATCAAGGCGAAGGGTGCTCCTGTTGTGGTGAAAGCTGATGGACTGGCCGCAGGAAAGGGCGTGATAGTTGCCCGGAACGTGAATGAGGCTCTCCACGCCGCTGAGGAGATGCTGGTCAGGGGCTCCTTCGGGGATTCAGGGAAACGGATAATCGTCGAGGAGTGCTTGAAAGGCGAGGAGGTCTCCGTACTCGCCTTCACCGACGGCAAATCTGTGCTGACGATGATACCCTCCCAGGATCACAAGGCCATCTATGACGGCGACAGAGGTCCGAACACGGGTGGAATGGGAGCCTACGCCCCCGCGCCGATCGTTGACCACGGTCTGCTTGAAGCCATAGAGACCGACATCCTGAAGCCCGTGGCTAAGGAGATGGCCGACTCAGGGAACCCCTATGAGGGCGTACTCTACGCAGGCCTTCTGGTGAATGCCGAGGGTATCCACGTTCTTGAGTTCAACTGCCGCTTCGGGGACCCGGAAGCTCAAGTGCAGCTTGCCCTTATGGAGACCGATCTCTTCGATCTCCTGGAGAGGACGGTCGCAGGCGACCTCTCAAGAGCGTCCATTGAGTGGCTTGACCAGTACGCAGTCTGCGTCATTCTCGCCTCCGGCGGTTATCCGTCCAGGTACGAAAAGGGAAAGGCGATCAGCGGACTCGACGCGCTTGCTCCTATGAGGGACGTTGTGGTCTTCCACGCTGGCACCGCGCTCTCCGATGGGAGAATAGTGACTGACGGCGGGAGAGTGCTGGGAGTGACAGGCCTGGGAAAGGACTTGGAAGGAGCCATCCTGAAGACCTATGAAGCGGTTTCGAGGGTCACTTTCGATTCTGTCTACTATCGGAAGGATATTGGCGCAAAAGGACTCCTTGGACGAGGGGGGAGCGGATGAGGAAACCTTTAGTGGGTGTTGTTATGGGCAGCAAGAGCGATTCTGAGGTGATGCGTGAGTGCGAGAAGATACTGGAGGAGTTCGGAATACCTTTTGAGACCCTCGTATCCTCCGCGCACAGGAACCCTGCCAGAACAAGGAACTACGCAAAGACCGCCAGAAAGAAAGGTATCAAGGTGATAATCGCCGGTGCTGGACTTGCTGCGCACCTGCCTGGTGCGCTCGCGGCTCATACCGACCTTCCCGTCGTAGGAGTTCCGCTTCCCGGGTCCACCCTTGGCGGTCTGGACTCACTTCTCTCGATAGTCCAGATGCCGGGCGGCGTGCCGGTGGCCACAATGGGGATAGGAAAGAGCGGCGCGCGAAACGCCGCTATTCTCGCCGCCCAGATACTCGCACTGAGTGACGCCAGAATAGCCCGCGCTCTGAAGAAGTCCGGCAGAGGATAGACTGATGCCAGAAACTCCTGTGAACCCTAAAGAGACGCTCATGGGGTCGGACTTCTTCCGGATGAGAGAACGCGGCACCAACTTCAGAACCGAGTTGATCGCCGGCCTGACGACCTTTGTCACGATGGCCTACATAATCGCCGCCAACCCTCACATACTTGGCAATGCGGAATTTGGCGCAGGCATGGACATCGCTTCAGTCACCGTGGCAACTTGCCTGGCATCGGCTTTCGCCACGCTGGTGATGGGGCTTGCGGCCAATTACCCCTTCGCGCTTGCCCCGGGTATGGGCATCAACGCCTTCTTTTCCTATACGGTCTGCGGCGCCATGGGCGTCGACTGGGAAATAGCGCTCGGAATAGTCTTCATTGAGGGCGTTATCTTCGTGCTTCTTACGCTGAGCAAAGCCAGGGAGGCGGTCATAAACAGCATCCCGCTACCTCTGAAGGCTGGAGTCGGAGCCGGCATTGGCGTCTTCCTCGCCTTTATCGGACTCCAGAATGCAGGGCTGATAGCTCCGCAGCCCGCGACTTTCGTCACTATGGCAAAACTGGCTGATCCGCTGGTGTATCCAAAGATACTTCTGGCCTCAATAGGCCTCATCCTGATGGCCGTCCTCATGGTGAGAAGAATCAAGGGCGCTATCCTGGTAAGCATAGCCTTCTGCACACTCTTGAGCTTCATACCGTTCTTCAAGCAGACGGGTGATCAGCAGGCTCTCACCAGGATAACTCTGAGTCCCACCCTTTTTCAGATGGACGTATTGCACGCCTTCAAACCCGAGTTCTTCGCGATAATATTCACCTTCTTCTTTGTCGATTTCTTCGACACCGCCGGGACGCTGGTGGGCCTGTCTCACCGAGCCGGGATACTCGACAAACAGGGGCGGATACCGCGGGTCGGACGCGCGCTCCTTGCCGACGCTCTGGGCACGGTCTTTGGGGCAGCTGTCGGCACGAGTACAGTTACCTCCTACATCGAAAGCGCTGCAGGTGTTGAGGAAGGAGGCAGAACAGGCCTTGCCTCGGTTGTCACCGCTGTCTGCTTTCTGCTCGCGTTATTCGCTGTTCCCCTCGTGGGGCTCATACCGGCCGCTGCCGTGGCTCCTGCATTGATAATAGTGGGCATACTAATGATGGGATCTATCTACCAGATCGATTTCAAGAACTACAGCGAGGCCATACCCTGTTTTCTCACCATCATAGTGATGCCTCTCACCTACAGCATCACAAATGGTATAGCGGTCGGCTTCTTGTCCTATGCGATGATCAAGTTGCTTAGCGGGAAGGGCAAAGAAGTTCATCCAATAATGTACGTTCTCGCCGTTTTGTTCGGGATATTTTTTGTCATAAGCCCCATGTTCAGATAGAAGCGCTGTGAATGTGAACCCCGAAGGACTCATCGAAAAGGCCGTCTCTATTCTCGAGAAAGGCGGCATAGTGGCCTTTCCCACCGACACAGTCTACGGTCTTGGCGCGGACCTCCGATCCGAAACGGCAGTGAACAGAATATTCGAGCTCAAGAAGCGCGACAGAGATAACCCGCTCACTATGCTGCTCTCCGAGTCACAGCCGCTCGGGGATTATGTGAAGCGTATCCCAAGGACCGCTGAGAAGCTCATAGAGAAGCTGTGGCCGGGTCCTCTGACTCTCGTCTTCAAGTCCTCCCCGAACGTACCCCGCCACATGCTTGGGCCAGGATCGACTCTCGGCGTGAGAATGACTGCCGGTCAGACTGCGCGTTCC
>Ga0180437_10009989_pt1 | contig 11649 bp, 15 predicted proteins | sample SS_ome_4_FD_132410 | JGI IMG/M metagenome (GOLD analysis project Ga0180437, IMG submission 132410) | Hypersaline lake sediment archaeal communities from the Salton Sea, California, USA - SS_3_D_1 metaG | ecosystem: Environmental > Aquatic > Non-marine Saline and Alkaline > Hypersaline >... | reverse complement strand
TTCATTGGTCGTAACCTCCTTGTAACAAAGAACGACGGGGGTCCCAAAGGGATACCGCCAAACTTATTGGATTGAATAACTCATTCGGCAACCACAGATATAGTATAACCCCTCGGGCAAAACCAAGGGGTTATACTCATAACTAATCTTGATACTTATGTGGGTTTTCGAATATGTCTATTAGGTGCAGAACATACCCCATAAATTGCGCTTCGGTATCTCTGGCATGTAATAGGGCGGTTAGGATGCTTTTGGGTGTGGCTTTGTTAGCCGCCTTAACTGCTTCGTTCCAATTATTTCGCAAACTCAATAATTGTTTTACTTTGTAATAAAAATCAGCTAATGGTGGTATTTCTACCGCGTGAAGACCAACCTTTTTGTCAACTTCCCCTTTGTGGTGTAATTATAACTTGCGGCTATTATTAAATACCATTTGTTTTTGTACTTGACGGTAGAACCTAGAGGTAGCGTCCCGTCATTTTTGTGTAAAATGACTTCGCCTTCCCTATCACCAACAGTTACTTTGGTAATTGGCATACCTTTAGCTATCCTTAACTTCTTGCTCAAGTAGGATTGTATCTATTGCAGCCAACAAGTCCTCCCGGTTGGCGAAGATAAGTACTTGTATACCGGGAGGGTTTAGGATTTCAGCGTCATCGCCATTTTTCTTCCACTCATCACCTTCTGCAGGTGGTTGGTACATCCGGAGTAATTGCGGAAGACCAACAATCTTCATTTGTGGCTCAGGCGGTATTATGAGAATATACCCATTGTCGGCTCTGCTAACAGTGAATTCGAATTTACCTAACATAATGTTTTAGTCCAGGACAACTACCTTATATTTGTCAGGGTCAAGATCCTCGACCTTTACTGGTCGCCATTCCCTCTTCATCTGTTCGAGGAAATCTTTGAATTTGGGGTCATCGGTTACTTCTTCAAGCACCTTCTCCGCGAACTTTTCCTTATCTACATATTGAATGGGCATCGAACTTTTAGTGAACGGGATGGTGCAAACGACTTCGTTTACTTGCGGGATGAAACCAAGAATAACCCGAAATTTGTTGTCTTTGCAACGCCAGACAGTGTGGGTCTTCCAGGGCCAAGGCATCCCATACCTTTTCATGCGCTTTTTGGAATACACCTGGATGGTCTTCTTGCCATCCTGTTCTTCCGGTTTGGCTTCGATTTCTGCTTCTGCCATGTCCCCCTATCCCCTTTTTGTCTTCGCTCCCAAATTTTCGTCGTAGTCCTTGTGCCACGCTCTGCTAGCGGCTGCGTGACTCTCTGCTTCATAAACGCGTGGAAAGGTATCCCTGTCTTTTTCCATACGCTTTATAGCCTGCTCTGCTTCCGTAAGGTCCTCCACCTTACGGAGACGTACACAGCCACTGCGTCTGCACACTACGAAATAGGGCATGATTTTCTCTCTGTTGACTTTAATCTGGTTTAATCTCGCGACACAATTTATTTAAAGATAGTAGGGTCTGATGAACGAAACCCTACTTTCGCTTATTTTTGGTTATTATCTTCGTCGTTTACGTTACGTTCCCAATAATCACACATCCAATTCTTTTTCCGGATGAACTTTATCTTTTTGCCTAATTTGTCGCGCCAATCTCTCAACGCGTGGTTACAGGGGCCAACTCCAGATTTGAGACCGTGACCGCCCCAATATTTGCAATTGTGACACCTTGGCTTATTCGTAGCCATCATCATCTTCTACTTGGTAATTTCCTTCAGCAATCAAAGTTGCTATTCTTGGCTTAAATTCATCACAAGGGCCGGGTTCAAACATCTTTCCGGAGGCGTATTGACACCCAGGTTTATCTTTTGGCGAGTGAATGCAATCTTTGCATTGTGGTTTGGTCTTTGGATCATTAATCATCACATCTTCCTTCTAGACGACGTAGTTTATTTTTTACGCTGGCCAATTCATTTTCGATTCGCCATAATTTAAATGCGTCGGTGGTTTTCGCTTTACCCCATTTGGCACCGACAGAAAGCAAAATCTCAATAAAACGAGTAACTGTTTTTGTCCCAACCCCCTTGATCTCAATCAAACGATTTCTTAACTCTTGCTCCTCAAAACCATGAAAACACCCCAACTTATCAAATTCTTCAGCTATAAATTTTGCCCGGGCATCTAACCCGGGCAAGTTATGAGTGGAGTCTTTCCATTTCTTTTCAGGAATCGCGATCTGCATGTTTGGTGACCGATCCGTTGCGTTCCAGGGGTCTGCCATCTGCCCGGAGAAAAACTGGACAGACATCCTTTTCTTCTACATCAATTAATTTTAGAATCCTGGACAACGTTCCTGGTTTGGATTTACCAGTCAGGAAATCAACTACCGAATCCTCCAAGCTATTCCCTGGTCCGAATACGCCCCCGCATTTTTTATGGATGGGAGTTAATTCATCCATAACGACATCTTTCGGCGACACCAAAAGCAGGGGTTTACCACACCGGTCGCAGTGAAATCCCTTATTTTGGAACATGCCATCCGAGCCTTTCCTTGTCACCGTTGTCGTTTACGTCCATCAAGCGGATACCATAATTCTGTCCCCGCTTGATAAATTCCCACCAACCTTCGCAGATGCCTTCATTAATTGTAGTTAGTTGGATGGCTTCAACCAAATCGATGACGAACATCTCGTAAACAACAGTTTCTTTTTGCGCTTCTTTTGTTGTGTCAATCCAGAAGAGCCTCACTGCTGATCGACCCCGCCCCATCTTTTCGAGACGAAGCTTTGCAAAAAAGGGTGTGTTTTCTCGCCATTCGGTGGAGTCATACTCCGCCTTGCTGACGTAGCTAATTGGCTTACCATCTTTGAATGGGGCCTTTTTGAGCGTATTTTTCATAATATTTATAGATCTTCGTGGCCGTAGGAGGAATCCTCGCGTTCTTGGGCTTCAACCCATTTATCCACGCCAGATGACATATTGTCTATCGCTTTCTTCTGTTTGGGCGTGAACCATTTGTGATCTAGGATAAATTCCCTCATGCTTTCTAGCTTCTCTTTCACCGAAGTGGCAAATTCTTGAGCAGCGTCTACTTCAGCAATCAGGCTCTCGCAATCCTTGATGGTCTGGTTGATTTTGTTTACCAGACGCTGGACTCTGCCGGGGTCCGTCTCTCTTTGGTTTTTGTCCATAGTGGTCCTATAAATCAGCCGCATTTAAACAAGCTGCCCCATAAAGGCACATAAAACCCAGGAGGACCCCAAAAAAACCCGGTCCCGTAAACCACGCTTCTTTGAGTAATCCCCCGACAATGCAAATTATAACGGAAGGGATGAACACCCATAATCCTATTCTTAGGAGTATCTCCCATTGTTTACATTTGCGACCCATTTTAAAATTTAATTTCCTTTTTTTGTGGTCCTGGGTCTTTCCCAAAGTTGTCGTCTAGACCAACACAGGCGTCAAGTAGATACTCCTCTAATTGCTCCTCAGTGAAATCGAAGATTTTATAATCTTCCAAATCACTACAGGACCAGGAGCGTTGAACATTGTCGCCCATTATATTTTGCGACAATCTCACTAGCACACTGTCATGACGATTGCTGATGTAAGCAGCCACCACAAACATGCATGCTATATCACCCCGCTCATAGCGGTGGTGAAGTATTTCCAAGTTGATGTGGTCGGGTAAAGGCATAATTCCTCCTAAGTTTGTCAGACCTCCGTCAAATTCCCTTGTAGACTAGTAGTAAAATATCGCTATCTAAAAAAATCATCTGACAAGTGTATTCTGTTTATTCTGACTCTTGACAGACTATAAAGATGAACTTAATCAATAGTGAATCAACAAAATGCACTGATCTACTTACTGACAGAAAATCCGCGTCTCTCAGGCTTTCTGAGTTTGTTGATTCTCTGTTAACTACGTTGTCGTGGTCAGATTCTCCCCCCCGGAGGGGAGAATCACTACGTTAAGTTGTTTTTTTAAAATCAACGGGAGCATTGAGATGCAGACAGGTATCAGGTTAGAAGTATTGGTTAAGAATACGGCGCAGAACGAGGAGGTAATCGGTCGGCTGGCAATCATATTCCCCGGGTTTCACGTGGAAGAGAAAGGGATCTGGATTAAAGACGCCAACGAGGAGAAGGAGGATTGGCTCCTTTATACTTTCTCCGTTCCCGATCCTAAGATCAGTTACCTCGATCCAGTACAGGTGCTCGCTTCTTTAACTCAGGCAGTACACAACTCAAAGAAGTATATGGAGGGATCGGTGTACCGCCAACTGCGTGTAGACGTTGGTGACTTACCTTTAATCGTGGAGGATCATATTGTCCGCCCCAAGGACCGCGCCACCAACAACATCAAGGAGGTGGACGAAGGTATATCCATGGAATTGGGTGAGAAGAGTCACTTCTTGGATGGGCCTGTTGATCATGATGGTGATTATCGGGTAATCACGGGCGCGGACGAGAACGCCAGCAATGGGACTTTGATTAGTGAATATTATAAAAACCAAGCTGCTCTTGATTCTTCCGATTTAGCACGTGACGGTTCCAATAAGTTGCTCCTTGAGAGCCGCCAGGAGGACATAAAGGAAGAGTTGAGGCGTCGAGGTTCACCTCTTACTAGCGGGGAATAATCTACATCATCATGGCCCCGGGCAAGTCCAAGTTGGGGAGCGGAAGCCTTTCTCGGGGCCACAAAGATACAGGGTCAAAGTAGCTGACCCTATTATACACCTGCGACCGGCCATAATGCTAGAGGGTCAAGGTCCAGACCCCACACCCCTATTCATAAGTCCGGGCCCCTCGTTGGGGTAGCCTTGAGAGGCCGCACCAAACACATTAACCAGCATTCAAGGTGGACCGCTTTCCACGAATGAGCCATGTAAATACACCGAACCAGTTTAATCCTGAGAATGATGGGCGATTCCTGCAATTTGGGGGTCGCCCATCATCGTGTATACGGACAGAGTGCGTGTCGTTAAAGGGTTGTAAGTTTATTAGCAATAGAGCGACTTGACAGGGTCTTGGCTCTGGTGTATAATCCCCCCTAGACAAGTAAGCGTTGTATGCGGATGTGCTGTGCGACGGCCTCTTGGGTTCAGCTGGTCCAAATACAATTTGACAAGTAAATCTCGCGCCCTGTGAAAAACGGTTGGGTGATGGATTGCACAACGCTTACTTGTCTGTGCGCTCCAACTTTCTCTCCTCTGGTGAGGGTTTGTCAGCCCTGAGATCCTTTGGTTGAGCCAACCATCTCCGACCGTTTTTCACAGGGCGCGATAGTATGTCTGGGTATTCTCATGAATTTAACCGAGTTCTTCGCAACAGTCGTTGCACCAGAGTCGGTTGTGTTCTGTGAGGATGACGACCAGCAAGCGGAGATCAGCAGAGATGATGTAACCGAAGCTTTCAAGAACGGTTACAGGGTATTGATAGGCAACCACGACACAGCTAAGGCGGTTGTTATCAATCTTTCCCGGGAACAACTCATTCTGCCCGATAAGGCACGTGACACAATCCTATCATGTTCTCCTGAATCTACTCTGGTTTCGTCAAATTCCTCTTGGTACACAATCTGGTACATCTCTCCAGAGCCTCAATCAAGCAACAAATTAGTTGATTTAGCTGAGCAATTTTTGGCGCGGGCACGCCAAAAGAACCCCAAGGCCTTTGCTCAGCACACGCCCGATGGGGCAATCAACATAGCTGTCAGTTATTACATCCACGAAGATATTAGGGACCCGCAGGGAGAGCGGGTCCTTTCCATGGGTGGACGATATCTTCATCCGCGATACTTTGATCTAAAGGGTCGCAAACGCCGTTTTATGTCCTATCTTCGCAAGATTAAGTCGGAGGCCAAGGATTACGACAGTTGGTTATTTCGTCTCGCTGCTATTGCAGTGCGTGGGTTTGAAATTCCCGACAGTATTGCCATTGCGATCCTCAAATGGTACATCCATGATACTCCCTGGATTTATTACGAGCCGGACGAGAAGGATCTGGTAGAGAAGATCAGGCGGGCTCATAAGTCTACCAATGATCGGTACGCTTATGGGTATATGCTTAGGGGTTTTAAAGTCCCAGCAGTTGAACCAGTGCGTAAGAACGCCATACCGCTTAAGCAATACGCCGAGCAAGAAAACATTTCTTATCAAGCAGCTTGGCAACGCAGTAAGCGCAACCAAATAAATACTTTTAAGACGCCGGGAGGCAAGGTCTTTGTATGCATTAATGATGAAGACCAACCGCTAGATAACAACTCTCCAGTCGCAGCCCCGACTGTTGCTATAGAGGTAGAAAATGAGCCAGTTAACGCCAGTGACGGAAGAGTTAATCGGAACCCTCAGGAGTTTGAGGAGTCGGCAGGATATAACGCTGAAGCCGAGCCCTTACATATCAGGGAAGATCAGGAATTTCGCGGGCGAGATTGTAGATGTGAATGTGAGGAATTATCAAGCGCAAATGATCCTCACTCTAGTCAAGATGAAGGAGTTCATAGTTGGGGACGAGCCAGGTCTCGGAAAAACCTTGGAGATGATGCATGCCTACGGCTACCTGAAGATGTTTTATCCGAAGTTGAGAATGATCTGGATAGGCCCGAAGACGACGATAACAGACAAAGAAGACGAAATCCGGGTGATGCTAAATCAGATTTCGCCAATGACTATCCTTGGCGGGAAGGGGGCAGCAAAACGCCGCAAGCAGTGGGCGATGGTACGGACTCAGCAGGTAGATGTAGTTCTTTGCAATTACAGCATTCTGCGGACCGATTACGACGAGATGGCACTGGCGATGGCGGACAGCCAGTACATGATCGTGGGGGACGAGATCCAAGTGATCAGCAACGTCTCCACCAAAGTACACAAGGCGTTTGCCCACCTCTGCAAACGGGCAGATCGGAAGTATGGTATAACCGCAACGATTGTGCGCAATCGCCTTGCAGAGACTTACGGAGTTTTTAAGCCAATTTGTCCTGGTTTGTTTCCAAATAAGGCTTGGTTTGAAAAGTCCTTCTGCGTCTTTGAACAGCTGAGGTTTGGTAAGAAGAGGGTAAGTAAATTATCGGGACACAAAAATCTTCCCGTGTTCCGTACGATGATTGAACCCTATTTTCTGTCCAGGACGCCAAGAGAAGTTGGTGGGGAATTACCAGAAATTGTCCCCAAGAAGGTTTCTCTTGAGATGACGGGTGATCAGGCTAAGTATTACGACCAGTGTGCATTGGGTGTGTTAAACAAAACCACGCACAACCCATACACCGGAGAGGATGAAGAGACAAAGATTGAGGGATCGCTGTCAATCTTAATGTACTCCATGCTTATTTCCTGCGCGATCCAAATGATTCCTGGGTATGAGCATACCAAGGGTTACTCCGCTAAGGAGGAGAAAATTCTTGAGTACCTCGGAGGTGACCTATCCAACGAAAAAGTCGTGGTCTTTTCCTTTTTTAAGAAATGGCTGTACAGGCTGAACGAGATTACTCAGAAGGAACTGGGTTTTAAACCACTTATGCTTACGGGCGACACCAAAATTAAAGAGAGGGACGAAGTTAAGGCTCGTTTCAACCAAAATGACGACGACGATTCGCGGGTAGTATTTATCACAATGGCAGGTGGTGTTGGGATCAACCTTACTATTGCCAAGTATATGCTTCTGCCGAATTATCCGTGGTCATATGGTGATTTTCGCCAGATTGCTGGTCGAATTTCTCGTCTGGGTAGCCTCCACTCACAAGTTTTGGCTATTTTCCTTTCAAATCAGCGTACGATTGATGACCACGTACTTAATACGTTGAGAAGCAAACAGGATTTATCACAGGCAGTCCATGATGATAGTATTACGTCACTGGGAGATCTTAGTGGTGGCGACATTGATAAAATCATTATACAATTTCAGCAGGAAATCATGAGGAGAAATAAATGACGGTGTCTAATCAGGGGGACCCCAAGTGCCCAGAGTGCGGGGGCAGTGGGGTAATTTTAATAAAACAACCGCCGCCAGAGATTTTATCTAAAATTTATGGGAAGGCTGTTACTGGGGCTTTTCCTTGCCGGTGCAAGATGCGTAAATCGCTTTCTGCTTGGCTATTACCCATTGATATGATGTTTGGTATTGGGTGGTGGAAAGAAACAAAAATCCCAAATGTAGCCTTGGAAGTTAATAAAAACCAGTGGATTACTGGCAATTTCATGACTTCATTGGCTGTGGTGCGTAATTCTTTGAAGGCACATGTTGCGAAGAAGGGTTTTCCAGGTGGGGTAATTGATTACCGCTTGATGACTGACGAAGAATTTGCTAAGTGGCACTTCAAGTCTAACAAAGAACAACACGATCTTGATTCAGTTAATTGGTCATTAATTAAGTTATTGGTTGTTCTTTATGGTTCCCGAGATTTACCAACCAAAGGAATTATTCCACGGGCTTTGGCTTCTCACATCACAAGGGTTAATAATTTAGGCGGCAGGGCGTGGATCATTTATCATGGTAATGATGTATTTGATGAGTCAAACTTGTATGATGAAGCCTTGGATACGGCAATAAGGTTATTAAAATTCGAGAAAGTGCGGGTTTCCTCTGAGACTAAGGATTCGGTAAATAGGATACCGCCCACTCCCCCGCAGACACCTTCTTCTACCACTCCTAAAAAGTCATCTGGTAACAGTATCTTTAGCCCGGGAAATGGTTAAATGATTCGTATTTTAAGAAGTCTTATTCAAGAACCAAACGACCCGGAGTTGAGTTCCAACATGGTAGAGGTTTTATCCTTTCAGTTGGAATTTGACAAGAAGGTCGAAGAGGATATATACGGAGTAATTCGTTATTTCAGCCACAACAACGGAGGACAGCCCTCTCTATCGTACGTTCGGGATAAAGTTGTTAAGCAGCATGGACAAAATTCAGCGCATGCTGCTTTGGTTGATGATCTTGCTCGTTTTGATCCAGAGTTAGGTGCCACCTTCAGGGCACGGCTCAAGGAATACACCGATGACAAAGTGTTGGGTGGTTTGAAATCAGGTATTTCCCTGGTGGTATCCAAGCTAGATGCATTGCAGGCGAAGCCGGATATTTCCACTGCGGAGTTGATTGATCAATTCAGTGCGGAGGCATCTCGTGTAATTTTAGATGCTCGTGAGAAGGTGACCGAGTCTAAGGTTGACACCCAAGGTGAATTAACAAGTCCGGAGGTTTATAAAAAGCATATGGACAAAATTAGAGAGGATATGAAGCAGGGAATTAAAGCCGGTCTTTTCACTGGGTATCCAGACATTGATCAGCACACCTTTGGTTTTCACAATGGAGAATTAATTCTCATTGCTGGCTTCACCGGAGAGTTGAAGTCCACAACTTGTCGCAACATGTTTTATAATATGTTGAAGCTTGGGGCCAATCTTTTATATATAACTTGTGAGATTACCTACGAGAGGACTGTTGACCAATTTGTAGTTTTACATTCCAATCACGAAAAATGGGGCAGGCCACCGCTTGACTATACCAAGGTCAAAAACCGGATTATGACGGGTGAAGAATTTGAGTTTATGAATCTTGTTTTTAAGGATTTAACAGAGAGCCCCGACCTTGGCAGGCTATTTATTGTACAGCCCAGGGACAGGGCTTTTAGGTGGTCCGAAGTTGTGACCATGATGAATAGTTATGATTCTCAGGCACAATTAGATGCAGTGTGTCTTGACTATTATGACTGGGTTGTGTGGGATGGCCAGAAAGCCAGGGATGAGACCGAAGTCAATGAAATGATTAAGGCTTCAAAAGTTTTAGCTCAGACGTTCCGTGGGGGAGAAGGTATAGTATTTGTAAGCCCCTTCCAGATAAACAACGAGGGATACGCCTGGGCCCAGCAACATGATGGAATTTATCATCTTAATCACCTGTCTACGCACAATCAATCACGGCGTGCAGCTGACTTTGTAATCTCTTCCTACTTAGGACCCGAAGGCAGCAAACTACGTGATGCTCAGCAGGTTAAGTTGGGTTGCTTAAAGAACCGCGATGGCGATCCCTTTGCTCCCCTAATTTTACAGACGTCCCTTAAGTCTGGCATTGTTTATCCAACCTCGATCTTGACTGGCGGCACGGATCAAGCGGGTGATGCCGATATTATTCGCATACCGCAATCAGAGATAGCCAGTCAAGCTTTGGTTTCCGCCCTAGATGACCTATAACCGACTACCATTAGTCCAGGTCTTTCTGCGACGAGAATTTTTGCGCATTTATTGGGTGGATCATCCCCTCATCATCATCGACTTTAAGAGGTAATTTATGTCAAGTTTAAAGAAAACAGTGGGTGAGCGTGTTCAAGCCGCCCGTAAGCAATTTGAAAAGAGCACTCCTCCTTTTGGTTTGATTGGCGAAGACGTTTATAAACGCACTTATTCGCGGTTTAAGAAGGATGGCTCCAAGGAGGAGTGGCTGGACACGGTCTGCAGGGTGGTTGAGGGTAACTGTGGTTTTGTTGATCCTAAGCATATCGAGGAAGGCGAGGCTGAAAAACTTGTTGATTTGCTTTTCAATTTGAAGGTGATCCCGGCTGGTCGTCACCTTTGGTCCACTGGTTCCCGCAAAGGCCGCAATTTCATCGCAAATTGCTGGACTTCTGGTTGGGATAAAGACAACCCGTCTCGTCATTTTTCTTTTCTCTTTGCTCGTCTTATGGAGGGCGGCGGCGTTGGGGCCAATTATAGCGACAGGTTTTTTAAAGATATGCCTAGCGTTGAACGCAAGGTTAATTTACATGTGGTTTGTGAGGAGAGCCACAATGATTATGCTCGGTTGAATGAGGTGAAGCTTTGGGATGGCAAGTACACGCCCCCCTTCGGTAAGGACGGCGCTGAGCCGGATATTATCACCTCTTTGCTTACCAACAAGTATGCCCAGGAATGGGAGGGTAGCTTGGTGGTGGATGACAGCCGCGAGGGGTGGATTGAGGCCTTAATTAGAATTATCCAAGTTCATTTCATGGCTGAGGGTGATCCAGATTTACCAGCCATCAATGGCAACGGTCTTCGCGATGTGGTTATTGATGTTAGTCGTATTCGTCCGAGTGGGGCGAAATTAAAGGGCTTTGGGGGTACTGCTTCCGGGCCCTTTAATCTTGTTTGGATGCTTCATCAGGTCAATGCAATCCTTAATGAAGCGTATGATGATGGGGTGGGGTTGGACTGGCGTGTTGCCATGTCTCTCGACCACGAGATTTCTCAGTGTGTGGTGGCTGGTGGCATTCGTCGCCCGGCCCGCATGGCCATGAAGTATTGGCGAGATCCAGACATTGACGAATTTATTGAGTGCAAGAGTGACGGTGAGTGTCATTGGACCACCAACATTTCTGTGTTGGTGGATGACAAGTTTTGGCGTTCTCTCCGCCAGAAAAACAGTAAGGCACGCCCCGTACTCAAGGCAATCGTTAAGGGCATTAAAGTTAATGGCGAGCCGGGTATTTGTGATTATACGCAGTGCAACAAGGGCGAGATTGAGGAATTTTATTCCACTAACCCTTGCGGCGAAATTACTATGGGTCCTTACGGCAGTTGTAATCTCGGTCACGTTGTTTTGTCAGCCTTTGCTAATGATCCCATTGGTTTAAGTGAAGCTTTTCGATTGATGACGCGCTTCCTCATTAGAGCAACTTTTGCTGACTTCCCCGATGAGGAAGCATTAAGGATCGTACA
>Ga0180437_10009988_pt1 | contig 11650 bp, 12 predicted proteins | sample SS_ome_4_FD_132410 | JGI IMG/M metagenome (GOLD analysis project Ga0180437, IMG submission 132410) | Hypersaline lake sediment archaeal communities from the Salton Sea, California, USA - SS_3_D_1 metaG | ecosystem: Environmental > Aquatic > Non-marine Saline and Alkaline > Hypersaline >... | reverse complement strand
TACAGCAGGGGCTCCTCCTTGCCCTTCCTCATAAGGGCCCCCATGCCAGACACAGACAACCTGTCAGGCCTTGGGATCTTGATCTGGTAGTTCGACCCGCTGTTATTGTCCCAGCGATCTTCTTCAGCAAAGACAAGGGCAAATTCGATAAAGGAGAAGTCCATGGACCGATCCAGCCTGATCATGAGCCGGCCATGGCCGTTTTGCCACAGAAAAGGCGTCTGAAGAGCCACCTTGTCAAATGGCCGGCTCCCTTCAGGCCAAACCGATTCCGGAGGCATCTGCCAGGAGGCCTCAGAATGAGACCTAAGCCCCCAGTGCAGCAGGCATTTCTTACCTGCCTCCATCTGCAGACTGACCTCTATGCCGTCATCTGTCAGGCCCTTTTTAACAAGCAGCACCACGCCGCTTCTTGTAGTGATCTCTTCTCTCATCCCATTAGAGCAAAGGTGTTCTCAGAGTGGACCCCATCGACGCTTGATGACGCTGGCCCCCCTTAGGCATCCTCTCTTTCCTTGCGCGCCTTAGACATGGAGAGCATAGTCATCAAGTTGCCAATATGCAAGAGATTTGGCAGGGTTGACATCATGGCAGCCCCCCACTTCCAAATAAGGCAACGACAGCGGCAACATCAGACAGAAAAACACCTAGAAGACGGGCAGGTCGTGCCATTTTCGTTTGACAGGGTCAGACTGGGGACCTATAGTTGTCAGGTCTATGTTCTTGAGACTACAAGGAGGGTCGTATGTGCAAATGTTGTTCCGCTGGAAAGGGCGCCGCCAGGCACAAACACTATGAGTTCCTCCACGACCATGGAACTGAAGGTGCAGGCCACGACCATGAACATCATCACAGTGACGGGGAAGACCCGAAGGTGACGGTATCTCCTGTGCATGGAGAAGAGCAGGAGCGGCTTCGGAAATAGAAGAATCGACGGGTGAATGCACCCTGGGGGACAGTATCATGTGCGAGGCGAATGCGTATCTTGTGAAAAATGGCAAGGAAGAACTTTTTCTGGAGGCCATTGACACCGTGGAACCTGACAATGGGAATTTGCGCCTTACGACCATATTCGGCGAGCAGAAATTCATCAAGGGAAGGATCAGCCGTCTCGCCCTTGTGGATCACAAGGTCGTTATCGAACAGACAGAGGGATAGAAAGCCTTCTCCCTTTCTCGCCCTTTTTTCAACAAGCCGCCAAGGTCTGCATCCCCCCGAATACCCAACCTGGTCAGAGAAAAATCATACTTGACCGGGTCCTCCGGGGCCACGGCCCTGAAACCTTTCGTGATCTCCACTGCCGTTTGCATGTCTGCCTGTCTCCGTTTTGTCAATCCAACCAGAAGACCGATTCTGTGCATATGTATATCCACGGGAACGATGAGTTTTGATGGAGATATCTTGTCCCATCCCCCGGGATCCACTTCGTCCTGCCGCACCATCCACCGAAGGAACAGGTTGAGTCGCTTACAGGCGCTCCCCTTTGGGGGAGATGGGACGAGATGTTGGACGGAGCCGTCAACACCTGCGGTCAATTCTCCTGTGAAGGCACAGAGGGCTGGAAGTATTGTATCGTCATCCTCTAACCCTTCTGCAAAACAGGTATGAAGATTGCCGTAACGTTTTAGAACCCTTCTGATGCCTACTAACATGGCAGAAAGGTTCTCGCCCGTGGTGAACCTGTGCTTGAAGCCCGCAAAGGTGCGGCGAATCCTTCCGGGAGAGGACTTGTTCAGAAAGACCCATGGAGACGGCCTCATCCGTTCAAGAACATGGCAGACACTTTTGCAGATCTGAGCGACCCTCCCATAGGCAAGAGACGAGGCAACAAAGGCCACTATTTCACGGTCACAAAGGGTTTCGTAACGGTAAAGGAACTCCAAAGGGTCCGGATGGACGAACTCGCGCCTATTGTATCGGTGGTAAAGGTTTTCAAGCTTGTCTTTGGTAATCATCTGTCTCACGTCCTGCTAACCGACCCTCGTCTATAAGACGAGGGCTCAAGTTTCGCACCCCCCCTTTACACTAATGGTAGCTGTGTCAAGACTTGTGCCCCTCCGATTTGACAACAGAGGGATGGGGAAATTCGGCATTGGAGGCCGAAGAGAAAATGATGTCCTTTCTTCCCTTTCCCGTCTCACGGGCCAGCTGGCTGCAGTCGTTCCGACAAGACGGGCACAGGTGATGATCACGATCCCTGCAGCCGGGCCAGATTGTCTCTGGCAAATTCAATCGATGGATCTAGATCCAGGGCAAGTTGATAGTGTTGAATCGCCAGATCCATCTTGCCCATATCTCGATAATTGGAGGCAATGTTGGCATAATCGATGGCAGAACTCGGATCCAGGCCGAGTACCTGCTGAAAGCACTCAATGGCTTTTTCGTGCTCCTTTAACTTGAAGTAACAGAACCCCATGAGATTGTAGATATCCGTTCTCTCATTGTCATAGCCCTCTGCCTTCTCCAGGGCACTGATCGCCTGTCGATATTGGCCCAGGTCCTTCAGACATACCCCCATGTAAGAATAGATGCTTGCAGTATCCTCTTCTTTGGGATTCAAGTCCAAGGCCTCCTGGAAATTCCGAAAGGCCTCTCTAGGCTCGTTCATGGAAAGATGGCAAGAGCCCAGATAGAATTTGACGAAGTACTTCCCGGGCATCAAGTGATCCATCTTCTGAAGTTCGGAAATGGCCCGGCCAGGGTTTTCCCCCTCTGCTATGAGCTTGGCTGAAAACATGGCCACGCTGGTCCCTTGAGCCCGTTCCCGAAAATGCGCCCCCGGTACGATGGTATAGAAGGCAGGGATTTGAAGGATGGGATGGGTGACATTGACCACGACAACCTCCATGCCGATTTCGGACAAGGCCGCGACACAGTTTTCCACCTCCACCCTTATATTGTCATGAGAAAGGTCCGGCAATTCAGAGATACCCACCTCCCTGTCGGCACGGAGCACGAAGCGAGCTTCCTCAAGGGTTCTGAACTTTGGAAGGCCGCTGGCCACATAATTGGAGCCAGTATTGAAATCCCCGGCAAGCTGGGCAACCTCGGTTAGGGCTCGATTCAATGCCTTCTGAGGATTCGGTGTGGTACCTGCCGTCCAGACGATCTCGCTTCTTCGCGGAAAGGTGGATGGATCGTAGGCCAGGGCTCCCACACTGGGGATGCCGGTATTGAAGGAAAAGTCAGAGATAAAGAGCCGCACGCCCGCCTTCTCGTACTTGCCTATCATCTCCAGGGCCACCGGATCGGTTATTGAAGCCCTGCTAATCGCCGGGACTCCAAGTTTGTTCTGGCTGATGATGGATGAGACATGCCGCTCTATGACTTCGCAGATCCCTTGAATGAGGGCTTCTTCCACACAGTTTCCGGCCGACGGGCCGTTGAACTCGTTGATGGCAAAGAACCAGTCAAAGGGAATGAGCACTTCCTCTTCTTTGGTCAGATTATAGGCCCAGGTCCATTTAAGTGGAAGGCTGGAAAAGACCCCTCGGGCCTTGTCCAGGTCGTCAGAATCATCGTGGACGGAGCGAGCAATAGCCTCAAAAGGCAGCACAGCGTCTTTGATATTTCCGTATTCCTCAACAAGGAATTTGCCGGGATCCTTGCAGAAACTAAAAAAGCTGAACCTTTCGGCCAACTCCATCACCGCGCTGGCCTCAGATTGGTCAGGCGTGGCCCCTTTTCCCATCTGCTTCTTTGCTCCGATGACCTCTGTCGCGTCCTTTCCGCAGATGCTAAAATAGACGGGAATGTCCAACCTGCCGTTGTCAATTCTCCTGGTACTCTCCAGGATGTCCAGATCTACTTCCCTGAGTCTTTCCTGAAACCTGAAAACGGTCTCTTCAGGGGATATGACCTTGTCTTGGTACAAGGTGGAACCCTTGTAAGCGTCTTTCAAGACAATCTTATTCGTCATCCCTCTCCCCCCCCTTTGCCTCCGCCCCCAGCACGCGATTCATGGACCCCGAAACATAGCCTTCCATGTCGAGAGCGACATGGACGAAACCTATGTCTTTGAACCTCTTTACAATAGCTTCTCTAAAGCCCTTCTCCATGATTATTGCCAGGTCCGACCTCTCCACTTCTATCCTTGCCACAGCGCCATGGTGCCTCACTCGGCACTGCCTGACGCCTTTCTCCAAGAGAAATGACTCGGCCTCATCTACCATTTTCAACTTCTTGGCAGTAACGGGGCTTCCGTAGGGTATCCTCGATGCAAGACAGCCCGTGGCCGGCTTGTTCCATGAGGAAAGGCCCATTTCTTTCAAAAGATGGCGGATTTCCAGCTTTCTCAAACCGACATCTATCAAAGGGGAAAGAATACCCATCTCGCTGGCGGCCCGCTGCCCAGGTCGATAGTCTTTGAGGTCGTCCAGATTGGCTCCGTGGGCCACATTCTCTATTCCTCGCGCTTTTGCCACGGCCACGAGTTCTTTGAAAAGAGATCTCTTGCAGTGGTAGCACCTGTCCGGCCTGTTTGTCACAACGGCAGGGGCGTTGGTTACTTCCCAGGGAAGAAAAATGTGCTCAATACCTCTCTTTTGGGTAAATCGTTGCGCCAGTTCCCTTTCACGGACCGGGAATAGCTCTGAAATCGCCGTTGCCGCCACTACTTGCCCGCCAAGGGCCTCGTGGGCCAGGGCCAAAAGCAAGGTGCTGTCCACGCCACCGGAATAGGCAACCAGCAGGGCACTGGTATCTCGGAGCAGGCCAACGAGGCGCTCTTTCTTCTGTGTTAGGTCGTTATCGTCTACCTTCATCTCACCCTGCTGCAATATCTGCAAGAAAGGTCCCTGATGGAAACTCAAAATCTTACCAGGAAGCCACACACAAAGGAAGGTAAGCCCGACTTGTGGCCAAGAGGCGGCATGGCGGGTCACCAGAAAAAAAGAAGGTGGCTGGTACACTGACCAGCCACCTCGGATACAGGCAAACAAATCTACTGCAAAACGAACCAAGGTTCCGGCAGTTGATCATCAGGCATCGTTGAATGATAATGAAGTACCGCATTGAACTTGTCAATGACACCGGAGGCAGAGGCTTCCTGCCTATAAGTCACTGTAGAGAACAGGTTTGGTATGATCGACCCGTGATTTTGCTGCACACGATCCAGCAATTGGTCAAAGGAACCACCCCCCTGCTGTATGGTGGCAATCATGACAACACTCACATCACCAATGCCCGATGTTGAATTGCTGTGATCAAGGGACGGTAGTCCCGTTGCGGTGACTCCTGAACCTGTATGGGATGTCATCCACTTTGAGGAGCTGCTCGATGTCCCTGCTGCCACAGATCCGCTCGATGCCACTATCCCCGTGTCTTGTGCCCAGGCGCACCCAGTGAAACCTGCCAGGGCAAATCCCAAAAAAGCGACTACCGATAAGGCCATCACGGGCAGAATTCTGGTCCTTGTATTCATGGTCTCACCTCCATTGGTGTCTATGTCGGGCCTGATAGTCTTTGATCGCAGCTGGTGCCCATCCACGAAGCCCCTAGAGACAAGTGGGCACTGGCCGGTGTTTCCCATGCAGTCCGCCACAGGCGGATCTGTACGGTCAAGGCAGAATAATCAATACCCAAACTGCGGGAAAAGTCAAGCCCGACGGTCTTTGGAGGCGCATGAAATGGCTCTTTCAGGTCATTTTGAGAGGCCCTGGAGCAAGGGCCAGTGGGAGCGTTACAATTCTCTAATTTCAAATAGTTAAAATGAAGCCAACACGTTGAATGTCGTTGCAGGGTTAGACGAGAAGCAGAATCCTTGTGACAAAGGAAGAGTCATGAACCAAGGTGGGGCGCTGGAAAACCCTTTCGAATGAACAAACCATGGAAGGTGATGGCTTCCCAAGATGCCGTTATTCAGCCCGGTGCATATCTTTTACATTTTTGTATTGAAGATGCCCGGTAGAAGAGATGCACGCACATCCGAGAAGCCATGAAGGTGCCAACCTCGAAATCCCTTTTTGAGCATAAACCTTGGAGGCCGTTGGCCGTCACATGGTTTGTTGTATTGGTGTTGAATTCGGGTGGCATCCTCTCATATCATCACCTTCATTGAACCATCTTCCAAAGAACAGGTCCATCGGGAGCACAGGATTAGGTTATGCGCTTTACGAACCTGCAGATCTCCACGGTAAGGACGGTGCACCAGGCAAGGCCGCTGTAAATAAGTACTCCGTAACACTTGCATATCCCCATGGACAATTTCTTATTCAAGCCCTTCTCTATTAAACGGCAATAGAGATGAAGGGGATTGCAACTGTGCTGAATCTGTAACATCTTATCCACCAAGGCCTGCTCCTTCCGACGGTGGCTATTAGAAAATGTGGGCCTTGCCTCTGGTGGCTCAGTATGGCCACCGGTTAATTTTTGAGTGAGCAAGTACCATGCCAGATTGCAGCCACAATGATATCTTAACACTTTCAGATTGTTATCCTCCGCTGAGTGCAAAGGAATCTCTGGAACATGGGCATTCTCACTGATAATGCGGTGAAAATGCCGGATATGGGCGTCTCCAGGGAAAGTCCGTGTCTCATGGACGGCCCTCAAGGGACTGTTGGGGGTCTTTGTCGACGGCGGCCACAGCACTCATGTTGCGGAAAATGTGGCATAAGGCTCTAGAATCGATTGACAAAAATTCAGAGTACTGATAAAGCTGGCCTAGCTCCTGTACCCTGTGTCGGGTCCTTTCTGTTTGGGTTCCATGAAGGGACGGCCTCAAATCAGGGCGGTTTCGCCGAAAAGAGCGTTCCCCTGTCAGCGGATTTTTCTATGCCGGGAAGTTGCACACCATTTAGACGGCACCAAATGAGGAGGTTTTATTAAGATGGAACAACCATGGGACTGGAAACGACTGCTTTCCTTTTGTATCGTTTGTGGCGTAGTGGGCCTGATCGTAATAGTAGTCTTTGCAACGATGCTTATTTGAGGCATCTGCAAAGCCTTTTTGCTCGTCCTGGCAAGGGCTGTGGTGGCGCAGCCACTCGGAACAACAAGAGGGCTGCTGTTGCGCCTTGAGGTATGCAGCCTTGGCGAGTAGAATGATCTTCTCACATGCTTTCCTGCGTGAGGGCACCGCCGGACTGCACAAAGGCGAAAGGGTCTTTCAAAAAAGGGGAGTTTCTCTCCATGCCAAGCCAGTGAAGCCTTTCAAGGGAACCCTTTCATACTGACGTAAAGGCCATTGCCACCACAGGGTATTGAACCCTCCCCCGCGGCAAGCCACGGGGAATCTTCACCGCAAGGATGTTGGCATTTTAACTATACACTCGCTAACCCCGCCGCAAGCAGCGGGGAATGCGCTCGCTTATTCGGTTCAAAGGCCCCTGTAATGACACATTGTTGGCAGATCGGTTGTACAGGAGTGATCGCCAAACCGTACTTGAAAGCAAACCTGAAAGCGGCCCTGTGTTATGCGTTGGGACAAGCAACTGGTGGCCAAATGCAAGAAGTAGGTTTGGGCGTTGACTTGATTTTCATGCCATATTTCCGTAGCCTACCTGGAAGCAAATGGAAGGCTCCCACCGATATCCAACCCCTGATGAAAGCGCTGATGATAGGAAAGCGCTATAGAATGGCTACGGACAGCCCCTAAAAGGGCCTTTCATTCTGACATGAGTCCGAGGAACGGCTTTTTTGCCCTGCGACACAGGACATTGGTTTCTGTCGTGCACCCCCTTTCGGGCCATCTGACATGTCAAAGAAAGATAGGAGAAGGCGAGAGAGATACAGTCTGAAACTTCCCGTGCAGGTCACGTGGGAAGATGCCTCGGGAAACGCCCATGGAGAGACAACGACCACCGAGGATCTCAGTGTTTCAGGGTGTTTTATTGTGTGCCATCACCTTATTCAAAAGGGGTGCAAGATCTCTGTTGAAATCGACCTTTCCATTGCAGAGGCAGGGATCATAGGAAAGCGTGTCTCTGCTCAGGGAAGGGTGGTCAGAAACGGACGGGCAGCCCTTAGTCGTAGAAGAGGTTTTGGACATGGGATCAAGTTTGACAAGTTCCGTTTCTCGGAACAGGGATAAGCTCTCTCTGACTCCTTCCGCTTTTTCCCTCATGGATTCCCCAAAGACGAAAAAAATAAACACATTCTTGCCGAAAGATTTGACAATTCCTTTCATTTCACATAGAAATATATAGCAAAATCATAAAGTTGAACAAAAACAGCATCGCCTTGGTGGCAGCCTACCAGCCCCGCCTGTTGGCCGGCATGCATGAGGCCGAGAAGGACGAATATGGATATAGAGAACCAGGGAAACGAACAATGCCCAGGAATGAATATTCCGAGCACGTTATGACAAGAGACTCTCCCTTGAAAAAACTAGATTGCCTGCATAGGCACCTTCCAGAGGCGTGAGTGAACGCTGGTGCCCTGGAACCACAGGCTTGCAAATAACAAAGGCCTTGACAAATTCATCCCCAATCAAGTACAAAACCGTAGGAATTTTCAGTTATTATAATCCTATCGTCTGACCATTCACACCCGTTGGAGCCTCTTGCAAGAAGTTGTCGTCCTGCCTCTGCAGATAGCAGGGGGGGTAAATGATGGGGAAGGATTCATATGGTGGAACAGTCCAAGGCGCTCAATGTCGCCATTGTTGGTGGCGGTTCCGGGTGCACGGCCATTATCGATATGGTACTGGCTGAAAAGCTGAAGCACCTTCAGATGGCCCTCATTGGCGTGGCCTCCACCAACCCCGAGGCAAAGGGGTATCGCTATGCCCAGAAGCAGGGTATTTACACCACGAATGACTACCGGGATCTATACAGGCTAAAAGGTCTGAACCTGATCATAGAGCTCACCGGACGACAGGAAGTGACAGATGAAATCTCTGCGACCAAGCCAGATCACATCCGATTGATGGACCATGTCACTGCTCGTCTCTTCTGGGACGTGTTTCAGACGGAAGAACAAATCATCTCAGAGCGCAAGCAGGCAGAAGAGGCCTTGCGAAAATCTGAAGAGAAATACAGCACCCTCGTGGAGAACTCGCTCACCGGGATCTACATCGACCAGGATGGAAAAATCGTATTTGCCAACAATAAATTTGCACAGATCTACGGATATGCAGAAGACGAGTTGATCGGGACTGAATCTCGAGACCTGGTCCACCCTGAAGATCGGGCCTTTACGAACGGAATCAGGGAAAAGAGGCTCAAGGGAGAAGAAGTCCCAGAAGAATACGAGGCAAAAGGTCTCACCAAAGATGGCAAAACCATATGGGTTGCCAGGAGAAACACCAGGATCAAGTACCACGGTCGGCCTGCTATCCTGGGCAACATAGCGGACATCACCGAACAGATGCGTGTTGAGGAGGCGTTGAGAGAAAGCATCCTCCGTGTGAGGATCGCGCACGAGCAGGCCATCATCTATGCCGAGCAACTCAAGGAACAAATCGCGGAACGCAAACACGCAGAAGCAGCCTTGAAGGACAGCCAGGAAAAATATTATACGGTCCTCGAAGCGTGCCCGGACCCCCTTGTGGTCTATGACATGGCGGGCAAGGGCATCTATATCAACCCAGCGTTCACCCGCGTTTTCGGCTGGACCCCCGGGGAGGTCCTGGGAATGAAATTTGATTATGTCCCTGAAGAGAACTGGCCGGAGACCCAGATGATCATTGACAAAGTCCTTCTGGGAGAAAGCTTTTCTGGTATTGAAAGCCGCAGACATACGAAAGAGGGCAAGATCATTGACGTCAGCATCAGCGCAGCCATCTATTCCAGTCCTGACGGAACGCCGGTAGGCAGTGTTCACATTTTGCGAGACGTCACGGACCGCAAGCAGGTCGAAGAGGCCTTGCGAAAGGCCCACGATGAACTGGAGCTCCGTGTGGAAGAACGCACAGGCGAACTGGCGGCCACAACCGAACAGTTGAAACTCCAACTCACTCAGCGTAAGCGGGCAGAGGAGGCTCTCAATTCTGCCCACAGGGCCCTTGAACGGAAGGCCACGGCCCTGGAGGCCGCCAACGAGGAGCTTTCCGAGTACGCCTACGTGGTCTCCCATGACCTGAAAGCACCCCTGCGGGCTGTTCACAACTACGCGGACTTCTTGTATGAGGATCTTGAAGAGAGCCTAGACGGGGACCAGAAAGCTTACCTAGACGGTCTCAAGCGGGCCGTCCGGCAAGGCGAGATACTGGTGGAAGACTTGTTGGAATACTCAAGGGTTGGCAGACAAACCACACATCCCGAAACGATAGACATTGGCGTTTTTCTCCAAGAACTGGTAGCGACTCTTGCCTTGGCCCCGGATGTGGAGGTGGTGATTGCCAATGACTGGCCCACCATTGTGACTGAACCGACCCTGCTCACCCAAATCTTCCAGGACCTCATCAGAAACGCTGTGAAATTTAATCATGCTTCACGCAAACGGGTCGAACTGGGGTGGGTCCCGGTGGACGGCCAGCGCTACGAACTCTTTGTCAGGGACAACGGCATTGGGATTGAACCTCGCCACCAGGAACAAATATTCCGCATGTTCCATCGCCTCCACACCCGCAAAGAGTACGGGGGTACTGGCCTGGGGCTTGCCATTGTCAAAAAAGCGGCCGGCCGATTACACGGTTCGGTCCGTTTGGAATCGAAATTCGGTGAAGGGTGTACGTTCTTTGTTTCCCTTCCCTACGCAAACGAGGAGAAATAGGAATGGATAAGGAGCCTAGGGAACCTTTTGTGATCCTCATGGCAGAGGATGATGAGCACGACGTTTTAGCTACAAGACGGGCGTGGAAAACCCACCATATCGCCAACCCCCTTTACATCGTCAGCAATGGAGAGGAATGCCTGGATTTCCTCAAAAAGAGAGGCGCATACAGTGAACCTGGGGCGGCCCCCCGGCCTGGGCTCCTTCTTCTGGACCTCAAAATGCCCAAAATGGACGGGCTCACCGTGCTGAAGCAGATCAGGGAAGACGAGGAGTTGTTTCGGCTCCCCGTGGTCATCCTTACCGCCTCAAAGGCCGAAGAAGATCGACTGAGAAGCTATGATCTGGGAGTCAATGCTTACATTGTTAAACCAGTGGGATTTGAGAGGTTTTCCACGGCAGTCAGAACCATCAATCTCTTCTGGCAATTGGTCGAACTCCCACATCCATGAGATCAGAAAACCAATGAAAAGACCAAAGACCCTTCGCATCCTTCTGGTTGAAGACAATGAGCACGACAGGCTGGCCTTCCGACGGGCCCTGCGCAAGAGTCAGGTGTCGTGTGAAATCACGGAGTGCGTGCGGGCCGAAGAGGCTATGGAACGAGTTTCCGCCAGCCCCTCCTTCTTCAGCCTCGTGGTAGTTGACCACAATTTGCCCGGGATGACGGGCCTAGACCTTTGCAGAGACCTCCTGGACAAGAAGCTCCCCTTGGCCTTGGTACTTCTCACGGGAAGGGGATCGGAAGAACTCGCTGTCTCAGCCCTTAAGGCCGGAGTTGACGACTATATCGTCAAGGACTCCCACGATGGCTATCTGGATCTCCTGCCCATCGTACTCCCTCAGACAGTTGAAAAACACGAGGACCACATAGCTCGGAAAAGGGCCGAGGAGGCCTTGCGGGAGAGTGAAGAGAGGTTTCGCAACATTGTTGAAGGGAGTCAAGCGGGCTATTGTTTTATCGACAAAAGCGGCCGCTTCCAAGATTGCAATGACG
>Ga0180437_10009987_pt1 | contig 11650 bp, 8 predicted proteins | sample SS_ome_4_FD_132410 | JGI IMG/M metagenome (GOLD analysis project Ga0180437, IMG submission 132410) | Hypersaline lake sediment archaeal communities from the Salton Sea, California, USA - SS_3_D_1 metaG | ecosystem: Environmental > Aquatic > Non-marine Saline and Alkaline > Hypersaline > Sediment... | reverse complement strand
GACAACCACGGCACCAGAGCAAGGTAAGGTGATCGATGCGCTAAGAGAGGCCGGACTAAGGGACAAAGTCAAGATCATGGTTGGCGGTGGTGCCATCACTCAAGGCTTTGCAGACAGCATTGGTGCCGACGGTTATGGCGCTACAGCGCCGGGTGCTGTAGAACTGGCAAAATCGCTGGTCAATTAAGCGGTTATGGCTGTTGCGCAGGCGAGTCGTCCTCTCTGACCTCCGCACACCAAATGGCACCCTTGCCAGTACGACGCAGCCATTACCACCCGACAGACCAGGCTTGACAGGATTCTGCCAGGGCGTAGAGAGAAGAAGACTATGTCAGTGAAAGGGTTCGTCCGCAAATTCAAGCCACGATGAATGGCTTCACCCCGGCTCTGGCCTTCCCAACTGGCCGGACGTGTTAGTCCCGCACGCGGATGCCATGCGGGTCTTGCGCGATTAGGGCGCAGACGTGAATGGAATGGCCGTTGGATGTGGCCTTCGAAGCGGACACCCTGGGCCTTGTCGGCGCTAAGGAGAAATAAAGATGTAGAATGGGAGGTTTATAGGAAAGTTAAGCAGCCCTAGATGTAACGTCTGATTTACAAGTTATCTGCAACCTTGCAACAGAAGGAGTTAGAGAAAATGCCAGCCAAAGGCTACATTCGCAATTTTAAGCCGCTCGAGATACTGACCGAAGAGCAGGTAGAGGCGATTCATCGGGGCAGTCTTGACATTCTCGAGCAAACGGGGGTCAGGTTTGAGAGCCAGAGGGCCCTCACACTCTTTGAGAAGAATGGCTGCAAGGTGGACCACGAAGATAGGCGTGTCAGGTTTCCACCCGGCCTTGTGGAAGAATGCCTCCGGCTGTGTCCCAGCACTTGGGGCCTCAGGGCCCGAAAGCCGGAGAACAACCTGAGCATTGGGGGGAACACGCTCTACTGGGCAGCCTTTCCGGGGATGAGGACTATCGACATAGACACCTGGGAGCCGCGCACACCCACCATTCAGGATAACCACGACGCCGTGAAAGTGTTGGACGTGTTAGAGAACGTTCACCTGGCCCCTTCTTACACACCTTACTGCGAGTTAGTGGACGTGCCACCCGCGATGCTGTTGCCGACATGCTGTTGGAGCCAGATGAAATATCTCAGCAAACCGGTACGCGTTGGCCAGGCGCAAGACAGCCACATCTGGGGCATCCAGATGGCACAGACGCTAGATGTTGATATCTTCGCCGCTATGGAGTCTGCGCCCCCCCTGACCTGGTACGGGGATGCCGTCGACTGCGCCTGGGACGTTGCCGAGGCCGGGTATCCGGTCGAGGTAGGCTGTGGCGCGGTGCTGGGCGGAACCGGGCCAGCCACGCTGGCGGCCGGCCTGGTCAGTGGGAACGCCGAGGTAATTTCTGGCATCGTGATGGTACAGCTTGTCCGGCCTCGTACTCCAATATTGTCCAACGCTTTTGTCTTCCCGCAGAACATGCGAACCGGCGCCCCTGGATTTGGCCGGATCGGCATCTCCTTGTTTAACGTGATGTACAACCAGATGTGGCGCGGAAAATACAACATCCCCACTATGTTCGGCTCCAGTGGCATGGGAAACTCGAAGTTTATCGACTACCAGTTAGGCTACGAGAAGTCCATCGCCACCGTGCTGACCGCCGTATCCGGAGCCAGCATCATCAATTACGTTGGGGGTCTCACCGGCGAGCTCAGCCATCACCCGGTTCTTTCCATCTTGGACAACGATGTGGCGGGTATGATCGGGCGCTTTCTTGAAGGAGTAGAGGTCACCAATGAGACTCTGGCCATAGATCTCATTGAGAAAGTCGGTCCCATACCTGGGTTCTTCCTCAGCGAAGCCCACACGCGGGAGTGGTGGCAGAAAGAGCAATTCATCCCCCAGGCATCTGACCAGTTGACTTACCCTGAATGGATTGCAGCCGGAAAGAAGAGCGCGCTTGACTACGCCAAGGAGCGGGTTGAGGAGATTCTGACGACGTACGAGCACACACTAGCAGCGGATAAAGAAACCGAGTTGGACCGGATTCTCGAAGACGCCAGGGCGTACTACAAGAAAAAGGGCTTGGCCTGAGGGTTCTTAGAGCCTGTCCGAATAGACCTATAGATGGGCGGCATCCCTATGCCGCCCTAAAGCTATTCGGAGCAGCATTGATCCCCTCGTCTCCTACCTCAGTGCATTTGGGAAGAATGTGCTTCTCTCGGCAGCAGGGCCTGAGGGCGACACGTTGGGCAAGCGAAGAGCGATCTCAGCACCTAGGCCGTGTTGACATTCTGTCATTGTCCTGTAGGACTCTAGCGAAGAGGCTTAGGGGAGTTTGCTCTCGCGTGATTTAATATCCGGGGAGGAATGGCCTGGATATGGCTATCTAGGCCGAGCCACCTAAAATTTGAGGCAGACGCTCCTTAAGCTTTATGGCCTACCGATTCTCAACCCTAGGAACCATCATCATACCTCAGCAGACGCATTCCATTGAGGGTAACAATCAACGAAGCGCCCACATCCGCAAAAACGGCCATCCATAGCGTGGCCATACCGAAGAAAGCTGCCACCAAGAAGAATGCCTTGATAAGCAAGGCAAACCAAATATTGAAACGAATAGTTCGTATGGCTTTGCGCCCCAGACGAATCGCGATTGGCAACTGGGAGAGATCATCAGCCATCAAGGCCACATCGGCTGTTTCGAGTGCCTGCGCGCTACCTGCTCCTCCCATGGCAATGCCAAGGCTGGCGGCAGCCAGGGCTGGAGCATCGTTGATACCATCGCCTACCATGGCAACTTGGCCGTATTTGTGCTCCAAGGCCTGAACCGCGTTCAACTTGTCCTCTGGTAGTAGTCCAGCACGCACCTCATCAACACCTAAAGCACGCCCCATAGCTTGAGCAACAGTGGTATTATCCCCGGTCAACATCACTGTGCGCTGGATGCCGACCTGCTTCAATGCCTCCAAGGCCTGCTGGCTGCTGTGCCGTGGGGGATCACTCACGGCGATATAGCCGAGCAATTCATCATCTTGGCCGACGATCATCACCGTTTGGCCTGCAGCTTCTTCGGCATCTACGCGCTCGCAAAAATCCTTTTTGGTACCAGGTGAACGATCACTGGACAAGTAAAACACGCAATCGGCGACTTTGAAACCGCCGTTGTCCGTGTGGAACAAATCATGGTTTCCAACCGTGATTTGCTTTCCATCTACAAGGCCCTGAATGCCCCGCCCAGGCAACATTTTAACTTGGCGCGCTTTTAACTCGGGCAAATCTTGCGTTCTGGCTGCCCGGCTGATGGCACGAGCCAGCGGGTGGTTGCTGCGACTTTCTACCGCAGCCGCCAAAGCCAGCATCTCATCACAATGTTTGCAGGTCACGTTTGTACCGCGCCCGCGTGCTTCGTGGCAACAATCGTCTACACAGGCAATGGCTGTGAGTTCAGGACGGCCGTGGGTCAGGGTCCCGGTCTTATCAAAAGCAATTACTTGCACATCGCCCAGAGTTTCCAGGTAGGCGCCCCCTTTGACCAACACCCCCCTTTTGGCTAAGGCCGAAATGGCGCTGACCACTGTCACCGGTGTGGCGATGACCAATGCACAAGGGCAGGCGATCACCAACATCGCCAAGGCGCGATAAAGCCAGCCATGCGCCTCGGGTGTATCAAAGAAGGGCTGACCAAAGACGAGCGGTGGAATTACGGCGATCAACACAGCGCCAATGACCACAGATGGTGTGTAAATGCGTGAAAAACGATCCACAAAACGTTGAACGGGTGTCTTTTGGGATTGAGCTTCCTCCACCATGTGTATCAAACGCGCTATGGTATTGTCGGCCGCCAGATGCGTGATCTTTATTTCCAAGACACCTTCGCTGTTGACGGTGCCTGCGTAAACCTCTGAGCCTGCATCTTTCTCGACCGGGATGCTCTCCCCTGTGATCGGGGACTGATCTACAGCAGAGCGGCCGGCGTTCACGACCCCATCCATGGGGATACGTTCTCCGGGTTTGACCAGGATCAAATCACCTACATTCAAGGCTTCCACGGGGAGAACTTGTTCGTGGGTTCCACACCAGGGACACGGGCCGCTTTGGTATACCCCAGAGCCATCAGGTAGCTCTTGCCCCAAGTGATCCTCGCAGTCCATACAACTTTGGATCACGGTGGCCTCTGGTGGCGCCAGCAGCATCAAACTGCGGATGCTATCGCGAGCGCGCTCGAAGGTGAAGCCCTCCAGAGCCTCGCCCAGACTGAATAGCACGATCACAGTAGCGGCTTCTGCATACTCACCGATGACGTATGCACCCACCGCAGCAATAGTCATCAGCACGTTCATATCTAGGGCCAAGTTGCTGCGCAAGGCCATCCAACCTGCGCGTGCGGGATAGATAAGGCCTACCAGGCCACCAATGGTAAGCAGGCTGATCTTCAGCGATTCTGGCAATCCCAGCCAACCGGCGATAAACGCCATCAACACCAACACCATGCCGATCAAAGCGGTGAAATTACGTGGGCGCTGGATCACGTCCCATGCTAAACGCCAACCAGATAGGATTACTGGGCGGTCACTAACCTCCGATACACCGTAGCCCATATCTTGTATATATTTTTCGATTTGTGATTTGTCCAGCGCCTCTTCTGTTCCAGTAATACGCATCTTGGCTGTAGCGAAGTTGACGCTGCACGCATCCACATTTTCCAGCTTGCTCACACTCTTCTCGAGGGTTAGAGCACAGTCTGCACAGTCCATTCCGGTGATATTCAGTTCCAATGTATTATGCATAAGCTATCCAGATTTTGGGTAAATAAGAGATGACGCGGCTGATCAACACCAGGAGCGTCAACATGATATTGGCCAATAGTGATTTGGTTCTCACGGTTACTTCCTGGAATTCAGGTAAGCGTCAGGCTCGCCTCGCTGGCGTCTCACCTATCGAGACCATGTACTGGCTGTATTGGTCGATAAGCTGGTCGATCCCGTTGCGGATGTCGGCGTATTTGACCTCGCAGCCGAGTTGCTCACACGTGGGCTTCATATCAAGCATGCCGCGGAATTTGATTTCAAGGGTGTCGGCGAAAGAGAGGCCAGCTTCAATTTCGATGTCCGCCGCAGGAATCTTTTCCTTGACGATCTCCGCTACCTGACCGGCAGTCACCAGCGGTTGGCCCGTGGCGACATAGAACGTCCGTTGTTCTAATCTATCGCGGGCGGTGTTTAAGGCGGCTATAGCCACGCCCGCGATATCGTGCACATGGGTATAATCGCGGGGGATGTCCCGGCCATGGTCATAGTATACTCGCTCGCCACGCACCGCGCCCTCAACCATCTGGTTGATGTAGATGGGGTTGCGCGACCCCAAACCATAGGCAGCGGACGGGCGCAAAATAACGAAATCGATGTCGTAGGATTTGTGGTAGGCCCAGCAGAAGGCCTCACCCGAAAGCTTGCCGGCGCCATAGGCGGCCGTGCCGGGGCCTTCATCCGCCATCACGGTGGGGTGGTTGCAGTCAATAGGTTCGTATTGGACCCTGGGTAGCACACCGATAGAGCTGAAGAAGACGAAGCGCTCGATATCCATCAGCCGCACCGTTTCCAGAAGGTTCACCGCCCCGGTGGTCATAATATCAAAGGCTATCTTCGGCATGCGGTTCAGGTAGGTAACCTTCAAAGGGGCCGCCAGGTGTGCGATCTTATTGACATTGTGTTTCTTTATCGCAGTAAACAACTGCGGCCAATTCTGAACGCCTCCCTCCTCGTAGATGATGTCCGGCTTATAAGGCGTCATCATCCACTCTAGTTCACCCCCGGCCGATGACCTTATGTCGTAGTTGACCACCTTGTCACCCCGTTCCAGGAGTTGCTTCGTTAGATGGCTTCCAATAAAACCTGATCCGCCGGTGACCATGACTGTGTCTGCCATTTTTTGCTCCTTTAGATTCGTTGTATTAGCTGACTCAGGATAAGCGGCCATCAAACTGCTCGGAGCCGATTGCTGCGTCCAAGGGGAATCTAACCGGTCGCCCGTCTCGTTGGGAGCGGTATACGGCGGTAGCTATCTCAACGGGCTTACGTCCCTCCCGACCGCTGACCGCCGGCTCGCGACCTTCGATGGCTGCCCGCAGAAAGTCCTCAATCTGCAACATGTGATAGTGTGTCATGACGTTAATATTCGCACAGCGAGACCGATCTTTTTCCTGCCATTCGGCCAAAAGGTGCTCCTCACCCGGCACCGTCCATATATCGTTGATGGGAGGTTCAACCTCTTGAGTGACACCAGACACAAATGCCGAGCCGCCGTCGGTCTGAACGCCCACCGACGCGCCACTCTCACCGTGGATGTGGATCTTCCCGTAGAGGCCAGGTTTCTGCGAATTGCTCAACAGGATCATACCCAGGGCGCCGGTTCTGAAGCGAATGGCGGCAAGCGCGGTATCCTCTACTTCGACGTAGGGATGATTCAGATTCGCCCAGTAGCCAAACAACTCATCAATGGGCCCCATAAGCCATTGGAACAGGTCAATCTGGTGCACGGCCTGGTTGAGCATCACGCCGCCGCCTTCTGTATTCCACCTGCCTCGCCAGGCATCCATGTTATAGTAATCCTCATCACGCCAGCCCAATAGCACGAGCGTGCCCAGGATAGGTTTGCCTATTTTACCTTCGTCAATGGCCTGCTTGACGCGTTGAACCGGCTCGTAGAAGCGGCGTTGACTGATCACCCCCAGTTGAATTCCTGCCTCATTCGCCACGCTGACGATCTGGTCGCATCCTTTCAAATCAAGCGCTATCGGTTTTTCGAGCAGCACGTGGACTCCGTGGTTGGCACAGGCCTCTGTCAACTCCGGGTGGACGTGCGGCGGGGTGCAGATTGATACCGCTTCTATGGCCGGGTTGCTTAGCATAGAGTCAAGGTCGGAATAAGCCGTAACACCAAACTCTTCAGCAAAAGAGATGGCTTTTGCTGGATTCCGACTGTACACGGCCACAAAATCAGACTCAGGAAGTATGTTGTAGGCTTGGGCATGAGTGTGCCCTACCTTGCCACATCCGATGATGCCAGTACCGATTTTTTTCATTGTTGCCTTCTATCTAGCCGGCTCCTCTTCTTCGAAGTATTTCTCGGAGTTGCCAAACAAGTCTTCGGTCATCGTATTCAATGTTACCACAATGTGCTCGTGCATGACACGACGTGCCAATTCGACATCCCTTTGGCGCAAGGCACCTACGATGCGCCGGTGCCACACAACCGCTCTGTCCTCGAAATCTTCAGGCCTGAGGTTCCTATGGGCCAAAAGAAACACTCTTACCTGTTCCTTCAGGGCCTCCCAGGCAGCCATCAATCTCGTATGTCCTGATATAAGGTACAGGGCATCGTGGAACTCGATGTCGAGGTCCGTGGCTTCGTATTGGGTATACCCTCGCTTTATCGACCGCTCCATGGACTCGATAAGCTCGTCTAACTCATCAAGCTGCTCTGGCGCAGCGCGCTCGATGATGTATTCTACTGCCAGCATCTCCAGCGCTTGCCGGAGGCTGTAGATCTCCTCGGCATCCTCAGGTGTCAGCCGGGCCACGAAGGTCCCCCGATGTGGATAACGAACGACCAGCCCCTCGTTTTCCAGCGATTTTAGCGCATCGCGCACGGGGCCCCGGCTGGTACCCATCGCCATAGCGATATCTCGCTCCACAATCCTTTGGCCTGGTGCCAACCGGCTATCGAGGATCGCCTCTCTGAGCTGTGTGGCAACATCGTCGCTCAGCGTTCGAATTTTGAGGCACGTGAAACCTAATAAGGCGTCTACATCCTTACTCATCATGCTTGTACTTCGCCACCAACGATCTTAGGCGTTTTACCTGACGTGCCGGGCAGTGCCTTCATGATTTCAATGGTAAAGCCAACCGCCTCTTCCGTATCGAAATTCACCCAAAACGTTCCAGGTCGTATTCCCGACCCCATCTGGCTGACGCCAATCCCATGTTGCGCCAAATACTCGATGACCGGTTCGTGGTCAGGCGCGTTGAATCGAATGTGATGAATGCCTTCACCGTGTTCTTCAAGGAAATCAGACCAGATGCTTTTACCCTCAAGCGGTTGAATCAGCTCCAGTTCAACCTGACCAAGGTCAACGAATGCCATGCGGGCGGTGAACTCACCAGGCTCCTCATAATAATATAACTGATAATCAGGACGAGCGGGGGGCCAGTCATCTATCCTGCTAAATGGCCCGATGCCAAAAACCCCCGACAATGTCTCAATGCTCCTATCTAAATCCCTCACGACTGCGCCAATCTGGACCACTTGTTTGAAGATATCCTTGGGTGAACTGGATGGATCTGACATTCTTCTATCTCCTCGGGTTGGTCAAAAGAGCCAATGGTTAACGGTTAACCAATAATAGCATGGGGCAAGTCAGAAGTCAATCTTTATTCGCCGTTAAAGGTTGACAAACGCGCGAACTCGCGGTATAATATATGAGGTATGACCACAGACTGGTCTCTATGTGTGAGAGTTCACGGCCCCTCATTTGCAGCTCAATCTAGGCTATGTTGACATTTGAGTCTTGGCGCCTGAAAAGCCCGCAACAAATCACGAAATGCTCCTCTGGGAATGCGCAAATGTCAACGCTACCTGGTTCCTCAGTCGAATGGGCACCGTTTACGGATGTTGGTATTCGTTGTCGCCTTTGGTTCGCATCAGAGACCCAATTACCGCAAAATGCGTATGACCTCTGCAACGATGGAGAGCTTGATATGTCGATGCCGATCAAATCACCCTGTTTCCCCGTGAGGTACCTCAGTCTTGGTTCAGATGTGCAAGAAACTCTTCAGTCCCACCTGCATTTGGATTCAAGGCACATTTCCTTGATCAGACCGTGTTGACAGTTTTGAGTTTTTTCGCCTGAGCACCGGGCACCAGATTACGAAATATACATCCGGGAATGTGCAAATGTCAGCATTGCCTGGAACAACTTAGTCACCAAAACCTATCATTAGAAAGGGAACTAATTGATTATGGGAGAAAAGATCCCGAAGGACGTAGAACTTCAGCTCTATGAAACCATGCAGCGCATAAGAAGTTTCGAATTGGCAGTGATTGAGCTATTTGCCAGGGGCAAGATCCCCGGCTTCTTGCACACCTATGTCGGTGAAGAAGCAGTGGCGGCTGGCGTCTGTGCCAATTTGCGCCCCGAAGATAAGATCATCAGCACCCATCGTGGTCACGGCCACTTGATCGCCAAGGGTGGCCGCCTGGATTTGATGATGGCCGAGTTATTCGGCAGACGAACCGGCTACTGTAAAGGCAAAGGTGGCTCGATGCACATAGCAGAGCCCGATCTGGGAATGCTGGGCGCAAATGCGATTGTCGGGGCCGGAACCGTAATCATCAACGGCGCAGCACTGACCGCCCAGTATTTGGGCAAGGATGAAGTCGCCGTTGCTTTTTTCGGAGATGGGGCCTCAAACACAGGCGCGTTTCACGAAGCGCTAAACATGGCCGCGGTGTGGGACCTGCCCTCAATTTTTGTGTGTGAGAACAACGCTTATGCTGAATCGACACCACAAACATATCATCAGAAGATAGAAGACGTCGCAGACAGAGCGCTAGGTTATGGCATACCATCAACCACCGTGGATGGCAATGACCCCGGCGCCGTCTACCTGGCTGCCAAAGAGGCGGTGGCCCGCGCCCGGTCGGGGGAAGGTCCGACACTGATCGAGGCCAAGACCTATCGCATTCGCGGTCACTATGAGGGTGACCCTGAAATCTACCGCACCAAAGAAGAGGTAGAGGCATGGAAGCAGAAGTGCCCCATCGAGCGCTGGCGAAAGGTATTGCTCGACAAGGGCGTTTCCGCCGAAACCCTTGAAGAGATTGATGCCCGTATCGATCAAGAACTCGAGGAAGCTGTCGCCTTCGCCGAGGGGAGCCCCTTGCCCGATCCGGCAGAAGCGCGTTCCGACATTTTTACCCCACTACCGGCGGAGATGCAAAATGGCTGAGATGACTTACCGAGAAGCAGTCAAACAGGCGCTGCGCGAGGAACTGCAGAACGACGAGCGCGTGTTTATGTTGGGCGAGGACATCGCCGAATTTGGTGGCACGTTTAAAGTCTCACTGGGGCTTCTGGAGGAATTTGGTCCCAGACGTATCCGCAATACCCCTCTCTCCGAAACTGCCATCCTTGGCGCGGCGGTGGGCTCTGCGGCGACTGGCCTGCGGCCAATTGCAGAAATAATGTACAGCGATTTCTTCGCTGTGGCATTGGACCAGGTGGTGAACCAGGCAGCCAAAATGCGCTTTATGTTCGGTGGCAAGATTTCGCTGCCGCTGACCATCCGTACAACGATGGGGGGGCGCCGCTCAGCAGCGGCCCAGCACAGCCAGTGCCTCGAATCATGGTTTATGCATATCCCCGGCCTCAAGATCGCACTGCCCTCGAACGGTTACGACGCCAAAGGGCTTCTCAAGTCGGCGGTGCGCGACCCCAACCCGACGATCATCTTCGAGAATAAGATGTTGTATAATGAGAAATGGGATGTGCCAGAAGAGCCTTTCTTCGTGCCATGGGGACAGGCCAACATACTCCACGAAGGCACAGATGTAACAGTCGTGGCCTTGTCCGATATGGTTGGTTTCTCGCTCAAGGCAGCAGACAAGCTAGCTGAAGAGGGAGTCTCGGTGGAGGTGATTGACCCACGTACCCTGATGCCTTTGGACATCGACACCATTGTACAGTCAGTCCGGAAAACAGGACGGCTGGTGATAGCCCACGAAGCATGCGTCACCGGCGGCGTGGGAGGCGAAATTGGCTCCCAAGTTGCTTATCGCGCCTTTGATTATCTGGCGGCGCCTGTTGAACGTGTGGGGGCGAAAGACTCCCCAATTCCCTTTGCACCAATCTTGGAGCGCGAGGTTCTACCGGATGATCAAGACGTTGTTGAGGCTGTGTATCGTGCTATGGATTATTCGGCGTAGCATCACCGCAACCTATCTGCTTTAGCACGTTTTTTGCATTAGCTTTGAACATAAGCCAAGATGAAAGGAGTGAGATGAAATGAAGGCTGCAGTGTGGTATGCCCGACGTGACGTTCGCGTGGAAGATGTGCCCGAGCCATCGTCACCACCGGCCGGGCAGGTGAAAATAAAAACTGCTTGGTGCGGCTTGTGCGGGACAGATCTGCACGAGTACCTGGGAGGGCCGCTTTACATCCCCACTGAAGCGCCCCACCCTCTGACCGGTGCCAAGGCACCGGTTATCCTCGGCCACGAGATGTCGGGGGACGTAGTGGAGGTGGGACCGGATGTGACCCGCGTGAAAGCCGGTGATCGAGTTGCCTTATGCCCCATCATTGGCTGCCTGGAATGCCGGTGGTGCAAGTCGGGCCTGATGGGCTTGTGCACAAACATTGCTTTCTTGGGCATCTCCTGGCACAGCGGCGGTTTCTCCCAGTACGTAAACGTATACGATTACATGTGTTACAAATTACCGCCTGAGGTGTCATACGAAGTAGGATCACTGGTGGAGCCCTTTGCCGCCACGTATCGTGCAGTGAAGCAAGCCAACCTTAAGCCAGGAGAGACGGTCGCTATCGTTGGTGCCGGCCCGATTGGCCTGATGGCGTTGCAGTCGGCGCGCATCCAAGG
>Ga0180437_10009986_pt1 | contig 11650 bp, 9 predicted proteins | sample SS_ome_4_FD_132410 | JGI IMG/M metagenome (GOLD analysis project Ga0180437, IMG submission 132410) | Hypersaline lake sediment archaeal communities from the Salton Sea, California, USA - SS_3_D_1 metaG | ecosystem: Environmental > Aquatic > Non-marine Saline and Alkaline > Hypersaline > Sediment... | reverse complement strand
TTCGACATAGACTCTCTCATCACCAAAAGCCAATCTGGCCCGGTTTGTGGCTGTATCAAATGCCTCTGCAACCTCTTTTTCTTTCTCAACCTTCACCATGCCGATCCCACCACCACCAGCGGAGGCCTTGAAGATGACCGGGAAAGAGAGTTCAAGTGCCCACTTCTTGGCTTCTTCGACATCGCTCAATATACCACTGCCTGGCGGAATGGGTATACCTAGACTAGTAGCTATTTCGCGTGAACGGTACTTGTCTCCCATTTTATGAATGACTTCGGAGCTCGGGCCGATAAATATGAGCCCTTCTGTTTCGCACCTTTCGGCAAATTCCCACCGTTCAGACAAGAAGCCATATCCGGGATGGATGGCAGTCGTGCCAGATTCTCTGGCGGCTGGAATAACTCTATCTATATTGAGATAGCTGTCCTTTGGTCTGGCTTCGCCAATCCTGAGTGTCTTGTCTGCCTCCTGGACAAAAAGAGATTTCTCATCTATATCTGAATACACCGCTATGGTCTCAATACCTAATAGCCTGGCGGTTCTGATTATGCGCCGGGCAATTTCTCCTCGATTAGCAATCAGCACAGATTTGAGCATATATGGTTCGCTCGATGGAATGGTCTAGTAGAAAAAGTAGTATAGAATGAATCCCAGGAAATGCATTACAAAGACTATCTCCCAACCTTTCCATAGGATGGTGACAACCCGCTAGATAACCAGAACCTCAAGAACTCCCCACCATAACCTCTGCTAGTCCAGAAAATGTATCTTATTTGCTAGACTTCGTCAATATGTTGACTCGACTTGCCTGCTTTTCTGTGCTAGCATGCATCGACTATTGACGCCGGATGCGAATCTCCTCGGGAGGTGAATCAGTTATGGTTGTACAAAAGGAAAGAAAGACGATAAACCGACTCAAATCAATGTACCCGCTCAGGGCTAAGGTGAATGAAACATATCTGAAAAGTGTTGAAGCTATACAAGCGGGCAAACCTGCCGTCTGGGGTATGCTGAATTTCTACTATGGCGACCCCATCCTCAAAGCCATGGATATAGAAGTGGTCTATCCCGAAAACTATGGCGCTATTGCTGCCGCTATGGGAATTGCCCAGCAATACCTGGAACGGGCTGATGCCGAGGGCTTTCCCACCCACCTTTGCGGCTACAGCCTGACTACCCTCGGCTATGCGTCCAGGATGATGAAGGAATTGAAGGGGCAGATACCACCGGAAGCACCCATTGGAGGAATGCCCAAGCCCCTGTTTCTGATGTCTTCGGCCGCCATCTGCGATGCCAGATACAAGTGGTTTCAGGCACTGGGGCGTTACATGGATGTCCCGGTATGGCCACTCGAAGCTCCTCTCCCAGGCATCAAGGAATTCTTCATCGAAGGCCATTACGATAAGATGGTGAAACTGGGAGTCAAGCATCTGAGAGATTTTGTCGCCTTCGTGGAACGCATGGTAGGCAAGAAGATGGACTGGGAGAAGCTGAACAAGACAGCGGACCTCATGATAGAGGTCAACCGTGTTTGGCATGAAGTAAACGAACTGCGCAAGGCAACGCCCTGCCCGATGCACAGCCGGGACTTCTGGAGTGCCATGCCTGCCGCCCTGTTCCTGGCTGGCGACCTCGAGGATTCCTTGAGACTCTATCAAGATATGTACAAGGAGGTCAAAGATAGGGTCGATAACCATGTAGGGGCCATACCCGATGAGAAATACCGTCTGGTATTCGCCGAGCTTCCTCCCTGGCATAGCCTAGCCTTCTTCGACAGGCTCGCTGAGAGGGGATGGAACTTCGCCATTGAGAGCGTCGGCTACCACCCCCCTATACCCCTTGACCTCAGCGAGGTCAGTGATCCGCTTGAGCGAATCACCAAGTTCAGCCTGCAATTCCTTGTGGGTTACTACGAAGATTCCCGGAAGCAGAACGTGCTCGGCGGTACCACCGCCTATCCTTATCTGAAGTACGCCAAGGAATGGAAGTGCGATGGTGCCCTTCTCCATCCCCTCATCACCTGTCGCAGCGCCTCTACCCACCTGCCGTACGTGTCAGACATGCTCATAGAGAAACTCAAGGTTCCCTCACTGAGCATCGAGGGCGACATCGTAGACCTCCGCCTGTTTAACCCTGAAGACGCCTTGGCCAGGGCAGAGCCGTTCGAGGAAACCATGGACTATTACAGAGAGATAAGGAAACAGGAAGGGTCCGACTGGTGAAGTAATCCAGTTTTTCGATCCAATAAGGAGGCAGTGATGTCAGGCAGAAACGCAGGTCTCGACAAAGCCCGGGAAATCTATTTGAATCGTTCCAAAAGAGTCAGGGAACTCAAGGCAGCAGGCAAGAGGATAATCGGCTATCCCTGCGCCTACATCCCGCTGGAGATGCTCACTGCCCTGGACATTGTCCCCTACCAGACATGCGGCGATATGAGGGAACCGATCACTGAAGCAGACAGAGCTTTGCCTCATTCATTCTGTCCTATCATGCGTAACTACTTGGATTGTGCCTTGAAAGGCAAAAACGATTTCCTTGACGGCATGGTTACCGCTCACTCGTGCGACCCTCAGGAAAAAACAGCCCGTGTCTGGGAGTCTTATACTCACTACCCCTACTTCCACTTCATAGACATACCCATCACAATTCGTCCGGAAGCACTGGAATACTTCAGAAGCCAGTTAAACGATTTCAGGAAAACACTGGAGGCTTTCACGGGGGAGGAATTGTCGAAAGAAAGGCTTGAGGCAGCTATCAAACCCCATAACCGGCAGCGGGCCCTGGTGAGAGAGCTATACGAGTTGACAAAGCCGTCTCCACCCCTTATCTCGGGAACAGAAACTGTTCAGGTGCTGAAAGCTCTGACAAGCTTGCCCGTATCCGAAGGAAATGACCTGTTGATTGAGGTCATAAGCGAAGCAAAAAACCGTAGCGATGGCCCGGGAAAGCAACCCACACGCCTCCTCATCTGGAGCAGCACCGTCGACGATACGGACATCATGCAGATATTCGAAGGTAAGGCAAATGTGGTGATGAACGAAAGCTGCGGGGGCATCAGGGCTTACAGAGGCGAAGTGAAATTCACCGCTGACCCCCTGGAGGGACTGGCCGACTACTATCTCAATGAAATTACTTGCGCCCGCACCTTCAGGCAGGCCGCCCCGGGCGAGACCAGAAAGGACTACCTTCGCGACCTGCAAAGCCGTTTCGGCCATCTTAAAGGCATCGTCAGAGACTGGAAAATCAACGGAGCTATAATGCTCTTGGTCAGGTATTGCGATCCTTTCGCCTTCGAAATGCCATCACTCAAGGATTATTTCAATAGCATCGGCGTCCCCAGCACCTACATAGAATATGACTACACGACAGGAACCTTGGCCCCGATCAGAACCAGGGTTGAAGCCTTTCTTGAGACCGTTGGCCACTAACAACTTGCCTGGAGGTCTGGTTGTACTTCGCCGGTGTTGATATTGGCTCGACCATGACCAAGGTCGTGCTCACTGACAAGGCCGGCAATCTACTTTCGACCATCAAGGGCCCAACCGGTGCCGAGCATCGTCAGCTTGCCAATGAGGTTATGCGACAGGCACTTAACGAAGCCAGCCTGCAGATTGACGACATTTCGTATATCGTAGCTACAGGCTATGGACGGCTCAACGTTCCTTTCGCAGACTGCCAGATAACAGAACTCTCGTGCCACGCCCGAGGCGTTCACAGCCGTTTCCCCGATGTGAGGACTGCCATTGATATAGGCGGTCAGGATGCCAAGTGCATGAAGATTGACAATGGCAGGTTAGTCAACTTCGTTATGAACGACAAATGCGCGGCTGGGACCGGCAGGTTCCTTGAAGTGACTGCGACCGCACTTGGTATCAAGTTGGAAGACATGGGAGACATTTCCCTGAAAGCGACCAAGAAAGTTCAGATAAGCAACCTGTGCACTATCTTCGCCCAACAAGAAGTGGTAGCGCTCATCTCCCGCGGAGAAAAGCTGGAGAATATCCTGGCCGGACTTCACGATGCCCTAGCCTGCCGTATAGCGGCACTGGGCCGCCGGCTTGGGATAGAGCCTGATTTAGTGCTCACCGGTGGCGTCGCCAAGAATATCGGCATGGTCAAAGCCATGAAGGAAAGCCTCGACTGCGAGATTCTCGTTCCCGAGGAGCCGCTGATCACAGGGGCACTTGGCGGCGCTATCCTGGCCAACGAAATCTACATGAAAGCCGTGGCAGCGGGCGAAGCCTTGTCCACAAAAGCACGGCGTCTAGAGAAAGCTACCTTCTTCGGCGAGGAGCACCGATGAGCTGGTTTATGGGCGTGGACATAGGCTCGGCATATAGCAAGGGAGTCATAACCAGAGATCTCGAGCTTGTTGCTTCCCATACAATCATATCCGGGGCAAATTACCGAACGTCTGCCCAGGCCATCAGGTCGGAGTTGACAATAAAGGGCAAGCTGACCGACAACGACATAGTTGCCACTGTTGCCACCGGCTACGGTGCCGACAGCGTGTATTTCGCTGACCAGAAGGCAAGTGATATTGTCTGCACCGCCAGGGGCATAAACAACGTCTTCCCGCAAGCCAGGACCGTAATTGACATAGCGAGTCAATCCACCAAGGTAATACGGCTAAATGAAAACGGAATTGTGACGAACTTCACTGTCAGCGAGAAATGTGCCGCCGGCAGTGGCCGCTTTGTAGAAGTAATCGCCCACATACTGCGAATAGATTTGGCTGATTTCGGCCCGCTGGCAGCCCGCTCAGAAAACCCTATCACCTTTGGTACAGGCTGTGCGGTCTTCGGCGAATCCGAAGCGATTACCAGAATAAGCGAAGGCATCCCAAAAGAAGACCTCGCTGCCGGCGTTAACAAAGCCCTGGCCAGTAAGATCTCTTCGCTGGTCAAGAAGGTTAGGCTGGAACAGACATGCGCCGTCTGCGGCGGCGGTGCCCTGAATACAAGCCTTATCAATACCCTCGAAAAGGAATTGAACACCACCCTCCCGGTACCACCGAATCCTCAAATCATCACCGCTCTGGGCGCTGCCATAGTCGCTGCCGCATCAGCGACTTCGCAATCCGGTGAAAAGCCGTAGGTTGCTGGCTGTTTCCGGTCGGAAGCCGCTGCCCCATACGCAGCAAACGGCTGTTAGATATTCTGCGAGCTGCAGTGAACATTCAGGGGGGTCTTGACAAGAGATGAGCCGGGTTGTAGCATCTTACTACAGTCGATTCTGCTGAAGACGACTGACCCAACGTGGCTAGCAGAGGTTCACCAAATCTGGAGCGGTAGATGAAGGTAGTAATCGCGAGTATCTTGGTAGCCATTGTGTTAGCTTCAGTCATTTCCTTGCCGGCTCTAGCCCAGCAGAATAGCACCATCACGATCACTATGACCGGGCTCGATGAGATTTCCATCAGTCTGGACAAAACACAATGGCCTCTCGGCACCATCGCTTCAGACACAGAGTATGTCACAAGCCCGCAGATACAGTGGTGTACTCTGACGGTAGGGGGCACTTGTAATGTGAACACTTTCATCGTAGGAGATGATGCTAAATGGGTTAGTGACCCCAACACCTATCAATGGACGCTGAGTAGCGATGGCTCCAACGGCGAGCACACGTATGGGCTATGGTTTCGCATATCTGGCGATACCACGCGAGGGCCTTTAGGTGACGGTTATGTCCCCGTCACCAAGACAGAAAGCGAATTCTGGCCGTATTCAGGAGGCTCAAGCTTAGCCCCCAGTGACACAAAGCAATTTGGCCTGAGATTACTGTCCCCTACGTACTTCTACAGTAGTCGGCAGATGCAGACGCAGATCATCATAAGCGCAGTGGCTGCCTGATGATAGGGCGTATCAGACTAGCCGCAGCAGCCATCGGCTTTTTTGTCGTGTTCTTTCCTTTTCTTTCGCTGGCTGAGAACGCTAATTTCAGTGTCGTTCCTGCCGAGGTGCACGTAGACAGCTTGTTCCCAGGAGAGGCGACAGAATTCGAACTCAGCATTCACAATAAGGACGAAGCAGCTCATAATTTCACCTTCGCTACCTTTACGCCTCCGAAAGAGGACAGAAGAGAGGGCAGAACTGAATTCCCCGATGATAACTGGATAAGCTTCTCCTCTCCAAAGATCGAAATTCCCGGCAGTTCTCAGGCCCATGCCACTGTAATGGTAGCCATACCGCAAGAGCAGAGGTGGGCAGGCAGGGACTGGGAGACATGGCTGGCGGTCACTACTGAATCCAGTGACATGCTAACTGTGAAGCTGTATGTTCGCCTGCTGGTATCCACCGGCGGGACGAAGGTCAACGCGGGATTGGTCGCCGGGATTGCTGCCGCCGTAGCACTTCTCGGCTGTGGTGGCTACTACTACTTCAGGCGCAAAACCAGACCTGAATGACGCCTGAGCTTCTGTACACGAGGCCCTGGCCTCTTGCGTCATTCAAGGCGCCTAGAGGTGCGTGCGAACCTCCTTCCTCAGCGGTCCTTCCGGCTGGATTAGTCGCTTCGCTCCTACGGGTGACACAGGCGTAGCACAGTTCACTGCCAAAGCGAAAATACTCAGCAGGCAGACGCCATCCTTTGAGCTTCATAGTACCAATTTCTCATCCAAAACAGTACAAACAGGTGATTCCCATAGACCTGGCTAGCTGATATTCTGAAGGCACACGGGAATACAACACAACGGATAGAGGCGATATGACGGTAGCCAATTCGGTCTCTCGAAACAGCGAAGTGAAGCTGGTTGAGAAGCTGCAGTCCGGCGATAGTGCAGCTATGGCGGAATTCTATAATCTCTATAGAAACAGGCTCTACTCGCTGATATTGGAGCAAGTAGATCGAGATGAGGCGGTCGCCGAGGATTTGGTTCAGGAAGTGTTCCTGGCTGCCCTGAGCTCACTCGACAAATTCCGTGGCGACAGCCAGCTTTATACGTGGCTGCGCAGTATCGCGCTTCACAAGATAAACGACTTCTACCGTCACCGGGCGCGACAGCCTAGGTCCAGAGAATCGTCCGTCGATTATGATGGGCTCGAGCTAGAGCAAACTCGAGCCAATGAACCCGCGACTCATACCGTGATGGAGAACGAAGAGGTTCGTCAATCGGTCCACCAGGCTCTGGCGGACCTGCCTCAGGATTACCAGGAGGTCCTAGTATTGAAATACCTCAAAGACATGCCGGTGCTAGCGATAAGTCAAATCATGGGTCGTTCACCTAAGTCGGTTGAAGGATTGCTGTCGCGCGCCCGAAAGGCCATGCGATACAATCTGGGAACCAACGGCAACCACAAATCCTGACCACACAGCCTGCATCCCAGTTTCATCACGAATTTGGACGCCCATTACATAGCTGCTCGATGTCATCCCGCTTCGGGATTCCGCACTTCAGAGTATCGGGGCAATTCCACGCCTCAAGATCCTAGAGGATGGTTTTTCCTTGGGGGGGAAACACGGGCCAGCGTGAGCCCCGCGCGCTTTACTCTTCCTTCCGAATCTTCCCTGCCAAGACAGCGAGGATCGTGTCGCGGAACACGAGGTTCATCTGAAAAGTGTTTCCATTGGAAGGTGTGTCGCCCTGCTTCGCGGGAGCCCTTGGTGGGCTCCCGCTTCAAATCGAAGGAGGGAGGTTAGAGTGAGAGTGAAGGTATTGTCTTAGTCACTGCCTGGTAGGCATCGACCAGCCCTTGCCCCGCACCATCCACGCCGATGAGAGTGCAGCTACTCTCAATAGCCCACCGCACTTCATCGTTGACCGCGCCATTGCCGTTAGCGTCCTCGGCGACGCTGAAAACGAGGGCAGCCACGCCTGAAACATGTGCCCCAGCTGATGAGGTGCCCGTCTTATAGCCGTATTGGTTCCCGGGCAATTCAGAGTAAATGTTGAAGCCCGGAGCAGCTACATCCACCCAGTCTCCGTGGCTGGATAGCAGAGCCAATGAATTGTTTTCATTGGTGCCGGCCACCGCGAGGCAATTATCGTAATAAGCCGGGTAGGAAGGCTTCGACGTCCCTTTATTGCCTGCTGCTGCTACCAGTATGGCTCCCCGATTCCAGGCGTAGTTGACCGCTTCTTCCAAATTCGACGATGCTCCCATAGCCAAGCTCAAGTTGATAACTTCGGCTCCGTGGTCCACGGCCCAGATGATACCTATGGCTACCACGGATGGCTCACACTTTCCCGTATCGTCAGCCACCTTCACATTCATCAGCCGGCACTCCGGGGCGACGGCCGCAATCGTGCCTGCCATGTGGGTCCCATGACCATAGAGGTCATCGATTGTCGGGCTATTGCTGAAATTGACCTCAGCCACCACCCTGTCGGCTAAATCCTGGTTATCCTTGTCAATGCCCGTGTCCAGCACAGCCACTATTACCGACTCGTCTCCTCGCGTAATTTCCCAGGCCTCGGGCGCCTCAATCCTACTTATACCCCACCTATCCGCCAGATAGCCGTCATCGACAGAATATATCGTCTGGGGGGAAGAACCATAGCCTAACGAATCGCTGTCATCGGCACGGGCCAGACTATAGGCAGGCGAGCAACTATAGGCTGACGCGCTATCTCTGGCAATCAGCACATCGCATAACAGCGCGGAGACGAGTATTATCTCGACGAGCGTCAGAACCACGGCCAGGCATTTTAGCCCTCTCATAGCACATTATATTTAGCAGTCAGCCAATCCAACGGGAATCACCCGTAGGTACCCTTTCGGTACCGTTCTGTCTAGGATTTGGTAATGTGACCTTCTACCCAGGACCTTGCTGTCGAGCGACATTTGTAACCTCGCCCGCGTTCTCGAATGTGGTTGCGAGCCCCGACTTGCGGGGGCGTCTCAATCTCAGAGCCTAGTCCCGATACCTCTAGCCAGTACTAGTTGACTAGGATACAAGTGGGGTGCTAGTATCAAACATAACGTTTAGACTCTGAGAGGAAGAAGGGCCAAAAGAGTGGATTCGCTGGTACTATCCGTATCTACTATCTGATTGACAGATTCGGAAGAGTCGCCAGGAGGTACCAAGAACAGTGAGGGATTTCCCATTTTTCACCGACTATATATGTGACTAAGGTAATAGGTTGTTCGTATGGTAATAGGCTATTAGTCTTAGTCAGGAGGACAGAAATGAAAAGGACGATGATTGCTTTGTTGACGGTGGCCATGCTGGTCGCGACTATGCTCCCCGCCCCATCTGTCAGCGCTGACAGTGTGAAAGATGAATTAGAAGGCTATACCCTTGAACCCCATGAAAAGTGGACCAGCGGAGATATAAAAGGCTGGGCTGAGGGTGAATGTATCCCGTTCCGCTATACGGTGGAGAACAGCGGTGATAGCCCAGTACCACTGAATTTGCCGCTGAGATTTGACCATAAGACAGATGGAACAATAGGAATTGTAGATTTTGAGAACTTCAGTATACCTGCAGGGAATATGACTGGCCCGACCCTTGATGGTTCTGGATTGTATTACTGGAATGTCACTGTCCCTCCTAACACAGCGTACGTTCTGGAGTGGTGTGCCCGGCTGAGCAACGAAGCGGGGCTTTGGCCTGGTTCAAGTATGCAGGTGCATGCTAACGGCAAGACTGTTCCAATACAAGTGTCAGGTCTGAAGATGCCTGATCTCTATGCCACAAAGAGCGCAGTCGTGACCTGTGATGTCATCAGCTACACCATCAACTACGGCAACAATGGAGACGCAGCTCAGACCGGCGTAGTCCTCGTGGACGATTATGACGAGACCAAGGTAACAGTTACAGACGATGGAGGTGGCACAGATAATGGCAATACTATCACATGGAATATTGGCTGTATGGCTGCCTGTTCCGACCACAGCAAAACTTACATTGTAAGCATAAAAGAAGGCACAGCCAACGGTGCTGCAATTATCAACAGCGGGAATATTACAGGAGACCTAGCAGAAGACGATTACGCCAATAATACTTATAGCGTCACAAGCTATGCCAAGGTAAGCCCAACAGTCAGCATTACGCCAGATCCGGCCGAAGTATGTCTAAACGTTGACCTGCAGCTTGATGGCAACCCTTCAGGCGGTTCGGGTACCTACGCCGATCACAGTTGGACTGGGAGTGGAGCCATATACTTATCAGACACTAATATACAGAACCCGGTCTTTAACTCTTCTACGCCAGGCACGTACAGCTTGGCCTATGCTGTGACCGATGCCAACGGCTGCAGCGGCAGCGACGCTGTGGTGGTAACAGTCAACAGATGTGCTCCCGACTTTACCGTCGATACCGACAACTACAAAACAGTGAACATGTCAGTCGCCCAGCCCGGTGATACCCTCTCCTTTACTATCTACTACTGGAACACCGGCAATATGGATGCTACCGGCGTGGTCATCACCGATGTGGTGGATGACAACCTCGAGAATGTTACTCCCCACGACGGCGGTACATATAATGCCACCTCACGCACCATAACCTGGACTATCGGAAACGTTACAGCAGATACCGGCGGCTCGGTATCCTTCACCGCCGACATCGTCTCCCCTCTCGATAATGGCACAGTAATCTACAACACCGGCACCATAGATTCGGACCAGACAGATCCCGAAGACACCAACACCACCGAGACGACAGTGGAATCGGCTACTCCTCCGGTCACTCCTGCCGGTGGTGGCGGTGGGAGCTCTACGATCAAATACCTCACGGTCGACTGGGAAGGAAACAACACCACCAAGCCTCTTTACAGCAACGATAAGCTGGCGGTAGATTTGCTCGGACCTAGCCCCGATGGCAGCCACAGCTTGTTCCTGGAGCGGGGGACCCATGCACCTGTTGTGGACGAAACGACATACTACCTGATAGTGGTCAGAGAGCTTGATGAGATACCTCCTCTGCCGGAGAATTTTGCAGCGGTTGTGGTCTTTAACGTAACCCCTACGGACGCTGTTTTCGACAGGGATATCTTCCTGACACTGGGCTTGAATGAAACGCAACTGCCTGAAAACGCTCTAAATGTAACCATGGATTACTATGATGATATTGATGGAGTCTGGGTGCCTTTGGAGTATGAGGCGGGCGGACCAAATGGTGTGGCAGAATTGACGTTGTCTGCACCGATAAACCACTTCAGTATCTATGGCGTGCTAGCTGAGCTTGAGCCCACACCCACAGAGCCCGCCCATTTCGTCCCCAGCGGCTTGACGATCACGCCCGGCGTGGAGAAGATATGGCAATCTCTCACCTTCGTGACCAGGACAGGGGAAAGCGTTACCATTACCGCCAACGTGGCCAACGACGGTGGGCAGGAAGGCACCTATGATGTGATTTTGAGGCTGAACGGGCAAACCGTTGATACCAAGACAGTGACAGTCGGTGCCGGACAGAGCAAGCAGGTGAGTTTCACCCAATCCGGATTAGATTACGGACCGTACGACGTGGAGGTTGCCGGCTTGACCGGCGACTTCACAGCGTCGCGGACCATCACCTGGTGGCTGATTATCCTCATGATAGTCGCCATCGGTCTAATTGTCTGGGGAATTGTCTGGAGGAGAAAAAGAAGGCGCAAGGCACAACAAGAGGCATAGAAATGTGTAAAAGGGGATAACCGAGCCTGAATTCGGTTATCCCCTTCAACTGAATCGCAAATCTCAGAAACCCTGCACTAGGTATCGCCAAC
>Ga0180437_10009985_pt1 | contig 11650 bp, 9 predicted proteins | sample SS_ome_4_FD_132410 | JGI IMG/M metagenome (GOLD analysis project Ga0180437, IMG submission 132410) | Hypersaline lake sediment archaeal communities from the Salton Sea, California, USA - SS_3_D_1 metaG | ecosystem: Environmental > Aquatic > Non-marine Saline and Alkaline > Hypersaline > Sediment... | reverse complement strand
GCTAATTCAGGCACAACTGGATCGGTTCTAGCCTGGTTTACCCAAAACATGATAAACCCCCTTTGTAATGAAACGCAAAGTCAGAGTGACCAAGCATATCTTCGTGTTGAAAAATTGGCCGCGGAGGCGCCCGTGGGCTCTTTAGACACAATTGCACTACTTGGTCCCCAAATAATGAACGCAAGTGAGTTGACCACTGTACGCCCATCGCTCTTTCTTTTTCCTCCTCCTGCCTCACCGGCTGTCAAGCCTATTTCAATTAAAGAAGTTGCTCGAGCGCTCTATGAGAACATCAGTTATGCGGTTCGAATCAACTTGGAGCTCATTCAGAGTTTATCAAAATATCAGTTCGAATATTGCACTGTTGCTGGCGGCATGGCCCGTAGCGCCTTTTGGCGACAAATGCTCGCTGATGTAACAGGGCTACACGTCCGTTGTGGAAAAGTTGCTGAGGCTTCGAGTTTGGGCGCTGCTATTTGTGCCGCAACCGCTACAGGGCAACATAAGTCGCTGACTGAGGCGATGCGAAATATGGTGAGGTTACAGCCTGAATTATCGCCGCGAGATGCGATACACAAACAGTACGAAACCTATTTCACCAGATGGCAGACATTGTACAGGCAATCTGTTAATTTATAATTACACGCCATCAGTAGCGGGTGGATTGAAATGACACCTAAAATAACAAAAGATGCAAAAAACCAAGTTCTTCAGACTTGCCAGGATATGCAATCAGCTAAGTTAGTCATTGGTAGCTCTGGGAACGCCAGTTATCGAATTGAGGGAAGCGATAATGTGGCCATCACTCCGAGCAGCGTTGATTACTCATGCATGAGTGCTGAGGATGTCATGATTATCAATATGGATGGCGAAATCATCGAAGGCAAGCGTAATCCTTCCATCGAGCACCCTCTTCATCGCGCCATCTACAAGGCCAGATCCGATGTTAATGCCATTGTCCACACCCATTGTATCTATGCATCCGCAATTGCCATCCTTCAAGAACCATTACCTCCCATTGTTGATGAATTTGTTATTCGCTTGGGTGGGCAAGTTGAAGTGGCAAAATATGGCATGCCTGGAAGTGAAAAACTGGCCAATAATGTTGTCGAAGCGTTAGGACCACGGAATGCAGTATTTTTAGCCAATCACGGTGCTCTATGTTGTGGACCCACCCTAGAAATTGCGCTTCATAATGCATTATTACTCGAACGTGTTGCCCATATTTACTTACTCGCCAGAGCTGCAATAGGTGGAAAGCCACAATTGTCAACAATACCACCTGAAGCAATCGAAACCCAGCAGCAGATGTTTGAGCTGTTGAAACGTATGAAAAAGCGGTGAAACACATGCCCACCCTGAAAGGGTACATGGGTGAATTCCTGTTTGTTGACTTAACGAAAGGAGTGACTCAACGTAAACCTCTTAACCGGGATTATGTTCATAACTTCATCGGGGGCGCTGGTTATGCGGCTCGATTACTATATGATCGCCTGACAGTCGAAACACTTGACCCTTTTCATCCCGATAATGAAGTGGCTATCTTTACAGGTCCTCTTACCGCAACAGGGGCACCCTGTACTGGGCGGCACGCTATTTGTACAAAATCCGCCCTCACTGGTATTTGGGGTGAATCAACCGGTGGCGGGTATTTTGGGGCAGAACTGCGTCATTCCGGACTTGACGGACTCCTTATTACTGGTGCAGCTGCTTCACCCGTATACCTCAATATTCAAGATAATGATGTACAACTGCAACCAGCTGACCACCTGTGGGGTAAAGACACCACTGAAACCGAACGAATCCTCAAAGCGGATGCGCGTGATGAAAAGCTTCGCGTCCTATCCATTGGTCCCGCAGGGGAGGCACGTGTACGTTTTGCTGCCGTTATAAATGATTTAGGACGCGCAAGTGCACGCGCTGGCGCTGGAGCAGTACTCGGTGCAAAACAACTTAAAGCCATTGCTGTACGGGGCTCACAAAGGCCTCAGTTGGCAGATCCAGAAATTTTTCGTGAACACTCCAAAACGATAGTACAAATACTTGAAAATTTTGCACCAATTTTAGGAGAACATGGAACACTCTTCTCGGCTGATATGCTCATGAATGTATTCAACGATATGCCCGTTCGCTATTTTTCTGAACCAATTATGAATATCGAAAAAATCAATGCAAAGGGTCTATCGAAGTATCGTTCAGGTCGATTTCGTTGTCACATCTGCCCAATTGGCTGTGGACCAATAATATCTCTGGAGACAGAAACCGTTTCATTAACGGATGTGGCAGGCCCCGAATATGAATCCGTAGCTTCACTCGGAACGCTATGTCAGACTGATGATATGACGTTGCTATGTCTGGCAAATCATCTTTGTGACTTATATGGGCTTGATACAATATCGTGTGGAAGTGCAATAGCCTTTAGTTTAGCAGCTCACGAGCAGGGAAAAATACCTAAAGACTTGATTGGTTCCTTGAATTTACAATTTGGTGACCCACAAACAGTAATCCAACTCATCGAATTAATTTCTAGACGTGAAGGGCTTGGTGCCATTCTTGCTGAAGGTGTCAGATATGCAGCCAAAAAATTTGGCATCCCTGAACTCGCCATCCATGTGAAGGGACTTGAAGTCCCAATGCATGATCCACGCGCGTTCTTTGGAATGGCTCTCTCGTATGCAGTATCTCCAGTTGGTGCTAACCACATGCAGGGTAATGTTATTTCCCATGATATGGGTGTAGAAATCGAGGAAATGAAGATCGAACCCATTGATCGTCACAGTGACGAAGGTCGGGGTGAGTCAGTAGCAAAAATCCGAAATTGGGAAGCAGTTCTTAACTCTCTCATTGTGTGTAAACTTGCTATCCAACAACCCTCAACAGTGATTCCGTTCTTGAAAGCAGCTACAGGAAGAGATGTTACTATTACTCATTTATATGAAATTGGAGAACGGACAATGACATTGAAACGTGCTTTTAACATCCGTTGTGGAATCACAGCAAAAGATGATAGACTTCCTCCTGCTTTACTGAAACCCCACGCTAGTGGTTCTAACAAAGGAAAAAGTCCGAACCTCCAAACTCAATTGAAAGAATTTTATGAATACAGTCAGTGGGATTCCAAAACTGGTAAACCTACTAAGACCCTACTAACTAGGCTCGGCTTGGATGACGTGGCAAAAGACCTTTGGTAACTGGAGACGCCTAAATTATTAGGTGCCATTTTATGCTGAATTTGCGGAATGCTTTAATTCTGTCTATAGAGCACACCGATGACTAAGTATCGCGTAAGCCGGGTTATGCATGACACCTGATAAACAAGATGACGAACAATCTGAGCGTCCGCGGCCATGGCTCATTGAGCCACCAGAGATGCCTCATCAAAATCCCAAAACGAGGATTCAGAATTTTGAAGAGGTTAATCTGGGTTACACAGAAGAGCAGGTAACACGTGAAGCTGAACGGTGTATGGCTTGTAAGAACCCGAAATGTATGGATGGCTGTCCTGTTGAGATAGAAATTAATCGGTTCTTAGAAGCGGTACGAGATCGAGATTATCGAGAAGCGATTCGAATTATTAAAGAGAAAAACAGTCTTCCTGCCATATGTGGACGTGTTTGTCCTCAAGAAATTCAATGCCAAGCAGGCTGTATCCTTAGCAAGAAAGGGTATGCCATCGAAATCGGACGCATCGAACGCTTTCTAGCGGATTGGGAGCGTGAGCATGGTGTTGAGGCACCAAAGCGTCCTAAACCAAGCGGTCACCGTGTTGCTATTATTGGCAGTGGTCCAGCAGGGCTTACTGCAGCTGGAGACCTTGCACTTCTCGGCCATCAAGTTACCGTATTTGAAAGCCTCCATGAAGCAGGAGGTGTCTTAGTTTATGGTATCCCCGAATTTCGTCTTCCCAAAGCGATTGTCAAAGCCGAAGTTGATTATCTAAAACAATTAGGTGTTGAATTCCAGTTGAATGCCTTCATCGGTCAATTATATACCTTTGACGATCTCTTCGAGCAAGGTTATCACGCGATTCTTCTAGCCTCTGGAGCCGGTCTACCAAACTTTCTCCGTATCCCAGGAGTCAATCTTGTAGGGAGCTATAGCAGCAATGAATTCCTCACACGTGTCAATCTCATGCGCGCTTACCAATTCCCGGAATATGACACCCCAATTATCCGCGGCAAAGTTGTCGCCGTCATCGGTGGTGGGAATGCTGCAATGGATAGTGCTCGCACAGCACTCCGATTAGGAGCTTCTAAAGTGCATGTCGTATATCGCCGTTCTGAAAATGAAATGCCTGTCCGCCGAGAAGAATATTATCATGCTCAAGAGGAAGGTGTCGAGTTCCAATTCCTCACCCAACCCATTGAACTCTTTGCTGGGGACCACGATCGTGTAACTAGTATGCGCTGTCTCCGTAATTGTCTTGGAGAACCCGACGAAAGTGGACGCTGTCGTCCAGAACCTATCGAAGGTTCCGAATTTGATATGTCTGTTGATACGGTCATTTTTGCTATCGGCGCAAGTGCTAATCCATCCGTGCCCAGTTGTACACCGGGGCTAGAATGTGATCGATGGGGTGATGTCATCGTTGACTCTGAGTCTCTCGAAACTTCAATAGTCCATGTCTGGGCAGCCGGTGATATCACTGGTGGTGAAGGTACCGTTATCGCCGCTGCGGGAGAAGGGAAAAGGGCTGCTCGTAACATCCACGAATATCTTCTCACCTTATAGCAGACTTACTTTTTTTAGTTGTTGGAGACGAAACATATTTATTGAATTGATTAGGCTATGCCGTTAAGCGTGCCTAAAATTTTAGGCATGGTAATACAAAGCTCCAAAAGGGTGACTAACCAATGATTGCCTACCTTAGACTCGGTCAAGGGCGCGCCACACTGACCCCTAATAACCCGCAAGGTGATGATGATGGGGATGGCCAACGGCCTCTCACACGAGCGTACACTAATTTGGCGGGTGTACCGCGAAGCGATGCCCGTCCTACTCTTCACAGTCCTAGCGGAGCTTTTTGCGGGCTCTCTTCTACTCCAACTTGACGTAGCTTTTCACAGCCTCATCGGACTTTTCATTCTCATCCCTGGGCTCATGCAATTACGAGGCAACATTTCCACTAGTCTTGCACAACGCTTAGGTTCAGGCACACATCTCGGAACTATTTCGTGGAAACAAGGGCTAAACGAACCGCTTCGTGCCAACATCAAGGTCGCATTCTATCTCGTCATCATTATGTCTACGGCTCTTGGGGTAGGAGCTTGGATGGTGTCGATATTCATCCAGTTAATCGCTCCCCAAAGTGGATATGTTCTACAATTAGCTCACTTTCTCACTATCGCATTAATTACTGCACTACTCGCGACCGTATTTCAAGTAACAATTACGGTGACCGTTACACTACTAAGTCACGCTCGGGGCCTTGATCCAGATAACATCACCATTCCCCTTGTTGCAACACTGGGTGACATCATTACGATTGTGTGCCTAATTATCGCTATAACCGTAGCCATAACAATCATTCCTCCAATTCCTGTCAGTATTTGATGAGGTGAAGACAATGGTTGAACATACTGTACGAAAAATTCTCATCGAGAGCCTCCCTATACTAATGATAGTTCTGGTCTTTGCTTTAGCTGCTGGGCAATTCCTAGACAGCACACTTGAAGGGCTGAAACTCATATTTCCCTTCATCCTCCTAATGGTGCCTGCCTTTATCAACATCACAGGTGACTTAGCCGGTGTGGTTGGTGCCCGTGTCACCAGCTCATTATATACGGGTGAACTTGATGAAGGATTCCGGCCTTACCGTCTCCTCTTCACAAATCTTGCGGCAATTCTTCTAGTTTCTACATCTGCATATGCCTTCTTAGGTGCCTGTGTAATCGCAATCACAATATGCTTTGAACCTGCTATCGGACCCATTTTCCCTGCAGTAGGGTTTCCACAACTTTTCATAGCGATTCTGCTCGCCGGCGTCTTAGCCACTTTACTAACAAGCCTCATTGGGTTGGTTGCTGCTCGGCTAGTCTATCGGTCGGGACGTGATCCTGATAGTATAATTCCACCATTAACAACGACAGTCGGGGATTTACTGGGTATTGTGTTCGTTGCCCTGGCGATTATCGGAGTTGGACTAGTCTTAGGGCTCGTCTAAAATTAGCTGATAATAAAAAGGGAGAGAGGAGGGGTTATTCACCCCATGGACTGTTGATCAATATCGATAAGAATCAGGAAAATTAAATTTGGGTGAGAGCTATCTAAGCCAATCGACGAAAGACGGAACTGGATAAAACCTTGGTATACGTAATTTTGTCAATTACCGCTGATTCAATTCAGCAATGAGCACTGTTATTTTTCCTTATCTTCAGGTGGTGGCCAGAGTCCAAGGATTTTTCGAAGGATGACGATTTGTCCAACATGGTATCCGTTGTGTTGAAATTCGATGATGATAGCTCGTCCTAGTGGGGTGTTTCCGAATCCCTTGAGCAGCTTGTCGAGGTCATCGGTTTCAGCGATTTCTTTAAGCTTGGTAAGATGGGTTGAGAAACTTTCAACGAGTTCGTTCCACGCTTTTTCAGAGAGTTTTGCATTTGTTGGTGGCCAATCTGTTCCTTGAAGGGCTTTCCAATCGAATTCTTCGCCTTGGATAGCTTTCAACGTGATATCATGCCAGAATACAATGTGGTAGAGATGATCCCAGATTGATCGTTCATTCTTGACGGGTTGTTTCTTCGCATCTGCTGCGGTGATTCCTCGTAAAGCCTTGAGTACATCATAATGGGCATTTTTCCCATAGAGGGCATCTGCAAATGCATGTCTAATCCAATCTGTCATGTTCCTAAACCTCAGAGATTGTGGAATAAGCAACTGTGTATGTTGTTATACAAAAAATAGACTTTTCTCTCTCTGCAGGCTAGAATATTCCTGTTTCCCAGATAGAAACTATGATGATGAGGTTATTCCTTTGCTTAAGATCGTAAATGAGTGGTTCATCGACGAGGTGGGTCGGAAGGTTTTGCTTCGTGGTGTAAACCTCGGAGGCAGTTCCAAGGTGCCCAAAACACCAAACGGTGCCACACATATCAAAACAGATTTCACAGACTATAACGTCTCTTTTGTTGGACGACCATTTCCACTCCAAGAAGCCAACAGACATTTTCAACGGATTCGTCACTGGGGATTTAATGCCCTGCGGTTCATTGTCACCTGGGAAGCCATTGAGCATGATGGTCCCAAACAATACGACAAGGAATATCTGGACTTTATCGAAGAAATTCTAAAGGTTGCAGCCGAACATCGTCTGTACACATTCATCGATCCTCATCAGGATTTATGGAGTCGAGCATCCGGCGGTGATGGAGCCCCAATTTGGCCTTTTGAAAAAGTTGGGCTCGATGTAACTAAATTTGATGAGTCCGCGGCTGCATTTGTGATGCAATATCGCTATGATTCTCAAAACCCTGCTGCTTATCCTCCAATGGCGTGGCTACAAAATTATGGGCGGTTTGCGACCTGTACGATGTTTACCCTCTTCTTTGGTGGAAATGACTTCGCCCCCAAAACAATTGTGAAGGGTATGCCCGTTCAAGAGTATCTGCAGCAACATTACCTTAATGCCATGGAACAAGTGGCAAAGCGTGTTCACGATAATCCCTTTGTAGTAGGATTCGAAGTTATGAATGAACCCAGTCCTGGTTGGATTGGGCAACGCGTAGATGGGGCATCAAAACTCATTTCACGTGAGCTCTTCTACAGTATCAATCCTTTTGATGCCATGGTTCTTGCATCTGGTTTTCCACGTGAAATTCCTTACAACCTCATAAAACGATTTGCAGTGCGCGAGATTCGACGTGATATTCTAAACCCCAATGGAATACGCTGCTGGCTCGAGGGGTTTGAAAGCATCTGGCGGCAGCATGGAGTATGGGATGTTGATGAAACTGGAGAACCGACCATTCTTCGGAATAATTATTTTCAGATTCGTAACGGTAAACAAGGTGACTTTTTAGAACAGTATTTGTCACCATTTGTTCAACGGTTCGCTACGAAGATTCGTGGTGTCTGTCCAGAGGCTCTGATTTGTATTGAACCACCTCCAGAAACGGGAATGCGCGGTGAAGCATTTCTTCGGAATCCCCCTGAAAATAGCATCAACTCTAGCCACTGGTATGATGAAATTACAGTAGGTTTGAAACGGTTTCGTGGATGGTTAAGCTATGATACTGCCAATAATAAACTCATACTTGGGACTGCTAATGTGCAGAAAATGTTCACCCGGCAGCTAGCCAAAATTAGAGCGCTATCTCAGGAGGTTCGAGGAGGTATTCCGACAATCATCGGTGAGTTTGGCTTAAGCTTTGACTTAAACAACCGGGAAGCCTTTCGTCATTGGAAAACGAATCCTCAGAAGGCTTGGCGAAATCACATCAAGGCTCTTACGATGTATTATCACGCGATAGATACAAACTTACTCCATTCGATGCTTTGGAATTATAGCTCGGACAATGACAATGACTGGGGTGACCAGTGGAATCAAGAAGACTTTTCAATTTTCAGCCTTTCTCAGCAGACGAATTCTCAGGATATTAACCGTGGGGGACGAGCGATTGAAGGGTTTTGTCGTCCCCACTTTGTGGCAGTTGCTGGAACGCCATTAGCCATGTCCTTTTCAATAAAGCAGAAAATCTTTCACTTTGAGTTCTTTGCTAACCCACGCATCGATGCCCCTACCGTTCTTTATGTTCCGAAAATACAGTATCCCAGTGGATATCACATGGATCCAGAGGATTTATCTCTTGAAGAAACCCGGGACCCACAGCTCATCGCGTTCCGAGTTCAGGATCCGGGTGTCTGTTCGATTCATATTTCACCAGCTTAGACTATGTAGTTGATCCCAATACCATAGAACACACATAACACATAAGAGGAACTTGGGGGCATCCAACCCACGCAGGTGATTTTTCATGATGACTGAAGACAAATGCCAAGAATGCAATCATACTAATGATTTCAAGGGATGTGCCCTCAAACATATTACCACTGCCCGGAAATTAATTGCTGAAGGAAATTTAGCGGGCGCTGACCACCAGCTCAGCTGTTTGGAACGACATCTGAAACAGATGTAATCGATTTATCTACTAGCCCCATTTGATGCAAGTTGCCGACCAAGTATAACCAATTCCAGCAGCAGCCATGCATACCAAATTGTTCGCCTTGATTTTTCCTGCTTTCAATCCTTCTTCGATGGAGACGATGGCATCATTTTGTCCCATGTGTCCCCACGCTTCAAAATAGGTTGTATGATTCATATTCAAACCGAGTTCATTAAGGACGTAAGAAAAGGCAGAGCGCTTCATATGGAGTAAGGTAAGGTAGTCAATATCACTAATAGCGTAACTACTTCTTTCCGTGGCTTGTTTAACAACGCGAATGAAATTTTGCATTGAGAGCTTGTCTAATCGTTCTTTCATACTTTCGGGATCAGGGACATCGAGGTATTGAAGACCTTGCTCAATAGCTTCGCAACTGATTGGCATCTCCGTTCCTCCCGCTGGACAATAAACATCGTTAGCAAATTCGCCATCAGTTATAATTGCAGTTTCTAGCACATGGTTATGGGGGTAATCTCGCTGAAGAATCGCCGCTACTCCACTGGCTGCCAGGCTAAACATAAATCGGCTGCGTGCATTCTGGTAGTTAATCAAATCACAGTTTTGATATCCGCTAGCGAGTAAAATTGTGTCAACCTCTGATTCGGCAGTCATCAAGGCTTTTGCAAGACGAATGCCTCCCATTAGGGTGGCACACCGGGCGTTTAAATCCATAGCCCAGGCGTTTGTTGCTCCAATTTCATAGGAGAGTCAAACACCTGCCACTTGCATTGGACGTTCAATGAATGTCTCACCTACCCACAGAATTACGTCAATATCCGCAGCTGAAACGTCCTTGGCTTTCTTTAGGGCCGTGTTTGCAGCATGGATTCCCATAGTGACTGGACCATCCTCTGGACCACCAACGGTTTTGCTTGTGAGCCCGAACTTTGTTTTTAGGATGTCTTCAGGAATTCCGGTTTGCTCGGAGATGAAGGAAGCGGTATGCCGGTGTTTAGGAAGAAAAACGCCTGTGCTAACAAGGCCCATGGATATGGTGGGGTGTGCCACTTTAGAGTCACCTTTTGGAGGAACTTATTGTTGTCTGCTGAATGCCTAGGGCACAGTTGTGGCTTAAGAAAGTGATTAGAGTTCCATGGATGATTCTTTCCTAGATTGGTTTTGAAAGCGTTCACGGGTCTCTTTCTCAGTGGTATCGATGTCTTGGCGAATGCTTCGAATGATGGGAATGGTGATAGCAGCTCCCACGAAGAAGAATAGGCAAATGATAGCAAAGGCCATTGAGTAGAAGCCACCGAAAAATGTGACAGCAATACTTGGGACAAGTTGTGTTCCTAATGCGACTCCAATGACGTGGGCAAGCATATTGAGAGAAAGAGCAGTGCTACGGATTTCAGGGGGATTAACATCTCCTGCACAGACGTAGATTAACGGAGTTATTCCCGCATCAAAGAGAGTTCCAATAAAGAGAAGAAGGAAAAAGGTGAATGTCGCAGGATTCAGAAAGAGGTCCCAGATAGTTGCGGTGGGTGCAACGGTGAAAGGATAGAGACTCGCGAAAATGAGGATGGGTCCTGCGACGAGGCAACAGAGAAGGATGAGGTAGGCTCGGCCTCGTCTATCTTTTTTGAAAAATCGGTCGCCTAACCTGCCAAAGACAGCCGTCCCGATGATTTGGCTAGCGAGGGCGAGGGTCATGAATAATGTGGCGACGAAAATACTGAGGCTATGGTCCACATTGAGCCAGCGAACTGCCCAGGCCCCGAAGGCCGCGGTTGGGATGATAGCGATGATTCCGACCACAATTAGCCACAAGTTAGACCCTTTCCGCCACATGTGTTGTAAATCCTTCCGATTTAATGTGTAACTATAAACTACACCCATTTCCTGCAAGTCGATTAGGCATTCTTCGTGCTGTCCACGTGGAGGCTCTTTAGTGAAGAATAGCAACAGCCCAGTCGCAAACCCGAAGATCGTGATTACGAGAAAGGGTGTTTGCCAGCCAAAAGTTTCAACTAGTAATCCGGCGATGATAAAGCCAAGGCCGTAACCAGCTCCTGCTGCGGTTCCAAGAATCCCAATAGTGGTGGAACGATAATGGGCTGGCACACAATCGATCGTCATGGATAACGAAAGTGGACCCGCGGCACCAACTCCAATTGCTGCAAGACTGTAAAAGAGGAGAAGTTGCCAATAGGTGAGAAAGGGAAAGAGGATGGGAATAAACCAGAAAATCCAGAAGAATGTGCTAATAATCAACAGGTTTCGACGGGTCGATCGATCTGCCATGTAAGCCCAGGGTATAGCAGCAAAACCTGAGATAAGTAGAAAAATGGTTACTACCAGGGCAATCCAATCATCTGAAGGAACACCTAACGTGGCTACAAGAACTCCAGTCATGGGTGGAAGGAGTGCACTGGCTGCAGCGACAATAATGCCTAGGATGAAGAGTATTCCATAAGTTAGCCGGTCGCGCCCCACCCAGGGTCTGGCTAGGGGCGTTTTACCAGTGGGTTCCATAATGCATCCTC
>Ga0180437_10009984_pt1 | contig 11650 bp, 9 predicted proteins | sample SS_ome_4_FD_132410 | JGI IMG/M metagenome (GOLD analysis project Ga0180437, IMG submission 132410) | Hypersaline lake sediment archaeal communities from the Salton Sea, California, USA - SS_3_D_1 metaG | ecosystem: Environmental > Aquatic > Non-marine Saline and Alkaline > Hypersaline > Sediment... | reverse complement strand
TCAGCATCTCCTCTCCATGTCCCATGAACATCCTGATAGCTGTCGGTGAGGTGTAAAACACGCTGACTCCGTATTTCTCGATGATATCCCACCATCTCTCAACCGTGGGATAGTCCGGAGCCCCCTCATAGAGAACTATGGCTGCTCCGTGTGCCAGCGGAGCATACACTATTGAGCTATGCCCGGTGACCCAACCGACGTCAGCAGTGCACCAGTAGACTGATTCCTCTCGAAGGTCGAACACCCACTTATACGCAGAATAATTCTGGACGAGATAGCCACCAGTGCTGTGGACAATCCCCTTAGGCTTGCCTGTGGTACCGGAGGTATATAGTATATAGAGAGGGTGAGTCGACTCTACTGGCTCTGGTTCCACAAATTGTGCTGCTTTGGCAAGCAAGTCACGCAACCAGAAGTCCCTCGATGGCTCCATGGTGACCGAAGCATCCGTTCTCCTAACCACAATAACCTTCTCCACTGACGGGCATTGTGTCACGGCCTCGTCGACTATGCTCTTCAGAGGGACTATCTTCCCCCTCCGGAATCCCCCATCGGCAGTCACTAGTACCTTGGCTTGTATATCATTGACTCTGTCAGCCAATGCTTGGGCACTGAATCCCGAAAAGATAACCGTATGGATGGCACCAATTCTGGCACAGGCCAGCATGAAAATAGGTAGCTCAGGAATCATCGGCAGATATAAGACAACCTTGTCCCCGTCGCATACTCCACAGTTCTTTAAGACTGAGGCATATCTGTTGACCTCACGATATAACGTGGAATAGCTCAAAACTCGAATATCGCCCGGCTCACCTTCCCAGTATATAGCTACCTTACTCCTTCGCCAGCTCTTCACATGACGGTCAACGCAGATATATGATGCATTCAGCCTCCCTCCTACAAACCATCTGGCAAACGGCGGCTCCCACTCCAGTACGTTATCCCAGGTTCTAAACCAATCTAGCTGACGGGCCTGTTCAGCCCAGAACTCCTCTGGTTTCTCCATAGACTTTTGGTAGACATCGAGGAATTTCCTGGTAGGGAAATATCTGGACTGAAACGGTAGTGATAATTCAGCCATAGCTTAACCTCCTCCAAGTATTATTGTCCGGACTCTCTAGAAGGATTAACTCCTCCTTCACAGTGATCATAAAATAACCCTTCGTTGTCATTCTCTTTGTCTTCTTTGTTGACATGAGCTCCGCTTAGGAATCTCAGGACGAGCTCCTTCTTTGTTTCCAGCTTATCACCTTGCCTGATACGTGCCATCTGATTCAGAGCTTATTCTTTGATTGCTGAGAAGGCTTAATCTAAAGGCCATTCTGTAAGTACTTTCGCTTAGTAGAGCACGCTCAAAACAAGCTAGTCTGAGTAAGCCATTGCGAGATCGATTCTATTGAAGTACTGTAAGGCAGACTACGATTGTTGCTGTTATCCTACTATCGACGGTTATCATGGGTAGGGATGTTGCTGCGGGCAAATACAAGTATCAGTGGGTAAGCTGTTAAGGAAACCAAGTAAGGACACGAAGAAGCGGTTTAGCGGGTTACTGAACCAACTTGATAACCGACTTTCATTATACCTAGTAAGGTTAGCCCGGAATTGGACAAGATTATGTGGCTTGGAGAATACGCCTAGGCTAACCTTAGCCCTAGGACTGCCGAAGGATACGAGCTAATGATCCCCCGTGACCCTATACCACTCGTTAAGGGGATCGCAAGTGGGCATATTCCCTTGTCCCTTGTCAACCTTCCTCTTGATATTTGCGCTCATATATCCAACCAATAAATGTCAAACTCGGAGTGTACTAGGCTATCCTAAATTGGGATCTCCACGCTCAAGGTTGTTCCCTTGTCCGGCTGTGACTCTATCGTTAGCTTGCCATCGACGAGTCGAGCCCGCTCTTGCATCCCAGCAAGTCCAAGTTTGCCAACAGCGGCCAGGTCTTCTACCCTATCCGGCAACTTGAAGCCCTTGCCATTGTCTTTAACAGTCAGAATGACGTTATTATCATTGAATTCTATCATGATCCAGCATCTGGATGCCTTTGAATGCCGGCACACGTTCCTCAGTGCCTCTTGAGCGATACGGAATAGTATCAATTCTATCTCGGGAGAGAAACGCCGCACAGAGCCGGCACTACCCATGGCTATAGGTATTCCAAAGTGCTCCGTTAGGTCAGAGGTCAGCGATTGCAGCGCTGGCAGAAGACCCAGGTCATCCAGTACCGAGGGTCGCAGGTCCTGGCAAAAACGATGTATTCCATCCAATATCTCATCGGTTTGCTGTCTTACCCCCTCCAGGAATGCAATATCTTGCTGGGACAAACGGTCAACATTACAAAGAAGGTTATCCAACCTGCGTGCGAGTACCACCAATTGCTGAGCTGTATCGTCATGAAGCTCTCGGGCCATACGCGCCCGCTCCTCCTCCTGAGCTTTGGTAATCTGCTGCAAATAGTACCGCAGATTCTCTTGCATTCGCTTCTCTTCGGTGACATCTCTAGCGATACTCTGAAAACCCTTTGGCTCACCGTTACTGGAAATCAAGCTGGTGGCAAGCAAACATATTGCCTGTGAGCCATCTTTCTTAATTATTCTTTGTTCGTAGGGCATGGCTGCCGGTTCGTTGCTAGCTAATATATCTTGAACCTCTCTTGCCAGGTGCAAGCTTTCATCACTGAGGAATGACCTTATGTTCATTCCCAGTAACTCTTCCAGGGGGTAACCGTTTAGCCTGGCAGCTGCCTGGTTTGCCGACTGAATGTTACCTTCCAAATCATAAACCCAAATGGCGTCATAGGCACCTTCGAACAAGCCCTTATAACTTTCCTGCGACTCTCGAACTTCCTGGCTGGCTGTTTCCAGTGCTGAAAGAGCTTGTTGGTACCGATTCCTCTCCCTTCGAAACAAATGGAACAACAAGTTCACAGCAGCACCAATGGCGACAACACCGGCGCTTTCAAGCAAAGCATCGCCAGGGTTCGGAGAGACAAAGACGGCCCGGGGCAACATAATGGCACACGCCACCGCCAAACTAGCTATACCTGCCCTTATGCCAAAGAGAAAACCGGCATAACCTATAGGAACGAGGAGAAAAACTCGTTCTGCAGTATGTCGACTTAGGCCTGGGAATGGTAAATCTGTGCCCAGCGTATGTAGCGAATAGTGTAAGACTGTGATAATGGCAAACACTGCCGTCACAGCCCAGAAATGGGGATTACGTATAACCCTTAGCAGCCGGGCTGGTAGATATCGAGCCATCTGCGCAAGAACCCTTAAGTACTTAAACCGGGACAGATCAGGGAAGCTCTTCGAGCGTCATCCAGCCTCTTCTTAGGCCGTATAATACAGCCTCAGTGCGCGAAGCTACACCCAACTTGTTAAAGATGTGCCCCAGATGTACTTGAACCGTGCGCGGGCTGAGGAAGAGTTGCTCAGCAATGTCCTTATTGCTTATGCCTTTGGCGGCTAACTTCAATACATCCAACTCGCGCTGACTCAGGGGCTCGGTTGCCTGCGCCTCGGTGCGACTGCTAGCTGGGGATGTTAGTCGTTCTATAACCCTGCGGGCAATTGTAGGATGGAGCACCGACTCCCCACTATTTACCGCCCGAATAGCATCAATGAATTGACTTCCCCGCACGTTCTTGAGCAAGTAGCCAGCTGCTCCTGCCTCCAAGAGAGCAAAAACGTACTCCTCATTAGGATAGGCAGTGAGTACTAGCACTGCTACAGCCGGGTTATGCTCCTTTATCTGCTTGGTAGCCTCTATGCCATTGAGCTTGGGCATGGCGACGTCCATTATCACTACATTCGGGCGCAGCTTGGCAGTCAGCTCCACTGCTTCCTCACCGTCGCTGGCTTCACCAACGACTTCCATGTCCGGTTGACGCTGTATAAGCTCACGAGTGCCTTCTCGCACTACGATATGGTCCTCAGCGAGCAAAACCTTGGTCTTATCCATGACATCTCAAGCTATTTCCACTGTTGATTGTAACTTACATTTCTCGGAACTTCAATCGAGCATCCCGAACACAATTGATACGGGGTTCAGTCTGTATGATCTATTTCCTGAATAGACTACTTCAACAGTGCCTCTATTTGTGCCATGATCTGTTCAGTTTTGAAGTGGTCCATTGATATTGCTCCAGAAGGACAGGCGGCTGCACAGGTTCCGCAACCTTTACATAGCGCAGTGATTACACTCGAACCCTTTTTACCATTGTCTGACTTCAGTTCAATCGCGTTATACGGACACAAAGTAGCACAGATACCGCACCCTGCACAGAGTCCCTCATCTACGCGAGCAGTTGTGGCCTCGGGCTTCACGTAGCCCATTCTCATAGGTATTGCTGCCTTTGCTGCAGCAGCACAACCCTGGAAGATGGCCTCACTCACTTCTACCGGCCAACGGGCCGAACCACATACAAATATGCCATCGGTAGCAAACTCTACGGGACGTAATTTGAGATGTGCCTCCATGAAGAAGCCTTCCTGGCTCAGGGGGACCTTCAGTATCTTGCTCATCTCATCGTTATCGCGACGGGGAACGAGCGGTGTCGTGAGCACAACCTTGTCGCAAGGGAGTTCCAGATCGTTTTGCCTTAGTTGATGGAATACTCTTACCCCTTCAACATGTCCATTCCCGATAATCTCAGGCGGCCTTGCCAAGTCATAACGGATGAATCTGACGCCAGCTTCCTGAGCCTTGCGGTAGTAGTCTTCGAAGTCTACGCCATAAGCCATCAAATCACGATGTAGAATCCACACATTTGCCGCCGGGTTGTTTTCCTTGATGAGGGCAGCATTCTTTATGGCAGCGACGCAACAGAATCGGCTGCAGTATGATCTTTCGGCGGTACGACCGCCCACACAGTTGATCATCACAATGTTCTGTCCATTAACATTGCCCTCTTTCATCTGCTTTTCTAGCTCCAGTTGAGTAAGTACTCCCGTCATTTCCCCGTAACCATATTGCCCTATCGGTTGGAATTCCTCAGCCCCGATGGCAACTATGATTGTCCCCGTCTTAAGCTTGATCTCCTCACCTTCGTGATCTAGAGTAACATCGTAATTACCTATGAACCCGGTTACTGCCTTGACCTTTACACTGAGGTAGGCACTTATGTTGCCATGTTCGTTCACCCGGCGTATGAGAGGGGTAATTAAGTCCCTTGCATCCTTATTGGTAGGGAAAAGCTTATGGATGGCCAACAGGTTGCCGCCAAGCTCTGTTTCCTTCTCCACCAGGTTGACATGGAAACCTTGATCTGCCAGGTTCAGAGCCGCGGTCATCCCGGCTATGCCTCCCCCTATTACTAAACAGGATGGCAGCACCTCTATCTCAATCTCTTCTAATGGCTCAAGTAGTCGAGCCTTGGCAACCGCCGACGCGACAAGTCTCCTGGCTTTTTCCGTGGCTTCCCTAGGGCACTCCATATGTATCCAAGAACATTGGTCTCTTATATTAGCCATCTCGAACAAGTACTTGTTTAGCCCAGCCTCCTCACAAATAGATCTGAACAGTGCCTCATGCGTTACCGGGGTGCACGAGGCCACTACAACCCGGTTAAGATTGTGTTCCAACATTGCCTTCTTTATTGCTGAGGTTCCCTCCACAGAACAAGTGAATAGGTTGTGCTCGGAATGTACCACGTTTGACAGCCCTCTGGCGTACTCTACCACTTGGGGGACATCTATATACCCACCGATATTGCGGCCACAATGACATACAAAGACACCAATACGAACCTCAGGCATGTCAAACGCCTCCCGCTACAAAGCTAGGCATTCTAGCTGCTGTAGCTTCAGCAGCTCTACCTGCTGCCGCCGAACCTTGAACAACAGAGTCAGGGATATCTCTGGGACTATGAGCATAGCCACAGGCAAAGATACCCGGTCTTGTGGTGTCGAGAGGATAGAATAGCTTATCTGGAATCTCAGCGAACCCGTACTCGTCCAGACTTACGCCCAATATGCCGGCTAACTCTTCAATGCCTTTAGACGGAACCAAAGCCTGGGAGAGAATCACCAGCTCTGCCTCAAAAGCCTGCGTTTCCCCGGTAATAGTGTCCTCATACCAGATGATCGGGTTGCCATTAGCGGTATTGAGATCAATTCTCCCAGGGCGACCTCTGATATATGTTACGTTGTATTCTTCCTTAGCTCTGGTAACATATTCCTGAAACCGTTTCCCCACCGCTCTCAAATCCATGTAAAAGATAGTAGACTTCGTCCCGGGGTGATGTTCATATGCTAGTATAGCTTCCTTAGTAGCATGCATACAGCATACGCTGGAGCAATATGGCATGTTATTGAAGTCGCGGGAGCCGACACACTGGATGAAGGCTATATTGGATGGAATCTTGCCATCTGAAGGGCGCTTGAGTTCACCACATGTAGGGCCAGAAGCTGCAGTTAGCCTTTCATACTCAATAGCAGTGATGACATTAGCTATCCTTCCATAACCATATTCTGTTAACGGCGAGACATCATACAGGTCAAGGCCTGTGGCCAGGATAACAGCCCCTACCTCCACCTCTATAATCTTATCCTCTTCATTATGGTTAATCGCTCCTGCTTCACAGAAGCTTTCACAAGTCTTGCATTTGCCAGTAATGAAGTGGACGCACCTCTCCTTATCGATCACAGGAACCTTGGGAACTGCTTGGGGGAACGGAATGTAGATAGGGTGTCTTGAATCTAATCCCATATTGAATTCAGAAGGAATAGGAGTAATTTTATGCTTTGTAATATCCTCAAGCTTAATTGCACCAGTGGGGCAAACAGACCAGCAGGCTCCACATCCAATACATACCTCCGATTGTATCTCAAATGGGGGGCCGACTTCCCGATTGACTCCCCTACCAATGAAATTGATTGCAGATACTCCTATCCTCTCCTCACACATTCGAGTGCATAAGCCGCAAAGGATACAAAGGTTTTCTTCATCTTTTATCTTGAATCTTGTCTTCTCAACACCATATTCACGGGCTAGGTCTTGTATCACTGTAGCTTTAGGGGCACGAGCGAGCATAAGCTCAATAAGTACCTTGCGATCTCTTATTACCCTATCGCTTTTTGTCTTAACCACCAGCCCTTCCTCAACAGGGTAAACGCAAGATGTGACTACCCTCGACCTCCCTCTTTGAACAATCTCTACACTGCAAAGGCGACAAGCGCCAAAAGGGACTAAAGCAGGGTGGTGGCAAAGTGTAGGTATAGCGATGTTTGCGCATTTCGCCGCTTCTAAAATTGTCATCCCCTCCCTGGCTTTTACTTCCCTGCTATCAATCTCTAGAGTGATTTCTTTTCCTTCCATGGCAGTCTCCTATTTTTCAACCCTAACAATAACCCTTTTTTCTTCTGAATGTGGTGGGGGGACAGGCTCACCAGAGATCCTGACTACGGCATCAAAGCGATCGGGACACATCTCAAAACAGGTGCCGCATTTAGTGCACTTGCTCTGGTCAACTACATGAATTTTCCCTTTGCTTCCGTCGATGGCCTCTGCAGGGCAATATCTGAGGCAGATCATGCAAGCTTGACATCGGGCCGGGTCGATGTAATATGAGACCAATTCCTTGCAGACGAAAGCAGGACATTTCTTCTGTTTTATGTGGGCTTCATACTCATCTCTGAAATAGCGAATAGTACTGAGCACGGGATTGGGTGCAGTTCCACCCAGAGCGCAGAGTGAGGTATCGCTAACTACCTCGGCTAATTCCTCTAAAAGGTCAATATCGCTTTCCTCGCCCGTTCCTTCGCAGATATCGGTCAGAATCTCCAACATCTGTCTAATACCCTCGCGGCACGGGCTACACTTCCCGCAAGATTCATCGGCAAGAAAGTCAAGGAAGTATCTCGCGGTATCCACCATGCAGGTATCTTCATCCATGACAATCATGCCACCGGAGCCCATAATGGAACCCAGCTTGGCGAGTTCATCATAATCTACAGGCAAATCAAGGAATTGATCAGGGATGCAGCCTCCAGAAGGACCGCCGGTTTGAACCGCCTTGAATTTCTTGCCTCCTGGGATACCACCCCCAATTTTATAGACAATATCCCGCAAGGTAATTCCCATGGGGACCTCTACCAGCCCTGTGTTATTCACCTTACCTACCAGTGAGAATATCTTTGTCCCTTTACTGCCTTCGGTTCCAATTGAAGTGAACCAGTCAGCGCCGTTATTGATGATAAGAGGTACATTTGCCCAGGTCTCCACATTATTTAGGTTAGAGGGTCTATCCCAGATTCCCTTGACAGCGGTGCGAACATACTTTGGCCTAGGCTCTCCTACCCTTCCTTCAATCGCCGTCATCAGGGCACTAGACTCGCCGGAGACAAAGGCACCGGCCCCTCTATGTACCTTGACAGTGCAATCGAATCCGCTGCCAAGGATATTCTCACCTAGAAACCCATACTCCTCGGCTTGCTCAATGGCAGCGGTCAAGTTCTCAACTGCCAGGGGATATTCCTGGCGCACATAAATAAAACCCTCGTGGGAACCAATAGCATAGGCACCAATGGTCAATCCTTCAAGGACGCTATGAGGGTTCCCTTCCATAAGAGACCTATCCATATAAGCCCCTGGGTCTCCCTCATCGCAGTTGACTATTACATATTTAATCTCGCCGACGGCGTCATGCGTGGTCTGCCACTTCAACCCTGTAGAGAACCCGCCTCCACCCCTGCCTCTGAGACCAGACCTTTTCACCTCCTCCATCACCTCTTCCGGGGTCATCTGAGATAGTGCCTTGGACAGGGCAGAGTAGCCGCCAAGAGCAATATAGTCATCAATGCTCCTGGGATCAATCTGCCTATTACTGCCAAAGACAATTCGGTTTTGATACTTGTAGAAGGGTATCTCTGATTCATGTACTACTTTCTCACCAGTAGTGGGATCGACATAAAGCAAGCGGTCAATGACTTTGTTCTCTTTTGCACTCCGAACGATCTCGGCAGCATCCTCAGGTTGTACATTGACATAGCAGATTTCCTCAGGATAAATAACAACTAGAGCGCCTCTTTCGCAAAAGCCGTGACAGCCTGTTCTTCTGATATCTACTTCAGCCTTCAGGCCCTGCTTTTTGACCTCTTTTTCCAAAGCTGCGTTGACTTTTTCGCTGCCGTAAGCATGACAGCCAGTTCCAGAGCAAATCGTAATACAAGGTTTACTGGGGTCCCTTTTCGACACTATCTTTTGCCTGCGTTCCTCTAGGTCAGCAGGTGAACCTAACCTTGGCATGGCTCCTCCCTAATCATAGTCTTCTAGTATCTCCTCCGCCTTGGCTGGCATTATCTTGCCATGGTATTCACCATCAACTACTATCACTGGTCCCGAAGCGCAGCAGCCGAGGCAATTGACCCTTTCCAGGGTGAACTTCATGTCCCGAGTCGTCTCCCCAGGCTTTATGCCAAGGGTGTCTCCTATCCTATCCATAATCCTTGCGCCACCTCGCACGTGGCAGGCAGTACCGAGGCAGACATTTACCGTATGCTTCCCCTTTGGGGCCAGGCTCATGGCCCTGTAGAAGCTGGCTATACGATATACTTGGCTTACCGGAACCTGAAACCTCTTGCTTGTTTGCTCTATGGCTTCCCTAGGGAGCCAATTTAATTCGCTCTGCATATCCAGCAAAAGTTGGACTAAAGCCCCTTCCTCGCCTACATATCTATCTATGATTTCGTCAATTCTCTCCAAATTCATTCTTCCCCCCCTTTATGAGGTATATTTATGACCGGGCAATTCTCCACGCACAGACCACATCCCGTGCATTTTGCCTCATCAATATATCTTGCCTTCTTTCTAATCTTGACCTTGAACTTTCCCGCTTCCCCTTCCAATCCCTCAACTTCAGAGTAAGTTAGGAGCTTTATGCTAGGGTGTCGGCTGGCTTCTATCATCTTCGGGGCGAGGATGCACATAGCACAATCATTGGTAGGGAATGTCTTATCTAGCTGTGCCATCCTCCCGCCAATACTGGGCGACCTCTCCACAAGATATACTTGAAAGCCCATGTTCGCGAGGTCAATGGAAGCTTGAATACCTGCTATGCCACCACCGATTACCAGAACAGAGTCACTCATCTTTCCAAACCCCCAAAGCATTTGCTACCAGGTTCACCATGTCCATGACCTCAATCTCAATATCCGGTCCCTTTTCCTCCCCCTTGTTCACCATGGCACACCGGAAGTGAATTTGACATTTAGGACAGGTGGTTATAAGCGTATCAGCACCAGTAGCTTTCGCATCAAGCAATCTCTCGACTCTTATCCGCTTGGAATATGAGTCACAGTTGGTAAAGGCGCTGGTGCCGCAGCAAAGAGATTCCTCCCTGCTCTGTTCCATTTCAACTAATTCTATGCCTGGGATGGCCTGGATTACTTCCCTGGGCGGCTCATAAACCCCCAGGTGTCTCCCCAATCTACAAGGGTCATGGTAGGTTACCTTTTTCCTGATCTCTCTAAACCTCAGCCCATCTTTTTCCATAGCCTCAGACAAAAACTCGCTAATATGCTGCAATTCGCAGTTAATCTCTACGTAATTAGGATAATCCTGCTTAAATGCGCGGTAGCATTCGGGACAGGAGAAGATTATCTTTTCCACCCCCGCCTCCTTTATCATTGCTGCATTCCTCTGAGCCAGTTTCTCAAAGGTTTCTACATCGCCGGTCCAGAGCATATCATGCCCACAACATTTCTCGTCGGGAAGCAGCATCGGTTCTACCCCCAACGAATTGAGTATTCTTAAGCTTCCTTTGGCAACATCGGTGACTTTGAGCCCGAGGTCTTCGAAGATAGGGTCAAAGTAGGGGGCACAACCAACCCAGAACAGAACCTCGCTCTGGTCAGAGGTTCGGTATCCATTGGACAGCCATTCCAGTCTCCTCTGTTCCACACCAGGATTTGACATGAGTCGAATTAGAGATTGTATGGTGCCAGAATGAGCGCAGTCTCCGTGTTCGCCGTTATTTGAGGCCACAGCTCGCATCTTCTGGATGAAGAGGGGATAGTTGACATCAGAGGGACATTTAGGTTGGCAGGCACCGCAGGTTAAACAAGAAAACAACTCTTTATTATGAATCAGATCACCTTCAAGTCCCAGAAGTGCGTCTTCTATCATCACTCGCGGAGAGTAACACGGGTCATATCGAGAAATTGGGCATATACTTGAACACTTGCCGCACTCCAGGCAATAGAAGGTCTTACTCTCCTTGATAATATCCTCTAAACTAGTTCTCTTAACAATGCTCTCGAGTGCCATCACATTGCCACCTGTGCAACCTTGTTTGTGACGTTTCTGAAAGGCGATGGGCCTAATTGTTTCAGCTTACTGACAGATTCCTTGATGATATCCGCGAATCTTCCCCCCTCGGCAGTCGAGCACCATTCCAGCCTCAGCCGCTCGTCCTCCAAACCGAGTATATGTACTAACCTTCTTAACGTCTTCACCCTCTCCTCTGCCTTGAGGTTTCCTGAAATATAGTGGCAGTCCCCCGGGTGACAGCCGGCAATGAGAACCCCGTCGAACCCGACTTCAAAGGCTTTGAGAACATACGCAGGATCCACCATCCCGGTACACATCACCCTTATCAGCTCTACGTTTGGTGGATAGCTAATGCGACTTGTCCCGGCCAAATCAG
>Ga0180437_10009983_pt1 | contig 11651 bp, 6 predicted proteins | sample SS_ome_4_FD_132410 | JGI IMG/M metagenome (GOLD analysis project Ga0180437, IMG submission 132410) | Hypersaline lake sediment archaeal communities from the Salton Sea, California, USA - SS_3_D_1 metaG | ecosystem: Environmental > Aquatic > Non-marine Saline and Alkaline > Hypersaline > Sediment... | reverse complement strand
GGAAGGCGTGCGTCAGAGCGGCCACCACCGCGCGATCAACCGCCGCAAGTTCGAGCTGGACGAGCTGCGGGCGATCCTGGCCGACGAAGGCTCGGTCCAGCGGTTGGTGTTCGACGGTTACCGCCGCCTGCTGGCCGTCCGCACGCGACAGCCCGCCTTTCACCCCGACGCCGCACAAACGGTGATCGAGACCGGTCAGAAGTCGGTCCTTGGATTTGAGCGGGTGAGCCGGGACGGCGGCCAGCGGATCGTGACGTTGGCTAACTTCGCGGCGATCCCGGTCCGCGTTGAGCTGTCCGCCGCCAGCACCGAGCCCGGCAAGGACCTGCTCACGGGTCGGGCGGTCGAAGGAGGCTGCTACGAGCTCGGGCCTTATGAAGCCGCTTGGCTCGCCTAGCCCGGCCTGCTCGCTGGTCGACACCAAATCGAGCGCAAGCGAGGGCTGCATAAAGACTTGGCCTCGCTTGCGATTCGGGTTTGTGTGAAGCGGCTTGCTGCCGGGCCGCCAGCGGCATGAATCGTCGGGCCTGGATCTTACCTTCCGTACTAGATTGGCACGGCCGAGGGTCAATGCGCCGTCGCCGACAGCCGGCGGACGTCGAATGTGGGCAGCAAACCCTCCTTGCAGGGGGTTTAGCGCCGAGTGAAAAGCGTTATGATGAAATAGCGGTCCACCAAACGTTGTCTGACACGTGGGGCGCCATGGGCGGCTGTTGGGAGTACGTCGGCCGCTCTCTCGCCAAGGCGGCGGAACACGCCTCGCGACGGAAAGTTGTGGAGGTGATAAGGATGGCTGCTCCAGTCTCCTCCAAGCGGCCGGCCCGCCCCGACAGAACGTCAGGGCACGATCCGGCCGATGACTCGGCACGCTTCCGAGTGGTTGCCCGCACTTGCCGGGCCCCCGCGGCGGCGAAGGTCGTCGCGCCGCGGAGGGCAAGCGGCGCGGCGGCGGCCGAGAGATGGCTGCTCGGCCGGATTCTCCGCCGGCTGGGAAACTTGCCGCTTTGCGTGGAGCTTTGGGACGGCCGGCGCGTGGACTCCGGCGAAGGGCCGCCATTGGCGCTGGTGCGGATCCGCGATCGCGCGACGCTCTTGCGGCTGGCGTCGAATCCTGGAGTCGCGTTCGGCGAAGGGTACGCCGAGGGAGCGATCGACGTCGAGGGCGACCTGCTGGCGCTGCTGGAGGCGGCATTTCGGGCGCGATGGTCGGCGACCGCCGGGCCAGCGTGGTGGGCACGGCTGGGGCAAGCGATCGACTGGCTCCGCGCCAACACCGTCCGACGCTCCCGCCGCAACGTCCACCATCACTACGACATCACCGAAGACTTCTACCGCCTCTGGCTCGACGACGAGATGGTCTACACCTGCGCCTACTTCGCCGACCCGGCAACGACGCTGGAAGAGGCGCAGCGGGCGAAGATGGACTACGTCTGCCGCAAGCTGCGGCTCCGCCCCGGTGAGAGCGTGGTCGAGGCCGGCTGCGGTTGGGGGGCCCTGGCGCTGTTCATGGCGCGGAACTACGGGGTCCGCGTGCGGGCGTACAACCTCTCGCACGCGCAGACCGCCTTCGCCCGGCAGCGGGCCGAGGCCGAAGGGCTCGCGTCTCGGGTCGAGTTCATCGAGGACGATTACCGCAGCATCTCGGGCCGGTACGACGCCTTCGTTTCGGTGGGGATGCTCGAGCACGTCGGCCGCAAGCAGTACCGTCAGTTGGGCAAGGTGATCGACCGGTGCCTGGAGCCGAACGGCCGCGGGCTGATTCATTCGATCGGCCGCGTCCGGCCGGCGGGCCTCGACGGCTGGACGGAGCGGCGAATTTTTCCCGGCGCGTACCCCCCTTCGCTCAAAGAGATGATGGGCGTCTTCGAGCCGCGAGGCTTCTCGGTGCTGGACGTCGAGAACCTCAGGGCGCACTACGCCAGGACCTTGGAGCACTGGCTCAGCCGCTACGAGGCCCACAAGCAGCAGGTCGCCGAGATGTTCGACGAGCGTTTCGTCCGCACGTGGCAGCTTTACCTCACCGGCTCGATAGCGGGCTTCACCACCGGGACCCTGCAGTTGTTCCAGGTGGTCTTTGCACGCACCGCCGCGGCCGAGGTTCCCTGGAGCAGGGCGTGGCTCTACGCGGACCGGCCGGAATCGTCGAGGACGGTATGCAGACCTGCGACGTGCTGATCGTCGGCGGCGGGCCGGCCGGCTCGTCGTGCGCCGCCGCGCTGGTGCAGGCGGGGATGGACGTGCTGGTGCTGGACAGGGCCGTCTTCCCGCGGGACAAAACTTGCGCCGGTTGGGTCACCCCGGCGGTCTTCGCGGCCTGCCGTCTCGATCCGGCCGAATACGGCGACGGCCGCACCTGCCAGCCGATCACGGCGTTTCGCGTCGGCCGGATCGGCTCACCCGCAGTGGACCTCGCTTACGGCCGTCCGGTCGGCTACGGCGTCTGCCGCAGCCAGTTCGATCATTACTTGCTCGATCGCTCGGCGGCGCGGCTCTGCCTCGGCGAGGCCGTGCGGCAGGTCGAGCGCCGCGACGGCGGCTGGGTGGTCAACGGCCGGTTTTCCGCGCCGATGCTGGTGGCCGCCGGAGGCCATTTCTGCCCCGTTGCCCGCTGGCTCGACGGCCAAGGGAGAACCGCCGGCCGCGTCGTGGCCGCGCAAGGGATCGAGTTTGCAATGGACCCGCGGCAGAGGGCCGACTGCCGCGCCGAGGCGGGTGTCCCGGAACTCTATTTCTGCCCCGATCTGGCCGGCTACGGATGGTGCTTTCGCAAGGGCGACCTGCTGAACGTCGGCCTCGGCCGCGAAGACCGCTCGCAACTTTCCCGCCATGCCGCGGCCTTTCTTTCCTGGCTGAAGAAGTTAGGGCGTATACCCCAAAATACGCCCGAAAAACTCCACGGCCACGCCTACTTCGTCCACCGGCACTCGCCACGAAAGCTCTCCGTCGACGGGCTGCTGGCGGTGGGCGATGCCGCCGGTCTGGCGTACGCGGAAAGCGGGGAAGGAATCGGTCCGGCAGTCGAGTCGGGGCGGATGGCCGCCGCGGCGATTGCGGCCGCCGGGGGCAAGTACGACAAAGAGCGACTGGCGGCGTACGAGACGGCGATCTTCGCCCGCTTCGGCCCTCGCGGGCCGGACGGACCGCCTCGCCGCCTGCTACCGGAGTCAATCCGGCGATTTGCCGCCGCTCGCCTCCTGGCCACCCGCTGGTTCGCCCGCCGCGTCGTCCTCGACCGCTGGTTCCTGCGGGAGTCGTCCGGCGGCGATCTGGGGACTGTCCCAATTTTCGCGAAGTGAAAACTGGGACTGTCCCCTTCCCAAATCCTGATGTATCACGGAGATTCTTGCCATGACGATCAGACGACCGGGCGCGCTCGGGCCGCTGGTTCTTTGCCTCTGGCTGCTTGCAGGTGCCGGCGTTGACGTTTTGGCCGCTGAGCTGCGGCTTTCGCGGGCGGAATATGAAGACCGCGTGCACGCGGTCTGGGCGGGGCAGGTGATCGGCATGCTCCTGGCTTATCCCTTTGAACACCGCGTCGGCTCGGTCGCCTGGGTCGACGACTTCCGAGAGCCGACCACCTGGGAGCCGCTGGTGGCCGATTGCGCGCGGGTGGACGACGATTGGTACTACGAAATTGTCGCCTTGCGGGCGCTGGAGAGGTACGGCATTGACGTGACGGTGGAAGAGCTGGGGCGGCAATGGATCGCCGACTCGGCCGGCTCGTGGGGCTCCAGCGCCGAGACGCGGCGGCTCCTGCTCGCCGGCCTGAAGCCGCCCGACACCGGCCATCCGCGATTCAACCCCCTCTGGTACACGATCGGCCCGCAGTTCAGCGCCGACATATATGGGGCGATCGCCCCAGGAATGCCGAACGTCGCCGGGCAGTTCGCACGCAAGCTGGGCCACATCCACGGCTATGCCGAAGGCGCCGACGGGGCGGTCTTCGTGGCCGGCATGGTGAGCATCGCCTTCGCCGAGAGCGACTGCCGCCGCGTGGTCCGCAAGGCGGCCGCGCTGGTTCATCCCTCGTCTCCGTACCGGCAGTGCCTGGACGCGATCGTCGGCATGGGCGAGGCCGGCGCGAGCTTCCAACAAGTCGCCCGCGCCGTCGCCGATCGCTGGCAGCTCGAATATCCCGCCACCAACAACGCCGTGGCCAACGGCGGCTTTATCGCCGCCGGCTTGTGGTTCGGCGAGGGCGACTTCCTCAAAACGGTGAACCTCATCGCCCGCGCCGACGACTTCACCGACGCCGACTGCAACGCCGCCAACGCCGGGGCCGTGCTCGGCGCGATGCACGGGACCGAGTGCCTGCCGCCGGAGCTTCTCCGGCAACTGGGTGACCGCATCCGCGGCGACAAGATGGGGCCGATCGCCTTCAGCCCACCGGTCGACGAGCGGATCTCCGAGCTGGCGCGGCGGACGGCCGCCGTCGGTGAAAGGATCGTAACTGCCAACGGCGGCCGTGTTTCGGACAAAGGGATCGTCGTCACACTCGAAGAGCCGGCCGCGCAGCCGCCCGAATTGTTCCGGCTGGCCGACCTGATGCAATCAAAGGGATCGTCGTCACACTCGAAGAGCCGGCCGCGCAGCCGCCCGAATTGTTCCGGCTGGCCGACCTGATGCAATACTGGAACCCCGCGTGGGAGCTTCACGGGGCGGGGTTCGGCTACCGCGGCGGCGTCCGCGGCGCAACGCGCCTCGACGGCGACGTCCTGGCGACCTATCCTCGCGACGAGGTCCGCGGCGTCTCGCTCCGCCGCCGCGTCACGCTCGGCGACCGTGCCGTGCTCCTTTTCGAGGCCGGCGCCGACGGAGGCAGGGCGTGGCGACTGAACGTCTGGGTAGACAACGAGCGGGTGGACGAACGACTCATCGAAGCCGGCGACAAGCGGACAGAGTGGCAGCAAGTACGGATCGATCTGGCCCCCTTCGCCCGCCGCCAGGTGCACATCCGCATCTACCAGCTCGTTCTCACGGGCGCGAGCCGCTCGCCGGGCAGCGCGTATTGGAGGAACCTGACCCTGGAGTGAAGACCCCATTTCTTCCAATTCGGGGCTCGGAGGGGGACAGTCCCATTTTCGCTGCGCGAAAATCGGGACAGTCCCCGAGATATCCTTCGACCGCTCCCTATTGCCGTTTCGCCCCCTCCGGCGGCTCGACCTGGTATTTTGGATTGTAGCGGCCGCGCTCGGCGAAGCCGCCGAGCTCGGGCCGCATGACGCCGAATCGCGGGTAGCTTTCCCAGACGTCGCCGTAGCCGTGAAAGCGGGGATCGCCTTGGCGGACGAGCACTTCGGTGAGCCGGTCATGCAGCTCGCTCCGTGCTTTCTCGTATTCGGCGTCGCCGGCCAGATTGTGCAGGCAGGCCGGGTCGTGGCGGACGTCGAAAAGCTCGTCGGCGGGGCGCTTACGGGCGTCGGGCGAAAGGTCCTCTTCGCGAATGTCCGCCGCCGAAACGTTGGGCTTTCCGCGCATCAGGTAAGCCGGATCGCCCGTCGGCCAGCGGTCCGGCTTGAGGTTCATGATGTAAAGGAACCGATCGGTTCGGATCGCCCGCATCGGATAGCCGAGGTTGTCGTAGCGGACGTGCGAGCCCCGCTCCTGGCCCAGCAGCACGGCGTCGCGATCGGGTTCGATCCGGCCGTTTTGCTTTGAGGTCAGAATCGCCATCAGGCTGCGGCCGGCCATCTCGGGATGCGTCGCCAGCCCGGCGGCTTCCAGAAACGTCGGCGCCAGGTCGATGAAGCTCACCAGGTCGTCCACTTTGCGGCCGGCGGCGATTTTGGCGGGCCACATCGCCGCCATCGGCACGTGGACGCCGTACTCGTAGAGGTTGCCTTTGGCGTGGGCGATCGAGCTGCCGTTGTCGCCGGTCACGACAATCAGGGTGTTGTCCAGCTCGTTCCGCTCCGCCAGCGCGTCGAGCATCTGCCCCAAGTGCCGGTCGAACCACTCGATCTCGGCGAACATGTCGGCCAGCTTGCCGCGGTTTTCGGGCGTGTCTTCGAGGAAGGGCGGCAGTTGGATCTCGTCCGGGTTCTTGCCCAGGCGGACGCCGGAACCTTCTTCCAGCGGCGCGTGCGGCTCGTAGGCGCCGTACCAGAAGCAGAACGGTTTTGCCGCGTCTCTTCGCTGGAGGAAATCGCGGAAGTTGGCGGCGTAGTCCTTGTTGTTGATGCCCGTGGTCGGCGGCCGGCATTTCGCCTCGTTGAACTCCGGCCCGGCCGGGTTGGTGGGCCAGCCGGTGGGCTCCCACTCGCCGGGGCTCCAGCCCTTGCCGGTGTAGCCGATCTCGTAGCCCGCCGCTTGCAGAAGGTACGGATAGACGGCCAGATTGCGGGGGAAGACGCTCCAGTGGGTGCCGGCCTCGCGGTTTTGCCAAGAGTTGCGTCCGGTGAGCAGGCACGCCCGGCTCACCGTGCACATCGGCGCGGCCGAGAAGGCGTTGGTGAAGAGAAGGCCCTCGCGGGCGACGCGGTCGAAGGCGGGCGTCTCGAGCCCCGGGCAACCGTATGCGCCGGCGTGGACCCACGACTGGTCGTCCGAGATCGCCAGGAGGATGTTCGGCCGCGCATCGGCGGCCCGGGCCTCGCCGCAGAACAGATTCCACCCGAGCAGCAAGACCACCGCGTGCAGTGGGAGCAACTGAGTTCGCATGGCTCACCTCGCGTCCGTTTCTCGTTTGGCGGATTCGTTGGTTTCCGATCCGTATTTTCTCTATTGGAACCGCCGGCGGGCCGAGATTCAATCGGCGGCGCTTGCCGATTGCGAGGAGGCGTCGCTTTGCGGCGACGTTCGGCCGCCGCAGCTTGCGGTCGCCTTTTCGAGGGGGGCAGCAGCCGTCCGCCGCTGGACACGGCCCGCGGAAGACGGCAAGATGGGTGGCGGTCCGCAATTCTTCGCCTTGACCGAAAGGAGAAGAACGATGCAGGTGCAAAACATCTGCTGCGTCGCGATCGCTGTGGCGATCACGCTGGGCTCCAAGGGCTGGTGCGGCGAGCCGATCACGTACCGGCTAGCTGAGGAGGGCCGGGTATCCATGGCGGTCTTCGACGCCGCCGGCGTGCAAGTGCGGACCCTCATGAGCGCGGTGCCGCACGTGGCCGGCGAGCACGCGTGCCTTTGGGACGGCTTGGACCGCCAGGGGCGGCCCGTTCCGGCAGGCGAATACACCTGGAAGCTCCTCCAAACCGCCGGCCTGGAGTCGAAATACCTCATGTCGCTCGGCACGAGCGTCGGCCAGATGCACTGGCCGGGATCGCACAACGGGCCCGCCGCCGTCGCCGTCGACCCGCGGCGGGGGCACGTCTACATGGCCGCCGGCGCGGTGGAAGGCGGGGCGCAACTGGTGAAGATGACGCTCGACGGCAAAATCCTTTGGAGCCACCGCGCGTACGAACCCTGGGCCCATCTCCGCGACATGGCTTTCGACGGCGCCCCGTGCTCCGTGGGCGAGAACGAGTATCCGCAGGGCGCCTTGTACGTCCCCCACTGCAACAGCGGCAACCTGCACGTCGCCGACGTGCGCGGCGGCGATGCCGCCGTCCCGCGGGAGATGGTCAAGCAATACGTGGCCGAGGGGCGGGTGGAGCCGCTGCTGGCGCCAATGGTCCGCCTTGACTTCGGGCCGGAAGGTTCCGAAGTCGAGCAGGGTTGGCTGCCGGCGGCGATCGCAAGGTACGACGACAAGCTCGGCTTCGGCTGGGACAACACCGACGGCCTGACTGCGGCGGCAACCGTGGACGGCGGCGCACTGGAGCGCGACGGCCATGCCTTCGCGGCGGACGGGCCGGCCGGCAGGGAACAGCGCCGGGCGTTTCTCGTCAAGGTCCCCGAAGGCTGCCGCTTCTGCACCGTCCGCGTGCTCCTGGGCGGTGAAAAGCCGTGCCACGAGGTAGAAATCTACTCGGGGCTGTCCTACGGAAAGCCGAAGCGGGTGGCCACTGCCGACACGGCCGCCGGCGAGTGCAAAGTGATCGAGTTCCAGCCGAAGCCGAAGGGCCTGCTCGACGTCACCTTCGGCAACCGCGACGGAAGCCAGCCTGCCGGCTGGAGCGTGCGGGCTATCGAAGTGCTGGTCACCGCCGACCGGCTCGACGCCCACGCCGGCAAGATCATGGCGGCGTTCAGCTACGCGGGCCGCATCCGGCAAGTCGCGCCCCGTGACTGGAGACCCCTCGGCGAGACGCTCGTGCCCGAGCTGCGCGACGTGGCCGTGCTCGACGACGGTACCGTGCTGGCCATAAGCGGCGACAAGGTGGTGCTGGTGGACGAAGGAGGAAGCGGGCACAAGCCGCTGATCAGCGGGCTCGCCGAGCCGATTTGCCTGTCCGTGGATCGCGCTACCGGCGAGCTGTTCGTCGTCGAATGGGGCGCAAGCCACCGCATCAAGCGGTTCAGTCGCGACTACAAGCTGCTCGGCACGTGCGGCGGCGAGGGTGGGCGGCGAGAAGGACTCTACCGCCCGGAGGATTTCATGAACGTGGCGGACGTCGCCGGCGACGGCCGCGGAGGGTTCTTTATCGTCGAGCACTGGGTCGCTCCGCGGCGGCTGGCACATTTCGACGACCGAGGGCGGCTGATACGCCAGTGGTACGGCGGACAACAGTTCTTCACCAACGCCTCCCTGGATGAGAAGAACCGGCGGCGCGTCTGGTTCGACTCGCACTTCGGCTGGACGATCGAGGCCGAGGTCGATTGGGAGCAGGGCGATTGGCGCCCCCATGCCACGTACAAGTTCGCGGGCTTGGCGGACGGGCTCGTGCCCGTCGCCCCCGGCGGCAACTACTGGATGCTGCGGCGCCGCGACGGCGAGCGGTATCTGGTCTACACAAGGTGTCCCGGCGTGCTGCGGGTGGACGAAGAAAACGGCCGGCTCTTGCCCCTGGTGTTCAGCGACCTCAACGTCGCTTCGCTCGGCGACTCCCCGGTTCTGGCGAGCCTCTCCGCCGGGGGCAAGGGCAAGTGGAAGTCGTATCTCTGGACCGACACCAGCGGCGACGGCCGGCCGCAAAAGGGAGAATTCGTGCTTTCCAAGTGGGGCGTCTTCGGCCTGCGATGGTTCGTCGACCGGGACTTCACCTATTACGGCGTGTACGCGCCGCGGGAACCCGACGGCGATGGCTTGTATTACGCCGTATGTGTGCTGGCGCCGGAGTGGCGCGGCGGCCTGCCGTTCTACCCGCCGTTTGAAAAGGCGGGCGAGATCCGGCTGGACGCCGACGAGACCTTCCGCCAGCAGGCCGGACGGCTTGCCGAGCCGAAATCGTTCTACCGCGACCCCGAAGGAAACTGTTACCTTATCGTCCACGGCGGAGGCGATGCCTTCACCGCCCGCGGCGCGTCGAACCTGGGCCACGGCTTCCGCTGGCCTTCCGACCTGATCGACGGCACGGCGGTGGCCAAGTGGGACGGCCGGGGGCGGCTCCTTTGGAAAGTGGGCCCCCACGCCTCCGAGCGCGAAAGCCACCTCCGCGGCCGCCTCCACTTCCCCACCAAGATCGCCGGCCGGGCGCACGGCTGCATCGGCGTGCAGGACCGCATCGCCCTGCCCCTGGAAGTGTGGACCGAAGACGGCCTCTACGCCGGCGGACTGTTCGACCGTCGGGCGGACGACGGGCTGCCGGACACCTGCTACCACTGGTTCCGCGTGCGGCACGACATCGAAGACTTCGAGGAAGCCAGAGATTTGGACAACACCGCCGTGCTGCAGTACGACATGAACGCTGGCGGTGAGATCACCCCGTACGGCGACCGCGAGGCCCTCTTCCTCGGCGGAGGGTGGAATAACCTGCCCACATACCGTGTCAGCGGCTGGAACCGCTTCGTTCGCCACCAAGGCACGGTCCGGATTACCCGGCCGGCGAGCAGCGCGGCAGGGCAGGGAAGCGGACTCCGCGGCGAATACTTCGCCAATGTGCAGTTGTCGGGAGAGCCGGAGCTTCGCCGCGTCGACCGGCAGATCTGGTTCGGCACTGAAGGCAAGAACCAGCTCGAAAAACCCTGGCCCGACCATTCCGTCACCAAGCGCCCCTTCTCGGCGCGCTGGAGCGGATGGATCGAGCCGCGATTCACCGAAACCTATCGATTCAGCGTCTACCTGGGACGCGAGGCCGGCGGTGCGGCGGACAAGGTCCGCCTTTGGGTGGACGGAAGACTCATCCTCGACGCCTGGGATCAGGCGGACGGAAGCGACCTGAAGCGACGATCGAGCCTCGTAGCCTTCGATGCCGGCCAACGCGTCCCGATCCGGCTGGAATACGCGGCGAGCAGCGGTTCTGGCGAGCTGCATCTCTGCTGGGAGAGTGCCGGCGAGGAAATCGGGCACGTGGCGTCGGCGTGCTTGTATCCTGATCCTCCTAAGGAGACGACACGATGATCGATCGCATCTTCGCCCTGTGCCTCCAAATGCGCTCCGCATGACAAGATGAGCCCGGCCGGCTATCATGGGGGTCCGTAGGAGCGCAGGCATGATCGTCAGAGTCCGCTGCTCAAATCCGCAGTGCCGCAGGCCCTACAAGGTCGATGCTGCAAGTCTCGGGCAGACGAGCATCTGTAAGCATTGTGGACAGCAGTTCGTGTTGGCGGTCAAGGACGGCACGGCCGGCCCGGGCGGCGGATCGCAGACGATCGCGCCTGTCGCCGGCGGCCAGTCGAAAGCGGTCCCAGAGAGGCTCGGCCGCTTCGAGATTCGCTCGCGACTGGGGGCGGGGGCGTTCGGGGCCGTTTATCGGGCATACGACACGGTCCTCCAGCGCGAGGTCGCATTGAAGGTGCCGCGGGCAGCGGCCTTGGAAAGCCCGGAGGCGAGGGCCCGATTCTTGCGGGAGCCGAAGGCGGCCGCCCAGTTGCGCCATCCCAACATCGTGCCGATCTACGACGCCGGCACGGAAGGTGGGCATTACTACATCGCTTCGGCCTACATCGAAGGCCGCACGCTGGAAGACGTGATTGCCGAAGCCCGGCCCGACTTCCGCCGCGCCGCGCGGATCGTCGCCGATCTGGCAATCGCCTTGGATTACGCCCATCGGACAGGCGTGGTCCACCGCGACGTGAAGCCGGCCAACATCATGCTCGACGAGCAGGGCCAGCCGATGCTGATGGATTTCGGCCTGGCACGGCTGGAGACATCCGAAGAGAAGCTCACCCAGGACGGCTCGCTGCTGGGCACGCCGGCCTACATGGCCCCCGAGCAGGCCGACGGCACGCTCGGCGAGGTCGGCCCGGCCAGCGACCAGTACGGCCTGGGCGTGGTGCTCTACGAGCTGCTCACAGGGCAAACACCCTTCAGCGGTCCACCGACCATCTTGGTCTTCAACGCCATCCATCAAGAGCCGCCCGCGCCGCGGAGCGTCGCGCCGACGATCCCCCGCGACCTGGAGACGACTTGCTTAAAGGCGATGTCGAAGCGGGCGCCGGAGCGGTACACCAACTGCGGTGCGCTGGCCGACGACCTCCGCCGCTGGCTGGCCGACGAGCCGATTGTCGCCAGGCCGCTCGGCCCTGCCGAGCGCCTCTGGCGCTGGTGCCGGCGCAACCCGGCTGTAGCGCTTCTGACAGCCAGCACGGCTGTCCTGTTGTTGCTGGTGGCCGTGACGGCGTCGGTGGGCTATGTGCGGACTTCGCAGGCGCTGCGCACGGCCGAGGTC
>Ga0180437_10009981_pt1 | contig 11652 bp, 15 predicted proteins | sample SS_ome_4_FD_132410 | JGI IMG/M metagenome (GOLD analysis project Ga0180437, IMG submission 132410) | Hypersaline lake sediment archaeal communities from the Salton Sea, California, USA - SS_3_D_1 metaG | ecosystem: Environmental > Aquatic > Non-marine Saline and Alkaline > Hypersaline >... | reverse complement strand
TCTCCCATCAGGCAATGTTGATTCAGCTTTTTGGACTTCTTCAACTTCTCCTAACATTCCATCATCGACAACAATGACTTCATTGTTACTTAATGTTCTCGGTGCTGGCGGTAAGCATACTTGCTTAGCTTTCTGACCTTTAGTTCTTGTTAAAACTCTTTTAAGCCAATCTTTTGGTGTCATTTCTATCCTCCACGATTATGCGTTTACTAATGCTTTATAGCATATTATTTAAATAATGTCAAGATAATAAAAAACGGACAATAAGTGAATTATCCGTTATGCTTTACTTCATACAGTTCTTTGCATGATGTACACTGAACAGGAATATTTCCTTTTTTATCCTGCTCAATACCATGGATATTTTCTTCAAAACAATGAGGGCATTCTGACCGCATTTTTGTTAAAGTTTTCTTCAAAACATCTTCTGCTTTTTTGTCACGGCTATCAGTAGTTCCAGAAAGTACTGGCAATGGAGAATCTGACCATCTGGCTTTTCTTTCCCGTTCTTCTTTTTCAAGAAGACTCATTCCTCTTTTTCTACCTTTTCTAAACGATCCAAACATGTTCTCCCTCCTGGCTTTTCTACTGAATACATTTAACATATTTATTTTATTTTGTCAAGTTTACTTTTTACAATAAATTGCTAAAATACATTTATAAATTAATAATAACAAAAATATGCTAAAAATTGGCCAAAAAGCTCCAAGCTTTACAGCTGACGCTTTCCATAATAATGAAATTAAAAAAATAAGTTTAAACCAGGAAAAATGGTTAATTCTTATTTTTTATCCTGCAGATTTTACTTTTATCTGTCCTACAGAATTAGAAGAAGCCGCAGCCTATTATGAGGAATTCAAAAAACAGGGCGCTGAAATTATGAGCATAAGCACAGATACTGTTTTTGTACATAAAGCCTGGCATGATAATTCTGAAGCAATAAAAAAAATAAAATATCCAATGATTGCTGATCCTACAGGAAAAATTTGCAGAGCATTTGGAACATATATTGAAGAAGAAGGTCTTTCTACTCGGGCAACATTTATTATAGATCCAGACGGAGTGTTAAAAGCAATGGATATACATGACAATAGTATTGGTCGAAGCGCAGCTGAAATTTTGCGAAAACTTCAGGCAGCAAAATTTGTTAGAGATAATAATGGCGCTTTGGTTTGTCCTGCAAACTGGAAGCCTGGAAAAGATACTTTAAAACCAGGGCTAGATCTGGTTGGTAAGATTTAAATTATATAAATTTTGAATTTTTAATTAAAAAACTTGCGTTAATTCAACGCAAGTTTTTGTTTAGAAGACCATTCCGGTTTTCACCCGAAACGTATGGCCCTTGTTTTCCTTCTGAACTCCAAAGTAATATTGAAAATCAATGGACCATGGCGTATCTGGTTTCCTAAGCCCAAAGTGCGAGCCGAACATTACACCTTTTTCAATCTGCTCGCCATGTACTCCAAGTTTCAGCCATTTTGTAGGATTATAATCGACTGAATAAAAGCCGTAATAATCATAAACCTCTTCAAAATGGTTAACCAGGAAATCTCCTTCGAAAAACATGGTGAACTGGCCTTCAAAAAATGAAAATCCAATCCACAGACTTGCATCAAATGCAGTAGTATCTGCCCAATTGATTCCAGTTCCAATCAACGGAGCAACCCAGACCCAATCAGTAATCTCCCACATGGGGCCTGCATAGACAAAATACATATGTACACCATTTTCTGGTGATACAAATGCAATTGAATTGCCAAAAAGCGATAATTTCTGGCCTGCTGCCAGATCATCACTTAGCTCCACAGCGCCTTCAAAAGAAAACATTAATTCTGCACCACGCCAGCTATACTCAGCAAGAGCGGTTTGTGAAATGCACAATAGAGCAACAATCACGATCAGCTTTTTCATGGTCTTTCCTCCATGGAATTGTAAGAACAGTTGACATTATATTATAGCAAGCATCAATAAATATGTCAATATGGTATATTTGTAATTATTTATAATATATCAAAAATTTCAATCAATTTATCTTGTAATATCTGGTATAATCAATCTCGTACATCTTGTAACATTACATTAAAAAACAGCATGTTATGACATACTGTTAATTGGTAATCTCGTCCAAAAGCTCTAATATAAGCTCATGGACTTGGCCATTTACTGCCATATGGCTGGCGCCAAATTCAAGCAATTCTTCAGCATATTTATCAGAAGCAGATTTGGCTATTATCGGCTTAGTATAACCGCTTTCTCTAATCTTCTCAACTAAGGTAAATGAATTGGGCACTCGTCCAGGCACACAGCAATCCATTACCATGAAATCAAAATCTTGATCTTTCACAAAAATTTTTTCAGCATCTACTAAATTATCAGCCCAAATTATCTCTGCTCTGCCCTCAACTATCATCTTCCAGAAAGAAACCAGCGTGTGTTCGTCCTCAACCACGAAAATTCGAGCTTTTCCCAAGATTGACACCCTCCTTTTTGTCAATGTAAATATGCCATAACCTTATGGCACACACAATAAAAATAGAATAACATATTTTTACCTCTATTGTCAATGGTCTAGGCTAATACTTGATTTTTATTATCAAATGAATTATAGTAAATAATCAAAAAAGGAGGAAAAATGCAGTCCATTTTACAACATTTAAAAGCAATTTTTTCACAACGCGACCCGCCAAAAGAAGCTTTACAAGATAAACGAGTAACTGACTGGCTGGAAAAAAGAAAAAAGCATATTAATCCAACAGCAAAAGAAACAGAAGATTTAATTAAAAAATATCAATTAAAGCCAAAAGGTAAACCTGTTAGGTATGCTTTAATGGAATTGCCACCGCTTATTAAAGGTTTTATACCAGGTACAATTTTTATCATGATAATAAATGCTCAGGACTTTGAGCAAATTGCTAAAGGTGAAAATATCCAATATATAGATATGTTATTGCCTGATAAAAGAATTTTTGCTGAAACAAAATCCAGAATTTTTTCATTTAAGCTTGGTTATATCCGAATATATACAGATACAAATTTTAATGCCAGTACATATTATCGAATGCTTTGGAATGCATTAAATCATACTTATAAAGATTTTCAGGGTAAAGTTGTGAAAATTGAGGACTTCTTGAAATCCACCAAAAACAATTTTGGATTATATTATGATGTAATTTTTGATAGAAAGCTAATCATTCTATCAACCGATGAAAATGCTCCAGAACCTAAAAAACATGTAACATTAATTTATCAAAAAAAACAAGCAGATTCATAATCTGCTTTTTATATTCTGCCTTTGAAAAAAGTATTAAGGCGCATAAAAGACTTTTTGTCTCCTGAAATATACTTTAATAAAGCAATTAAATCCTGAAATCTTCTGTCGATTTGAATCCGACGTGCTTTATTAGATGACCTTCGAAAACTTCTTCCTCTTTGAGCTTCAATGTCTTCAAGTAATATTTTCAGATTCTTTTCCCCACTAAATCTAATTCCTGGAATTGTATTAAATACCTGCTGCTCACCAAGTAAATATCTAAGTAATGCCATACAATCATTTATTCTAACCTGAAACTGATCTATTTTACTACCTGATCTTGGTTTCTTTGAAGCCAGCTCAAACTTTTCATATATTTTTAAAAGTTCTGGTCTTGTTTTCATTTTATTCCTCCTTGTGACTTTATAACTTATCAAATATTTTACTTTATGTCAACTTGACAAAACAAAAGAATTATACTAAAATAATTTTATTAAATGTCATCAACCAGCAATAAACAGCAATAAAGGAGAGATAAATGATCAGAAATATTACCGATGCGTATGATCATGTTGATCTGGAGAAAACTGACACTTATGTCAAATGCGAATTTTGCCTTAATTCATTGCCCAGCCATCATCCTCATTGCCCGTTAATTTCTGGCAAACAAAAAGAATGGGAAAAAGGATTCAATATTGGCAGAAGCGGACATTTAATGTCTCAAAACATGGATCCGACTGCACAAGTCGGATGGCAGATTGGAAACCAGGTTTTTGACCATAATAATCTGGCAAATATTTAAACTCTTCTGACATTCAGAGGAGTTTTTTATTGACTTGCTAAAATGTTTATACAAAAATTTAAATAGGCCTGTTACTGCAGGGTGTTTCAATCCTTCATACTTTTACACCCTTGTGGAAAGGAAAGCCGCCATGCTAAATGTTGCGGTTGACAATCCCATTGATGATTAACTAATCGTCAGGGTATATTAGATGGAATGGAATAGAATTGAATCCTTGGGCTGCGCCTAGCCAATCAAGGACATTAAATAATTTTAACTCTCAACAGGCGTATTGAGAGTTTTATATTTGACAAAATTTTAATTTTATGAAAAAATTTAAATGGAGGGGGTAGTCCAAGGTGGGACGTCAATCAACCGTACAACAGTATCGTCCACGAAAACTTTAACCAGAAAAGGAGTGACTGATGGATCTGTTAAACATCGTCGGACGACCTGCGCCTGGGGACGACCCTGACATCCTCTAGCTTCAGGCTTTGGAAATTGACTTTTGGCTGCTTTTAAGCCAACCCTTGTCTTTTCAAAGCGACGTTGAACTCCTGCTGACATTCAGTAGGAGTTCAAACTTTTTTAAATTAATTTTTCATCTTAAAAAATAACCAATTTTTATCTCTAAATTTTATTAAAGCATATTTCCCTTTCAATTCCTTGCCTTTTATATCAATAATATATTTTTTACCTTTTTTCTGATCAAGCATTTTATATTTTCCTCTGTCCCAAACTTTAACTTCCCCAGCTCCATATTCTCCTTTTGGAATTGTTCCTTTCCAATAAGCATAATCCAAAGGATGATCTTCTGTTTGAACTGCTAATCTTTTTAATCCCACCTTTTTCGGTGGTTTTTTTGGTATGGCAAAAGACATTAAAACGCCATCCTTTTCCAATCGTAAATCCCAATGCAAATTTCTGGCATGATGTTCCTGAATTGAATAAATATTGCCCGCCTTTGATTTTTTCACTACTGGCTTTGGTTCAGATGTTTTTGAAAATTTTCTTTTCTTTTTATATTGAGCTAATGACATAAGCTATTTTAATAAACCAATTATATTCCCTATTAAAAGTCCAATCAAGTATGCGACAGCAGAGACTGCTGCTCCAATAACAAGCATTTCCAATCCGCTTTTTGACTTATTGGTTTCTGTTAATTGTCCTTTATAATATCCTAGGATAAATAAACTCAAACAGGCTAATATTATTGAAAAAATGATTCCATAACCTACTGGCAGAAAAAAGTATGGCAAAACTGGCACTATACCTCCAATAATATATGAAAAAAACATGTAAACTGAATTTTTCAAAGGTTTTTCATACTGGCCCATCACAATTCCTAATTCTTTATGCGCCATTTCTTCTAGCAATAATTTTTCATCCTTCATTACATGACGAACCATTTTTTTTATCTCATCATCATGATATCCTCTTTTTTTATAAAAACTTATTAATTCCTTTTTTTCTGCCTGCGGATTTTTTCTAATTTCATCTAATTCTTCTCTTAATATTTTCTCCTGAGCCTGTCTTTCAGACTTTGAGGATAAATATGTTCCAGCACCCATAGATAGGGCTTCAACCAATACTATTACTATTCCAGATAAAATAATTATAGCTCTATTATTAGAACCTCCAGCAATCCCAGTTAAAACTCCTAAGGTTGAAATCAATCCGTCTTCAACACCAAATACTACCTGTCGTATTTGTCCAAAAACTTTTTGTGAAAACTTTTTCATATTTGTGTTTATATTTTTCTAAGCACTATTAACTTTATTCTATTTCTTTTATCTTTAATCTAATTAAAAAACTCCCACTATATTTATAGTAAGAGTTTTTACTGCTTCGCGCAAGTAGTGATGCGTATAAGCAGTTCGTCTAGAAATCGTTCAGCTTGTGCAAATGAGTCAGCCACTATCACGCATTGGATCTTGCCACCCTCATATTCTGCATCTTTATCCACATTCAACAGACCAGGATTATAAAAGGCTATGCCCTTTTTATTTTGCTGATCAAAGAGAATACCCTCACAAATTTCTAAAAGTTTAGAAAATGGCATGTTGATCAAATTCTTATGCTCTATATCTATTCCGTAAATCACCTTATCCAAAACTTTCTGCACTCTGGCAAATTCTCGGATAAAAGTCACACCGCCTTTTCTAGCGTTTGCTTCAATCCAGGTTAAATGATGTTTTCCCTGACCTGGAACAATAACTGTATCAAATCCAATATCACCTTGGTGGTTGAGCCGATTGTATTCATTGGCAAATTCCAGGCCTTCCTCAAACATCTGGGCTTTATTATATGCTGGAATTCTAGCTGGATATATTGCTCCGCCATACATACGTATATCACCGACTAGAATTTGCTCCCAAGGCCCTGGTAAGGGCACTACCTTGCCATTTACTAAAAAGTGAATTGAGGGCGATACAGCAACGCCTTCAAGCCATTCTTCTACAACACCAGAATGAAACTGAATTTCATCATAGAATAATTTTACTTTATCCTGCCAGCCAACAGATCTATCAAACTTAAAATTTTCTGTTGAACTTGCGCCTTTATCTTCTTTCATTACCACTTGGTTTGCTCCCTTTCGGAAAAGCAATCTTGAAGCATCTATAACTTCTTTCACGTCTTGTAGAAATTCTTCACCATCTGCAATATTTACACCAATTTGTTTGGCAATGGTCCTGAAATTACTTTTTCTGCCATTTCTTTCATTTGATGCTCGGCCTAAAATTCTATACCCTGTTTCTCTGGCAAATATTTCTTCAAAATCACTGACAATAAATACATCAAAATGAGCATTTGCTGGGTTTGCCAAGGACATCAGATGGTCTAAAGTAGGCTGATCAGCTAATAGTTTTTCTCCTAAATGCCTTCCTCTTGCTCTTGGTACAATGAAATACTCATGAAGGTTTTCATTCCCATATCCCAGATGAGTTCTTCTATATTGCAAATAACTATCTGGGGGCATTGAGGATAATAAAAATATTGATTTTCCTTGAAGCGGTGCTACATGCAAAACTCTTTTTTCATAATTCTGTATTCCAGGAATGTGTTTCCAGTTTGGTTCAGACATAAAATGTCCGAATACGTTTGGGTGATGTATGGCACTCACGACTACCTCCTGTCGTGTCCTTTGAACTTCAATGAACATGTCGGCTACTTAATTAAAAATAGCCATCGCAGCTGATGACTATGAGAGCATATAAGCAAAACTTTAGCCATCAGGTGCCAGAGCCATTAATAAAAATAGCAACTATTGCAATACGATTGTTTATATACAAATTTGTCATAAATTATAACTTATACATTAAATATAGTCAATATGTAATAAAGGTCATTTAAACTATTCACTTTCTTTTCTTTCAGCTTCAATTATAGCTTGCCTTATCTCATGTGGAAAACTTTTACTAAACTCCGTTACAAAATCTGCTGGAAACTCCCTTAGTTCAGATAAATCTTTACCTTTTGGCTCTGCAAAATACCAGATTAACTGCTTTCTCTTAAGATCTTCAATCAATAATAAGCTTGAATCTTCTGGGATTGATTTTAGATTTGGATAAAAGCTGCCAACTGGAACTGATTTTATATTTTTTAACAAAATTTGTTTTTTTACATTTTCTGATTTATATTGAGGTTTGCCTTCATACTTTTCTGCCTCTCGAACATGCTGCCATTCTAAAGCTGCCTGAGCTCTAGCATCTTCATGTTCAACAAAGTATGGAAGTTCGCCAAGCACAGCATCGGGCTCTTTTTTATATTCCCATACTCTCCAAAACCATTGAATATTTTTCTTTTCGTCTGGCGTTAATTTCTTTTTTTCCTCCTTTTCACCTTTAATAATTCTAAATCGCCTTGATTTATCCGGCTGTTCTCCTAGATCTAATGGGATTTGCTCAGCTTTTTGAACCATATTTTATAATGAATTACCAAATGGGATATTATCTAAAATTTTCTGATCAACAAACTGCAAATCTGTCCAGCTATAGCCTAAAGAAAATAATTTTTCTGCAGATCGTACATGATGCTTTATGCCTTTTTGAATTAAAAATACTCGAGTATCATTAAAACTCCTTAACAAATTACCTTCGTAGGATTTGCTACCTGAAGATGGACGCGAATTTGAATCTTTCAGGCTTGTTCCATATTTAATTTCTTCATCTTTTGAATACCCGTCTTTATCTGCATCACTCCAGCCAGAATGTCTAATATCTTTGTGCGTAAAAATTGCAATTTTATCACCACTTTGCTGATCTCCATAATTAAGATCATGAATAGCATTCATCATTTCATCATAGCCATACCGCCAATCATGACCATGGATTGTCCCTGGTTCATTGGTAATAAATTGCCTTCGAGTATCATCATAACCTTTTATTATTACCACATGATAAATTGGGCCAGCGCCTCGAAAATTCGGATTATGCAAACCTCTACCGTAGACTGGGACCAAAACTGGCTGATTATTATCTATCTCATTTTTTATAGCAATTAAACTTGGATCTGTTTTTGTATCAGCTTCAAAAGGAAAATAATTATTTATAATATGAGTCATCTGATGAGCATTTGTATCTTTATCAAATCCCCATAAATTATTTTCAATCTCAACAATGTCTAATATCTCTGCTTTTGGATTATTAATATGCGTATTACCTTTATAATAATTATCAAGCATAACAGTGGCCGATTCCTCGCAAGCCTCATCAAAAGGCGCATACCAGCCATCTGGTGCCTGAACAGTAAAAGGGACGTTTATATTTTTAATATTACCGGCAAAAACCGGTAAGGCTATTACAAAAAACAACAAGTTAAATGCTATAATTTTTTTCATAAAGTTAGATTTAAATGCTAGATTCTATATTTTCCTCCATTGGTTTTATGAATACTTCAATTTCCTTATCTTTAACAATATATTGCAGCAGCCTGGTTACTTCTTCAACAGCATTATCATTTGCTTTTTCCAATAGTTCCTGTGTATTAGCTGCCTGCTCAGCCTGCTTGGTTAATTCTGTTAAAGCCTGGTTATATCCGTCATCACTGTCAAGAACTCGTTTTAATATTCCCTGCTTATTTTTTACATCAATTGGACCTACCAGCCTGGTGTTGAAAATTTCTGCAGGAGCCAATGAAACAACCACTTTTGTTGTTTTTACTTCAATATCATCTTCAGAAAGCTTTTGCAAATCTACTCCCAGGTTAACTTCCATATTACCCCTGGCTTCAATTGTTTGACCAAATAAAAGATCTTTCCAGGTTCCTTCTTTATTTTCTATCATTATCGGTTCATTAAAAACATAGGTTTGGGTTACTAAAAAACCGCGCGCATGAAGAGTGGTTAAAATGATGTCAGCAGTCACTTTTCTTTCTGTTTTTTCAGGCTTTGCAATTAGCCAACCTGCATACATAGCTCCTCCAATGATTGCCAATACTGCAACAATTATTAATATTACTTTAATTTTTTTCATACTTTGTCTTTTATTTGATAAATATATATTGGTATTTGGTCTTTAGCTGGCTTATCTACCTCAACTGGCTGCCAGTCAGCAATCTTAAACGAATATGAAATAATCCTTGCCCCAGGCTTTAATTCTTTTTGAAGTTTTTTTGCTACTCTTAATTTTAAGCTTATCGGGTAGCCAAAAATATATACAACATCTACGTCAGTTAAATCTACCTTAAAAAAATTTTTATATAATATATTACAATTTTTACATCCAGAAAATATTTGCTTTATTTTCGCCCAAAAATAAATTGGCAAAGCCATTTCTATGCCAACTGATTTGGCTTTTGAATTTTTTCCTATATAAAACACTACTTTTCCATTTCCACATCCAAGATCGTAGAATTTCTGACCCTCTTTTAGATTGGCTAACTTTAATACCCTGGGTAAATCTGCTGTTCTTGTAGGCAGAAAAGGAGCAGAAGACCAACTGGCCACTAAGACAGAAAGCAATACCAAAACCAGAACTAAGGCAATATATATCATAAATCTAATTAGGGTTGATGGCCGTTTTTACTAAGGAGAATATTCTTTGTTATTACATCCCCTTCAGGTTTTTCCTGTTCAATACTTTCACTTTTACTACTTTCATATCCAGATTTTTCAGCTGTTATATAATACACGTTTTTTCCTACAAGGAAATTATAGCGCCCCTTTCTATCTGTAACCTGAGTATCTAATAATCTATTATACTGACTATCGTAAATTCTAACAATAGAATTAGCTATTGGCTTTCTGGTATTTTTATCCAACACAATTCCCCATCCTTTTGGTTTTTTCGGTACAGCTAATCTTCTAAATATAGCATAAATTACAATGTGAACTATAAGCAATACAAAAGAAAAAGTATCAGGTTTTATTATAAAAATGAAAAGTGCTGATACAGGTCCAAGCAAAGCAAGGAATCTCTGGAATTTTCTAAGCCATCGAATAAGTTTAATCTTCTTGCTTGGTACAGCTTTTTTATGCGGATCTAGCGGAATATTTGGCACAATCATGGTTTGTTCACCAACATTTATTTCTTCTCCATGATATACATCAATATATGTCACATCTTCCTTTATTCCTGCTAAAAGCTGTGATGGGAATTCATAATCCTTTTTAAATGCTGTAATGTAGTATTTACCAGGCTTTGCAATAAAGGCATATCTTCCCTGCTTGTCTGTTACTTTTGTTTTGACAAGCTTATTAGTAGCCCTATCATATAGCCTGACAATAGCTAGATCTATTGGACGCTTTGTGATTGAATCATATACAACTCCGTATTTCTTTCTCTTCTTTCGAAATAAAGCCAATATTGGTTCGGAAAAAATTGAAAAAAGATATGGTAGAAATCCAGCCATTGAAGCAAGCGATGCTAGGTTTACTGCTGCTAGAGCAGCCAAAAAAGCCACACCTGCTGTATCTGCGACATCTTCTACTTCAGGGTCATCAAAAAATTCTTCCTGAGCTACATCGATCCCATACTCTATATTTTCCCCAACTGCTGCAATAAACTCAGTAACATCTTCTACTGGAGGCAGCTCTTCTGGTAAGCGTAAAAGTTCTATGCCAGGATTTATAATTAGGTTTGAATTATATGATATTTCCCTTTGTCTATAACCTTCTTTATTTACTTGAATCCTATAACCTCCGGGCAAAACCATATATCCAAATGTTCCACTATTTGTGGAATATGTAGGATTAGTTTGGGCATATGCATTACCAGGCCAGAAAGAACCATCTTCATTAAGTAAGGTTATATTCGCCCCTTGCACTGCAAATTGTTGCCCGTCAATTTCTTCATATACATAACCCCAGGGTACTACTGTTACTCCAAAATCCAATACATCTGTAGCTCCGTCTAAGTATGTAATTACAAGTCTAGCTGGGTAATTGCCAGGAGTAAAATCACTCTGGACGCTTACTTTATATAGCAAACCATCTGAGGTTCTTGCCATTTGATAAACAGAGGATCCAATCATCCATTGAACAGATGATGCTGGATTTGGCAAGACCGTAGCATCAAGTTCAACTGCATAAATAAAGCTTGGCAAAATGGAAATATATCCATTATTCGAAGGAATTAATTCAATCGTGTGTCCTGCAGTCCAAAATTCTACATATTCTGTT
>Ga0180437_10009980_pt1 | contig 11654 bp, 6 predicted proteins | sample SS_ome_4_FD_132410 | JGI IMG/M metagenome (GOLD analysis project Ga0180437, IMG submission 132410) | Hypersaline lake sediment archaeal communities from the Salton Sea, California, USA - SS_3_D_1 metaG | ecosystem: Environmental > Aquatic > Non-marine Saline and Alkaline > Hypersaline > Sediment... | reverse complement strand
GTTGTTCACCGGGGCCTGGATGCTCCCCCGGCCGATCAACGCGCCGGTGTTCTTGAGCAGGTCGGCGCGGAGCGTCGCCGCGCCGCTGTTGCCCATGCGGACGACGCCGTCGTTCTCCAGCGTCCCGTCGACGCCGATCCGGCCGCTGTCGAGGTCGAGGCTCGCACCGGCCGCGACGGTCATCGAGGGCACCGAGAGCGTGGACTGATCCAGGACCAGCTCGCCGGCAACCGTCGGCGGGCTGAGCAGCACGAGGTCCTGCCCGGCGATCTCCAGTTCGCCGCCGGCGTTGACGTCGAACGTGTCGCCGATGGTGATCGCCCCGCCGTACAGCCGGGCGGTGCCCGAGACGTCCAGCGTCTCGGTGGAGAACGTCCCGCCGGTGACCGCTAACGTGACACCGGAATCGACCGTCGTGGCGGCAGTCACGCGCAGGCCCTTGTTCTCGTTGATGCCCACGGTATGGCCCAGCAGCCCGCCGTCCAGCGTCAGCCCCGCGGCGCCGGTGATCGCCAGCGTCCCGCCCGTCCAGTTGAACTGCGCCGTGCCGGAGCCGGCCCGGACGTCCTCGGCGGTGACCGACCCTCCCTCGAAGTGCACCGTCCCCGTTGACACCCTGTTACTGGCGACAATCAGCGACTCGCCCACGCTGACGGAACCGCCGTCGGCGATCGTCAGCGTACCGGTGCCCGCACCACCGACGTACAGGAAGCCGCTGTTGACCCAGGTCGAGCCCGCGCCGCGGACCGTCACGTCGCTCGGGCCGTCCGCTTCGTCGCTATACCCCACGTACCCGTTCGCGTTCGAGACGGATCCACCGTCGCTGATCGTTAATGTCCCCCTGCCGCCCTCGCCATACCGAAAGACAGAGCCGGTCCAGTACTTCCCGCCGCCGAGGTACAGGTTGTTCGTCCCACAAGACCACGTCGAGCCGGCCCCGCTGACCGTGACGGTCCCCTCGCTGTCCTCGTCCCAGCCGATCAGGCCGTGTCGCTCCTCGCCCGACGCGCCGCTGGTGACCACACCGCCGGCGGTGATGCTCAGCGTGCCGACGCCACCGTAACCAACCGCCAGATCCTCTGCGTTGGTCCAGGTGGACCTGGCGCCATGGACGGTGACATGACCCTCGGAGCTACTGCCGCTACCGACGAGGCCGCCGCCGTTGGTGACGGCCCCGCCGTCGCCGATCGTCAGCGTCCCCGTGCCCTTTCTGCCCACGTACAGCCGGTCGCTGTTGGCCCAGGTCGAGCCCGCACCGCTGACGGTCACCTCGCCCGAGGCGTCGGCATTGTAGCCGACGTAACCGCGCACGTTCGACACGGCCCCGCCGCCTGTGACCTCCAACGTTCCGCTGCCCGCCCCGCCAAACTCATACTCCTGGGAAAAGAGGTTCCAGAATACCCCGCCGCCGAGATACAGGTCATTCGAGTCGCACGACCACCTCGAGCCGGCCCCGTTGACGGTGACGGTGCCCACGGCATTGTCCCCCCAGCCAATCAGGCCGTGTCGGCCACTGGAGACCGCGCCGCCACCGGTGACGCTCAGCGTCCCGGTCCCGCTGTGGCCCACAGACAGATGGTCGCCGTTGGTCCAGGTCGTCCCGGCGCCGCTGACGCTGGCTTCGCCCCGCGAGTCAGTGGCACGCCCGACGTGACCGTCGCCGTTGGCCACGGTACCGCCGTCCCTGATGGTCAGCGTCCCGACGCCGAAAGTGGCGACGTTCAGTGATTTGCAGGTTGTCCAGGTCGAACCGGCGCCGCTGACGACCGCGTCGCCCGAGCTGGTCCTGCCGTAGCCCAGATGGCCGTATTTGTTCGAGACAACTCCTCCGGCGTCGATCACGAGCGTGCCCGCGCCGCCCGTCCCGACGTGCAGCGTGGTGCCGGCATCCCAGGTCGAGCCGGCGCCGCTGACGGTGACGGCGCCCGAGGAGCCGGCTTCCATCCCGAGGTAGGATTGATCGGAGCCGGAAAGGTCGGCCCCACCCAGGATGTCCATCCTGGCCTCGCCAACGACCCCGATCCCCATCGGATCGCCGAGCGAATAGACGGCCACGGTGGCCGGGCCGCTGAGCGTGATCGAGCCCCCGCTGTCCGAGGCGACAGCGGAGTCGGCCGTCGGCGCGCCGGACAGGACGATCAGGTCGTCGCTTTCCGCATAGCCGTCCGGGCCCCAGTTGCCGGGGCTGCGCCAGTAGCTGTCCGACGCCCCGTTGTCCCACGTCCGGACCGCCGCCGCGGCCGGCACGATCAGCACCGCCGTCACCACCACCGCCACCGTCAGACGCACAAGCCGTCCGGATCTCATGATGGACCTCCTCCGCCGTGCGAGAACGCATCTCCACAAGGGCGCCGCCGCCCCCGCCCGCCATGCCTCCAGATCCCCCATGCCGCGAGCGCCGAAACAAGCCGGAGAGTGATCGGCACACAGAAAGGCAGGCTCTTGCCGCTGAAGCAAGCGCCACTTCGGCAAGGCCCAAGCCGATCCCCGGCCAACGAGTATTATACCGCCATCTGTTGATCGACAGAAGCGCAAAACCGCCGATGTGTGACAGCGGCAAGCCCTCACCGACGGACGTGTGATGCCTCCGACGACACAGAGCGCACCATCATCCCTTCGACCGAGCGGAGTCGCGGGAGGTCAAGCGCGATCGGCACGGCCATCCGTATCTGCAAGAACCGAGGGATGATGCACGGGCAGGGCGCTTAACGTAGGGCGATTGCACGGCGTGCTCGGAATTCGCGGGCTCTCCGAATGCGGTACAGCGCAAGAGCGACGATTCCCAAGGCCGTCACCGAAGCCAACAGAACGAACGGGGCCGGCCGGGGTGCGGTGGCGGACTCGAAATCCCCGACCCAGATGTCGGGTGCCGACGTGTTGTGCTTCGAGACGGTGTCTCGTTTGAACAGGAACTCGCTCCCCCGAGCCCGGCCAAACGCCTTCACATGCCGGTCCCGAGGCCGACCGTCCGCCCCCACCCACGCCACGCGCTCCACGTCGGCATTGTCGTCGGCTACGTACATCGACCGAAGCGTGGCGAGGGCGACACCAGGCGGGGTCGCGTAGTCGACTTTCACTTCGACCCGGGTCGACTCCCTGGTGACCGCGTCGAAGCGCAGGTTGGCGGATTCTCCCGAGCGGTAGATGATCTCCAAGCTGTCGGAGTCGCGCAGATACTGCACGGCACTGACTTCGGCGAAGGGGCGATCCGAGACCGGTGCCGGCCCCACGATCACCGAGCTGCCGAAGACATTATCACGGACCGAAGGATCGTCGACACGCGGAGGTTGATCGACACGCGGAAGCGGCTTCAGGCGAACGTTGCCATCCTGGTAAAGGACGAGCACTTCGCGGTAGTCCTTGGGACCGACCTTCCTGGAAACCACAATGAAGTGGGCGTCAAGGACGGTGTCCAGCTCTCCGATGGCGGTCATGCCCCGGGGCCTCCACCATTTCGCGTACCGAACGGCCACCACCACCTTCAGCCCGTCGTCGAAGATCTTGAACCGCTCGGTGTCGGTCCCGAACACGTATTCCTTCTGTAGATTGGCCTCCCACTCGCCGTGCTCGTCGGCGAAGTTCTCCAGGTGGCAATCGACGTCGAATTCGTACCGCGGGTGGCGCGCCACGATCCAGAACGACGAGATCGGCGGCGAATCGCCCGGGGCGAGCAGCGGGACATTGCCGTTATCCAGCTCGGCACAGGTGGTCTCCTCCGAACGGTTCACCGCCTCCACCAGGTTGCCTGCCAGGGCCCTCTCGACTCCCACGGGCATCAGCACGGCCAGGACGATCGCCAGAAGGCCGACCCCGGTCCGCCGACCAGTCCGGCAAGCCGGAGCCGTCGCGTGCCGATCCCCCTGCGATTCGCCCTTCTCCGGCAGGGGGTAGGACAGGATCAGGGCGATCAAGGGGCTGGCAATCAGGAGCATCAGATGGGTCGTGATCAACAACTGACCGACATTCTCGGCACCGATCTGCCCCAGGAAGGCCCACAAGACCAGCCCCAACAGAGAGACCGGAAAGAACATCCGCAGGATCCCCTTGGCGTGCTCGAAGTCGAGCCTCGCCGTGCGGGAGCCCCGCATCGTCCATTGGGTGCCGAACGCCCCCAACAGGAACAACACGCCTTGCCACAGCATCAGCGACGGAGTCATCACCATGCCGATCAGAAGGCTCCCGTTGAATTCGCACAGCGACCTGCTGGCCAGCGCCTTGGGCAGGATCAACGACGTCAGGACGAGTCCCAGCAGCAGGTGCACGGCCCAGGGATGGTTCGAGCCGATCAGGGGAGCTTCCGCGCTGAGCAGGAAGACCGACGTGACCGCCATCACGCTCGCCAGCAGCGGCCAGACATAGCAGAGAATGCCGAGGCCCAGATAGATCCTGGCCCCCAGGGGCAGTCCCGGCTTGGTGAGCCAGTAGTTGATCCATTGGGCGTTGCCGCGGGCCCAGCGCAGGTCTCGCGTGAGGTAGCCCAGCAGCGACGCCTCCCCTTCCTCGCCGGTCAGCACCGAATACGTATGGATGCACTTGCGCCCCGCGGTCTGCAAGTCGGCGGCGTCCAGAAAATCGTGACTGAGGTACTCCAGCGTGTTGGCCACGTGCTTCGAGAAGTCCGAGACCCGGAAGAGGATGTTGTGCCCGTACGACGGAACCGTGCCCTCCAACAGCCACTTGTAGAGCAGGCCGCTATACCGGCAGGCCATGCGGGCACTCACGCTCTGAAACCATCCCCACAACGTCCGGTCCGTATGCACCTTGATCGCCGACTGGACCATGGCGATCTCCGGATGCCGCTCCAGAGTCAGCACGAGCCGCTCCAGCGGGTCGCACGTCTCCGGACGCGAGGGATCCGCTTCCAGCAGCGAGGAGTCGGCGTCCAGCACGAACATGTACTGGTACTTCTCGGCGTGGCGGCCGAGCCACATCTCGATGCTGCCGGGCTTGTTCCTCATCTTCGCGGGCTTGTCGCGGTAGGTCTCCACGTGGACCCGCGAAACGTCCGCCGGGCGCCCGCGCCGGCGCAAGGTCGCCCGGATCTTCCCGGCCACCGCCATCTCGTTCTGGTGTTGATCCTCCGGTGAATCAAACAGCAGGAAGAGTTCCGCGTAGCGAGGCGTGCGACACAGTATGTCGACGGTTCGTCTGGCGAAGGCCTCGGCATCTTCCGGCGTGGTGACTTCTCGATGGGCGGGCATCAGCATGGCCACGGCCGGCGATTTCTCCGCCAGCTCGCGCCGGTCCCCATCGCTCAGCCTCAGCGGCACGTACGGATCCCGGTGCAGCAGACCCGTCGGCTTCAGACCTGCCCAGAACAGCAGCAGCGTCAGCTCGGTGGCCGTGGCGGAAAGGGCCCCGATGCCGCAGAGCATCCAGATCCACCAGGCGAGCGCCGTGTTCTCCACGGAGACGGCCAGCAGGAAGACCGCCAGCAGGCCGAGATACACCGTGCTGAACACGATCATGACAAACCCGGGCCGATTCATGGCTTCTGTTCTCGCAGCGTGACCTTCGTGTCGACGATCTGTCCGGCGAGCAGCGTCTCTTCGGGCCCGATGGTGAACAGCACCGTGCGCGAGCCGTCGGGGTTGCGATGCGACTTGGCCGCATGAACCTCCACGTCGAGCCACCGGCCCTTGGACAGCAACACGGAAACCTTCAGCCGGTCGAGGAGCCCGGCACACTGCTCAATCAGCTCGGCGGGCAGGTGGAGCCTCAGTTGTTTCTCATGCGACTCGATCCACAGAATCACATCGCCCTGACCGACGTATTGACTGCGGTACCGCAGAATCTCCGTGACGTGACCGGAGAAGGGGGCCGCCATTCGGTAGTTCGCCAGCCGCCGCTGCGTGACCGCCTTCTCGCGTCGCGCCACGACCACGCCTCTCTGTAAGGTGGCCAGCTTCGCCGCCTCCGCTTTGGCACGGAACCCGCTCTCGACAACCTCCGCTGCCGTCACGACCTGGCTCTGCGAGAGCTGCTGGTTGAGACGATGGTTGTGGGCGGCCAGATCGGCCAGGGCCTGCGCCTCGGTCGCCCGCGACTCCGCCGAAGCGATGCAGGCGCTCCGCCGCTCGAGCTCCGCGAGGAGCTCGCCCTCGTTGACGTAGCCCACCACTTGACCGGCGGCCACCGAGGTTCCTTCGCTCACGGGAATCTCACGGATCATGCCCGAAACAGCCGCGCGCACGGCCGCCCGTTTGGAGGGCACCACCAGGCCGGGAAGGACTTGCGATGCCTTGGGGGCAGCCTCGGCGTTTGGGTCGTCTTCGTTCGGCTCGCCTTGGCCCGGGAGCGACGCGGCGGCCGGCGTCGACGGCCGGCTGAACGTCGTCGGATCGCCCAGAATCTCCGCCGAGGGGCCCAGGTGGGCCGGGCTGCCCAACGAGGCCGTTGCGGAGGAGGGAAAGAGCACGAACTTCCCGACCGCCAACAGCAGCGCCGATACGGCCACGAGTAGATAGACGCGTTTCATGGCTTGAATGTCCTTTCGACTAGAGCACGCCGATGGGGCCCGGATACGCCACACTGTCGGGAATCGAGATGGGCCGGCACTGGAGAGTCCCCCAGAGCTCCTTTTTCTTTGCCGCCCCGCGATCCAGTGTGAAGACACGAAGTGAACCGGCGATGGGCCGGGCCGTGACCGAGGCCTGGCCGCCCACGGTGGAAAACCGTGCTTCCACGTGATCCGCTTGAATCAGCCGGTGAATGGCCTTCAACGGAGCCTTCACCTCCACAAGCAGCTCGCCGTTGTCGGGCCAGACGAAGGCCACCGTGTCATTCGTCTTGACGGCCTTGCTGCCCGAGAAGCCGCCGTTGCTGATCTGACCGGTCACGGGACTGACGGCACGGAGCTTCCGCTTCATCCGCAGCAGACGACCGAGATCGCTCTCCATGGCCACGATCTCGGCGGCGCATTGGCGGAACTCCCGGTCCGATTCCGGTCTGGCCAGCGGGTGGTGGGACTCGGACCCACGCTGCTCCAGCAGGAGTTTTCGTCGCTTCAGGACGTCCAGCTTCCGTTGTGTCCTCTGGATATCCGCGTCGAGCTGCGGCGAGCGGATCCAGCCGAGGAACTGGCCCTTGGTGACGTGCGTCCCGTTGGGCATGTGCTTGTGCGCCACGAACAGCCCATCCACCGGGGATCGGACCTCGTGCAGAGGCGCCGCGACGATCGTAGCGAAGGCGTCTTTGGAGCGGGACGCGAACGCGATGACCTGCCACACCAGCAGGCCGACGATCCCACAGAGGACCACGGCGTGGGTCAGACCAATTACCGTTCGTCCCGCGGATCGCAAGGGGGCGTCCGGCTTCGGGCTCCGGCGGCCCGGCCTGCCGCTTTCCTCTGACGTGTTCGCCGCGGAACGGGCAGCGCCCTGCCTGTCGATCCGCAGATCGCCTTCGTGGCCCCCCGGGGGGGTATCCACAGGCGCAAGAAACGAATGCGCCTCCTCTCGCCGACCGCTTCCACGCTCCCCATTCGTGTTGCGGCTGAGGCTGCCAGCCTTGACCATGATCATGTCACGTACTCCTTTTTCCACCAGCGCCAACGGTGATCGCTGAACCGCCGCTCTCGATCCAACGGGCCTCGCTCGAGCAGGCAGGAACAAGAGCGAGCCGGATTGTCCCTGGCACACCTTGGCACCGCCGCCCTTTCAGCCGCGTCCGTGCTCTCTGTGGTGTCCTCACCCCAACCGCTTGGCGAACGGCGCGCCAAACACCAATTCGCAGAAGATGAGGGCATGTACGCCGCCGGCAGCGCCCTGCGTGAGCGATATTCCCCTTACGCCACCCCCCTCTGTGGGGAGAATTGCCCATCTGACGACTCCCTCGTCCCCGACATGCCTCTGCCTTCCGCGCCATCGACGGCATGACCGTTCTTCCGAACGGATGGCCATCCTCGAGCTACAGGCCGGCCACGGGTGGACCGCCGCCCGGGCCGCGCGCGCAAAAACCCGGGCGGCGCGTCGGCCGCCCGGGCATCGTGCGGGTGCGGCTCAGCCTTCGAGCTCTGCGAGCTTCACTTCGGCGTCGAGGGCTGTCTTCGTCTTGGGATACTTGCTGAGGATCTCCTTGAGCTTTCGGATCGCCATGGGCTTCATGCTCGCGTTCAGGTAGTTCTCCGCGAGCTGCATCAGGCGCTTCGCGTTCGCCTCCGGGTCCGCATCGGACGTGCCGACAGGCTTGGGCGTGGGGGTGGGCTTGGGCGTGGGCGCGACGGTGATGCCGGACGGCGGATCGGGCTTCGTGTCGACCTTCGGCGGCGCGGCCGTCGCGACCTTGATCGGCTCGCCCGGGTCGCGGTAGGTGACGGCCGGCTGATCGGTGGGCAGCTTGACCGGCGTGCCCGCAATGATGCTCTTGACGGTACGGACGCCGCTGACAGTGCCCAGCACCGGAACCTGGACCATGACGCCCACCGCGCCGTTGCTGCTGCTCATCTCAGGTACTCGCCTCGAGTACGTGCAAAGGCCGCCGCCTCACCCATACTCCATGGCCGATCGGCTCAGTACGCGTTTGCCCTCGAACAGCAGGACGTGGGGCCGCCCGGTCCCGCCGCTGTAATCGAAGGTGTACTTCTCCCCGCCGGCGCCGAAGACCTCCACCGACGGGCTGACCGTCACCGTCTGGTTGGAGTAGTTGGCCGAGAAGGACACCCGGATCGGCTTGCCGAGGCGGATCGTGTTGATCTTGCCCGCCTCGATCTCGTAGACCGGCGACTTCTTCGTCGGCTGGACGACGGTGGCGAACTTCCCGGCGGTCAGGACGCCGTAGGCCAGCTTGTACTTGCCCGCCGGGATCCCCGTCTTCGCGCTGATCGCCAGGTCGTACGAGTTGCCCCCCTCGTCGTAGAACGCCAACGACCGCAGCCCGCGCTTGAAGGAGACCTCCACGATGCCGAGCTCGAGCCCGCTGAGCGGCGTGAAGGAGATCGTCTTGCCGTCCTCGGCGACCTCGAGTTCGTAATGCTGATCGCCGATCTGGTGGACCTTGCCCAACGGAATGGCGAACTGGCCGCGGCCGATCGCGATCGCGTCCTCGCCGTCCTGCGTGAACGTCCCGTCCAGGTTGTCGTCGAACAGGCGGACGCCGATGTTGTCGAACGTGCCGGTGTGGCAGGCGTTGATGACGTAGCCGCCATAGATGGACTTGGTCGGCCCGCCCGTGCTCGGATAGACCCGCACGTTGGCGATCCGGACGGCGTAGTCCTCCTCGCCCAGCTTGATCTTGTAGCTGGCCGACATGGTCTGGCTGAACTTGACGAACTCCTTCGCCTCGAGCTCGCCGTTGCCGTCGGTGTCCAGCGCGCCGTAGTAGGCCTTCAGCGCCTTGGCGTACCGCACGCCGAACAGAACGGACTGGCCGCCCAGGCTCAACGCGCCCTGTGCGCCGTTGATCCGGAACGGCTTGCCGCCGAACTTCGACTTGGCGGGCGTGAACGTCTTCGACGCGATCGTGCCGGCCTTGTAGGTGAGCTGGATCTCCTTGCTCGCCCCCCGCTGGACCTCCGCCGGCGCCCGCGCCGCGACGCAGAGCACGGCGCAGGCCGCGAGCACACCAATCGCCTTGAGAAATGTCGCTCTTGGCATGGCAGAACCGCCTTCGCTATCCGAGGTTCTCTCGCCTCCCGTCCGCCCCACCGGCGGCCGGAGGCGCCAGGTCGCTTCTATTCTACTTCGGAACACCGCCTCTGGCAACGACAGCGTCCCGAGATATTCCACGCCGCCCGCCGCCGGCCGACAAGCGCGAGCCCGCACGCCATCCGCAGCGAGGGCGACTATTCGTTAAGACGCCCCCTGCCTCGCGCGGTTCCGCCCGATGTGGAAAAAGAAACCGCCGCCGAAAACATTCTGCAAAGCCCCGTGACTTCGGCCGGCCGGCCGCGTCTAATGGCAGGTAGATGGTTGAATCCCCGAACAGGTCGACGGTGGCCGACCGCTTCGGCCGCCCCTACGTCTGAGCCCGGTCATCCCGGCGCTCAGGGCGGGCGCCAAACGGAATGACGGGCACGGCTGCGCGCCGGGTGTGCTTGCGCGCCGGGCCTTGCATATGCGAAGACCGCACGAGCCGGCATCGCATGGAATGACGCGATCGACAACTTGCGTGTCGTCACGGGAGCTGCGCAGAAGCGCAGCTCCCTTTTTCATGGGAGCACTCGCCCGGCGCGCGTCGCGCCGGCGGCGGACGTGAGCAGAGCGTGCCCGTCCGACCCGCCACCCGCCGCGGACCGCGGCGGGCGCGGGTGTCGAGTGCGGATGGCTGAAAGGAGAACAACATGACGAGAAGTGTCCGGGTAACGGTCGGGGCCCTGGCCGCCCTGGCCGCCGCGGTGGCGATCGCGCCGCGAGCGGCCCAGGCGCAGGGCGTCCACGACGACAACTGCATTGTCTGCCAGACGAAGAAGCAGTTGAGCGAGTCGATCACGTGGCTGCGGCTGGGGGCGGACCTGCGGTACCGCTTCTACCGCATCGACAACCACAGGCTGGACAAGACGCACCCGATGCACGAGTTCCTCTTCCAGCGCGGCCGGGCCCGCGTCTGGGCCAAGGCCACGCCGCTGGAGAACCTGGAGTTCAACGTCCGCCTGATGGGCGAGCCGCGGTACTGGTGCAAGCCCGACGCGAAAGACACCTGGACGCACTGTGAGGCGCTGCTGGACCAGTTGAACGTGAAGTGGTCGAAGGCGCTGGGCTTGCCGCTGACGGCGACAGTCGGGCGCCAGGACTTCAAGTTCGGCGAGGGGTGGCTCCTCCGCGACGGCACGCCGCGGGACGGCGGGCGGAGCACGTTCTTCGACGCCGCCCGTCTGACCTACGCCGCGCAGGAGATCCAGACGGTCTTCGACCTGATCTACGTCCACAACAGCGCCAACAGCTCCGCGCTGCACCGCCCGTTCAACGACGCCGACTTCGACATCGCCGAACACGACGAGCAGGGCGCGATCTTCCACGTATCGAACCAGTCGCTGAAGGGCCACACGCTCGAGGGCTACTTCATCTACAAGCACGACGAGCAGACCTCGCCGGCCGGCTGGGACGCCGACCTCTACACGTTCGGCCTTCGCGCGAAGGGCTCGCTCGACGAGCACTGGAAATACCGCATGGAGATCGCCCCGCAGTTCGGGCAGAAGAACGATACGAATGTCTGTGCGCTGGGCTCGAACAACCGGATCGCCTACCACCTCCACGACGCCTGGAAGAGCGACGTGCACGTCGATTACGAGTTCCGCAGCGGGCACGAGGACACGCAGGACGGCGCGTTCGACATCCTCTGGGGCCGCTGGTACCAGGGCAGCAACTTGTGGCACTTCTACCTGGCGACGATGGAGACGGTGATCGCCGCGCCCAGCAACTACCACCGCGTGGCCGTCGGCTGGTCGGGCCGGCCCACGGAGAAGCTGTGGATCAACTTCGACTACCACTTCCTGTTCCGCGACGAGAAGACGTTCTCGGGCCAGAGGGGCTACAGCGAGAACGGCTGCTTCCGCGGGCAACTGCTCACCGCCCTGATCGGCTACGACCACAACAAGCACGTCAAGAGCCACCTCATGCTCGACCTGTTCTTCCCGGGCAACTACTACACCGACGACCGGAACGACGTGGCGTTCTTCATGAAGTATCAGATCGTGTTCACCTGGTAGCGGCCCGCCG
>Ga0180437_10009977_pt1 | contig 11654 bp, 12 predicted proteins | sample SS_ome_4_FD_132410 | JGI IMG/M metagenome (GOLD analysis project Ga0180437, IMG submission 132410) | Hypersaline lake sediment archaeal communities from the Salton Sea, California, USA - SS_3_D_1 metaG | ecosystem: Environmental > Aquatic > Non-marine Saline and Alkaline > Hypersaline >... | reverse complement strand
TGCCGGAAGCGGGTCTGCTCGTGCCGGAGGCGTGTCTTTGCTCGTGCCGGATCACAATCCGGCACAGAGGTGTGGATTGTGATCCACGCCGAGCGTAGGAGGGGCACAGAGGCGTGGATTGTGATCCACGCCGAGCGCAGGAGGGGCACAGAGGCGTGGATTGTGATCCACGCCTCTCACGGATGGGGCTACATGCCCAGGATTACCATGTCCTTGCCAAAGAGCCCGATTCGATCTCCATCAGCGACCGGAACATCCAGATCCCAGTTGGTGAGATCGGCGCTCGCTTGCTGGTACCCGTACATGGATGCCATCCGGTTGCGACTCGCGAGCAACTTTGCGTTGAAAAAGAGGTGGCTGATCTCGTCAGCGGGTATCCCCGCGCTGGCGAGAAGCGATGAGATGGTCTCATCTGGGCCAGGCACCTGCGTGACTACGCAGGCCTGTCCGGGACGAAACCCGTTGGTATGGTGGCGCAGCGTGCCGTACACATGGATCTCTACCATCGAACTGTCTCCTTCTTTGTGTGGACCCGGAGCCAGGGCCGGGGAGCAGCACCTGCCCACTGTGACAGGGTTGGCATCTCCAGCTCACTGGCGACGTCGTCCTGATCTCTGAGCCGGCCCGATCTCTGAGCCGGCCCGATCTCCAAACGGACCTGGCCTGGGATGTGGCCCGGTCCGTGGTCAATGGCCTATCCGAACAGGGGCTGTAGGGTCTTCTCGTCACAACTGGTGTACTGCTTGTACAGGTCCCAGCGCTCGATCAACGGCCGCAGCTTGGCGCCATACTCCTTCATGAGCGCCGATTCCTGCATGGCGACCGCAGCTTCCTCGTTCTCAAACTCGAGGTAGGCAAAGATGGTGTTGGGATTGTTGGGGTCCACGAAAAGGTTCGTGGGACCGACGCCATCCATGTCCGCAGCGCGGGCCGCATACTCTTTCTGTAGCCGGAAATATTCATCCGCCTTGCCAGACTTGAGTGTGTACTTGACATGTCTTACAACCATTGCACTCTCCTGTTGGACTGGTATGTATTGGCCAGTATACACCACTTTCCACAATTTGTCAAATTAAGATTAGATTAATATTATAAAAATGCAGGCTGCATAGAAGCCAAGGCGACACACAGCAGATGTCTTGAACGGGCTGGCCACTTTGTGCGTTGATAGGGCAGAGCCCCACACCGGGGTATCTGGCGAGGAGGGTACAGCTATGTCCCAAGGCTCTGACTTTGAACGTTATTGGCTGGACAAGCTCGCGAACTGCCTGGAGACGGTCGCCGGTGAGCAAGTACGCCGGGCGGTGATGGCCGGCAGCGAAGAGCTGTCGGATGCGACGCCGCGGGAGGAGATCGTCGCCTGGTCCCAGGGAGCGATGGACCGCCTGGATGGGCTGGTGGACGAGGGGGCGGCCCGGGCGATCCTGGCCGGCTGCGCCTGCCAGTACCCCAGGGAGGCGCTGCAGGACGTGCGCGAGGTGTACGAGGCGACCGGCGACCTGGACCGGGTGCACGGGATGCTCCAGGAACGGTTCGAGTCGTTGTTGGTGGACAGTTTACAGTTAGAACCGGCTACAGTCGAAGAGATAGTGGGCCGGGGGTGGGGATTGGCCGGCGTGCGCCAGGGGGAGCGCACCATCATTGCCACCAAGATCCCCAAGAGCGGCTTCCTGGTCGAGTACCTCAACGAGACCGATCCCGAGGTGCGGCGCCAGTACTATTGCCATTGTCCGCGGGTGCGCGACGCGCTGAAGAGCGGGCAGCGCCTGTCGGCGACCTACTGCTACTGCGGCGCGGGCTACTACAAGGGCATCTGGGAAGAGATCCTTCAGCAGCCGGTCGAGGTGGAACTGCTGGAGAGCGTGCTGCAGGGCGACGAGGTGTGCAAGATCGCGGTGCACCTGCCGGAAGTTTAGCGCTGCATGGGCTGGAATCGCGATCTCGCTCGTGCCTGATCACAGTCCGGCACCGTGGTGGCGTGGGTTGTGATCCACCCCGAGTGTATCGGTGTGGCCGTTGCTTATGGCCGACTGGTCAAGTCAAGTCGAAGGGATCAACCACCTTCAGGGCCTTGATCCAGGCAAAGTCTGTCACATTGTGGGTAATCAGGGAGAGACGATGCACGAGCGCAGTTGCCGCCACCAACGCATCTCCGAGGGTCATCCTGCGCTGTTGGCGGAGTCTCACCGCTTCGTCAAGCACGTCCTGATCGATAGGCAGGATCGTAGAAACAGCAAAGAACTGGCGCAAAAGCACCTCCTCGTTCGCTGACAACTGGTGGTAACCCAGAACTTCGACGTAACTAACAGCAGAGACAGCAGGGGCATGCGCCGCAACCCACTGACGTAGGTTGGTGTGCTCGGGTTGCGTGGCGTAAATGATGACGTTACTATCGATCAGCATCAGCTATCCCTGCCGGGCAAAGTCCGATCCTGGCGCTGCTGAATTTGCCAGGCCCGTGGGTCTTCAATGGCAGTACGTTCCGGCAGTTGAGCAAGCTCTTCGAGGACGGTTGCCATTTGCTGACCGCGTTGTTGCACAGACCTACCCGCTCGGATCTCGGCCAGTGTAGATTGGATCGCTCGATAGGTCTCATAGCTGATTACGGCAGCCGTTGCTTTGCCGTGGCGCTCGATGACGATGTCGATGCTGCCCTGACTGGCGAGATCGAGCAGCGTTCGCCATTCGGTGCGAGCCTGCTCACTGCTCATTGTGCGAAGCGTCATTCTGTTTAATCTCCTAGTCGATTTGTAAGAACCTTACGGAACAAGGCCCATAGTACCAGACGATCGGCGAGTTGTCAAATTCTCTAGCTGCATTGTTCACTCCCACCGAAAGGCCTGTAACGTCTCCAGATAAGAATCCGGCAGCCCCAGGTCGTAACGCAGGCCATCCATCATCAGGCCCAGGAGGCCGTCCTCCTGCCGCAACCGGTCCAGGGCCGACGTGAGCTGGAATTCGCCCCGCTCGCGCACATTGTTGGCGATGTGCTCCTCGAGGTAGCCGAACAAGCTGGGCTTGATCACGTATTGGCCAAACACCGTGAGGTAAGTGCCCTCCGGCAGGCCATGCACCCGCAGATTGTTTCGAGCATAATCCACAGTCGGCTTCTCGGCGAACTCGGTGACATTCAGCAGGCGGTTCTCCTGCAGCCAAACCCCGGTCACCGTGCCGAAAGTGCCAATCTGACCCTCCGGCGTCTGGCGCAACCCCAGGACACTGGTGGCATGCTGCTGGTAGGCCAGGATCAACTGGGCCGCGCAGGAGGTCTCGCCATTCGAGCGGTAGACGTGGTCGCCCAGCATCAGCAGAAAGGGCTCATCTCCGATCGCCTCCTGGGCGCAGTATACGGCGTGGCCGAAGCCCTCTTGCCTCTCCTGCATCACAAAGGTCACGCGGTGCCCCATCTCCAGGATGCTCCTGGCGTACGCCTGAAAGTGGCGGGGCAGCTTGTTATAGTTTTCTATCGTGATCTGCTCGTTAAAGAGGGAATGAAAGGCATCCAGGTCGTGCGCCTGCACGACGATGATGACCTCCTCGATACCGGCTTGGATGGCTTCCTCCACGATGAGCAGGATTGCCGGTTTGGCGATCCCGTCCCGGTCGACGATGGGGAACAGCTCCTTCTTGGCTGCCTTGGTTGCAGGAAAGAGCCGCGTCCCAAAGCCTGCGGCTGGAACCAGCGCCTTGCGTACCTTGGGCGTCGACTGTAGGGAGAGTGTGAGGCACGACATCCCAAAGTCTCGCTCGATGATCTCGATCACGGCACCCTGATCGGCCTGGCTGCGGGCGATGAATTGGGCCGTGCCATCGCCCTGAGACCCAACCCCCTTGCCGCCCCAGATGTGCGGCTTGAGTGCCTCGTGGTTCAGGACCTGGTGCAGCACCGGTGCCGCCAGCTCCTCCGGACACGCGGGGATGGCATAGCGGTCAAAGCACGCCTGGGCTTCGACCATCAAAGCCCCCAGCCGTTCGGCATCCGACGCCTGCAGGGCTTCGACCGCCTGGTGTACGATCCGCTTGTTGATGGGTCCCAGCAATTGCTGCACACCCCGTTCTACCTCGTCCTGTGCGTAGGGGAAACAGCGGTTCAGGCGCGATAGGATCTCCATCGTGTCCTTCTCCGCGTTCAGATCGACGATCACAAAGTGCATGTCAGCCGGGAGCTGTAGCTCTTGCACATCCAGGTGATCGCCGTCGTAGGTCATGAGGATGGGGCGGTTGCCATAGGCGCAGCCCTGGTCCATGCGCCCGCAGCGGGAGGGCGTGGTGATCTCACCCTGGTAGGCCAGCTCCATCTCGCCCCGGACCGTCAGTCTCAGGTCATAGATGCGGTTGAAGGCCCGCGCCATCAGGACGCAGATCGCCGCGCTGGACGAGAGCCCTTTTTTGATGGGCAGGTCGGTCCTGTAGTTGTCGACCACCAGGCCACGCACCTGGTAGTGGGTCAGGACCTGGTAGGCGACGCCGGCCATGTAGCTCCAGTACCCGCCCGCCTGGGCCTCTTCCAGGAGCGTCCTGCTCTCCATCGGGATCTGGTGCGGTCCCAGCCGCTCGCCTGCCGGCGTCGTAGAGGTGAGCACCAGCGCATGGGGATGTGGCTGCACCTCCGCATGGATGCCCTGGTCCGTCCCGGTGAGCAGGGTGAACCCCTTGCCAATGTCCGCGTTGAAGCGCCGGTAACCACCCGCCCAATCGGAGTGTTCCCCAAAGAGACAGATGCGTCCTGGTACGGTGAGTTTCACAGTGTCTTCCCTCCCGTTGGTGTTTGCCCTCTTCAGCGACCTTTCGCAGAACCGAACCTGGGCTCCCCATTGCTCAGGTCCAGACCGTGACTGGACCGTGTCTGACAATTCTGGCCACCTCTGGCGCAAGTCAGGGATCGCGCGGAGCGCTGGCTCTCCATTGCTCAGGTCCAGACCGTGACTGGGCCGTGTCTGACGATTCTAGCCACCTTTGGCGCAAGTCACGGATCGCGCGGAGCGCTGGTCAGGTCTGTCCCCTCTCGCCTCTACCGGTCCTCCTGAGCCAGCGCCAGGCCGCAAACACGATTCCGGCGAGCAGCAGCGCAAAGCTGATTCCGAGAAAGGTCCATTTCAGCATGGTGAAAATGGGGGCCAGGGTATCCACCACGGCCGTCTGGGCCGGATAGCGGGCCATCACCACCGAGGTGGACACGTTCTCCAGGTAGTCGAACAGGGCGCCCAGCACCGGCGCCAGGTTGGCCCGCTGCCAGGCACTGTCCGGCGGGAATGCCCGGCCGAACACCCAACTGATGGCCGTGACGAGGAAAAACGTATACACCAAGGGCCAGATGACGTCAAAGGTGAACCGCGCCCGGATGTAGGCTGCCCGGCCCTCCTCGCCGTACGCCTCGGCCATGCGGTACAGATCGCCGGGCGAGTAGTAAAAAGAGGTGTCCGGCGAGCCGGCATCCGCCTCTGACACCGCCGCCTGGCGAGGCAGCACCAGCGCAGTAAACAGCAGAAAGATCACGAGCGCGGCCAGGGCGACCCAACCGGTCGAGACTCGACGCAACCAATCCGATAACCGCTTCCCCATGAGTTTGCTCCCCTCCCGAAGAAGAATCTATCCGAAAACTCGCTCAAAGCCCCAGTCTCGGGGACGCCGTCCGCCCTCGAGGACGAGGGCTAGAGCATTTCCGGATGGGTACTCAGTTACATTGTCCCTGTGCGCCGTTGGGCCCGGAGATATAAGGCGACATAACCTGCCAGGCCGGCGGCACCGATGCCCAGAAGGATCAGTGTCGAACCCTCGGGCACCGCCGGGGGTGTGTCGGACGGGATCCCCCACAACCAGACAGTCATGTCCCAGCCGATGGCAGCCAGGTAGCGCCCGTCGGGGCTGAATTCGAGGTCGACAACGTCGTCCGCCGGATACGCGCGGCGAGCCAGCAGTTCCTGCTGGGCCACGTCCCACAGGAACAGGCCATCCTCGAAGCTGCCAGTAGCCAGCACCTGTGCATCAGGGCTGAACGCGACTTTGTTCAGGCGGACGTCAGGTGCTACCGTAGGGCTGAACGCGACTTCATTCAGACGGACGGCAGGTGCAACCGGCCAGGTGGCCCACGCGCCGCTGGCACGATCCCAGAAGTAGACCACGTCGTCCTGGGCGGCCGCGGCCAGGCGATCCGTGTTCTGGCCAAAGGCAACGTCCACAAAGAACGGTGCCCCCGTGGGGATGGGCAGGCGTTCCCGGAGCACACCCGTCGTCACGTCCCACCAGTAGATGGCGTGGTTGCCCGCAGCCGCGATCGTTTCGCCATCCAACCAGTGGAGGTTGGCGAATCCCTGGCCATATTGGGAGACGTCCCCGCGAAACCCGATGACCGGCTGCCCGCTCTTCACGTCCCAAATCTGGACGTCGTCGGCGCCGTCGCCGCTGGCCAGGAGCTTGCCGTTGGGACTGAAGGCCAGGCCCCGGATGATGTCGTCGTGGTATCCAAGGTCGCGCATGGCGCCGCTGCGGACGTCCCACAGCCGCACGCGCCTGTCCCAGGCGCCACCACCTGTAGCCACCAGCGACCGGTCAGGACTGACTGCGACACTAATGGCCAGCGCACCCCCACTGTCAGCGCCAAGCTGCCCAATCTCGTAGCCGCTGTGGAGATCCCACCGCGAAATCCTATTGTCAGTATAGCCTACGGTCACAATCTCGGTATTGCCGCGAAACGCCAGGTCGGTCAATCTGGCGTTGGGGTAAATGACGACCAGTGGCTTCAAGAGGTGGACGTTGTCCGGGGCGATGACCTCGAGGGGCATGCGCGGTACGGGTGTGTGCATTCGCGGGGTGTTGGTGATGCAGATGTAGCCGCACCCACCCGGACAGTAGGTAGGGCAGTGAAGCTGTTCGTCCGTGCCGCAAGCGGGCGGGGTGCAGACGATGAAGGGAGTGGATGAGGCTGTAGGCGTGGGGCAGGGTGTGCTCGTAGGCGTGTGGGATGGTGTGGGCGTAGGTGTGTCGTTCAGCGGGACCGTAGGTGTTTGGGACGATGTGGTGTTGACCACGGCCTGGACGGGCATCAGCAGCACGGTGATGCAGCAGGCGACGGATAGGATACAGCTTAACAACAGGGTAACCCCGGAGGTACCCCCGATTCGAAGGCGACGTCTCATCTTGCCTTCCTCCACCACCCGCAAGCTACCGCCTGCAGGCAAAAGCGGCCCGCTCATCCGCGATGGCGGTCACCCATGAAATGATGGGCGTAGCGCGTTATCCCTTCCGGGCCACCACTGCAAACTCGCCCACATAGGTCAGCCAGTGCGCCCAACCTCCCGGCTGCGCCTGGGCGTTCTCCGCCAAAAAGTATTGGGGGCTATCCTGGACCTGCTCAATCGACAGCCCCACGGCAAGGAGCCCGTTGAAAATGTCGTCCATATAGTGCCGGAATTGCATCGAGCCCTCAGGCTCGAAGCCGTCAGGCTCGTCGGCCTCAGGCAGCTCGACGCGCGCCGCGTAGGGCAGGGTGATGCGGTACCCCTCGCCATCCCACGAATTCCAGTCCACGAACTCGGTGGCCGGATTGGTAAAGCACACCCGGTACACCCCCTGCTGGTGGAGCACCCTGGCCACTTGCGCATAGACCTGCCGCACGTCGGGGATGTAGGCCATGGAAGGCGCTTGGAACACCAGGGAGAAGGATGCCTCGGGCAGGCAGGAGAGGTCGCGCATGTCGGCACGGACCGTGGTTACCTCGTAGCCATAGTGGGCGGCCGCAGTTCTGTCGCCCGCGAGCTGTCCCTCGCTCAGGTCCACCACCGTCACGTGGGCCCCGAGCAGCCCGAATACGGCCGACTGCTGCCCGCCCCCCGATGCCAGGCACAGGACCTTCTGGCCCTCGACGTCCGCCAGCAGCCTGGCGGGATAGAGGTCGAGCAACGACGCCGGCACCCCCTCCCGTTGTCCCTGGGCGTAGCGGCGGAGGAGGGTGCGATCCAGGTCCAGCCACGGGCGCGTGAACCCACAGCCCTCCTGGACCATCCGCTCCCAATGCCGCTCGTTTGTCTCTCCGATTTGGTCCTGAATTCCCATAGGCGATGGCCACCTCCACCCTGGCTGCACCATACAGGAAGCTGCCAGCTTCCTGTATGGTCTGCAGGCTGCCGCTGATTGAGTATAGCACAGATCGGACGTGCCTTCAATTCGCGCTAGCGCTCATGAGGGGATTGAGTCCTGACCTTCCTGGAATCTGCCAGCTTCCAGGAAGGTGCGCGGGGAAGGGGATTGCCCTCCCGCCTGTTTCACGTTATAATGGGGGCGGGCTGGCCGGCAGGCGACCCGCTGCTGCCCTGCCAGCCGCCACAGGCCGGGCCAGGTGCCGGGCATGGGGACTGCCCTCTCCGAGCAGCCTGGCCGGGAGGCATTCGATGGAGGGAGGCTTTATGGATTCCACACCGCAGGCTGCCAGCGGCAGCCCCGATCCTGCATTCGACCGCACCCCGGAGGCCGGGCCCACGCCCCTGGCGCACCGCTACCTCTGGCAGCCAGACCTCATCGTCTTTGTCTCCAGCGCGTGTATCATGATCCTGGAACTGGTGGCGGGCCGCATCATTGCCCCCTATGTCGGGGTGTCGCTCTATACCTGGACCAGCGTGATCGGCGTGGTACTGGCCGGCATCAGCCTGGGCAACTATGTGGGGGGCTGGCTCGCCGATCGTCGCGCCTCCCTGCGCCTCCTGGGCATTATCTTTCTCCTGGGCGGCCTGTTGGCCTTGGGCATCCTGGCCGTGGACCTGCTGGGCGGCATCGTGCCAGGTGAGTGGCCCATCGTCGCCAGGATCCTGGTGCACACGATGGCCCTGTTCTTTCTCCCTTGCGTCATCCTGGGGATGATCTCGCCCATCGTGGCCAAACTGGCCGTCCGCGACCTGGACCGGACGGGCAGAACGGTGGGCAGGATCTATGGCGCCGGCACCGTGGGCAGCATCGTCGGCACCTTTGCCACCGGCTTTTTGCTGATCTCGTGGTTCGGCACGCACGTTATCGTGGTAGGCGTGGCGCTGGTGCTCCTGACCCTGGGCCTGCTGTTCCTGCTGGGCGGGCGCTGGCCGCTGGCGCTCCTGACAGCGCTGATCCTCTCCGGTGTGGCGGTCCTGGCCGCCCAAAGCGGCTGGCTGCGCGGCCCCTGCACGCGCGAGACCAACTACTTTTGCATCAAGGTGCAGGAGCAGGAGCGGGATGGCGAGCCGGTGCGGATCCTCACCCTGGACCGCCTGGTGCAGAGCTACACTTCCCTGGAGGACCCGACCCTGCTCGTCTACGGCTACGAACAGATCTACGCCGAGGCCACCGCCTACCGCGCCCAGAGGGACGATCACCTGCGCGCGCTTTTTGTCGGCGGCGGGGGCTATACTTTTCCCCGCTACATGGAAGCCGTCTATCCAGGCAGCGACATCCACGTGATCGAGATCGATCCCGGTGTCACCCAGGTGGCGCACGACTATCTGGGGCTGAGCCAGGACACGGAGGTGGTCACCTACAACGAGGACGCCCGCCTCTTCCTGGAACGGGAGCCGGCCGGCGCCTTTGACCTCGTCATGGGCGATGCCTTCAACGACTTTTCGGTGCCCTACCACCTCACGACCAAAGAGTTCAACGATCGGGTCCGGGCCTGGCTGGCGGACGATGGCCTCTACCTGGTCAACATCATCGACGGCCCGCGGGGGGATTTTCTGCGGGCCTATGTCCACACCCTGCGGCAGACCTTTCGTCACGTCTACCTGGCGCCCACCCTCGAATCCTGGCGCGAGGCGTCGCGCAGTACCTTTGTGCTCATTGCCAGCGACGCGCCCCTGGACCGCGCTGCCCTGGAGACGATAGACGCTGGCGACGGCGTTCCCCTGCTGGGCCGCCGGATCCTCTCGGACGATGAGGCGGACGCCCTGCTGGCCGAGGGACGCGTCGTGACGCTGACCGACCGCTACGCGCCGGTGGACCAGATGCTGGCGCCGGTGTACCGGGAGGAAGTGCTGCGGTGACTTCACCATCCAGGACGCTGCCGGCTTCCTGGATGGTTGTCGGCTGGATACCGCGCTACGGTTATCTACCGGCCTTGCGTATCTGAACCTTGCCTCATCACGCCTGTGACCGACGCCTGGATGTCCCTCGCTGATTTGATTGCCCAGTCCCAGGCCGTCCCGATGGGCCCGGTGACCCAGCGCCAAAGCGTCTGGAGCGAGCTGGCTAGCCAGGCCGCAAGTGAGCTGAGCACCATCGCTACCCAGTTCCCGGCTGCTTCCAACGCCCTCACGATCCAGCGCCATGGCGCCGCAAGCAAGCTGAATATCCCGGCCCAGGCTGTCGCGAGGAGCGCGGCGATCCGGGTCCAGACTGCCTGCAGCGGTTCCATGATCCAACGCAAGGCGCCTTTCATCAGACGGGCGATCCACTGCGATGCTCTCCGCATCCAGCTCTCGACAACCTGCCAACCCTCTGCCGCGAGCTGCCCAGAGACGGATATCGCGGCGAATATGAGCATGAACAACGCCCCTAACGCCAGGATGGGGAATACCACAGCGAAGGCAATGGGCAACCCTCTGAAGCAGCTTTCGTCCAGAGACTCCTCGGAGGTCCTCTATGTCTTGGGGTTGTCGTTCCTCCATCCAGCCCCCTCCTCACCAATCGTTATCGAGGGGCACGGGTACGTGCCAGGCCTGGGATACGGCAACCTCAGACTCGCCAACCATCGCCCCGCCTGGCTCCTGTGCCGAGGCACCGCTGCCCGGAAGGCTGGTGATGGCAAAGTTGTCGAAGCGGGCATCTGAGGTTGGACTGTTGCTGTATGGATTGGTCACAAGCCCTGCCCGGGTCAGGCCACCGATCGTGCCATCGAACCAGGTGCCCAACGCCGTCCCGTTCACTTCCAGGGTGATCTGGGCGCCATTGCGGACAACCTTGAGGTGGTTTGAGGCTGCACCGCTGTTGATGGCCGGGGTATCGGTGATCGGCACGACGACGGTGAAGCCACTCGCGTCGCGGCGCAGGAGCCGGAACTGCTCATAGTCCGTGTTGATGTCAAAGAGGTAATATTGGCTCCAGTCGCTGGTAAGGCCAAAGATGAGACCATAGCTGCTACCATGCCAGGCGTCCCAGCGGGCATCCACCTCGACCACATAGCTCTGGCGGTCGCCGGCAGGCGCCCTGACGAGATAGAAGTAGCCCGCCTGCTTGCTCAGCATGCGGTACTCGCCATTCAGATACTCGACGCGAAGGTACGCATCGTCCGCAACTGCCCAGCCACTGGCCGGATTGCTGAAATTGTCGTGGAAGATGAACTGTGCATTGCTCCACCCGCTGGCCCAGCCATCATTCACCGCCTTGACCCGATAATAGTACGTGCCTGGCGACGGATCTGTGACAGTATATGAGGTGCTTGGACCCTCGTAGGCGACCAGGGCACCGAGAAAGTCGGCCCTTGTGGCCTCCTGCAGCACATAGGTATCAGCGAGTGCGACGCTGCTCCAGTTGAGGCTATAGTGACCATGGTCTCCAACCACGATAGCGTTCAACACAGGTACCTCAGGGATCGGTGGCCAGCCTCTGACAAGGAGTGGAAGGAAAATCGGGCCGGGCCCAGGGCTGGCGGTAGTGCTGATGGTGGCCGTCGCAGAGTAGACGGTGGGGCTGGCAACCGA
>Ga0180437_10009976_pt1 | contig 11655 bp, 17 predicted proteins | sample SS_ome_4_FD_132410 | JGI IMG/M metagenome (GOLD analysis project Ga0180437, IMG submission 132410) | Hypersaline lake sediment archaeal communities from the Salton Sea, California, USA - SS_3_D_1 metaG | ecosystem: Environmental > Aquatic > Non-marine Saline and Alkaline > Hypersaline >... | reverse complement strand
CTGGTACAGCGGTACTCACAATGTACGATGGCTGTGGAGACAACGTTGAAATTTGGACACTAAGCGACTTGTGGCCTCAAGCCATTAACTGGCAAGATTTGGACTACTCTAACTCAGAAGAGTGTACTGTCGAAATCACCTTCCGTTACGGACAGGTCAAATACGAGGGCAACCCGTTCTGCGGTGGCATTCCACAAGCGTACTGCTCTGGATGCGCAAATTCCTGTGCCCCAGGAAACTAAGCATACGATTTGCCAACCTTGCCGCTACGCGGCAAGGTTGGCCTTTTCTTTCTTCAGATCGAAGGGTTTTTATAATGATTGACATGGGCTTGGGACCTTTAGGTACTGATGATGTCTTAATCAAACGCAAGTACCAATGGCGATTTACGATACCCGATATTGTTGGGGACGCTAAGTCTGGAGTCAATGCATTACCTCCCAACAAATCAGCTAGACCCAGCCTTGATTTCAAAGAAATTGAAGCCCAACACCTCAATGAAACCGTCTATTTTGCTGGCAAGCCTAATTGGAAGCCGATCTCCCTTGTTCTTTACGACCTCAAAAGGAATGAGCATCCAATTTTCAGATGGTTAAAATGGCAATATGACCCACAAGAAGGAGACTGGTTTGCTCCTGGTCCTGGAAACTGGAAAAGGAACGAAGCTACTCTAGAACAGCTAGATGGTTGCGGGACAACGTGTGAGGGGTGGATATTTGAGAACGTATGGCCCCAATCGATTGAATGGGGAGAACTGGACTATGGCAATAGCGAATATGTGACTTGTGATCTTCAACTCAGATACGACCGAGCATATTTGATCGAATAGTCTTAATCATCAAATTCAGTTCGCAGAATTTCACGACATTCGCACAGAGCGTCTTCTAATTGTTTGGGCTTCCACTTGAGAACGCGACAGGCTCCGCTTTTGTTGAGTCTGCCTTTCTTGGTATACACCTTTGTTTCGTTTTCTAAAAGTGCCTCTACCAACTCTCCGTGTCCTCTATCGACCAATTTTTGGATCAGTTCTTGTTGTTCTAATAAGTCTGTTAAGTTATAACTACCCACTTGACCTTCCTGTTTCAATTGTATTATACTGGATTTAAAACTCTCGATCAACTAAAAATGCTGTGACCGGGAGTCCAATCTGTCATTTCTTTGCCATTTTTAATGATGATTTTCTCCGCGATTTGTAGATGGCGAAGATATCGTTTTTTCAACTCATTATAGTTCCTGGCAGTTCGATACAACTGACGAAAATGGTTCAGGATGCAAGTCGTCATGTAGTTAAAAGCCTTCCCTTTTCTGGGATCGAATCGATCTATTTTCTCAAAACAGATCATCACCCCTTCCTGGATTGCGTCTGATGGGTCGATCAAGTTAAATTTCGCAAACCGCACTAGATTTTCGGAAAGGGTCAAAAATGCCAAGGCTAATTGATCCTTGGCCTCCAAATGGTCCTGTAGGACCTGTTGGTAGAGTCGCTTGTTTTCTCTAAGACTCGCACGGTTTTTCTCTGTAACCGTTTTGCGACGACGCTTTCGTTGTATTGTATCGGACAAATCTTCTATGATGAGTTCGTAACGTGCCTGTTTTTTCTTTGTTTTCTGAAAGCGAGAGATGATGCCTTCAAATGTTTTATTGTTGAGATATTCTGTTGCCATAGTCACCAAGAGTCAAATATATACTGCTTAATAGACAAATTCTTAGCATTCAATTCTTTCGTTCACTCTTGTAAGTTATGACAACATCGCCACTTATTGCTGCTTTACTCTGTATATTAGAGAACCCGTGGACCGAAAAAGGATACAAAGACCTTAAATTTCAGTATGAAGTTCAAGGCCGAACACACGAAGCAGAATCCATCCAGGCCTTAATCGACCAGAAATTCAGCCATGTTGACGATTCAACTGATAGTGAAGGACAATGAAAGCACTTTGAGGGCTGCCCTTGAATCGCTTTCGCCGCTAAATTCAGAGATCAGAGTCGCAGATCTGGGCTCAAAAGACCGTTCTAGAGAAATCTGTGAGCAATATGGGGTCCAAATCCAACATTTTAGGGATGTAGAGGACTACTCTGCCATACGCAATCAACTATTGGGAGAAGGCTGGAATTTCTACCTTCATCCTTGGGAAAAACTAGTCTCGGGACACGAACAGATCCTCAATACCATAGGCTCTTCTTGTTATTTCGACGTGTATCAAGGCAAAAACATTTCCCGCGAAATCCGGCTTTGCCGAGGGCTTCAATTTCGATATCCAATTTATGAAACCCTAGTTGACCCGGCAGCGACTAAACTACCCCAAGGGATCATTTGGGCCTTACCTCATCGGAGATACGAAGATGCGATGCCTTTCATTGAGTCCTGGAAGAGTCGTAGTGGTGCCACGGAACCCTACTACTACTTGGCCTGGGAATTGTTGGGTCAGGGCAGCTTTACTAGCTTTGAGAATATCGCCAAGCACTACTTGTCCTTGGAAGCCATTCCCAAATCATCTCTAATGCTCCGGTATCGGTTGGCCCAAGTTCAATTGTACAACCTGGGGAAGCCGTCTGAGGCGGCGACAAATGCTCTTTGCTGCGTGGGGGCCAAACCTCTCATGGCCGAGTTTTGGTGCCTGTTGGGCGATGTGTACTATGCCCAAAAACTCTACCCTCATGCCAAAGAGCTATACGAAAATGCCATGATTTTAGGTGCTAGGAGGCCAGGAGATGATGATTGGCCAGTTGAGTTGGAAAAATACAAACAACACCCAACCCAAATGATCGAAAGTTGCGAAGACATGATCGCCCACAAAAGGCTATATGGTTAGAAGTAATCTAGCTCATTGACGATAACCGTAACCTGATCTTCGTGTCTTGCTATGGCAATTTGCTTGCGACCAGGGGCTAAGGCGTGGAGCTTCCTCTCTAGCTCATCTTTACCGCAGTTGATTACCGAGAAGTGATTTTTAGCTAGATCGGTGATCTCCTCTATCTCATCAACGATTTGCTTATCTGGAAAGAACTTCTGCAACTGCTCCTTACAATCGCTCAGTATTTTGCGGTAGAAAGGGATGTTGCAGGGACAACCTGGATTAGACAGGTACGCCAGCAGTTCTTTCTCAAACGCTGCTGGGAGGGTTTTGCGAAACTCGCCATCACGGAGAGCTTGCTTAATATCCATCAAGCTCACGCTGTTCTTTTTCGTATTCCTCTTTAACCTTTTCATATCGTTTTCTAGCCTCTTCTTCTAAGGCCTCCCATTCTTTCCTTTGTTCTTCGGCAGCCTTCTCTTGGTGATATCGATCAATTTTTTCTTGTGGATTGGGGACTTTCGTAGCTTTCATGCCCCGACCACACTTAGGACAGCGGTACTTTGGGGGCTGCTTTTTGAATTTAGGAACCACCGTCTTGTTGTTCTCATCCAAATAGGGGATTCTTCCCTGAATCTTTGACCGCTTAACTTCATAGAGTCCCAACTGTTCGGAATCTGTAACTCGCGTCCAATTACATATCTCGCAATGAAGCTTGTGATGTTGCTTACCCATTTTCTTTCTCCGGTGCTTCTAAGACCACGGACTTAGCGACCAAATAGTTAAGGTGCGTGGCTCCCCACGTTGCTAAATAGCTGCCAGCCATGCCGCAAATGATAGCCGTCAGGGGATTTAGGCTGATAAGCACAAGACCACAAATGATCCCGACCCAAAAACCCGTACACTGGTAACAAGCCCACATGTGGTCAAAAAACGCTGCAATTTTATTCCCTTTCTCGGCCCTTTTTTCCATCCAGTTGCGCACTGGTTCGAAAATAGTCGCCGGATCAACAATTATATTTGTGAAGCCAATGACCGCACAAGCAAACAAGAGTATAGTCCCTAACGATACCATTTTTCCTCCAAAATCATCTCCAGAAGGATATATATACCCGACTTTCATCCCTAGACAAACTGAAGTTCTGAAAGCTTTCCACCCTATTTAGTTCAGTGTCTAATCCTTCCAAATCAAATTCGTAGTTGAGAATTGTATGATAATTGAGCTTATCAACAGTCATTTCTCTAGTTCCGAAGTATTTGCAGAGAACCATTATGTGTTCGGAAGTCAAGTCATTGAGGAAGTCTATCAGAGTCCGCTTGCCCAAGGCCCTAAATCCAGGGGTAGTCACGGCAAACCGCCATTGGCTGAAACAGCCCTTAAATTCCGGCAACAGATTTTGGCAATCTTTGTCTCGGAAGATAAGTTCTTCGACGTTGTTTAGATTTAAGTCCACTGTACTCATATAAGATTAACGTGATTCGAATTTTGAAAAAGGAGACAATATGTCGGAAGACACTTTCAAACCAGAGCGAACACCTATTGATCCTGCGGAACTGAAGGCCCCCGAACCGGCCCCAGAACCGGCTCCTGCGGCCCCCGTTGAATCGGGCGAAGCCGTCACGCAAAAGCTCCAAGAGATGGAGGCTATGCGAAGTAGTGCTGCTGCCGAGGGGCAGGGCATTCAGATGACAGGAACTCCTCCCCCTCAATTTCAACAAGTTCTAGCCCAAGTTAAATCACAGGGCCAACCGGAACCTGAAAGGGCCGCTCCTGGCGAAAGCCGAAGAATGCAAACCAGAAACGCTCCCAAACAAAGACCGCCTCAAAATACTGCGGATATGCGTGTGACAGGTAGCGAACGTTTGGAAGAACTCATCAAGGGGATTGAAGAACAGGCTATTTATGAACCGATAGAGCTTCCTTCGAAGGGAGCATTTTATGATGGAACAGATGGCCCTCAAGACGGAGTCCTTCATATCCGACCCATGACAGGCGAAGAAGAGCAAATCTTGGCGACTCCCAGATTTGTGAGAAAAGGCCAAGCCATCAACATGATCTTCAATCGTTGCATTCAAGAAAAATACGACACAGAACAATTCTTGACACAGGACAGAACCTATCTGTTGATTTACCTCAGAGGTATTTCTTACACTCCTGAATACGATGTTGAAGTCAGAGATCCAGAAACAGATCAAACATTTGCTACGACAATCGACCTTAATGCTCTATATGTTGATTATTGTCCCGCAGACTTTAGCGATGCCAGTTTGACGGATACGCTGCCCACCACGGGCTATCAGTTCACTTACAGACTCGCACGCGGCGGCGATGAACAAGAAGTGCAAAACTATCGCGATCATCGTGCCAAGAACTTTGATTTGAGCAGTCAAGCAGATGATACGTTGCTTTATCGGACCTCGTTATTGATCGACAATATCGAAGGCCTGACAAGTCGTACAGAAATCCAAATGCTGATGCGTAAATTGCCCATCAGTGATGTTGCATATATGAGAGATGCCACAAGCAATCCACCCTTCGGAGTCAACACAACAGTAACAATCCAAAGTCCGTACACACTACAAGACTTTGAGATCGAACTGCCGTTGGAAGCGAATTTTTTCTTCCCACGGGCAAAGAAGGGGACGAAGGGTACACAATAACCAGAGCTAGTATGGAGTTCTGGAAAGGTTTAATGGAGGAGGTATTCTTCTTTATGTATCATTTTCACCTAGACCGAAAAGGCTCTCTAACTTTGCCCATCAATGAACGTAAATGGCTCATAGAGCGATTCATTATGCAAAAAGAGAAAGAAAATGAAGCGATAGAATCAGCAAAGAGGAAAGCAAAACATTAAGCGAGTGAGAATAAGTTATGGCTATGAAAGAAAGAACCCAGAATCCGGTCATCGGAGACACTGTTAAGCTTCGTCTGTTTGTCTACAATTCGAATCACAGACAGGATGTTCACGAAGTCACACAGGTTGAAATTTATTTCCTAGATCCCGATTTGATCTCGGAAAGTAATCCCGATGGCAGGAGACTGATTGAAACCATTCCCGCCTCGCAAGTAACTCATGAAGGCGAGGGGGAATATTCGGTTACGGTGACTTTAGATGACACCGTATACACTATTGGCGATTATCGGGATGTGTGGGAGGCGGAATTTGAAGAAGACCAACCCGTTTCCCACATAGAAAATCGATGGTGCGTTCTGCCCGACTTGTGGTATGCCGGGCCCGAACCTATCCTCTATGATTTCTCGTTTGGCTTCCGACCGAATCGAATTCGGTACGGTTCCAAACAGTATTTAACCATCGATGTTCGCCCGAATGTGCCTACGGCACCTGATTTGGAAAGATACTACAAACAACTGGCTATCGCATCTCCGGTCAAGGTCTACATCGAAATGCATTGCGGGCCTTGTGTTCCCAAAGAACAAGACCTAAGAATGATTGTAAACGGAGATTCAGTTCCAATGCGAACTGTCGGAGAAGCATATTACTTCCTCGATACGGTCGCACTGGATATGGACTGTGCTATCTACAACATCTGGTTCGGTATGGAATTCGGTGACAGCACGTACCTTTCCGAAAAACTACAACTGCAAATTTTCAATTAGGTCTTCAGTCTCCCTTGAGAGCCGCGTCGGACTCGTTGCCCGACGCGGCTTTTTTTGTCGATGTCCAAGACCCCACCTTTGGGACTTGTCGCAGAACGAAATCGCTGCCTCAGCTAGCACTCAGTCACGTCATGGACCTAATTTGTCCACACACAAGTCCTTTTCCATAAACGACTTAGGAAAATTTCCATTTTTTTGTGAAGATTGAGGATGTTTTGACGTATAATCCTCTAGAATCTCTCCACCCCAATTCACTCCAGATTCCGTAGGAGTCACACATGAGTTCGTCCAAAAAGACGACAGAGTCCAAGTCTGTTGATGGAGCCGTTTTGATTGAACGACTTCGCGACATGGGAGTCAGTATCCCCGGCACGAAACGTCCTCAGTCCGACAAGGCTTCGGGCAAGACGGGAAAACCGAAATTTTCCGTCCCAAGAGCCGGAACAGGGGCATCGGATCGAAGGGCTGCGAACCGCAAGAGAGGAATACAGAACCAGAAGTATTACCTGTCGGAGGCCAAGAAGACCGGGAAAGCTTGGCACCTCAACGTCAGACAGAAGGATCAGTATTCCGAGTTTGTCATGATTACCCCTGCCATGGCAAAGGTCCTCCTTGAGGAATACAATCCCGGCAACCGAAGACGAAGACAAAACCGAATCGATGCCTACAAGCGTGACATCGAGAACAATCGATGGATTGACACAGGGGAATCCATTGAGATTGACGAAAACGGCCTGATGTACAACGGCCAGCATCGACTTTCTGCCGTCGTCGCTGCCAACGAACCGTGTGTCTTCTACCTCACGTTCAATTGCTGCTGTGAAGCTCGGTATGCCGTTGACCAAGGAGGTAAGCGGGATGTCACGGACAAGATCAATCAAGTGCTGGAGAATCCGGCTGGCAATCGCACGGGTGCCATCGCTCGCGGCATGATGCGTGGGATCGACAATACCAAGGAAACCTTCACGCACATGGAGATCTTGGAATTCACTACCCGCTTCGGCAACATCATTGAGTGGGCCGCGAAGTCGATGCGTGGGTATCGCAGAGATATCCAAGCAGCGGTCGCCAAGGCTGCTCTTTGGCATGGGATCGATGCGATTCAACCGTTTGCCGACCGACTCAACTCCATCGTCTTCCCCAGTGCGAATGATCCCTGCAAAAGACTCTATGAACGAGTCTATGTGAAGAAGTGCAAGGACGGCCTGAAGGTCTACAAGCTGACCCTCGCGGCCATCGAACACTTCCTCAACGGCAAGGAGATCGCCAATCTTCGCGAGCGGGAAGTCGATATCTTCACCTGGGAGCCGGGCTGGAAAATGCCCAAGAACGACTAGGCACAACTCAAACAGCCAAACAAGCACCACTTCCGGCAAAGCCGGAAGTGGTGCGTCTATGGAGTGACCTATGACATTCAAGTTGACGGTTGAAAAACTACCGAGTCGTATCGGCCAGACCACAGTAAATTTGACCAGATATCTTCTGGAGGATCTACTGCTGGATCTCGACTATGATGGCACTTGGAAGTTGAAATTCAGCATGCAGCTACGGCAGAAAAACGCGAAGAAATTCAAGGTCGTGCGGCAAGAGGGCAGAAGCATTCGCATTCGGACCAAGCCGGGCAACAACGAATCTTGCTGGGAGTCGATTCTGACTCCTCCTCAGGAAGTTCTCACACAAGACGTGGTGGAAACACTTCAGAAAGTCCATCCCACCAAACTGTGCATCCCGGCCCCTCGGAATGTCGTAGATCCCAGCGTGGAAGAACTGAATGACCGCTTAGACGAATTGTTACGTGTAGAGCCCGTACCACCAGGAACAGAGGTCCATTGCGGTTGGAAAAAGGGCCGAAAGACATGTGACCAACTAGCCGTACAAGTGCTAGTAACACCAGAACGCGAGTATGCTGCATGTGCCAAGCACATGACAGACCCATCATGGTTCGACATGTTAGGTCTAGCAAAACGAATCAAAGGAGACTTCGCGAAGGAACTTCCGCAGTTGGCCAAAGCGGCGAAATCAAAAGCAACCCTTCTAAAAGAAAAACAGGCCAAGAAACAGGCCAAGAAGGAAGCCAAGATCAAGGAACTAGCCGAGGAAGAAAAACGGGTGCGAGAACAACGGGCCAAAACAGAGAAAGAACTGGCCGAGAAAAAGGCCAAGAAGGAAGCTGAAGCCAGGAAGGCCGAAGAAGCCCATGAATCCGAAGAGGATCGCAAGGCAAAGCTTCTCCAGGAGTTTGAGGATGATACTCCTCAAGACGAATTTTCCCTGGAGATCTCCCAGTACATGCCTGAAAGACTGCGAGATAGTGCTTTGGCCCTCAATCACGCTCTGGTTGCTCTTAACATGGACGCAACGGACGGGAAAATCCGTCGAAAGGATGCGACTGAGAGCATCACTTGCCGATTGGGTCTTGAGGACTTCGTCGAGAATTCCGATTACACGCTCACAGGGGCTTGTCGGGAGATCATCAACGGGCTTGTTCAGCAGGATTTGATCGAAAGGACTTTCCCTGAGGGCAGCCCTGCCGGGATCGTTCGAAAAACCGCTTCGGGGTATAAAATAACCCAAAAGGGGTATGATCGACTTAACGGACTTCAACCAATTGTCGAGGAAGAACCGGCTGAAAGAAGGGCAACAATCCAGGCCGAAATGAAAAAAGATGACCTTGTGCCCCTTGCAGAAAAGCTTCAATCACTGCAAAATGGAAAAGGGGCTTGCCTGGAGGAGATTGAGAATATCATGATCCAACGGCGAACCCATAAGGATGCCATTGCGGGAATAGAGGCCCAACTGACCCCTCTACGGGAGCAGATTGTCGAATTGCAGGATCGACAGGCCGAACACGAAGATAAAATCGAAACTTTGGATGGAGAGATTTCGTATTGGCAGGAGGAGTCGGTAAAATCGGATGAGGAGATTGAAACCCTCAAGCAACAGATCGAAGAGCTACTGAAATGAACAGGTACAAGGCATCATGGGATGAACGGGCTGTAGGTACTATTGCTAGGGAAATGATGAGAGGAATGGACGAGGGACCGTTCAAGAAGGCTACCCCCGAGGAGATTCAGCGATTTACCGAACAGCACCGAGCCCTTATCCAAGAAGTTTTGCCCTACGTCCCCCGTGGCTTCTCCACGATTGGGGCGGTAGTTTGCAAATGTGCAATCGAATTCGACAAGGCAAGAGCGATTGAATTCCTGGCGAATTTCAAAGAGTCCCTCTTCCAGGGTCGAGAAGATCCCGTCTTTCTTTTCCGCAAATGGTTCGATGGCCGAACCCGCGTCAAAAAGGACCGGATACGCACCTATCAAGTCACACTGGCCGCCTGTCGGGCCTATTGCAACCAACGGCAAGTGAAAGAACTGCGACCCGCTTGGGCCAGCAAGGACGCATTTGAATGGGATAATGACTGGAGCTATCCCTCTTCGAAGAAGAACGAATCGTCCAAGGAGAAGATGAAGCTATAGGGTACGCCGATCCAATCACGATAATGGACACTGTATTCTGACTTCTTACCGATTTTCCTAACGGACAATTCCTTGGCTTTGACAAAGACCAGCCTCGGTTTGCGGTCTTTTTTCCAAATCAACATGGGCTTCTTGTCACATCGTTTGGCATCTTCGGTGGCCTTTTCCAGGAACGCATTCAGTTCCGCATTGCCACCGTCGAGTGCCGAACACAGGTCGATTTCCTCATAGCCCCCTTTGGACTCTATCGTGAATTTGAAGTTCTCGGGGCAGACCATATCCCCGCTGTAAAATTCTTTCGCCTTCTTACCCAACTGGACGTTCTGACCCCAACGGTTTCCCGATCCGACCGTCCTAGAAAACCGGCCCCAGTCGGTATGCTCAGACAGAATCTTTTCAAATCGCTTGTTAAGGACTTTGGCTAGCTCCCGCTCTACACGCTTGCCTTTACGGTCAGAATTGATCCGCTTCTTCTTTTTCTTCTTCTCGGCATTCGCGAGGATGTCGTCAACGTCAGCATCGTCCATATTATTAAGAGAGTTACATCATCCCCATTCCAGGAGCCGCAGGAGGCATCATGCCCATTCCGGCCCCCATAGGAGCCGCAGGAGCCATTCCTGGAGCTTCTGCCCCTGGAGCCATTCCTGGAGCCATTGGGGCCGCAGGAGCCGCTGGAGCGGGCTCTGGCGGCGTCTGAGGGGCTTCCCCTTGGGGCTCTCCTGTGGGCTCGGCTGGCTCTTCCTTGGGCTGGTCTTGTCCCGGTGGGGACCCTAACTGATTGACTGGGGAATCCATGTCTCCCATCAAGCCCTCAAGCTCCTGACCAGCGGCCTGTAAGATCTCTTCCAGGCTGTCCTTGTCCTCGATGGACTTGGCAATCGCTACAGCGGCTTTCTGGAGCCTTTTTAGATCGTCTTCGTGCTGTTGGGGCCAGTGTGTATGCAGAATCCGACGCATCTGGTTGACGATGGTTTCTGAACTGCGAAGAAGCTGCCTTGTGCCCATTCCCTTGCTGTTTTGGACCAAGTCCTGAATGGCACTTAAAATGTTGCCAACCCGTTGACCCAAATAGGCTTTATCCTCGTTCAATAGGAAGTCTCTGAATTCGTATTTCATGTTTTACCTTTGTCTAGTTGCCTACAGTATTTAGAGTAGAATGGGAAAAATCCCTCCCGCAGAGCGGGAGGGATTTTTCTTGTGGTTCGGTCTGGGAGATAAATTCAATCGTTCAATTCGATCCCTGGATTTTGTGGTTTTTTAAGAGGCTTCGGTTTTCTAGGCAACTTAGCTTTCTTGATGGCTGCCCTAACTCCACGAACCGCCCGTATAGCCTCCATTTTCTTTTCGGCTGTTCCCGCGTCGTAGAGTTCTTGGGCTGTGTGCAGATGCTTATGGCAGAAGGGCAATTGAATTACCTCTTCGATGTCACCATCTTCATCATAAATCTGCCTTTCTGTTTTGGGAACGTGATAGCAAATGAAACACATCTTGTCGTAACATTGCCCATCAACAAAAGGCATACGTCTATGCCCAGTACAGTACACGTCCATGTACTGTCCGCAGATGGGGCACAGATCAGACTTCTTCGGCTTTTTGGTTGCCATTAGAGAGCCATTTCACATTGACCGCCAGCACAAGCGATGGTTTCCATCGGCTTGGTGACATCTTCATCTTCTTTGAGTTGGGTGTAATCCACATCGATGTATTCGCGAGTCAAATCAAGCCACTGCTTCCAACAATGGACATGTTTCATGAGATAGGTGCATTG